>Ga0247805_1000047_pt1 | contig 120250 bp, 85 predicted proteins | sample UWRJL044104R1_FD_180930 | JGI IMG/M metagenome (GOLD analysis project Ga0247805, IMG submission 180930) | Plant litter microbial communities from Arlington Agricultural Research Station in Wisconsin, United States - UWRJ-L044-104R-1 | ecosystem: Environmental > Terrestrial > Plant litter >...
AAATTGCAGCCGCAACCCATTTTAAAAAACTTGCTGAAATGTGCTGTGTCTTCAAAGCCAAGTTTATAAGCGACTGCTTTCATACTGCCTCCCTCGACCAACGCCATCCGTTTCGCCTGCAAAAGCAGCCGCTTTCTGATATTTGCGCTGGTGGACATGCCTGTCTCCTGTTTGATGATCTGATTGAGGTAATTAGGTGTCACAGCGAGTTGATCGGCATATTCTTTTACTTTTTTATTGACATGGTAACGCCTTTCAAGAAGGTCAAAAAATCTTTTTGCCAGTTCAGACATGTCGGCCTTAAATGAAGTTCTGTGAACCGTAGACCTTTGCCTGAGCAAATAGATCAGCACAATCCGGATGTATCCGGCTAAAACTTCTGTCTTTTGACTGTGCGAATCAGTAAGTTCCTGGCGCATGCACTGAATAACACGGATAATGCTGGTTTCCGTCAACGGGTCAATTTCAAAGAGCCGTGAGAGGCAATAGGAAAGATTCGGATACGGGGAATTAGGTTCGGCAGGAATAAACCCGATCGGGAAACGGATCACCAGCCCCTGCAGATCAGCTGCTGAGCTGACGTAAAAAGTGGAGCTGGGCGCCCGAAATACAATCATCCGCTCAGAGACCGTGTAAGTCTCCATGTCAAACATAATTTGAAAATGCCCTTTTGTGAGCCAAATCATCTCGACAACTTGCTCTTGTTTGGCTTGTCTGGCTGAAAAATAACCGGTCTGTAAGGGAATGATTTCAAACGGTTCTCTGGGATACAATGGCAATTGTATTGACCTGTGAAAAGGGGTTGGAGGTGCGATCTCGGTTGTCATATCGATGGTTTAGTTGAATGCTTGTGTAGGGTATAAGTATTTAGCCTGAACGACAAAAACTAAGTTCTTTCGTTCAGCCAGCGCACGATGTCTTTTACAACAGGTCCACTGTATTTGTCATTGAGAAGATCATGATAATGGCCCTCATATAATTTCAATTGTTTATCCGTAGAGCCTGCATTGTCAAAAAAGTACTGGCTACCGCTCGGATTTGTTGCCTTGTCTGCCGTACCATGCAGGATCAAAAGCGGTATTTTTATTTCGGCCATGTTATTTTTTAACAGTTCTGCTGCCAGGATCAGCTGCTGCATGGTTCTGGCGGGCTGTTTTTCGTTTGCCAGTAAAGGATCGCTATTCATCCGTTCGACTGCCGATTTGTCACGGGAAAAATCCTGGTTACTCAGCTTCACCAGTCGTGTGTGTGGAATCACGCTTCCCAGAAATTTGATAGCAGCCAACGCAAACCCGGGCACAGGCAAATCAAAAGCAAAACTTTCAGCAATAAGGCCATTCAATTTATTCTGGTGATTCAGCGCGTAGACCGAAGCGAATACGCCTCCTGCGCTATGACCCAAAAGAAATATGGGCCGTCCGGCATGATCGCACCTGACGATTTCAATCAACCGGTCAATATCGTCAATGATATCCTGGTAATCAGAAATGTAATAGCGCTCACCCTGCGATTCTCCCCGGCCCCGAAGATCAAGCGCATAAACCTCGTCATGATTTTCATTAAGCTGAAACGCAAAATCACTATAGTATCCGCTGTGAGAATTCAGGCCATGAACAATTACGACTATATACTTTGGGTTTAGGCCGTTCACCCAGTTTCGGTAAAAAACATTTTGCCCTTGATTATTGGTAAAAAATGATGTTCTAACAGTCGGTTTGGATTCCATGAAATTACTTGCGGTTTGATGTGCTGTACTCCATTTTAAGAAGCATAGTAACCAAACCTGTGCCATTGGGTCACAATTTCAGAAATAATCAAATGAAACATTTTAATGCACTAACAATCAAGGACATAAAGAGAAATACTATGATTCCAAAATAGCCAACTTATTGTTTTGACTCCGAAAACGTCGGAGTCAGCAGCCCTGCACTCCGGAAAATTAGGAGTCAAGGTTGCCTTGGGCTTGTTCACAAACCCCTCGCCGGACTTACAAAATCTTCCCTTTTGATTCCCAGCTTGGCCATTTTCGATTCCAAAGTAGTTGGTTTAATGTTAAGAAGCTCTGCGGCACCGTCTGCTCCCCTGATCAGACCTTTTGATTTTCTAAGTATTGAAATAATATACTCACGCTCTGTTTCTCTCTGAATAGACTTTACGTCCTCAAATGTTTCGATGGTTTTGCTGCCAGAGGGTTCAGTTGGCGCAAGGCTTCTCATCAGAGCAAGTTTCGATTTTCCATCGTTTAAAACGACGGACTGCTCTAAAACATTGACCAGTTCACGAATATTACCCGGCCACCTATAAGCCATCATCTGCCCGATCATCGCCTCTTCAATACCGTTGAATTCCTTATTGAACTCCGCAGAAAATTTATTGGCAAAGAACACCGCCAGCGCTGTGATATCACCTTTTCGTTCTCTTAACGGCGGTAACGTGATAGGGAAAACGTTTAGACGATAATAGAGATCAAGCCGGAAAGAACCGGCTGCTACTTCTTTTTCCAGGTTACGGTTTGTAGCTGCTATGATTCTGACATCGACCTTTCTACCGGAAGTGCTTCCTACATGTTCTATTTCCTTTTCTTGCAAAACCCGCAGGAGCTTCACCTGCATATCCAGGGGCAGCTCTCCGATCTCATCCAGAAAGATGGTACCGCCCTCAGCCTGTTCAAACTTTCCTTTTCTTTTTTCAAAGGCACCTGTAAACGACCCTTTTTCATGGCCGAATAACTCCGATTCGATCAGTGTAGCAGGAATAGCTGCGCAGTTTACTTTTACAAAAGGGCCGTTTTTTCTGGGTGAAAGCGCATGCACCGCCTGCGCAACGTTTTCTTTGCCCGTTCCGCTTTCTCCCAGAATTAAAATCGAAGTATTGTAAGGAGCCACTTGGGCCGTATGGTCCAGCGCGGCCAGCAGGTGCGGATCACTCCCGACGATGCCTTTAAAGCCCGGAACATATGCCGGTTCACCGGCACTCTTCGTGGTTGAATCAAGCAGCGCCTTTCTGGCGGTGGACAATCCCTGAGATGTAAAATGTTTTTCCGCTATGTCTTTTAAATATATTTTCAACCGGTTTAACAAGGTGATATGATTTTGATCATACACCTGTGACTGGCGGCTATAAAATACATAGTCAACCGTTAATCCTCCGCTTACTTCAACCGGAAAAACCAGGTAAGATTGCAGCTTAAAAGAATCAAATAATAGTTTTTGAAGGGGTGTGCCGTCTCTTGATACAGCAGCATCTGAACAAGTGTTTGCAAGTATTTTAAAAAGTCCGGCTTCCTGTAAACCTGTGATTGTGAGCAGCTGTTTTTTTTCTATTAGCTGGTATTCATCAAATCCGATCCTTAGATATCCCTGATCACAAAACTGCGCCGGATCAAGGGGTCTGGGCCCGTGCATCAGAAGATCAAAGGGTATGTGCGGCTGTATGGCTCTGGAAAACATCAGCATTTTTTGCTGTTCATTAACAGAACTACCGGATAGTTCAGCGAACTGCTTTTGCAAGGCTTCCTGTGAGCGCAACCTGGATTCAAAACTATGTTTTAAACGGTACATAGCGATGTCCATCGCCACAAGAAGATCCTTTTTCCTGAACGGTTTGACGATAAAACCGTAGGGATCGGTCGCTTTGGCCTCTTCGAGTATTTCCTGGCTTGAATTTGCGGAGATATAAACAAAGGCAATGTTATCAGCTTTCAGTTTTTTGGCCAGGTCAATGCCCGATTGTTTTCCGTCTAAGCGGATATCCAAAAGGACAAGATCGGGTCTTTTCTTTTGGAGTAATTCCTCTGCTTCCTCGTAAGAAGCAGCAATGCCGCTCACTTTATAGCCTGCCTGCCGTAATGTAACACGCAGATCATTGGCTACAACAAATTCATCTTCTACAATAAGCACATTATCATTCATAATTTCTCTGGAAATTCACTGACTTAAAATCATCTGTCTAATTTGGGAAACGTCACCGAGATATGCACCCCCTGACGGCTTTCGATCGTAAAGGTCCCCTTTAACTGTTTTGTCAGGCCCTGCATCAGCTCAAGGCCAAGCGAGTTGTGCTGCAGTAAATCAAGCTCTGCGGGCAGCCCAATCCCGTTATCCGATATTTGCAGTACCAAATGGTCAGTATTGTCCGGGTGCAGATTAATACGGACAATTCCGCTTTGCTCATTAAGGAAAGCGTATTTTATGGCGTTGACAATACTTTCATTGATAATAAGGCCAAGCGGAATGGCCTGAGATACGTCCAGGGTTACCGCGGTAACCGACAGGTCAAATTTGATTCGGCTATCGGTGTCAAAACTTTCATGCAGGTAACCAACCAGTTCATTAATGTATTCCAGCATTTCAATCTGGGAAGTATTCTCATCCCGGTAAAGTTTTTGATGGATAAGCGACATGGCCTGCATACGCCTTAGACTGTCTTTTACTGCTACTACCGCGGCATCATCTTCAAGGTATGCGGATTGTGAGTTGAGCAAACTGGTCACCATTTGAAGATTATTCTTCACCCGGTGATGCACTTCCCTGATCAGCCATTCTTTCTCTTTCAGCAGTTTTTCCTGCTCCTTGTTGAGAATTTCCAGCTTTCGGTTACTTTTTTGTTTCATTGAATAACGGTTTAGTAGTAAGCCCGTAATAATCAGAAGCAAAGCCGCACCTGCCAGGGTGATATTCTTGGTTCTGTCTGCCTGCTCAGTCTTAATGCGTTGCAGTTGATTCTGGCTGTTGAGCAGTTTGATGTCCTTGTCTTTTTTCTCAGCCTCATATTTCACCAAAAGTTCGCCAGCACTTTTCCGCTGGTCGATACTGAACACCGAGTCGTTAAACTTGTAGCTCAAATTCAGGTTTTTAATAGCTTCCAGATACCGCTGGTCGGTTGAGTCAAGTTTAAATAAATTATAGTAGTAGTTCCCCTTGCCCATAATGTCAAAGCTGGATACAAAATCCTTTCCCAGCTCAAGAAGCTCTCTTGCCTTTCCTGTTTTACCAATAGCACGGTAAAAAGCAGAAATCTGGAAATAGGCTGCTGGAAATTCATCATGTACATATTCGACCGGAAATTTCTCTGCCATGATTAGAAACATGCTGTAGTTGTTTTCAGCAAGACCGAATTTATTCAGATTCTCATAGGTCATGCCCAAAAGCAAGGCAAAGTGCATCTGTTCAAAATAGCTTGACGGCGGATACCGAACCTGTGCTTCCAGTAGGATCGGCAGAGCTTCCTTTGCCCTACCGATTCCGTTAAGCGCCGAAACCTTGCCAATCAACGATCGGTACCAGTAAAGCCTGGATTCAGGTCTTTTGTTTTTCAGACCCTTGTCAAACCAGGCCATTGACTCTTCATATTTAAACAGACGGTCGTATACAAGCCCTCTACGCGTATAGAAAAGGCCGATAAAAACCGAATCGGCCCGGGTGAGCACACCGGCCAAACTCTTATTGGAATAAGCCAGGGCATTCTCTAGTGCTCCTCCGCGGTAAGCGAGCCAGGAAAGCGCATCGTATGGGTACTGCTGATGACGGAAATGGATCTGGGTCTGAAGCTTGATGATTTGTTTCAGCATTTTCCCAGCTACATCGTAGCGCTTGGCAACAAAATTTTCGATGTTGATTAACGAAAGCGTCTCGATCTCTTCTTCCTTCGCATGTTTGGCTCTGAAGATTGACAGGGCTTTTTCGAATTTAGGTAATCTTGCAGGGTCCCCGTAGCGGAGTACTTCGGCTGCCCTTAATAAAGTACGTGCCACCGAAAGCTGATCATTTAAGCGCTCAGAAAGGCTGACGGCTTCGGCAAATAGTTTCTGACTTTCCTGTGCGAGCCCGGACTGATCCAAAAGGTGCGCGCGCAGGCGCAAAATTTCAATTTCCCACGGAATTGATTCCGGTCTATTCAGCACGATGGCCTCGTCTATAAATTTTGAAGCCTGGCTTAGATCTGATTTTTTAGCGCCCGGCATAAAGACAAAGTAAGTGCCCAGTTCGAGCAGTAACCTAATTCGGTCTGCATTTTGAAGTCTGGTCAGCAGCAATTTTGCTTCCTTCACATTGCCTTTGTCAAGCAGTCTTGTTCCGGCAGATGCCTTGCCATCACTATATCCTTCATTGTAGGCAAGCAGCGGGCTGAGTCCGTAAACGTTGCAGGGGATACGCATCGCGCTGTCCATATCGATTTGCCCCTGACTGATGGTATGAAGGTACTGCGCGGTTATGCGGATTAATAACCGTTGCCTTGCCACGTCTTGATAGAGAGTGGTATCAGACTGTGCATTGACTCCCAAAGCAGCCGTCAACAGCAGCAGCAACGACCTTAACAGCAGGGTCAACTTCCTGGAAGTGAAAAGAAATGCGCGAAGGTTCATAAGGACAAGAGGATAATTTAACCACCAAAGCGTGGCCGGTACAAGATCGCAGCCTCTGATTTGGAGATGAATTTATTTATTTTAAAGCGATAAACCTGACCAATGTGTAATGCCTACGACATTTTTTATCGAAAGGTGCTTCGTATTAGAAATTTACTAGACCAGCTCAGCCGCTTGTGAAACACCGCATCTTTAAGTTTGCACGCTGCTGAAACCTTTTTTTCTTTCTCCCGACATAGAAAAAACAGCGGCGAAAATCGCCGCTGTAAAGGATAGAAAACCTAACATTCATGATCGGTAATGGTCATCCCCAGCACAGGGTCAGTGAACTTTGCGTTCTAGAAAATCTCTGATTTTACCGGTAATTTCCGGACCGGCGCTTTCAAGTGCAAAATGGCCTGCATCAAACAAATGATACTCTAGATTTTTGACATCTTTCTTATAAGCCTCGGCCCCTGAAACCGGGAAGATGTAGTCATTTTTTCCATATACGATCAGCATTTGCGGATTGTGGTCCCGAAGGTACTGCTGCCACTGGGGATACAGAGTGACATTGTTTTGATAGTCATAAAACATGTCCAGTTGAATCTGTCCGTTTTCTTCCCTTTCCAAATGACGCAAATCGATTTCCCAGTTGTCTGGGCTTACAACGCTTGCGTCTGGTACGCCATGCGTGTATTGCCATTTCAGACCGTCGGGCGAGTGAAAAGCCCTGAGCTTATCTTCGGAAACCTTATCATTCCGGTCAGCCCAGTAAGCCTTGATTGGATCCCAGAAGGTTTCAAGCCCCTCCTCATAGGCACATCCGTTTTGCACGATCAGCGTCTGGATTTTTTCCGGATATTTAGATGCGATTCTCCATCCGACCGGAGCGCCATAGTCCATCAGATAAAGGCTGAACTTGTCTATTTTCAGCGCACTCAGCAGCTCTTCGACGATCACGGCATAATTGGCAAACGTATAAGAAAAATCAGCAATTTTAGGCTGCTCGCTTCTTCCATAACCCGGATAGTCAGGAGCGATCAGCCGATATTTATCTGAAAGATCCCGGATCAGGTTTCTGAACATATGCGATGAAGCGGGATAGCCATGCAGCAATACCAGAACGGGCGCATCCTGTGCTCCTGCATCGCGGTAGAAAATATTTACCCCGTTAATTTTGATGAATTGATGTTTGGTTTGCATTGCGAAGGATTGGTTATTGGTTAAAAATTAGTTAAAATAAAAAATGCCATACAGTCTAACAGTGCCAAATTAGAAGGAAGATTTTACCCCCGGAGAAAGAATTTGCGATTGCTGATGACAAAATTCTTACAGTTCGAACCGGCATTCAATGTACAGAGCGGGAGAGTTGTTGTATGGATAATTGGTTGTGCCGGTTGCCGGTTGGAATATTGCCAGGAAAGTGCAATTATTGAAACATCAAGTATTTTCCAACCCAAAACAAGACTTATGAAAAAGATAGCAATCAACGGTTTTGGCCGAATCGGACGCGCCGCGCTCAAAGTAATTTTCGAAACAAATGATTTGGAATTAGTCGGTGTTAATGACCTTCTTAGTATTGAAAATGCCGCCTACCTGCTCAAATACGACAGTAACTACGGAAAATACGACAGAGACATTCAAATAAATGGGGACATACTGACCATTGACGGAAAACCTGTAAAGTACACCAGTGAAAAGAACATCGAGAGTCTGCCTTGGGCATCGCTGGAAGTGGATGTTGTGATTGAAAGCACGGGAATTTTCACAAATCAGACCGATGCGGAAAAGCACCTTGCTGCGGGTGCAAAGTTCGTTGTCATTTCAGGACCTACGAAGGATACTCCGACTGTTGTGCACGGGGTGAATACCGAGGACGGAAAAGTGTCTGTTTTTTCGTGCGCCAGCTGCACCACCAACAATATCAGCCCGATCATTGAAATCTTGGGGCGAAGGCTGGGTATTAAAAAAGCAATTTTAAACACCACGCATGCCTATACAGCATCTCAAACCCTGGTAGATGCGCCGTCAAAACGTGAACCGCGCATGGGCCGTGCTGCAGCAACCAATCTCGCACCCGCAGCCACCGGAGCAGCCGTGGCAACAACGAAAGCACTGCCGCAATATGCAGGAAAGTTTGATGGCATTGCCGTGCGGGTGCCCGTGCCGGTGGGTTCCATATCCGATATTACCTTCATTGCAGAACGGGCTACGAGCGTACAGGAAATAAACCAGATTCTCATTGAGGAATCGGCCACTTCCCGCTATGAAAAAGTAGTTGCCGTGACGGACGAGCCGCTGGTTTCCAGCGACATCATCAAAAGTCCCTATGCTGCGACAGTCGATCTGGAAATGACGCGCGTCGTCGATGGCGATCTGGTGAAGGTGATGGCCTGGTATGATAACGAATGGGGTTTTACCAACCAGATGATCCGGCAGATTCAGTCCATTTGAAGTGGATAATTCAAACATTTGTACTTTTCTTTATGAACTACGCTGAACTTGCATTTTCCGAAGATATTAAGGCAATCCAGGAAAGAATGGGTAGCCGCCGCACCTACGAGCATGTTGAGAAGAACAGTCATGTAGATGGCCTGACAAGTGTGGAGACGCGCTATTTAAGTCAAATGGACAGTTTTTACATCGCTTCGTTCGGCGACAATCAGTTTCCCTATATACAGCACCGTGGCGGACCCAAAGGGTTTATCAAGGTAATCGATGAGCAAACGATTGGAATGGTTGATTTCAGCGGGAACCGGCAGTATATTTCAGCCGGAAATATGGTTAAGAATTCCAATGTATCACTCATTGTTCTCTCCTACCCTTTGAGGGCAAGATTAAAAATCTATGCAGAAGCGGAGATTGTTGAATTGACGGATCACCCGTCACTTTTCGATCTTCTCAAACCGCAAGATTACAAATTCAAGCCTGAGCGGATTATGCTTTTTCATATTAAAGCCTATGACTGGAATTGTCCGCAGCATATTACACCCCGGTATACCTTAGCTGAGATGAATAAAATAGACGAAGCTAAAGACCAATACATTCGTGAATTGGAACAGGAACTGGCCAGGCTCCAAAAATAGCCTGGCCAATGACCGTGTTAGACGCCGGTGCAGAATGTTGGGATGATCTTACCAAAATTCCAATACCCAAACAGCAAACTTTTACCTGGCCGGCATTCAATGGTAAATCATTTTGGAAAAGAAATTCAAGGCGATAACTCCTGTCACAATTACACAAAGCAGGGATGTCAAGCGATTGCTTAAAAACGACTACAAAAATCAATGCCGTCAGAACAATCCCTAAACCACCCTCCAATTTTCCTTTTTCGCCCACTGGCGTGATAACCGTTGCTTCTCTGGGTTAGGTTTTTTCATTTTCAATTTAGGTCCGTAATCCATGGCTGCTTGACTATAGTAACAAGTTCTCACTTCCTATACAAAAAGGCTTACCACCTAGGAAAGCCCTGAAGGGCGCCAGCTGAAAGGTGGCATGAGTGGCTTTGAACTCGAATAGCTCACCAAACAAAACGGCAATGGACAATCCTAAACAAGTGCTCAGATACCACTTTCTATGGCGTAATTAAAATCCGGAACGGGACTTGGCACGCTGCATGTACCGATCAAGCTGCGAGCTGAACGGCAAATGAGCCGTTAATACCAGCGGTACTACTCTGGCAAGCTTACTTTCTTCGAAACAGCGGGGGAATTTACATAGGAAGTTAAAGCGGGTAAACCGGCAGAACGGCGAAAGATGCTAAACAAAGCGATTCGGATTAAATAAGCATTCCGCTCCTGATGCTGGCTTTTCCGGCGGCTCGGCGCAAAGTGGATTTTTACAGACCAGTTCCGCAGAAATCCGGCCGCGTGCACTGCGTATTTGCCAGTGCCGGAAGCAGGCGGCTCACCCAAGTTCTGCTCTGTGAGCTCGGTGGGCATTGAGTGCATAAACAATTAATATATAAAATGCATTCTTTCAATGCCAATCTAAACTGCTAGTCGATGGCCATCTTTTTCAAATACGCAATTTTTAGCGCTTCCTTGATTTGATGCACCCGGACAGGTTTTGATAGATAGTAGTCCATTCCTGCGCGCATACAATCCTCTTTGTCCTCTTGCATAGCATTGGCAGTCATCGCGGCGATGAAAGGCTGGCTAAGCGCCATGGCCCGGATCTGTCTTGTAGCCTCAAGCCCGTCAAGTTCCGGCATTTGAACATCCATGAACACCACATCGAAGGCCTCCTGTTGCACATGGTGCAGCGCCTCCAGACCGTTTCTGGCTACCGAAGCACCATAGCCCAGTTTACGAAGAATGCTCAAAAAAAGTTTTTCATTCACCGGATTATCCTCTGCGACCAGCACCTTCAAAGGATACGTTTCCCAAAACAATACGCTGAGATCATTACCCGTTTCGGTATGGAGCACCTTCACACCAGCAGGCTTCTGGCTGAACTGGTCCTGCAGCACCTGATAGAGCTGCCTGGTTTTAAGCGGCTTGTGCAAAATAAAAGAAAACAGCTCTTTATGGCTTTTAACGTCTGTATCACCCACCGAGCTAAGCAAACAGATGGGCAGGGATGGATAAAACTGTTTTACTTCTCTGCAAAGTTCAATCCCGTTGACCTGTGGCATATGCTGATCGGCAATCAGAAGATCAAACCTTGCGTTCGTTTCCAGCAGCACCAGCGCATGCTGCGCCGAGCTGACTATTACAGGTAGGATTCCCCACTGCGTTAACCTTGCAGCCAAAATACGTTGATTGGAGGCATTGTCTTCGACCACCAGAACTTTTTTGTCTTTTAAATAGCGATCATCTGTCGAAAGAACTGCAATCGGATCACCGGGCTTTGTCTTGATAAAAAAATCAAAACAGCTTCCCTGCCCTACACTACTTTTCACCCGGATGCTTCCCCCCATCAGCTTTACGAGGCGCTCGGTAATAATCAGACCAAGACCCGTTCCGCCATACTTACGGCTATGGGACGAATCCACCTGTGAAAAGGCCATAAAAAGACGGTCCAGCTTGTCTTCGGGAATTCCTATTCCAGTATCCTGAACGGTAAAATGTAGTATCAGTCCGTCAAAGTCATTTGCTACTTCCGCTTTGAGATGGATCAGAATCTCTCCCTGTGTAGTGAATTTGATTGCGTTGCCAACCAGATTAATTAGGATTTGCCTGAGCCTTTGGCCGTCTCCGATAATCTGATGCGGTATGCCTTCATCAGGCTCATAGAGCAGATCCAGACCCAGCGCGGCCGCTTTGGCCGAAAATAAATCGAGTACCCCCTCGATGCACTCGCACAAATCAAAGCTGATATTTTCAAGCTCCATGCTGCCCGCTTCAATCTTTGAAAAGTCAAGAATATCATTGATAACTGCCAGCAGGCTCTCACCGCTGCTTGTGATAATTTCGGTGTATTCTGCCTGCTCGGCCGTCTGCTCGGTCTGCGAAAGAAGCCCAGCCATCCCGATCACAGCATTCATGGGTGTTCTGATCTCATGGCTCATGGTAGCTAAGAAAATACCTTTTGCCTTGTTGGCCTGATCGGCTAATTGCCGGGCCTGCTGTTCTTGTTGATTTTGAATCTGCAGCTTTTTATTTAGCTCTACAAGATGTTCAGACTTTAGGCGAAGCTCCTTCTTTTGTTGCATTACCTGGCGGGTCCTTTCAGCAATCTGATCTTCAAGCAGCTGCTTCTGACGGCTTACGACCCGCATGCGGATACGATATAGACTATAAATACATCCCACCAGAAGCAGCACTGCCACGAATCTAAACCAGAACGTTTGCCACATAGGAGGTAAAATCCGTAGTCGGATGCGGTTACCTTCCGTGTTCCATACTCCGTCATTGTTGGAAGCTTTCACCCGAAGCTCATAATTACCCGGATCCAGATTCGTGTAACTCGCTCGGCGCGAAAGGCCACTATACACCCAGTCCTTATCAAAGCCGACCAGCTGGTAAGCGTATTGATTTTTTCGCGGCATGGTATAGTTTAAGGCAGAAAAACGAAAGGAAAGAACCGATTGATCGTAATTCAAATGGATCTCTGTGGCCTGACTTACTTCCGCAGTCAGCACCGAGCCTTTACCGCCAACGGGCACAGGTTTATTAAATAGCAGAAATTCGGTCAGATAGACCGGGGCCACGTAGCGATTGTCAACGAGTTTGTCTGGATAAAAACTGGTCAGACCTTTCACACCCCCAAAAAACATCTCCCCATCGGCAGCATGAAAAAATGAGTTGCTCTTAAATTCGCTGCTAACAATGCCGTCGGCTAATCCGAATGTACGGCATACTCCGGAGACTGGATTGAACTGCACGATCCCATTATTGGTGCTGACCCATAACTCTCCTTTTTTATCTTGCATGATACCGTGGACCACACCGCTTGGAAACCCTTGTTTTTCATCGTAAACGGTAAATTTGTTTTTCTTTCGCTCAAAGTAATTCAGCCCGCCTCCCAGTGTCCCAATCCAAAGATTCTCGCCGTCCGCTTGCTGTATGGTCAAGACTTTGTTACTAGAAATTGAATTTTTAACCTGGTCTTGACTCTGATACCTGGTGAAGGTCTTTTTGTCGGGGTTTAGAAGGTTGAGTCCGTCGTAGGTCCCAATCCAGATTCTTCCTTTACGGTCCTGAAAAACCTTGGTGACAATATCGCCGCTGAGCGTTGACTGATCGGCAGAATGATGTCTGTAATGTGTTACGCTACCGGTTTTGGGGTCATAGAAATCGAGTCCCGCTTTCCAGGTCCCAAGCCATATGCCGCCATCTTTATCGGTAAAAATATTATTGATGTCATCCGAGGCTAAACTGGCAGGATCCGCATCGCTGTGCCGGTGGTGCTTAAAGGTTTGCTTTTTTGTATCAAATAAATCAAATCCCCCCATGTGGTAGGCCAGCCCCAGAACATCCGCAGACACGCGGCAGACCGATACGATATAATCGTTACTGGGTGAATTTAGATTCTTATCACTGTGCCTGAGAACGCTAAATTTTTTAGTTTTTCGATCCATTACATTTAAACCGCCACCATCAGTGCCCAGCCAGATTTTACCGCTGTCCGGGCCTTCGCAAATCGATAGCACCAGATTATTACTGAGGGGACTCTCGCTTTGCGTATTGCTTTGATAGGTTATGAACTTTTTACCGAAACGCGGTAGAAAATTCACTCCCCCCGCAAAAGTTCCTAGCCACAGATTATCAGTAACATCGCGGTAAATACTATAGACCGAATTATCGCTGATCGAGGAATTGTTTTGCTCAGAATGCTTAAAGGTCTGAAAACTTTCCAATGCTGTATTCAAGACACTGACTCCTCCGTTTTCCGTCCCCACCCAAAGCCTTCCGTCCCGGTTTGAGACGATCGATAAAATATCATTGTGCGATATACTGGACGGGTTTTTAGGATCATGAAGAAAGGTCGTAAAAGAGCCACTACCAGGCCGGTGACTGGATAGCCCGCCTCCCCTGGTCCCTATCCAGATCTTACCGGACCGGTCGCAGTATAGCGTACGGATCCAGTTTGATTTTATTCCGCCAGACTTGTCTGCCCTGTAGGCTGCATATTGCTTGGTTAACGGATCAAAGCGGTACAATCCGGTTTCTGTCCCGATCCAAAGTTTGCCTTGCAGGTCTTGGGTCAGGCACAAAATGCTCAGCTGAGAAATTTGTAATCCTTTTCGATTTTTTCTTAAAAAATTTATCCAGGTTTGAGTCTTTACATCAAATAGCCATAAACCTCTGTTGGTTCCAAGCCAAAGCCGCCCCTGTCTGTCTTCGAAAATGTCATTCACACCCAAATTTTTTAAATGTCTGGAAAGACGTTGAAAGTGTCCAGTCTTTCTGACAAAGCGGTTCAGACCTTGGGATGTTCCAACCCACATCGTTCCCTTGTAGTCCTGATAAATATCCTGAATATAGCTATCATCCAGAGTCAGCGAATCGGAAGGGTCATGTTTATAATGTTTAAAACTGTATCCATCATATCGGTTCAGTCCATCCTCACTGCCAAACCACATGAAGCCCTGCTTATCCATTATAATGGCCCCTACATGATTTTGTGACAACCCATGGTTGGTCGTTAGCTGCTCAAAGACGGGCGCTTGGGCCCGAGTTTGGCCCGAAAACAGGTAGATAGCAAAAAGAAAGAGAGGAGCGTAAAATTTTGACATACGTTGTGATGCTCAGATTGACACCCAAATGTAGCTTTTTTTCTACATGCATCGTAAAATACTTCACAGTAGCAAAGATGATTCTATCGGTTACAACAGACAGGTCTTTACCGGCAGATGAAGATGCTTACCCACTAGTGAATAACAAAAGCGGTTGGTGGCAAGTAGTTAAACCTTACCGTAGATTGAATGGATAACATATGACAGGCCCTTCGGCTGCATGGGCTTTGTCCAGTATCCCGATAGGCCCCGGTACGTATTTGCCTTGTCAAGGTCACGCTGATGATCTACCGACGAGCTGACGATGTAGATAACAGGAGCGTACTTTCCATTTGAAAGTGCAAAGAACTCATCCAGAAACTGCCTTCATTTAAAACAGGCATGTTGATATCGACAAAAATAAGCTGCGGCAGATTGGCGGCAATACCGAGATTCTCTTTAAAGTAATGAAGGGCCTGCTCACCATCGGGAAAGATAATTAACCGGCAATCTTTCATCCGTTTTAAGATCAGTTCTTGGGTCGTTAGCCGGATGACCTGATCGTCATCCATTATACAGATAGTTCGTTTGATAACCGGGTCTGCTGTCATGAGTTGCGCTGCAAGTGGATACTTGGATAAAAATTAGTGATTAATCTTATTTAGTTGGAAAAATCACATCTCCGCAGTGGCAATACTTGGCATAGAAAACAGCTGGCTTGCGCAAGGGCCTAGGGCGGCATAGTTCGCAGCATCAGGTCCAGGTTACTGGGATTTTGGATTCACTGCCAGCCGTTTGTGTCAAAATCATGCCATGAATCATTCGGTGAAGGCTTTCTTTAAGGGAACAATCTCCCTTTTAAAAAAAGCCTAAGTAGTTAGGACAGCGCACTTAGCACGCAGGTTTGCTGCTTTCTTTTAAAAGTGTATCTTTCCCTGATTAACCGCAGTTTCTACAGGGCAAAATTAAGACTGCTTTGGGGGTTGCTGTGGCGAATCTACCGGGATGGAATACAGAAACCGGGTACCTTTTCCGTCATTGCTTTCCGACCATAATCTGCCATTCACCCGGGTAATTAGTTCGCTGCATATCTTTAATGCAACACCCGCGCTTTTTTCACTCACGGTTCCGCGGCTCACCGAAAATAAGTTGTCCCGCTGCTGCTGGCTCATCCCTTCTCCCTGGTCTGAAATGCAGATTATGTCCTGGCCTGCCTCTCCATAAAGCTGCAGCGTGATAACCCCGCCAGCCGGAGAGAACTTCAGTGCATTTTGAATCAGATTTCTATTCACAAACTGAATAATCTCTTGATCCGACTGAATGAGGTGGTGTTTCGGAACCAGGTTTAACACCGTTATATTCTTTTCGGCGATCATCTGGTTATACAGCGTCAGCACGGCATCCAGCAGCTCACCGATAGGCAGCTTTTCTGGTTTGTATTCATAACCCGCATACTGGATCTTGATCCAGTTCAGTATGTTGTCGAATACCCCCAAGGTATTTTTGATCTGATCCTCAATGGAAAAGTAAAACTCTGATAGGTCCTGCTTATCAAACTCGTTTTCTTTCAGAAGGGAAAGAAGTGATAGCGTTGTTGCCAAGGGAGATCTGAAGTCATGGGCAATCATCGAAACAAGACTGGCCTTGAATTCATCTTCCTTTTGCAGATGCATGTTCTTGATCTGAATCTGACTGCTGAGCTGCTGCTGACTTTGGGAGCTGCGCAGTAATTTTCGGTACAGCATTGCGATATAAATTCCTGCAGCCAGTGTAATGAAAAAAATCGCCAGCATTAAATTAAAAGTCTTCGAATCATTTTCGTTTTCAATCTGCATCTGATGAAGCCTTTGCTCCTGGTTTGCATAAGCAACATAATCACTCCAAAAAAATTGACCTTGATCCAGTTCCCTTTGCAAGGCAAGCACCAGTCGTTCATTGACCTTCTCAAGCTCGCCCCTGTTGTTTTGAAGGACCAGTAACTGCTTTTGCCCTTTTAAAATTTCTGTCTGAAAGGTGTTAAAACCATTTCTGTCCGCCAGAGAATACATCGCGTCATAGCAAAACAAAGCACTGTCAATTTTTTTTTGAGACCGGAAATAATCAGCCAGATACTGAAGCCCTGTGATCTGATGATAATCCCAATGGTTTTTCCTGGCAATGTCAATGGATTTATCGATCAACTGCCTTGCCGGCCTGGGCTGATTTGATTCGAGTAGTTTCTGTGAGCGCAGCTGCCAGATCATCATGCTTGACCTGTCGTCGTGAAATTTCACTGCAATATTCTCGCCTTTGTTAAGCAGATACTCAATGGAATCCCGGCTGAGCCCGGGCCGCAGGTAGACGTAATTGGCATAGTACATACTTAACACACTATCACCAGGGATTTGAGCTGCTACATCAACGGACTGAGCTGTAAAGCGATTTACATTTTTCCGATCACCAAGTACATCGTAGACAACAGCCAGATTCATAAGCATATTGACACTGCCTTGACGGTCATGGATCTGCTGGTAAAGAAGCAGTGCTTCCGAGAAAACACCAAGCGATTGGCTGTACAATCCTTTAAGAAATAGCGATGTTGCGATGTTGCTTAATGCTTCCGCTTTCCCTTTGGAATAGTGTAGTCTTTGGGAGACGCTTTTCGCTTTCATGCCGTACAGCAAGCAACTGTCAGCACTCTTCATATGCATCAGAAATCCTATACGGTTCAATATATCCACGTATTGTGTGCTATCTGCGGGGTGCACTAACGCCCTTTGTAACTTGCTGATCTCTGACACCTGCGCCCCAGCAGGGATTGACGTTTTTAATACTCCTAATAATAGCGCGGTAAACAGTTTGAAGAACTGATATTGTTTCATGGAGGAGGTCTTGTTTTAAATACTGCTTCAGCTGGCAGAGTAATCCATTGCAAAGATTCATTTGCGTTGGGAAAAGAGCAAACGTTTAACGAAACTTTTCTATTCTACACATCCAAAAGCGGTTCGGACTAGATCATACTGAGGAAGCCCAACATTTGTGACCAAACTCGGTCCGAAATACAAAATTCGAATTACGTCCTTAAAAGCCCGCCGTAGGCTCGTTTAATGCTGACGTTGATCCCGGATTAGACATATGGACAATACAGAATCTGCTTTCAGATGACAGTATTCTGACACACAACTCCGATCATACAGGAGGATAGGTTAAAAAACTACCTGAATAGGGGGCAACATTGGTCCCCAATCTGAGCTTATGAGGAAAGTTTTCAGTTCCGCGGACATGCTTGCGAGCCATCAATTACCCTGAATAGCCCAGGGTCTGACCCCTGGGAGAGCTGCAATGGTCTGAAAATTTGGATAAGAGTCCTCCAACCGCCTGTATTGGCCGGATTTACGTCCTTGGACTGCGCCGCATCGGAGAAGGGGGATGAAATTGGATCATCTTATTCGTTGTAACCCGAACTGATATTCCTGGGTGTTGGGGCTTGACATTTAACCAGCAGAGCGCTAAGTCCGACCGCATCTTTACATTGCGTTATTAGCGGCACGAAGCTTCAACATCGCTGTTTCATTTTTAAAAACTGCGCCTGGCTATTGGAATCTATCTCATCCTTAAAACAGGTGCGGTTGTAACTTTAAACAATACGCCTGCTTCGCTCACCTTACATTCAATACTTGCTCGGTACACACTATAATTCATCTTAACGTAATGCAGACCTTCTTGGGATCGATCTTAGAATTGCGCCACATCCTTCGCCCTTCAATAATGAATCTAATTTATAAAAATTGGGATTATTTCAGTAATAAAACTATTATTCAACAATAGGGTGCTATTTGGCACGATGTTTGTAGAAGTAGGTTGTAGAATAGATTTGATATTGAGCTTATTGCGAATATATCGCTGACAGTCAGCCTATCATTATATGCTATAAGTAGCTTATCAAAACGGTAAATTATACACACCTCACTATTTTCACTTTTTTTAAGAAGAGCTTTTCAAAAGTGAGATAAGCCATTACGTTCTAGGCATTAGAATTGGAAACGTACTGCGTTTTATGTCATTAATCTTGAGCACTGAAGTTGAAATTAGTGGATACTTGAATAACTAGAATATGATTTTCGGAGTACTAGCGTTCCAAAAATCAAAGTATCAAACGGCTGCACATGCTTTAACAACTCATATACTATCTGATTCCAATGAAATCATAACAGAAATAGATAAAAGTCCAGAAGAATACCCATTATTATTCGCATCGTAATATTTACGTATAGTTACTCCCGGTAATTTTAATCTTTTGAATAAGATTTTTATTTAATGCTTGATAGCGTTTCAAAAATGAGCTGGGGCCTGACTGCCGCACGGAATTTTTCACATGGAATTTCTGAAAATACCCATAAAATAGATTACAATGTAGATATAGTTATCATAGCATCTGTTACAAAGCAGCGGTAAGGTAAAATTCCCGAATCTGGAATTAATGAGAACTAGCGTGTTTCAGCCTTAGATTACGAAAAATCAACTTCAAAAACTACTTTCATATCTTTCCATACCCTCTAAATCGATCACATGATCAAATCTGGTAATTCAAAAAATGAACTTAATCTTGCTGAGCAGGTGCTAAAAGAAAACGCATATCTTCGGTCAATTATTGAAAACAATTCGTTTTATATCATAAAGACGGACTTGAATGGAAATTACACATACTTAAACCCATTTTTCTGTAAGCAACTTGGCATCAAATCAGAGGAATTTATTGGGAAGCAATCGTTAAGTCTGGTTATGCCTTTGGACCATCAAGCGTGTCTTGATACGGTTACTAAATGTTTTGAGAATCCTCAAAACTCCCACTGGGTAATTTTAAGAAAACCCTCACCGAATGGTGTTTTATCCACGCAGTGGGAGTTTAAGCTGGTATTGAATGAGAACAACGAGCCATTCGAAGTTCTGTGTATTGGCCATGATATAACACCTCTGATTCTAAAACAACAGGAACTTCAGGGCCTGGTTGATCTGACGGCAGATCAAAATAAAAGGCTTATAAACTTTACTTACATCGTCTCACACAATATCCGTTCCCACGTTGCTAACATCATTGGTATTGTTAATATCAGCGAAGACATGCAAGATGACAAGTTGGTGATGGATATGTTAAAAGACAGCACGAAAAGTCTTGACCAGACAATTAATAATTTAAATGAGGTCATATCAATACAGGCTAATACCAATCTCCCACTGAAAAAAATAAATATTTTCGAGGAAATAAGCAGGATTGTACACAGTATACAGGTCTTAGTCAATACCGCGGAAACCTCTATTAATTATTCTTTTGAAACAGAGACTGAGCTATACACAAATCCTGCTTATTTTGAGAGCATTCTTTTAAATCTAATAACAAATGCACTTAAATACAGGGACCCAGGCAGGCCACTTATCCTGGACCTGCATTTAGATCATGAAGAAAACTATTTAGTTCTAACATTCACAGACAACGGTCAAGGCATTGACATGAAAAAATACAGTGCTGAAATGTTTGGAATGTACAAAACCTTTCATAAAAATCAGGATGCCCGTGGATTGGGATTATTCATAGTAAAAACCCAAATTGAGGCAATGAAAGGTAAAATCGAGGTGGAAAGTACCCTAAATGTAGGCACCACTTTCCGGCTATATTTTCGAATTAATTGACCAGGCGTACAAAGTAAATATTAGATCCGTCAATTCGAAGGCAATAACCTGCGTAAAATACGCAAGCACCCATTTTCCATCACTGAATTATCAGCCGTTAAGCTAGTACAAACCAACTGTATTACCTTTACCTTCACAAATGAAAGCAAATCTGGAAAACAAATTCGTAAAACCGTCAAGATTTATCCTAATTGACGATGATCACGTAAGCAATATCGTCTCCAAATATGGTATTATAAGAGATTATGCAGGTGCTGATATACAAGTATATACAGACGCCGAACTTGCACTTGCTGCCCTTCAAAATCAAGATCCTGTTAACCAGACAGAAGCGAGAACCGTTCTTCTGCTGGACATCAACATGCCACTAATGAGTGGCTGGGATTTCTTAGAGAAGTTCTCTGAATTACAGGAAGATATCAGCAAGTCCTTTATAATTTTTATGCTTTCCTCCTCCTTGGATAAAGGTGATCTTCAAAGAGCAAAAGAAAGTATTTTATTATCTGGCTACTTATCCAAACCCTTGAACCCAACCCATTTGAAAGAGGCTATTGCTTCCTTAAACTAAAATCCAAAGTAACTGTTGCCCAATACTGTCAAAGGCAATTACCTCAGCTGCTCGCTATCATATACGGCACCTTCGCACCATTTTTTAAAACACTTTTATTACTGTTACATGTCACCCTTAAAAATTTTACATATCGAAAACAGTTCCATAGTCAGAGCCGGCATAGCGCAGATTCTGAAAAGAAACTTTGGACAAAAAGTTTTAGTTGATGGCCTTTCACTAAACCCCGCAGGGGACGATCTGCCTGAGATTGCTTCGTATGATCTAATTGTTTTAGGCTCATACGCCTTCAAGTCACCTAAACTTATAGAAACGATAAAGAAAATTAACAGCAAAAAGCGTGTACTGATTTTTACCCGCTCCATTCCGTACGCCGACGCGATGAACTGCTTACTAGCCGGAGTTGATGGAATTTTGACTCATAAGGCAGATTCTCAGGAAATTTCTGAAAGTATAAAAACAGTACTGGCAGGCCGCCGATACCTCTGCCTTGATTTACTGGAAAAAATGGCTCAGGAAGCTTTAGATGAAAATTTAAAAAGAAAGCAAATAGACGGGAGCCTCAGCAAGATGCGTGTAATTAATCCGTTGAATAAATTAAGCAAACGTCAAATACAAACAGCAAAACACCTCATTCAAGGCCAGTCAATGAAAACTATTGCTGATACTTTGGAAATTTCCACATCTACGCTTGCAACACACAAATCGATACTTTTCCAGAAGTTGGGTATAAAAACAGTTGTGCAATTGATGGATTGGTATAAAGTCAATTCCCCGATCTGATTTTATACCCTATGCTGAAAATAAATTCACAAGGCAAAGCAGCCCTCTTCCCAGTATTCACATACTGTGTGTAGCTGATTTTTAAATCTTCAAAGACCTGGGCCTTGGCATAAAACCCTTAACAAGTGAGACGCAGTCAACGTCAACATCTTTGGAATTGACCGATTCGTATAAAAATAAAAATAAGCTGTTAAGACGTTTCAACTTACCCTCTGCGTTGATAAATCCCTTTAACTCTAAATCCTTCAGTTCAAGAAAATAAGTGTCGCAGAATGTGATGATAGGCTTACTAACGCCACTAGCGGCGACAAATGAGTCTGCGACCCATAATGGTCATGTTCGTCCCCACCCATGTACAATATCGGTCCGTTTTGGATATTGTCTTCGTTGATACTTCAAAATCCAGCCAGAGGGGTATATTGATTTTAATCATTATTTATTTGGGGAATATAAATCTGAAAGGTTGCGCCATGCCCCTTCTGACTCTTTGCGGTAATCGCTCCGCCCATACCATTGACAACGCGTTCACAAACCGCAAGGCCTATTCCAGTTCCCTCATATTCACTCCTGCCGTGCAAGCGCTGGAAGACTTGAAAAATGCGGTCCATATAAATTTCATCAAACCCTATTCCGTTATCGCTCACTTCGATCAGATGATAAAGTACCGTAGCTTGTGAGGGCCGGATAGATGACGGCAAATCTTCGTACGCAATGATTCTAGAGCTTATACGAATGACTGGCGCAATAAGCGTCCCTTCTGGGTTCTGTTTTCTAAATTTTACTGCATTGCTGATAAGGTTCTGAAAAAGCTGACCCAGATGTGTTGTGTTTCCTTGTACCTCAGGTAAATTATCAACTTCAACTACCGCCTGTGCTTCACTAATTTGCAGGTCAAGGTCTGTCATCACACGTTCTACAACTAGCTGTAAAGAGACCGGCTCGGACGAAGAATTACGTGTAGTAATACGTGAAAACGTTAGCAGGTCACCGATCAGAATCGACATCCGCTCAGCGGCAGCACTCATCCGGCGAATATAGTCTTGTGCTCTTGACGGCGCTATTTTCTCATATTCATTGCTTAGCCTGCTTCCAAATTGTTGTATCTTTCGAAGGGGTTCCTGCAGGTCATGTGAGGCTACATAGGCAAAATGGTCCAGATCCTCATTAGATCTGCTCAGTAATAGATTAGCTTGTCGTAATTTTTCATTTCCTGCTGCCAATTTCCTGTTACTCGCATCAAGTTCTTTTGTACGCAACTCGACAAGAGCCTCAAGGGATTGCTGCTGGTTTCTTAACAAGGTCACATCCTGTGCTATTCCCGAAATATTTACGGCCATGCCTAAGGTGTTAAAAGTGGTCTGTCCTTTTGCATGAATGATGCGCGCGTTACCAGTCTTTCCATGTATAATGGTGTATTCTGCTTCAAATTCTCCATCCTCATCAGGGTTGAGCGCATCAAAATAAGCTTTTGTCAAACGCTCTCTATCATCTTTAACAACGTGGTTGATAACTTCTTTCAGTTTCATGACCTGCACAGGTATACCAAACATATCCGTATGACGTGGTGATAACGTCATCTTTTGAGTGGCAACATCCAGGGTCCAGGTGCCCAGTTGGGCAACTTCAATAGCATTCAACAAAGTTTGTTGCTGTTGCTGCAACAATATTTGCTGTTCCTTACGCTCTGTAATATCGGGACTTACTGTTGCCAGGATGGCAGGAAGCCCGGTAGTCGGATCATCAATAACCATTACATTCCACTGTACCCAAAACGGCTCCTTGGTTACCTCGTTCCACAACCGGATCTCATAACTTCCCCCTTTCTGAGCAAATATTTCCGGGAGAATACCCATGACGAACTCACGATCATCTGGATAAACGGCATCGATCAGCGTCCTGCCTTGATTATGCTGCCAGCCAAGCTTTTCTAAAGTATACTTGTTATTATACAACGGCTCAGGCATAGGCTCCAAATGACTGATACCGATGATCAACTCACAATAATCCAGCACGATGGTCTTGATCTTATTTTCAAGTTCGGATTGCTTGAGTGTCTGCTCAATTTTTTCCACAGCTATTTCAGATGCGACCGCTTCCGTGACGTTAACTGCCATGGCCATGACCCCATAGACCGAACCATCGGCATCCACCAAAGGTTTAAAGGTAAAATCAAAGTAGTGATCACCAAGGCTAGGCCTAGCGTTTGCCTGATACGTTTGCCCATTTTCCAGCACGGAATCTAACATGGGTAGATAGGGCTGTAATGCAGTTTCCGGCACAACCAACCTGACCGGTTTACCCAGAATCGCATCCTCTTTTCCAAGCATTTCTATCATGCGCTGGTTGGCTAACGAAATCAGGTGTTCACGGCCCGTCATAACCATCATAGCTACCGGCGCACTATCAATCAGGGCTTCAAACATTGCCTCCTTATCTGCTTTTGACTCCACCGAAGATAACCCAGATCCTGAATAGCTAACTTCTGGAATTTCATGCTGGATATCTTCCAGTTGTTTATCTAGGGAATTGTTCAAAGCTTCAATCTCATCAAAAATCACTTTTGCCCGGGTATATTCTGATCTGCAAAGAAGTAGCCATACATCGGCCGCCAATACGTGAATCTGCGTATGCAAATTTTCAATCTCCACAATACCAGCAGCATCAGCATGGACTACCAGTGCATAAGCATACAGCCATGGCCCAAATCCAAACCCATATCGAGTCGATACGTTTTCTTGAAATGAACCATTATCTCGCCTGGCAACCCGCAGGCGCAAAGATTCGATAAAGGAGTCATGGTTTTGTTTAGCCTGCTCAAGGTCGGGAATTATAAGGGGAATCAATTTAGTGCTGAATGTGATGAATGATGATTTCAATTAGTGACCTGCCAAAATCACTGCTCTAAAACATATCAAAGATAATTATCTGCCAGCTGATTTACGAACTTTGTTCTTGTTAATCGAAAATCTAGAAAGACTAGTCTGAATACAGGCATTATCTTGTTTTAAAGTATCGCCGTCTGTACAAAATTCTTTTAGATTCTTTTAACTTTAAGAAGATAATGACAATTTCCGCGGACCTAACTAAACTTCGCTCGTTCAATTTAAAATGGTGGGAATGAAGCACAGCCAAGTTCTTGGCTGTGCTTCTACTTACGTTCTCCGATTTAGAATTAAAAAATTTTTAGGTAATGAATGTTTTTTGAAAATCCAACCCTTAAAAAATAAGTATCGAGCGCTCCGGCATTGCCAGTGAAGAGTTCGAGTGCACCTTGCTGTGATCCAGCAGAATAAAGTCAGTCAGATGTCTGTTATACCACAAGGCGCTGTCTAATAGCTCCATATTTCTTTCTTAGTACTCATGGAAGGTTATAGCAAGAAAAAAAGTCAAGACTTATAGTTTAAAAAATATACCTTTTAGTATATTTGCAAAGTAATTAAATTAAGCATGTTGACCAAAGCTGAGAAAACCAAGCAATACATACTGGAAACCGCGGCACCACTCTATAACGAGAAAGGAATATCCGGGGTGAGTATCGACGATGTACTTGCTGCAACCCAACTCACAAAGGGTTGCTTGTATGGACATTTTGAAAACAAGGAGGACCTATCTGCTCAGGTTATCGATTTACTTTTAAAGACGGTATCGGATAAAATCCATGGGGCGGTGGCCGATAAGAGAACGGCTAAGGCAAAAATTTTCGCTTTTATGGATTTTTATAAAGACCCCATTAATACGCATATAGCAGGCGGATGCCCCATTTTTAACACTGCGGTGGAAGCAGATGACAATTATCCTGCCTTTAAACAGAAAATAGCAGCCGTATTACGAGCCGGACAACAGGAGCTTACCGACGTGCTTACCAATGGAATAACTGACGGGGAATTTTCTTCAAACCTTGACCCTACGGTATTCGCGTTTAAATTGATGGCATCGATCGAAGGTGGTATCATTATGTGCAGAACCCTGGATACTGCCAAGCCCATGCAAACGCTGATCAAAAGCCTGAAAACCGAACTTGAACAATATATCGTCTAATTTTTTTTGGCACAAAATAGACCAAAAAGTATATTTTAAGGATTAATTACTAATAAAAAACAGACATGAATAAGGAAGCACTATTTAAGACCTACAAACTCAACGAAGCAGAATTAAAAAACCGCATGGTGATGGCGCCCATGACACGTTCTCGTTCTAACAATACGGGAAACTTGGCTACCGAGCTGACTGCAAAGTATTATCAGCAGCGCGCATCAGCTGGTCTTATCGTTACCGAGGGTACTTTCATAAGCAGAGAAGCTGTCGGTGTGGTCAATGTGCCGGGTATTTATACCGCTCAGCAGATCGAAGGCTGGAAGCTCACAACAGCAGCGGTTCATCAAGGAGGCGGAACCATATTCGCTCAGTTGTGGCACACTGGAGCCTACTCACATCCTGACCTGCATAATGGCAAAAAGCCACTGGCACCTTCCGATGTAAATCCCAATCAACAGGTATTTACTGCTGCAGGGCTTAAAGCCTCTGAGGCTCCGCAGCCAATGACAACTGAAGATATCGAAAGAACAATCGCCGATTTTAAAAAGGCAGCCATCAATGCTTTTAAGGCCGGGTTTGACGGAGTGGAGCTGCATGGTGCAAACGGATATCTGCTGCAACAGTTTTTCTCCAAAAACAGCAATCTTCGGACAGATAAGTACGGTGGAACGGTAGAGAATCGTGCCCGCATCCTGTTTGAGATTCTGGATGAATTAAATCAGGTGGTGGACATAAATCGTGTAGCGGTTCGGCTGAACCCTTCGCTTGATGGAATAATGGGCATTCTGGTAGACGATGAGACTATTGCATTATATGACTACATGGTAAACAGACTCAATGAGTATGGTTTGGCTTATGTCCATCTGATTGAGCCATTTACAGATGTGACAGGAAATGCGCATGCGATTCAGCAGGTTGCCAGACATTTCCGCAAAATTTACAGCGGCACCATCATTATCAACAGGGCATTTACCAAAGAAACGGCAAACCAGGTCTTGGATGCAGGTGACGCAGACCTTGTATCATTTGGTGTGCCTTTCCTGGCCAATCCTGATCTGGTAGCGCGTTTCAAAGCGGATGCACAGCTCAACCAGCCTGACCAGTCCACCTTTTACACTCCTGGTGAAAAAGGATACACCGACTACCCAACCTTGGCCAACTAAAAAAATAATACCTTTTCTAACATTTATGAAAACATCATCGAATACCGTTTTCATCAGCGGCGGAAGTGCCGGGATCGGTTTGGCTCTTGCTAAAAAACTTAAGTGCAGCAGGTAACAAGGTAATCATAAACGGACGCAGTAGAAAGCGTCTTGAAAACGCATTGAAGGAGCTTGTTAATGCGGTAGGGGTTCAGGGCGATCTTTCAATAGAAGCTGATCGCAGACGGATTGCCGATGATTTGGCAACCCAATTCCCGTATCTGAATATTATCATCAACAATGCGGGTGCCGCATTTATCAACGACTTGAGCGCTACTGGTACTGATTCGGCTGAAAAAGCATATCAGGAAATCAATACCAATTACCTCAGCGTAGTTCACTTCACATCGCTGATGCTGCCTCAACTTTTACTTCGAGAAGAGGCGGCTGTGGTCAATGTTTCCTCCATAGCCGTGTTTCGGTCCAATAAATTTGTACCCACCTACGCTGCCAGCAAAGCAGCATTGCACAGCTACACCCAAGGCCTCAGAGATACGTTCGCACACAACGAAAGATTCCATATTTATGAAATATATCCCCCTTTGGTTAATACCGAATTTTCAGCGGAGATCGGTGGAGCGAACGGGATTCCGCCATCAGAAGTAGCCGATGATTTCTTTGCCGCCTTGGCGCTAGACCAATTTGAAGTGCCTGTGGGAGATACTAAAAGAATCCATGCCTTAATAAACCCGATCAGTGAACAGCTGGCTCACTGATCACTATATACTGAAAGATTTCAACAAATTGATATGAAAATAAAGGGCAAAACAATCCTGATAACCGGTGGAGCATCGGGAATAGGGTTAGAGGCGGCGAAGCAGTTTTCGGAGCTTGAAGCTAGGGTAATCATCACGGGCAGAAATCAGCTAAAACTGGACGAAGCTAAAAATTTGCACCCTCAACTAATTGCCATCAAGAGCGATGTGGCCAATGCCACAGATGCCGGGCTTCTTTTTGACAGGGTTAAAGAGTTAGGAGGTATCGATATTCTATATAACAATGCAGCTGTACTTGTTACTCCGTCTAATTTGGGAATCCCCAATGATAAACATGCACAGGGAGCCGCCTATGAGATGGAAGTAAATTACCTGGGTGTGATACGGCTAAATAACCTGTTTATGGCTATGCTGCAATCAAGGAAAGAAGCTGCAATCATCAACACAACATCAATACTGAGTCAAGCTCCGTCGTTGATTGAGGCTACTTATTCATCATCTAAAACTGCGCTGGCCTTCTACACAGTATCGCTGCGTGAACACCTGAAGATTATTGGCAGTAAAATTAAAATAGTTGAATTGATCCCACCGCTTGTGGCCACCGATATGACCCAAGAGCGGAGCGATAAAAAAATATCGGTAGAAGAAATGGTTAATAGCTTTATGAATGGCTTACAAAAGGGGCATCAAACCATACGCGTGGGCGACGCCAAGCCATTCAATCTTATCAATAGGTTTTTTCCAAAAATTGGCTTTAAAATAATTAACCCAAAGAAAAGTCATCAGCTTTTAAAAGAATAAAATTAACGAAAGAAAATGATTGCGAACCGAGAAATTAGTAAACCGCACCTGCTAAGCTAGAATTCTCTCTTATGGCTTTCAAGGCAACAAAACTGGGAATACCAGCAAGTACGAGTTAACGATGCAAAAAGAAACTGACCCCATCCTAGTAAACACCTTCCAACGAAGCAAAACCGGCAATAGTTATGAAAGCATATATTATCGATAGATACGACAAAAGTGCGGATCTTCAAATGACAGAAGTAGCCAAACCAGCTGTGGAAGACAACGAAGTGCTGGTAGAAGTCCATGCCAGCGCATTAAACCCTCTGGACTCCAAGATTAAGTCCGGCGAATTCAAATTGATTCTGCCCTACAAATTTCCTTTGATCCTGGGTCACGATGCTGCTGGGGTAGTCACCCAGATTGGTAAAAATGTGAAACAATTCAAAGTTGGAGACAAAGTCTATTCCCGTCCGGGTGATTTTCACATTGGAACCTTCGCCCAGTACATAGCCATCAATGAAAGTCAGGTCGCACTTACACCTAAAAATCTGACTATGGAAGAAGCCGCCGCTATTCCGCTTGTAGCACTGACTGCCTGGCAGGCATTGGTTGAAATTGGTAATGTACAAAAAGGCCAGAAAGTATTTATTCATGCCGGATCCGGTGGCGTGGGAACGATTGCCATTCAACTAGCCAAACACCTGGGCGCAACTGTTGCGACAACGGCCAGTGAAAGCAACTTTGATAAGCTCAAAAAGCTAGGCGCAGACCTGTTGATCGATTATAAAAAACAAGATTTTGAAACTGTGCTGAAAGACTACGATCTTGTTCTCAACAGTCAGGATACGGACACGCTTAAAAAATCGCTTAATGTGCTCAAAGCAGGTGGAAAATTAATTTCGATTTCAGGTCCGCCAACGCCCGATTTTGCCCGGGCAAACAATGTTCCATGGTATGTAAAAATCATTACTACGCTGATCAGTTCGGCTGTCCGAAAAAAAGCAGAAAAACTCGGCGTACAATATACTTTCCTTTTTATGAGGGCAGATGGAAGGCAGCTGCGCGAAATTACAAAACTAATCGAGGCGGGAATTATCAAACCTGTCGTTGATAAGGTCTTCGAGTTTAGGCACACCAACGAGGCAATGCAATACTTAGATAGTGGCCGCGCAAAAGGAAAAGTTGTTGTCAAACTTAAGTGACTAAATTGAACAGCCGCACTGTGGCGCATTATCCTTCGCCCAGTCGCGGTCATTTACATATCTCATGCATATACAAAATGCCTTGTTTCATTACTCCTCAAATCCCGATCAAAGATCCTTTAGCGAAAAACCAAATCTTTGCTGCCCGCTAATAAATATGTTGAGCGCACAATTTTCAAAATAAAGCACATTCTGTTTCCCATTAAGATCCGTTAAGTACGAAACCCGCCTAGGAGAACATAGGCCGTCAGCCCAATCTCTTTAAGAAGTTATTTGCATCAGGTCTATATAGAAAGCTGATTGCAGACGCAGGTAGCAGCGCCGTTGACAAGTAAATCGCTACTACCTGGAAGCCCGAATCGATGCAATCATTGTGTTTCTGCTTTTTCCTGCAAAGTTCAGATATAGCTTGCTGCTGTTTATGCTACCGATGTACAACCCATCCTTATAAACGATGTAGTCACCCTCACCTATCCGGATGTCAAATACGCCCAAAGGGTCGGTGTAAGGTGTTCCCATTGCAACTCCTTTTCGAAGGATATTAATTTGGTATTCATCAACTTTTGTGATTTCCAGCTCGGATGTTATAGCGATTTTTCCATTCAGGTCCAGTTCAGGAAAGTTCAGAGTCTCGCCTTCCATATTGTATAGGGATGAAATTGTATAAATCCCGTTAATCTCTGGTAAAACCGTCTCATTGGCATCTTTTCGGCAGGACAAAAAGGTGGTCAAAATGATCAGAAACAAAGCAGCCTTTTTCATAAAATTCAGTTTTAATACAAATGTAGCCTACCGTATATTAATGAAATGTTAAGTTTTCTTAATCCGCTTTAAATCAGGAAAAGAGATTGGAAATATTTAAAACAGTATTTTCATCCATGGCATTAAAAGTGCAGCATTAGCAACACATATCTCAGGAATTGGTATATTTGCCAGCGATCCGATGCGTACAGGTATAGTTTACATATGGCTAATCACAATCATTCTACCGACATTCAGTCAGTGGGGAACGATTGCGTATTACCAGATCAATAAAGAATATATCACCAAGGTACTCTGCAAAAACCGCGACAAACCACAGCTTCACTGTGACGGTCACTGCTTTTTAGCGGAAAAACTCAAAGCGCAAGAGGAAAAACTCGATCAGCAGACTAGCAAGCAGGTTCAAAGCATTCCCACCCTGGAACTTTTTGCTTACCCTTTCACATCTTTTGAGTTTGCACCTGCGCATATTCAACTGCGTCCGCTGCTTACGTTTACATACCGGCTGGCAAGCTACCAGGCTCCACGCTCGATCCTGGTTCCACCTCCCTGCCTGTAATCTGCAATCCTTTTTCGTGTACAGCTTCTAATCTGATGAACTTGTTGGTTCATCCAGACACATATTGGTTATATCCCCTAATTTCTTGCCCCTTCCAACTACCGGAATGGGTGTCTGGCTAATTGTATCATTCCAATGAAGATCAAATATCTTTTACTACTTTTTTTTATATCCCTTGCCTGTTTTGACTGCTTCGCTCAGTCCGGTCAGGGAGAGCTCCACGGACGTATCGTCAATGCACAGCAGCAGTCACTTGCAGGTGCTTCCATCACTTTGCAGCATACCACCTTAGGAACGACCACCGACGCCAATGGGCAGTTCAGTCTGACAGGAATTACGCCGGGATCCTATATTCTGTCGGTTTCCAATGTTGGCTATACTGCTTACACACAAGGTCTTAAAATTGCAAATGGGAAAAATGCTTTTCTTAACCTGCAACTTTCCCAGAGCGGGCAGCAGCTGCTGGAGGTCGTCGTCAGCACAGCTAAAAACCGCTATCAGGTACTAGAATCCAGCTCATCGACAAGAACCAATACACCGCTTCTTGCTACTCCGCAATCGGTACAAGTGGTTTCCTCTCAGGTCCTGCGTGACCGGCAGGCCTTCACATTGAATGAGATTGCAGGCTCTTTTACGGGCATGAAAGCCAACAACGGCAACGGAAATTTCCAGATTCGAGGGTTTACGGCCTACTCTCCCAATGATGCCAGTTTTTTGCTTTATAATGGTATTCGGGGAAACCTTTTTTTATGGAGCCAGCAGCCCCTCTTATACAATATTGAATCCGTAGAACTGCTTCGCGGACCGTCAGGTGCATTATTCAGCGAAGGCTCTCCGGGTGGTGTGGTCAATTTTGTGACTAAAAAACCCTTGCTGCAAAAACAGGCAAGCGTGGATCTGTCACTGGGCAGCTGGGCTTTTGCAAGGGCATCCGCTGATTTTACGGGGCCCGTTGGCAATCAAAAAAAGCTTCTATACAGGGCCATTATTGGTTACGACCGTTCAGAAAGTTTCAGGGATTTCCAAAAGAAGCAAAACCTTTTTGTTGCTCCCTCACTAACCTATCTTTTTAATGAGCGAACTACCTTAAATCTTGAATTGAACTACGCTTATCAAAAGGCTGCCCAGCAGTACGATAACGGAAGTTTCATTTACACCCGCCCCGATGGCAGTTTCGACTTCAACCATTATCCCAATAATCTGACCATTCAAAGTCCGTCCGATTACGGTAAAACGCATAACGGCTCTGCTACATTGACTTTTGATCATCAAATCAATGACAAATTAAAAATTACTATCGTGGAGCGGGCCGTGCGCAACGTGCTGGATTTCACCGATCATATTCCGGTAGGAAGGATCCGGAACGATTCCATAAGCCGGGCTTATCAGGACTGGCAAACCGATCGGTTCAGTTTGCAGACAACTGCCTTTGCAACTTACAAGGCAAAAACGGGCCCGGTTGCGCACCAGGTTATTGCCGGTACGGATTATAACCGGTACGGCTGGACGAAAAATGATTATCAGTACAAACCATCTACCCGCATTTCTATACTGAACCCGGATTATTCCGGCAGTGTCCCGGGCGAAGCCGTAGCTGCCGAGGAGTCAGATGACAATAAAAGAACTACTAATCTTATAGGAGGCTATATTCAGGATCAGGTCAGTGTTGGAAGCAAAGTAAAAGTGCTGCTCTCGCTTCGTTATGACAATTATAGTGGAAAAGAAACCCCGCTGTCGGACCGTGACAATAAACAGGGCGACCAGCTGCAAGCTTCCGGATGGATTCCCAGGATTGGACTGGTGTATCTGCCGGTAAAAAATATATCGGTTTATGGTACCTATCTGAAATCATTTAATCCCCAGACCTCCAATAATGTACTGGCCGGCGGGCCATTTCCCACCAGAAAAGCGACCCAGTACGAAGTGGGTTCCAAAGCCGATCTTTTCAGCAGTCATTTATCGGCCACCTTGTCGATTTATCAGATCAACTATGCCAATATCCTTACGGCAGCTCCCACCGAAGAGAATTCTCACCGGCAGGCAGCGATCGATGGGACACGTAGCCGGGGCGGGGAATTTGCTGTAACCGGTAATCTGGATGGACTGAGTCTGATCGCCGGCTATGCTTTCAATGAACATGAGCTGGTGAGTACGACTTCATACGGTAAAAAAGGTGACCGCTTCGCCAATGCGCCCAAACATCAGATTAATTTCTGGGGTAAATATGCGCTTCCCTCCCAGGCACTTAAAGGATTTTCAGTGGCTGTGGGTGTGCGTTATGTAAGTGATCAGGTAGGTCTTCTGAGTAATCAGAATTTCCTCTTTCCTTCCTACTCAGTTATGGATGCTGCACTTTCCTATCAGTGTAACCGCTTTCAAATCCAGCTTAACGCTTATAATTTGGCAAACAGGCACTATTTTACAGGAAGCCGGTCGGGCATGACTTTGGCCGGATTGGGAGATCCGTTTAATGTCAGGCTCGGGATGACCTATCAGCTTTGGTAATTTTTTATTTATTCATTATCTGAGCTCAAAACATGAAAAAAGTATCGCTTACAAGAAGCCTATTTAAACTGCACAGCTGGCTGGGTTTAGTTACGGGAATATTCCTGATTCTACTAGGATTAAGCGGCTCCGTTCTGGTTTTCAGAACGGAGCTGGACAAGTTTTTCAATCAGGATCTGCTTCACGTGACACCTTCCGGGCATCCTGCGCCGGACCAATCCTTGAAAAGCTGCTACGACATCATTACAAGCAAGTATCCGTCTCTGGACGGTATTGCCTGGATCAATCCCGATGCAGGGCCATACGATGCCTATAATTTCAGGATCTATTTTAATGACACCCACCTTTTGACCTATGATCTGGCACTGATTTCCTTTGATCCATATACCGGTGCCATACTTCGGGAAGGGCCGATAAGCCAATTTACACCCAGCTTCATTGAATGGCTCTTTCAGTTTCATTTCAGTTTTCAACTCGGCATTCCGGGCGCTGCGCTGACGGCTATTTTCGGCATCACGATGCTGCTTTCGCTGCTTACCGGCGTGATCGTCTACCGGAAAATGCTCTGGAAAGTCATCACCTTCCAGCTAAAAATCAACCGGAAAAACTGGCGAACGATCAGTTCGGATCTGCACCGAATGGTTGGGGTGTGGTCCCTGCTTTTGAACGCTGTCATTTTCTTTACAGGCTTTTGGATGAACCTGTTTGCTTTCAAGGCTAAAACATGGCAAAATGAGCTGGTACCCACCAAATCCAATATGCACATTGCTGCTTCGCCTGATCAAATGTTTAGGAAGGCGCTCCTGGCAATGCCGGATTTGCAACCTACCTATGTGTACCTGCCTACGCAGCCGGAGCGCAAATTTGAAGTCAGGGGTTATACAAAAGGCCAGCTCAAACTTTGGGGAAGCGGAAATTCGGTAAAAATCAATCAACAAACCGGTAAAATTCTTCAGATCAACCGCCTGTCAGAAAAGCCATGGACAGAGCGCATCGAGGCGACCTTCTTTCCCTTACACGTCGGAAATTTTGGCGGGCTTACTGTGAAGATTCTGTATGTGCTGATCGGGCTTTCGCCAGGTCTGCTTGCCGGGACAGGCTTTTTGCTGTGGTGGCGAAGAAATAAAAAACCAGCTGATCGCTTAAAAACGGTTCGTTAAGGATTGAGAAATACCCGGTCAGTAAATTCATGAAACATACAATTAATACATTAATCATTTCAAGTCCTGTCTAAGGGCACTAAGATCTGCGAATAGTAGCAGGTAATAAAGAAATAAAATGATAATCTGTTCATTTTTCGTTAGTACTAATCTTGCTTCGAAATTTTTAGATCAGTTCTATTTTCCGCATTCTTACTAAGTAGAACTATATCAACAACAAACTGGGCTTTACAACATCAGCGCTACAGCAGAGCAACATTACAAGTCGTTTATAGACCAGATTTCTCATTTTAGCATTCAGAAATTTAGAATGGTTACATCTGAACTTTTCCGTTTCAAGTCGATCTTACAATTGATCAACATCAATGTATGATTCATCTTGTAATTCGGCAACTTATACGCCTTATCGATTCCTTGGCAGTCTTTTATGTATTAAATCTATATTGGACTGACTGATGCAGTATTCTTTTGCCAATGACTTCCACTGCCCTAAGGCTGCCTTGGTCTGGGCTATACTTTCATCTGCAAGGACTTTGGACAGACCTGCTTCAAGACCAAGCTTTATAAGCTGCTTTTCTCCTGGATTTCTCCCCTCTCCCATTACCATTGTACTTTGTTCTCCCCCTGGGCCATCCATCAGAAAACTGAAGTTTTTGGCATGGTCATCACGGTTATGGGCCAGGACATTGAAAACAGCCAGTCTATACATTTTCTCTACTTCCCGAATGTCTCTTGTAAGCTGACCCGTCAGCGTCAGTAAATCCTCATAATCTAAAGATGGTGTCCGAAAATCACTATGCAATAACCCGCTTACCGTATGCATGTGGTATCGTTTTGCACCATCCCGGTCAAAGCGTTTTGCCGCAAAATATCCGCATCCTTTACTAGCCGTAAATAAATGAGCCTCTGACATTGCAACACCTGCTTCTTTTGCCATCAGAGCATACACATATTCAATAGCGCCAGAATCCAGCCCGTCCTGGGAATTCGGAAATTTGACCAACCAAGGTTCAAATCCGTGGGAGAGTTGCTTCGCTCCATGAGATATGTTCTGACGCGTCTCATCAACCCCTATGAGTGCTTTGGGCCTTGCCCCGGCAGATGATCCATTTAAAGACAGCAGCTCCTGAATAATCTCTTCTGAACTTCCTGTAAGAACTAGATCAACTTGCTGAGCAAGTTGATCTAGTTCAATCAAGTCATCTTCAATATCGGATGGACTATAATCCGGTTCATAGACCAAAGCGCCCATTCCGTGAAATCCCACATGTGCCAAACGGTCCAGTGGAGTAATATCTGATGGCAATATGTTTTGAGAACGCAAAAAGCGGTCAAACAATAAACGGCCCCAACCGTCAGGCAGGCTGTCGCTAAAAACCCCTGCCAATCCCTCGAACGGTCTTGCTTCAAAAGCGGTAACTCCTGTTTTGAGAGGCAGGCGCAATGGAGAAATCTCCAATCTTGTTTGAATGAATGAGGCTTGATATTCAAAATAAATGGTATGGTCACGAATAGCCAAGCGTCCGACGGGAAGAATTTCACTCCCGAAATCCAATCCCACTCTGAGTTCTGTAATAGGACGGTTCATTTGTGACGACCTCGTTTACGAATTGAAGTCTCTCCTTTCAATACTTCATCAATTGAAGAAAATGTGGGTTTTATTGGCTTTATAGCCTCAATCACTTCCTCCAAGCCACCAACTACCAAAAGAAGACGAAGGAATGACTCAAGTGAGATGATCCCTTTCTGCTCAAATTTTCTTAAAGTTGGAAGCGCAACACCAGAACGCTCTGCCAAGCCTTCCTGAGTAAGGCCCGCATTTAAACGCCTTGAACGCACATTCTCTGCGAGCTTACGAAGTGCCTTAGACGGCGATATAAGTGATATCATTGTGCTACTTATTTCCTATAACCTGACCTAATTAATATTATTGTATTACAAATATACTAATTGAATGCGAAGAGTTCTCTACTCAGATGGCTTTAAAAGTAAATTTACATGCATTAGATTTTTTTTAACAGAGGCGAATATTTTTAATTCAGAAATAGCTCACAGGTAACCAAGAAATAAATGTCAAGTTTTGTGTGTAACTTAATTGACCAAACCATAATCAAAAAAATGGGGCATATAAACCATTTAATTATGGGCCATGTGTCGACATCCTTAACAGCATGACTCGAAAACCAATCAAGTTCCTGTTCTAAATGAAAATTTGTCATCTCAAATGCCGGGATAATCCACTTTCAATTGATTGGTGCTCGTTGATTTCTGACGCGTTCTGACTCTGTTTCACTGTCCTGATCATCGAATACAGTTTTCAAAACCAGCGAGACGCTCTGTTCAATATGTACATTAACTATTTCAATGGCAAACCAAAGTGCACAATGGCTTCCATTTTTATCGTGATAAGTAATTGTGCCAAATGGTTTCTGTATAATCTATTTCGATATTTAGCTCTTTGTTCTAATTTTACATCCTAAATATGTAAAATCGAATATGACTAAGGCAGACACAATTCAGAAAATAGTAGAAAAAACAGGATTGCAAATAGAAAATGTTGAGTCTGTAATGGAATCTTTTTTTGTCACCATCAAAGATTCCATGGTAAATGGGGAAAATATTTATTTCCGTGGCTTCGGAAGTTTTGTAAACAAAAAAAGAGCAGCTAAGAAGGCCCGAAACATTTCAAAAAATACGGCGATGATAGTTCCAGCACATACCATTCCTTACTTTAAAGCTTCGGACGACTTTGTAAATCAGGTGAAAGAAGGACATCTTCAGTCCGTATAGTGCATCCATATTGACAACTCACAAAATAGCTTTGACGAATGATCGCCAAGGCTATTTTGTGTCTATATAAATTCAAATAGCTAGCTATCAATTTAGTACTACTATAAAGATATTGCCAATACAAACGGTTATGCTAGCTAGCTACTTCTACCTGAATAGATTTGAATACCAGCCATATTTATACTTATTGATTTAATTAGGAAAAACAGGCCCGTTACGGTTATTTGAACGCGTTGTATTCTTTATCACTGACAGGCTGCAGCCATTCGACAATTCCTTTTTCGGTGTTGGGGATGATATACATTTGATGCAAACTGCTTGCAGGTGTCGCTCCATGCCAATGCTCCACATTCGGAGGACATTTCACTACGTCGCCTTTCTGCATTCTCTCCATGGGTTTGCCTCTTTGCTGATGATATCCTTCCCCTGCGGTGATGATCAGTATCTGGCCAGCCGGGTGTTTATGCCAATTCGATCTCGCACCAGGTTCAAAAAGCACATTCCCGACTACGGTATTATAGGTCGAATCACTTTCCAGTAGCCCGTAATTAAAAGCCTTTCCGGTAAAATTCTCTGCCGGTCCCTGTTTGCCCTTTGGAAAAATAGCTTGCTGGGTAGATACATGGGATTTAACCCTCGTTTGTGAAAAACTTTTAAAGGATATCAACACGATGGTAGCAGCGAGTATATAGGTTAATTTCTGTGCTGTCTGTGTCATTTTCTTGATTCGTTATTTATAAAGAAATTTTATAGAAGCTTGTCTGGTGTGATAGGCAAATCACGCACGCGTTTTCCGGTCGCATTAAATACAGCGTTTGCAACCGCTGGAGCTACACCAATGATCGCAATCTCACCAAGTCCTTTACTACCTACCGGATCGGCCAAAAGATCAGGTTTGTTTACAAAATAGACATCTATTTCAGGAGCGTCTGCATGTACCGGCACGTGATAATCGCCAAAATCTTTGGTCACATAACGGCCATAACGGTGATCCATGACCGCATCTTCCATTAACGCCATACCGATTCCACCCGTAGCTCCGCCGATCATCTGGCTTTCTGCCGTTTTAGGGCTCACAATAGTGCCGGCATCCGCGCAGCACACAATTTTCTTTACCTTTACCTGTCCGGTAAATGGATGCACATGGACCATCGCAAAGTGCATAGAAAAGGCATTCATCGAATACTTCTTGCCATTCTCACTCGGCGTGGCTTCCTGTATAGTTTCCAGTTTTTGAACATTATTTTGTTTGAACAACTCGCTAAGTTCGACCTTTATGGTAGACCTTGCTGTAAGCTCGATCTTTGTTTTATCAAACATGATATCATCCGGTTTGGCAGAGCCGAAATCAGGACCATTTTTTGACGCTGCCATTTTAATTAATTGCTCCTTCAATGCATTACAAGCGGCTTGTACGGCAGGCCCGACGCTATTGACCGTAGAAGATCCACCTTGCAGACCAGCATTAGGGAATTCTGAGCTGCCCAGATGGAACGTTATTTTTTCCGGAGCAATCCCGGTTGTATTGGATGCGACCTGCACCATTGCCGTAGCAGTCCCAGGGCCAATATCCGTAATTGCGCAGTGCATCACCAGATTACCTTCCCTATCCAGCTCTGCCTTCACAGTTGCCAGACCACGGTTTGCTCCAAAAGTTCCTGTCCCCATGCCATAACCGACAAGCCACTCTCCATCTCGCACCAAACCCGGCTTTAATTTCCTGTTCTGCCAACCAATCCTTTTTTTGCCTTCCTCATAACATTCCCGCATGTATTTAGTCGACCAGGGCAGGTTTTTGTCCGGATCGGACTCAGTATAGTTAGCCAGTCTGAAATCAATCGGATCCATTTCAATGGCATGCGCCATTTCATCCATGGCCGATTCCAAGGCAAAAGCCCCGGTTGCTTCACCCGGCCCTCGCATCCAGATCGGCGTAGCGACATTGAGCGGCAAGAGCCGGTAACGCGTGCTCACGCTCGGCGAAGCGTACATCATCCGTGTTTGCATGAGCGTTGATTCTGTAAACTCCTCATAGGTTGAAGTCTGGCCTATAGAATGATGGTTAATCGCTACCAGTTTCCCATCTTTGGCCGCCCCCATCTGTATTTTTTGCCAGGTGCGTGGCCGGTAGCCTACCATGGTAAACATCTGCTCGCGGGTCAGCACCAGTTTGACAGGTCGTTTCACCTGTTTGGCTGCAATGATGGCAGCCGATTCATGCGGCCAGCTATGTAAACCGTTTCCGAAAGCACCCCCTACAAACGTTGCAATGACTTTTACATTCTCTTCCGGCACATTCCACTCTTTGGCAAAAGTCTTCTGTGTCGTTTTTGTCCCCTGCACCTTATCGTAAATAGTCAGCTGGTCCTCTGCTTCCCAATGCGCAGTAATCGCCTGCAACTCCATCGGGTTGTGCATTTCAGTCGGCAGCACATATTCTGCCTCTATTTTAAAAGGAGCGGTTTCATAGGCATCCGTTTGTCCGCGGTCGTAGTCTGCTGTAGGGGATTTAGGGTTCTTTTTAGCAGCCGAAGCCGTCACAGCATTTTTGGCATTTGCTTCAAAGTCTGTTTGATGCTCCTGCTTATCATATTGCACTTTGACCAATGATGCGCCAAACTGTGCCTTTTCAAGACTGGTTGCGACCACAATAACGATTGGCTGATCATTGGAATAGACTTTATTATCATAAAAAACACGCAGCGGCTGTCCGCCTGCCGGAGGCTCGGAAGGCTGACTTTTAGCAGTTTGGTAACCCGGGACATTAATCACATTCAAATGTGAAATAACCGCTAACACGCCCGGAGCGCGTTCTGCTGCTTTTGAATCGATACTTTTAACGGTCCCTTTGGCAATCCTGCTCCCTACAAGCACTCCAAAGGCCATATTGGGCAAAACGTATTCTGCCGAGTACTTGGCTGCACCCGTAACTTTCAAACGGCCATCTACCCTTTCAAGCGGCTTGTATTCTTTTTTATCAAAAAATGCTTCGTTCATGATGTTTTCTTTCAAGGATTTATGATTTGCCTACACAATACCCGCAGCATTTTTTAATGCTTCCACAATCACATTCGGGCCCAGTTTCAATTTAAAGGCATTGTGTTTATAGGCTTTCGCACCTTGCATGGCAATTTCAGCTGCCTGCCTGAATGTCTCGTCACTCGCCGGTTTTCCGGCAAGCGCTTTTTCAGCTTCCAGAAGCCGCCAGGGTTTGTGGGCTACCCCACCCATGGCAAGCCTGGCTTCCCTGATGATTTTACCATCCATATCCAATGCCGCGGCTACGGAAATCAGCGCAAAAGCGTAAGAAGCACGGTCGCGGACTTTAAAATAGTGGGTATTTTTATTGAAAACATTGTCCGGAATTTCAACCGAAACAATCAGCTCGTCCCTTTGAAGTGTGTTGTCTTTCTCAGGCTGGCTGCCGGGAAGCCGGTGAAATTCATTAAACGGGATACGCCTTTCGCCCTTCGGGCCCAATACAACGACAACCGCATCCAAGGCGACCAAGGCCACGCACATATCGCTCGGGTGCACGGCAATGCATTTGTCGCTTGCGCCGAAAATCGCATGCATCCGGTTGGCGCCTTCCAAGGCTCCGCAGCCGCTGCCGGGTTCACGTTTGTTACAGGGAAGTGAAGTATCATAAAAATAGGAACATCGTGTGCGCTGCATGATATTACCTGAGACGGTTGCCATATTTCTGATTTGCGCGGACGCGCCGGCATTCAAAGCCTTTGAGAGCAGCGGGTGCTTTTCCAGAATCATTTTATCATCCGCCACTTGGCTGTTGAGCGCTAGTGCCCCGATGTTGATGTTGCCGTGCTGTTGCTGAATATTTCTGAGTGGAAGGGCATTGATGTCTACCAGTTTCGTGGGAGCCATAACACTGCGCTTCATCAGGTCAACCAGATTTGTGCCCCCTGCGATGATTTTTGCATGGGCATTATTGACCAGGGCACCTACTGCGGCTTTCGCTGTTTGTGCGCGTTCGTATTGAAACTGTATCATGATTGTTGCCCCCCGTTTTTAACTTCCTGAATCGCCTTCACAATGTTGGGATACGCCCCGCAACGGCAGATATTGCCGCTCATAAATTCTTTGATATCCTCTCTGCTCTCTGCATGTCCTTCGTTAATGCAGGCAATCCCGGACATAATTTGCCCGGGCGTGCAGTAACCGCATTGAAAACCGTCGTGTTTAATAAATGCCTTTTGCATCGGGTGCAGCTCGTCACCTTTTGCAATGCCTTCAATGGTCGTGATCAGTTTGCCTTCCTGCATCACCGCCAGGCTCAAACAGGATAGCACGCGCTGGCCGTTTATATGAACCGTGCAAGCTCCGCACTGCCCGTAGTCACATCCCTTTTTGGTTCCTGTCAAATCCAGCTGCTCGCGCAACACATCCAAAAGAGTCGAACGGGGCTCTACTGCCAGCTTCTTTTTCACACCGTTGACAGTCAGGTCCACAGGAGTCGTCTCAAAGGCCGTGCTGATTTTTTCTCCGAAATTGTACTCCGCCGCTTTAGCAACCGTAGCGGGAGCAACGGCAATTGCAGTCAAAATCGAAGATGTTTTCAGAAAGTCCCGCCGGGACTCATGATGATCTTCCCTTTCAGGCCTGTTATTTAATTTATCTTGGTTCATGGTGAGCTTATTAAATAAGGTGATACTGCTTGATTATCTAAATATCCTTAATCACTTTTGCAGGAATACCTGCGACGATGGTATTTGCCGGCACATCGCGGTTTACAACCGCGCCTGCTGCAACTACTGCATTTTCTCCAATGGTAACACCAGGAAGTATTGTTGCACCGGCTCCGATCCATGCATTTCTTTTGATAAGAATCGAGCCAAGCAGCAGCGTTTTCCGGTCTTCGGGATCAAGTGGATGATTTTCAGAAGTCAGGTTAACCCGTGGGCCTATTTGAACATCATCTTCGATGGTGATTCGGCCAATATCCAAAAATGAGCAGGCATGGTTGATAAAAACGTTTTTACCGAGGCGGATCGACTGGCCAAAATTGGTATAAAACGGAGGAAATATGGTTGTTGACTCGTCTATCTTGGTTCCGATGATCTCCCCCAACCTCTTGCGGACATCATCCAAATCATTTGCCTGAGCATTCATTTGAACACAAAGCCTGATGGTCCGGGAAACCATTTCACCAAACTTTCCATATTCGGGGTCATCTTTCCGGATTGGGCCGCCCGCCTTTATCCGCTTAAAAATATTTGCTTCTATTGATTGATCATCCATCGTTTCAATTTTTAATCCAATTCAAATAATACTTCCACATTTCCAGCACCTACTGCCGTTTCAAGCCCCGACGGATCCGATATTCTTCCAAGTCTGGTATACGAATACGATGTTGCGAAGCTTTTGTAAAACAGCACCAGCACATTTGAACTGTAAATCATTAGGTCACCCGTATTGATCGTTCTTGGGTTTGATGCATCGGTTGGCAGATTTGCAGGGAAATTATAAAGCTTTTCATTTCCGTTTAACTCGCTCATGGAAATCGTAAGCGGCAGCCTTGCTTTAAAAGCGGTCACCGTAGGATTATCAAGGAGTGTAACATGGAACGTTTTCGAACCAATCTTGATTTTCAGCCGGTTATTCATTGTATCACTGAAGTTTTCATTGTTGTTCTCCCCATTCGCACTGTGGGTGGTCGGCTCGTGTGTTTTACAGGCCATGCTTACTATTGCCAAAAACAGTCCAAAAAGCAGGATGAGTAAGCTTTTCATTTCATCTCTTAGTTTAGCTTTCTAAATATTGCCGACATTGTATTTGGGTCGAGCGTATCCATATCAACGAGCTTTAAAGCTTTTACCATTTTCAGGGTCGTTGTCTTGTAATGCTGAAAATGCGGGGTCTTTAAATGCGCCTGATATGCTGAGCTATCGGCATAGATCTCTACGATCCGGATCTGGTTGGCTGCTGTTTGATACTCATTGGGAAAATCGCCACCACACCTTTCTCCTTTGCGACAGAAGCGGCCGCCTCTTCTCTCAGTATGGCATTATATTCGGTCAGATACTGTGGCAGGATTTCGATTTCAGAGATCCGTACCATCATCGTTTGTGCATTTGTTATAGTTGTGCTAAAAAGCAGCATGCCAAGTAGATTTTTCATAATTGCATGTTTATCCGTTACTTACTATAACAAAGGTCGATCCACAGAGCCTTGTATTTTTACACGGATTACTGTTTTATTTACCACTTTTACGGATTTGGAACTCAATAAGAAAATACCGGTTATGGCGTGACTATATTTGAAATCTAATTTCGCAGAAATATGGAAAAAGTAGAAAGAATAGACACGGTCAAGCAGTACAATAACTGGATCGGCGTCGACACGCTTCATCCTCTGGTAAGTGTGATTAATTTTAATGAAATACCAAGCGTGCAACATTTCAGGCGCTATATGGGCGTCTATGCCGTGTTCTTAAAAAATATAAAGTGTGGTGACATGATCTATGGTAACCATCCATATGATTATGAAGATGGCACACTGGTTTTTGTGGCACCAGGACAGGTTTATGGTATTGACAGCAAAGGTGTTGCTACCAAACCATCAGGCTATGCGCTCATCTTCCATCCCGATTTGATCGCTAGCACCCACCTGGGAAAATTGATCAAAGAATATTCATTCTTTTCTTATGAAACCAACGAAGCCCTGCATCTATCGAAAAAAGAAAAAGAAACGATTGTGGATTCTTTCGAAAAAATAAAAACCGAAATCGAACAGAATATCGACAAGCACAGTAAGACGCTGATCGTTTCCAATATCGAATTGTTTCTCAACTATTGCATGCGGTTTTACGACCGACAGTTCATCACGCGTGTCAATGTCAATAAAGATATTCTAGCAAGGTTTGAAGAACTACTAAATGAGTATTTCAGGTCGGGAAAATCGCAAACATCAGGACTTCCGAGCGTGGCTTACTGCGCAGAAGAGCTTCATTTATCGCCTAACTATTTTGGTGATCTCATTAAAAAAGAAACCGGGAACACAGCTTTGGATTTTATTCAATCCAGAGTAATCGAGGAAGCCAAAGTTAAAATTTTTGATGCCAATACCTCATTAGGCGAAATTGCTTACCAGCTGGGTTTTAAATATCAACAACACTTTACACGGCTTTTTAAACAAAAGACCGGCGTCACTCCCAATGAATATCGAAGTTTAAATTGAAAAGTCTGCACATTTGGAAATGTACCCGACTTTTATGCTCAATTAGAATTTATAAAATTACAGTTTAGCGGGCGCTTTTTTCGATATGCTCTACAATTAATTCAGCCAAAATCCGGGATTCGCCGTTTCGTTGTTTCAAACAGCTACCGTTGTTTTTCATTTAACCACTGTATTATTAGGCGCCTTTTGGACAGTACCATTATACCTGTAAAAATTCCTTTGAAAGTGCGGTTCCTCATGGTTGCAAATCAACATTTCAATACGATTTCACTTACTGTATTAAATTTATTGGTGCTAACACTCATTCCGCACTGCGCCTAACATTGTAGCACAAAGGTAAGGTAGAAAAGGAACCCAATGATATAGGATTTATTTTCTGCCGCACGATATATGACTTCGAACGTAAACCCAAAGGCAAACGCTTCTTATGAGTTGTCTAATTTGGGACTCTGGGTATGCAATTAACGACTAATTAGAAATGCTTCGAAAACTTTCGTTCACAGGAACTGCAAAGTTCGCAACCAGGGATTATAACTTATGTATGCTTATTATTTCAACAACTCCCTATCCAGCCAGCCTCTCCAAAAAATCCCAATAAGTGCCAAAACACCGAACCCAACACCAATCCACGGCGTAATGGATATACCGTAATGATTAATAAGCCACCCTCCGGTAGCAGTGCCCAGTGAAACACCGAGATTTCCAAAGGACGTCTGAAGACTATTTGCGAATTCTTTGGCATCGGATGCCGCTGACACCATATACCCGACACCTATCAGGAAACACGGACCATACATAATTCCCCAAAAACCGACCACAATGGCGACACTGAGAATTGAACCGGTCGTATATTGAAATGCAAATGGGATTAGAAACGTACCTGAAAGGAAAAATAACGTAGTCCAGATCATGTACTTTCCCAATAAACGACCTGCCAGAAAGTTAGAAATGACACCCATCATACCGAATAGAAGTAACATATAGCTGATTTGTTGTGCATTTAAACCTTCTACTTTCGAAAGATAGTCTGCAAAATAACTGTATGAACAAAACCAGGCCGTTATTAAAAACAGGTTTACAGCAGTCCCGGCGATAAACCTGGGTCTTATGAGTATGCTCAATTGATTTTTAAAAGATTTCACTTCTTGATTAGGCATAGATGGCAAAAACTTATAAATAATGACCAATGTCACCAGAATTAGGAAACCCTGAATACCATAACTCAGCTGCCAGGTGAAAATACTTGCCATATACGTAGTAAAGGGAATCAGTGTCACCTGTGCAAGGGCAATACCACCAATGATAATACTGGTTAACCTCATCTGCATGTGAGCAGAAGTGTCTTTTGTTGCAGCAGCAATAACCATCGAAAAGAATGCCGGATGTAAAATTGTAGGTAGTATCCTCAATATCATCAGCAGCCAGAAAGGTGGGCTGAAAATGGAGAAAAAATTAGAAATCAAAAACAGGCCAAGGGCACATATCATAATTTTCTTTTTGTCATATTTTGAGACATATAACACCATGAATGGCCCTGTCACAGCAATCGTTAAAGCAAATAAGCTCAACAGATAACCCGCAGTCCCTATATTTATATGGTAGTGCTCAGCGATCTGCGGCAAGATACCGATCACCCCAAATTCTGTACTTATAATTCCGATAACGCCCAAACATCCGATATACGCTATTCTTTTATTTATAATTAAATTCATTTTAAACTGATCAGTTTAAAAAAAGTTGAAAAGATATTATTTTCTGATTCGTTCTGTGAAGTGTTCTGTTATCGCTATGTCTTTATCATCACGATCAGGTTTTCTATCATCTCGTATACTGCCTTACGATTTTTATTTAAGGCGTAATTTTTAAACATCGCACTGGACGAGCATGCAAAGAAATCAGCAGTAGCTTTTGTATCTAAACCCGTTTTAATACACCCTTGCTGCTGCCCGATCTTTAAAATTTGAAAGTAGATCTCTTCAATCTTTTTCTCATTAACAGCCAGTAAACGTCTGACATCTTCATCAGTTAATGCAACTTCAAATGCAATCTTAACGGCCAGACAGGTCCTTTCTTCGTTAATACTCTGATCTACTGCCAACCGCAATATATTTCTCAAATTTTCAATTGCATCCAATTGACCGCCGTTCAGAATCGATGCGTACTCAGACACTTTTGATTTCAGATATTTTGTCAAGCATTTAATAAGCAGTTCTTTTTTATCGCCATAAGTGGGATAAATACTACTCCTGTTAATACCCATATGATTCTCCAGGTCAGTGATCGAAGTCATATGGAAACCCTGAGTCCAGAAAAGTTCCAGCGCAATGTCTAGTTTCTGCTCGTAATCAAATTCCTTGCTTCTTCCCATAATGCCACAAATATAAATTTTAAACTGATCAGTTTAAAATTTATGAAAAATTATTTTGCATAGTGAATTCACGCTATAAAGTTGAACATCGTTTCGGATCGGGTATGGGTTTCCTGTAGTTGATTGGCAAGTAGATACTTAAATAGTATATCAAACGCGATTTTTTGCATATCAAAGAGCATTGCGTTTTATTCTAATATTAAAGATTGATTGCTGTGGGTTAATATTCTATTTTCTTAGCAATTTTTCGATGTATTTTCCACCCACTGGTACAAATATAAATCAAGTGCAGCGTCAAGAATCAATTTTCTTGTTGCGTTATATTTTCTAAGCTGAAACTGTGCTGTTCCCATTCAAAAAAATTTATTCGTTCGAATACCTGTGATCGGACGGAAGATTAACAACCAACTCACTGCTGTTGAAAATCCTTGTCCATAGCGGCCCTCAATATCTATATTACCGGTTTCCATCCGTTGCCCATTTCCAATTTATGGAGGAGTCCTGCAGCCAATTTTTTACATGAATTTGTTTGCCTGCCTGGTGCACTCCTGTTAGCTATTAGCCTTGATTGTTGCCGACTGCAAAAGAATCATTTACAGTTTTGCTGTTCAATTATTTGCATTCCCTTCTGTGTCGTAATCCCTCTTAGAAAATGAGTTCTTAGCTCTGATCGCGATTCTGTTTCTTTAAAGTTTATTCCCATGATCTCAAGCCATAAAAACGAAATCACTTCTATGTCAGTATAGCCCTGAACACGCCCTGGGCAATATCTCGTTTTAGGTTAGCTGCTAAAAGTCGGCTCTGAATGCAGATTTAACTGCATCATTGTCCGCCAGGCTTTAGGATAGACCCTGCGAATAATCCCATAGCGCAGTAAACTTCGCTATGGAACAGGTCTACTCTGTTTGGATCCACTCAGAATGAGACCTGGCCAAATCCATCTGGTACCAGATTATATCCTGTACTAAAAGCTCTTTGCTCAGACCACTTTTGCGTTGCTATTAATAGGTTATTCTAAAAAGGATTTACACCTAACTCATGACGATGACCATACGTTTTCCACCGGGAATGGCTGCATGATAGACTGACTCAATTTCAGACAGCGGAAAGCTAACCGTTTCAATATTGATCTTGCCTTCTGCCGCCAACTGAAACATTTCCGGCAGAATCCTACCAAAGAATTCACTGATATGTTCTTTACTCAAACTACCCAGACCAGACCCTGCCAAGGTTAAATTAACACTTCTCAGCGTTGCTGCTGATAAAGAAATGATCTCACCGGCCATGCCGCCTACGGAAACAAACCGGGTAGGGTGCGTGAATGAACCGTTTCCTTTTAAAGCCAGTAGCAGCAGTTCAGCAGGGTGCCCCCACAAATAATCGATAATGATGTCAACGGGTGAATGATGGTGGATGGCCTGGATCTGAGAAACAATATCCTCATCGTTTTGTTTGATTGAAATAACTTCATCGGCACCAAAATCCATCAGTTCCCTTAGCGCTTTGGGGTTACGTCCTGTTGCGATCACTTTTTTCGCACCGTAATATTTGGCAATTTGAACCGCTACCCTGCCTGTAAAACCTGTTGCTCCATTGATCAGCACCGTATCACCCGGTTGAATATCTGCTTTAAAACGCAAGCCCATGGCCGCTCCTATCACGGCATTAGGCAGGGCTGCGGCCGTTGCATAGTCAAGATTCTCTGGAAGCATCACCATCCGGTCCTTGTTTACCACCGCCTGTTCGGCCATCATGCCGTGCATCCCAACAGCATATACTCTCCTACCATCGGCAAGTAAGCCCGCACCATCACTACCGATAATGTTGGCCTTCACCTCCACCTGTTCTGCATTTGAATAATGCTTGCCACTTGCTATACTACGGTCGACTTGTTTGATCGCAGCTGCTTTAACCTGCATTAATATTTCATCACCGCCCGTAACTAACGGAGCACGATATTCACCGTACCGGACGATTCCATTTTGCGGATTCATTGTGGCTGCTTTCATATGACCTTCTAATTTTGTTTAATTTTTACATCACAAAAGTAAAAGCAGCCAATTTGTTACACGATAACATTTGTTACCAAATCCGGTAGCTGTCACCTATTGCGGGCAAGCTTGTTTTTAATCCGGCTGAGATGAACACGGCTAATGCCTAGATAAGATGCAATATAATGCTGGGCAACGCGCTGGATAATATGAGGCTGGTTTTCCAGTAAGTGTAGGTACCGCTGCTGAGGTGTATCCCGAATGAAAGAAAGAAAATGTTGCATATAGTTTAGTGTACGATCAAACAACTTATCCACGATCAGATTACACACAGCGGGCTGCTGGCTCACTTCCTGCAAAAGTTTGTCAACATCCTTTTTAGAAATTCTCCACAAAACACAGGGTTCAATGGTTTCAATGGAAAACAGACTGGGAATACTTTTTTTGAAACTCTCGATTGAGGAAACTGTCCCATTCTCAAAAAAGAATTGAAATGTTACCTCTTCTCCATTGCTATCAAACCAGACGCGCAGGCATCCTTTTTCGATCAGAAAGGCTGTTTTTGAAACAGCTCCTTCCTGTAGCAAAATTGTTTTCGCAGGCACCTCAATACGCTCGAAGCAGTCAGCATAGCTCTGCCATATAGCGGGTGAAACCGGGAAATAATCTCTGAATTTTTCGAGGAACATAAATAAAATCGGTAAAATAGCCATTCGTAAATCCCTGGTAAGATAAACACAAGGGATAAATTAATTTGTAATTGTCTTTCGATTGGCAGGCAAAACCAAACGAAGAGGCAGTGCCATCAGAAGCTTTCAGTCAATCCGTGTCCGCTTCTTATCGGTAAGAATGGGCACCCTTGCCGCAGTTAAATATACACGTCCTTTTTCGGGCAGTGCTATTTCTAATTCTGGTTTAATTTATCCCTGTCAAAAGAGAGCAAATCACCAAACACATCAGGCAGCATGCTTTGAATAGGAGTAGGATTTTGCTGCATCATTCAGACGAAAAATAACTAGAAAAGTCAGTTTATAACAGTTCATACGCAATTCTGACCTGGATTCGTATCAGATGCCTCTGGCACATTCAGTACTTTGGATTGGTATTTGGAACCTACCACAAAAATATGTTGAACCTCAATAAATAAACGCAGCAAACTACAGCAAATAAAAAAAGGCAGTACCATGTACTGCCTTTTACCATTCGCTACTTATTTAGACAACCATTAGGATTTAAAGAATTCTAAAAGATCCTTGTTAATCGTCGCCGCTTCTGTGGCCGGCATTCCGTGAGGAAAACCAGGATAGGAGATCAATTTCCCATTTTTCAAAAGTTTGATCGCCTTGGCTCCTGAAATTGGAAAAGGTACAATCTGATCATCTTCACCGTGCAAAACCAGTACCGGGAAGTCCACACTTTTAAGGTCTTCGGTGAAATCCGTTTCTGAAAAGGCCTTGATTCCGTCGTAATGCGCTTTTATTCCACCCATCATCGCCTGGCGCCACCAGTTATCGCGGATTCCCTGTGAAATTTCCGCGCCTTCACGATTGTATCCGTAAAAAGGAATTGTAAAATCCTGAAAATATTGCGCACGTTTCGTTGCAGTTCCTTCACGTATTTCATCAAATACAGACATTGGCGCTCCATCGGGATTATCGGCGGTTTGCACCATAAGCGGCGTCACCGCGCTGATCAGCACTACCTTGGCCACTCTTCCCTGTCCATAATTGGCAGCATAGTGAATAGCTTCTCCGCCACCGGTCGAATGACCTACGTGGATCGCATCTTTCAAATCCAGCGCTTTTGTAAGCTCAGCAACGTCAGCAGCATACGTATCCATGTTGTGCCCATCGGAAACCTGGGTAGAGCGTCCATGTCCTCTACGGTCGTGCGCGATAACACGGTATCCCTGATTTAGGAAAAACATCATTTGACCGTCCCAATCATCGCCCGATAACGGCCATCCGTGATGAAAAACGATCGGCTGTCCTGTTCCCCAATCTTTGTAATAAATCCCTGTTCCGTCTTTTACTGTAATCTTTGGCATAATGTAGGATTTAGATGATGTTAACGACTCCGCAGAAACGTTCTGAAAATCAAGAAATGAATAACGCTCAAAGGTCTGCTAATTTTCACTGGCCTTCAATTGATCAATTAAAGAAAATGTTGTATAAATTAAGGTTTTATTAAGGTGACTGGTTATACTGCTATGATTGGATATGCGTTACCATGTGCCACTTGCCGGCAGTTACATACAAGTAAAATCGCTAGCAACCTGAATCCAAAGCTGGATGTTCCGGTTTTTGCTTAAGATCTTAAAATCTTTTCCATTTTTTTGCCTTTTGCCAATTCATCAACCAGCTTATCCAGATACCTTGTTTGTTTGGTCAGGGGATTTTCAATTTCTTCTATCCGGTAACCACAAATTACACCTGTTATTAACCCTGCATTCGGGTTCATTTTTGCTCTTTTAAAAAATGTCTCAAAAGTCGCCTTCTCGTCAATAAGTTCCTGCATTTTTTGGTTATCAAATCCTGTCAGCCACTGGATGACCTGATGTAACTCCTCTATGGTTCTGCCCTTGCTCACAACTTTTGTAATGTAGTGCGGATATACGGATGCAAAAGTCAGTTTTGCAATGCGTCCGTCGTGTTCCGGAGTTGTCTTCATATCCTTAAATTTTAATTGTATATACAAACGTACCGATTCACGCCAATTTTTATCCATTTACCAGGTCGGTTCCTGTCTTCGAAAATAACAAAATTTAGATAAATTAACCTTCTGCAGATTGTCTGTGTTCCTATTTTTAGACCTCGAATCTTTTTTGGCCGTCGCAAGCCGGGTGAGCTGGTCCACCAACGGCAGAATAGGCCGCGTATCATGTTACAAATTTCTTGTCACCATGCCGGAGTTCATCCAAAGGCAAATCAGTTAAATTCGGCAAAAAACCACTGAAAGCCTGCTGATTTGTTTGATTCGATTATTTAATTTTTATATCTTTCAAAGCAGTCTTACGGCTGGCTGGTGTTTACTATCGACTTATCAATTTACCGGGCAGTCCGCAGCTGCCGTAAAGTCTTTAGGTGTAAATAAAAAACCAGGCCGCAAGCTTGTTTGCAAAACGTTTTTACGCTCTTACAACTGGCTCCGACAGGCCGCACCGCAGTTTTTTGAGTAAATACCGGTTACACAATTAACAATTTCTTCATTTTCCTTTTAGGTAATACGATCAGTAAAACACTCATTTTTGTCCGGAATTGAGGTTACACGCACTTAAACCAAAATCTAAGCAGGAAAAAGACCGCGCTGAAATTTCAAGTAATCAAGTACGAGGTATATACCCGAGGTGATACTAAAAAAAGAATAAAGCAGTATCCTGTTGTTTTTTAGCTTATCCAGTTTTCCAACAAAACCAGAGCGCCTATCGAAAAAAACCGTAAAAAACGCCTATTCCTTGGGCTGGCCTTGTGCTCTTACCGTTAAAAGGCGTCCCGAACTGTCCCCCAACTACTCATCTTAAAAATTAATCTTATGTTAAAAAAATTACCTATTCCTAAACAGATACGAAAATTCTCGAGGGTAATGCTCTGCCAGGCGATGCTTGCCGGCAGTCTGATGCCAGTCTCGAAAGCGGAATTCAATGTGTTAAGCAGCGTGCGGATAGACAAAACCATCACGGGCCGCATCACGGATGAAAACGGTAGCGCCTTACCAGGCGTAAGTGTTATCGTAAAAGGAAGTACCTTGGGAACCATCTCGGATGCGGACGGAAAATACCAGATCAGTGTCGCAGATAACTCAGCCACTTTAATATTTTCTTATGTAGGTTATCTTTCGGTGGAAAGGCCCGTCGGTAATGCTACGGCCCTTGATATTTCACTGCTGCCTGACGCCAGAAATTTGAATGAGGTCGTTGTCACAGCCCTTGGTATCAAGCAGGAAACCAAAAGGTTGGGCTACGCCGTGCAGGAATTAAAGGGCACAGATCTTGACAAGGCGCGTGAAACAAACTTTGTCAGCGGGCTGGCAGGCAAGATTGCAGGCGTGCAGGTAATGAGCAGCCCGAGCGGAATCGGAGGCTCGGCGCGAATAACCATACGGGGCGACAAATCCCTGGATATTAACAAGAATCAGCCGCTTTTTGTGATCGATGGCGTGCCGATTACCAACGCTTTGACCGGCTCAAGCGGCCGGGATTTTCAGGAACTTGATTATGGAAACGGTGCTTCGCTGATCAATCCTGACGATGTCGAATCAATGACGGTGCTGAAAGGCGCGAACGCTTCGGCGCTTTACGGATCGCGCGGCGCAAACGGTGTGATTGTGATTACTACCAAATCAGGTAAAAACAGCAAGGGCCTTGGCGTTTCGGTCAATGCCGGTCTCACGTTTGAGAACCCGTTAATCCTTCCTGATTTTCAAAGGGTATATGGTCAGGGCAACAACGGTGAATTTAATTTTGTCGATGGAAACGGTGGCGGGATACGCGATGGTGTCGATGAAAGCTGGGGACCTCAGATGGATGGAAGGCTGATCGCACAGCACAATTCTCCCACCTCAAACGGTTACCGTGGCGGAGATATTTCGTTGATTAGCGACGGGGTATTGGGCTCCCCTGCGGATCTTGCCGCGCGCGGAACGATCACCCCTACCCCGTTTGTGCCCGGAAATAATCTGAAAGAATTCTACGAGACCGGAATAACCAAAAACACCAATATCTCCGTGACCGGTGCCAATGAAAAGGGCGATTTCAGACTGTCCTATACCTTGCTTGATCAGAAGGGTATCATTCCCAATACCGACATTACCCGCAATACGTTTGCCATTAACACAGGCTATAATCTTTCCCCGAAACTTTCGGTGCGCATCTCGGCCAATTATGTAAATTCAGCCAGCGACAACCGCCCGAACTTGACTTATGGAACCGAAAGCATCATTTATTTGCTGCACTGCTGGATGGGGCAGCATGTGGATCTGAACAGTTTGAAAAACTACTGGATTCCGGGTATGGAAAACAAACAGCAGTTTAACTTCAACTACAATTATCACGACAACCCGTATTTCAACCTGTACGAAAATACAAACAGCCAGAGCGCCAACCGGATCTTTGGGAATATCGCCGTTAAATACAATTTTAACGACTGGCTGAGTCTCCAGGTAAGAGGCGGAACCGACTTTAACAATGATTTAAGAAAAAGAAAACGTGCATTCAGTACCCAGAGATTTCCTTTTGGCAGCTACCGCGAGGAGCGTGTAAAAAATGGGGAGTCCAACTTCGACTTTCTTTTGAATGCTTCCAAGGAAATCAACGAGACCTTCACGATCGGGGCGAACTTTGGCGGTAACCGTCAGATCAGCAAAACCAATAATTTCGAGGTGACAGCGCCCCAGCTTTTGATTCCGGGAATTTACAGCTTCAATAACACCCGTGTTGCCCTGGTAAGCTCAATTGATGACATTAATAAAGTAGTAAACAGTCTGTACGGATCGGTGCAGTTCGGCTACAAGAATTTTTTGTTTCTGGATGTGACAGCGCGCAATGACTGGTCCACAGCACTGACGCTTCCGGCAGCAGCCGATTCGCTTGGTCAAACGATCAATTCCTACTTTTATCCGTCTGCTTCTTTAAGCGCCGTAGTAAGCGATATCTTCCAGCTTCCTGAGTGGGTTTCATTTGGTAAGGTACGCACCAGTTTAGCGCAGGTAGGTAATGATACCGATCCCTACCGCTTCACGTCAGGTTACATCCGTGACAATCCCTGGGGCGATTATCCGGTGTATAATTCCAACAGTACGCTGGTCAACTACAATCTTAAACCCGAAATCAGCACCTCTTTTGAAATTGGTACCGAGTGGCGGTTTTTAAAAAGCCGTGCAGGTCTGGACTTTACCTTTTACAACATCAACACCCGTAACCAGATTCTTCCTTCCGTCCCGGTTTCGCTTACCTCGGGATATAGTACACGGATCGTAAATGCCGGTGAGATCAGAAACTACGGTTTTGAAGTGGTTCTTTCCGGCACACCGGTGCAAACCGAGGCATTCCGCTGGGATATTGGGGTAAACTGGTCAGCCAACAGAAGTAAAGTTATTGAATTTGATGGTGTTGTTCAGGATTACCAGATGGCAGAACGTCATGGCGTATCGATCCGCGCGCAAGTTGGCGAGCGCATGGGCGATATGTATGCGATCGGATTTAAAACTGTGGAAGACAGAAACAGCCCCTATTTTGGTCAGAAAATCCTGAACGAGTCAGGCCGGTATGTCAGCACCAATAACCGCATCAAAGTGGGTAACTACAACGCGGACTGGATGGCAGGTATCCGAAATACGTTCACCTATAAAAATGTAAGTCTGGGCGCTCTTTTGGATATTCGCCACGGCGGACAGATTTTCTCTGAAACTTTTGTGGTAGGACTCGAAGCCGGCCAGCTGGAAGAGACTCTGGAAGGCCGTGCAAACGGATATGATTTGACCGTTCCCGGCAACGGCGTCATCGCACAAGGTGTAATCGAAAATACAGATGGAAGTTTCCGGCCGAATGATGTAAAACTCTCGGCACGCGAATATCACCAGTCCCGCACCGGCAACCGCGATATTCCGCAGGGAGGTATTTTCAATGCTTCTTATGCAAAACTGCGCGAAGTGAGACTTGGCTATACGATTCCTGCAAAATATCTGTCAAAAGCGAAAATCAAAGGCTTGAATGTTTCGGTCGTAGGCCGTAACCTGGCTGTGTGGAGCAAGGTTCCGCACATCGATCCGGAAACCTCATCGCTGAGCGGCGGAACGATCATTCCGGGTATTGAATCGGTAGGAATGCCGACCACCCGCAGCTGGGGATTCAATCTTGGATTTAACTTTTAATCAGGCTAAACCTTACGACAATGAAAAAGACAAAGCAATATATAATCATGCTGGCCGCAGCGCTATTTTTTCTGCCCGCTTGTACGGATGATTTTGTAGAAAAGAATACGGATCCCAACGCGATAACCGATGTAACACCCGACCTTCTGCTGCCGGGGATTATCCGTACCGCCGTCAACGAAATGGTCAATCAGAGCTGGGGAATCGGCAACATCGTCATTCAGCATACAGCGAAAATACAGTTTGTTTCCGAGGACCGTTACACGTGGGGAGACCGCGACGGGCTTTGGAATAATATGTATAACAACCTTCGCAATGTGCAGCTTCTGATCAAACTGAGTGATCAGAATAATTCAAAAAATTATAAGGGAATTTCCCTGATCATGCGTGCCTGGATGTACTCACTTCTGACCGATGCTTATGGGGATGTGCCTTATACGGAAGCCACCAAAGGGATCAGCGGCACCTTCACCCCGAAATACGAAACCCAGGAGGTGATCTATGCAGGGATTCTTAGTGACCTGAAAACGGCCAATGATCTTTTGGGACCTGGCGAAACGGTTGTGGGCGATCTGATTTACAACGGCGATGTGCAGCAGTGGAAAAAACTTGCCAACAGTCTTCGCCTCCGTTATCTTCTAAGAATATCCGATGTAAAAGATGTGAAGGCGGACATGCAGGCCATTATTTCCAACTCTACCGCAAGCCCCGTTTTCAGCGATGCGAATAAAAACAGTGACAATGCCACGCTTCGTTATCTGACCTCTGCCCCAAATCAGTTTCCGATGTACACTGCGCGTCAGGGCTCATTTGACGAGTTTCGCCTAAGTAAAAATCTGGGTGACAAGCTTACTGCGCTATCCGATCCCAGAATTACCGTCTTTGCACAGCCGACAGACGCATCCATCGCGGCAGGCACGCCAAAATACACCGGGGTACCCAACGGATTAAATGAAGTAGCTGCGCTGGATTACGCCGGCGGGCCTAACAACGTATCGCGCGCCGGAGCATTATTTTATAAAGGCTCCATTACTGACCGCGGACTGGATGTTGCCAAAGGATATATAATGGGGTATCCTGAGCTTCAATTTGTGCTGGCCGAAGCCTCAAAAAAAGGTCTGATCACCTCTACAAAGACAGCCCAGTCTTACTACGAGGAAGGCGTAAAAGCGGCATTCGACTATGCGGATGTGACTATGCCAGCCAATTATCTGACCAGTGCCGGGGTAGCATACAGCGATGCGGATGCACTTACGGTTATAGGTACACAGAAATGGATCGCGCTGTTTTTTACAGGACTCGAAGCCTGGTTTGACTGGCGGCGCACGGGTATTCCTACCATCACGGCCGGACCCGATAATGTGAACGGCGGAAGAGTGCCTGTCCGGTTTGCTTATCCGCGCAGCGAACAGGTGCTGAACGCTGCCAGTTTAAATGAAGCCGTTGCAAGACAGGGTGCCGATACGTATAACACCAAGGTCTGGTGGGATAAGTAACAGGTAAACCTTAAAAAAATAAATCCCCGGATATCTATTGGTTGTCAAAGATTTCCGGGGATTTTTGATTTTGAAGTGGTTTCCTGAGAAGTGAAGTGGACTTTCTTAGTCCTGGGAATTTTTAAAACTCCGGATGAAAGCAACGATGCAAAACACAAAACTGACCAGATATAAAATCCCCAGTCCTAAATTTTCAAACTGCATCGTTCGAAAATCGAATTTGCGAAATGCCGAAACGCCAAGAATTATTGCCAGAATAAGAAAAGTAGCTGTTTTCATCCTATTATTTTTTATATGGGGTACTTTGCTTTTCAAAATTTTAGATAATAGCTGTTGAAACCATCCTTTTCCAAAGTTTTCCGTTCCTGGTTTCAAATTCGCTTAGTTTTCCTTCCCTGACAAGGCCGCCCAGCAGCTGTTCACTTTCTAAAAAAGAAAGGCCGCTCAGCTCAGAAAACTCCTTCGCTGTCAGGGTCGAAAAGTAAGAAAACAACGCTTCCCAGTCTTTATGATATTCCGTTTTTTGAGCGTCAGGAAATAGATCCCTAATTACATTTTCATAGACCGAATAAGGCTTAAGCCCATACACACGCTCCTGTCTTTTTTCCCCGTCTGAGATAAAAATCGTAGGGAAACCCCGCACGCCATATGCACTAGCTAGAGCCAGGTCAGCATTGAAAAGCTCCTGTCCACTGGTTTCATAATCGATTTTAAATTGATGCGTATTTAGGCCAACCTGTGCAGCAGCATCCGCTAGATGCTCCCATCTTGTAATATTTTTCTTTTCTAAAAAAACCATTTCACGGATTCTTCTCAGATACAAAACCGCTTTATCATTTCCCTGAAGCTCAGCGGCTTTAAAGGCGACCGAGGGCGGATAAGAAGAGTGGAGCGGATCCTGTAACCAAACATCACCATCAATCGGCATTTGATAATGCGCGCTCACCTCGTCCCAATGACCTGCTACATCCGATGGCTTACTAATGCCGCCGCTATTATAGCTCCAATCTGCAAGAAGTCCACCCATGCGGTAGTCGATTTGTAAAAACGAACCGTATTGCAGTTTGAGTTTACGCAGCTGAGGCTCAATACCCCAGCAAGTAGAACAGATCGGATCGGTGAAGTAGATGATCTTTATTGGTTTAAACGGCGGTGTTATTTCAGCTGAAACAGCCTGCTTTATTTCCGGCAATTCGCAAAGTGCCTGCTGCGGATCGCAAAAAAGTGGATTGGTTTTCATGGCTTGTGTTTTTTTGGCAATTATTACTTGAGCAAAAATAAGCCTGCAATCGTAGATTATTACCATAAATTACCTATTGGAAACTGGTTACCTTTGTGAAACTATCTGGATCAATCTTTTAAAAAACACTGCAAAGAGCATGAAGAAACAAGCGGTTCATAATACTTCCAACCTTTGTAAAACTCAGATTTCAGCAATAAAAAGCGCGATGGAAATCTTATCAGGGAAATGGAAGCTGCACATCCTGGGTACGCTGCTGATCAACGATAAAATGCGGTTTATGGACCTTCTCAGAGAAATTGACGGTATTGCTGCGAAAATGCTGTCAAAGGAATTACAGGATATGGAAGTCAACCAACTGGTGCGCCGGACGGTTATGGATACTAAACCGGTGACTGTCCAGTATGAACTGACTGGTACGGGAAAATTGCTTGAACCTATAATCAATGAAGTTGCCCGTTGGGGAATAGCCTACAAGGATCATTTGTATGCAAGCTCGCATGATCCGCGGCCCTGATAAGCTAGACTGGCGGATCAAAAGCTTGCCTCCTACCGGATTTTTAAACGCCTTCTTTTGGAAGAACAGCCTGCTTCCAATATTCACAAATGGCTCTGAGCTGGTCTTTCAATCCTTCATAAGTCTGCGATTTTAAATAAAAACCCTGAACCAGCGACATATAAGCTGCTTCAACGTCCTTGGGGTGCACCGCATCAGAGAGGAAAATAAAGGGTATTGAACGCTTTTTAAGCTTTTCATCCGCGTTTATTATCTCCTTAAGCTCCAATCCGGAGATCTGGGGTAAGTGAAGATCACACAAAATAATAAAAGGCCTTTCATGCGCCACCTGCAAATATTCAATGAGCGCAGGTCCGTCCTCGAAGTTAATTACCTGGTTAGTACAGCCAATCTCTTTCAGTGCGTCTGTTACTAAATAGCGGTCGTCTTCATCACCGCCAACATATAAAATGTGTCCGTCTACCATTGTATACCGTTTTCGATGGATTATTAAAAAATCTTGCCAATACCTTTCGCTTAAAACTACTATCGGCGAAATAATTCGAAGTCTCCCTGTTTTGACACTAATACGTGAAAAATAAATTCTCGTTTTCAGGCTGCCAGACGGTTTATGAAGACAGGAATGATTATTGCTCAATGCACCAGATATAAAATAATTCATCTCAAACGATCATCATCATGAAAACCAGCATCATAGCAGTTATTCTTTTTTCGGTGGCTACCACAGCCGTATCTGCGCAGTCCAACACACAAAGTAAGCCAGTCAAACCAGGCGCAAGTCAGGGAACAAGTGGGACCACCGTGCCGCAGGGCAACCGGGTGAAAGGAACCACCGAGCAGAACCAGGCATCCGGCACGGAAGAAACGCAGTCTCAGGGAACAAGTTCACAAGGTACAGCAGCCTGGCCCATGAGTACGGGTACGGCAGGGAGCACGACGCTGGCTCCGGAAAGTAATACACCTACCACAACAGGGGAAAAACAGGGAACTCAGAATTCGGGCAGTAAGGCAAATTCTTCCGAATCGCAGGGAACCAGTTCACAAGGCACGGCCGCATGGCCTCAAAGCAGCGGAACGACAGGCGGTACTGTGCCGCCTCCAGCGGATATTCAGGGAAACACAACCAGTCCTTCCGGTTCTGAAAACAGCAGTGACGTAAATGCTGATAATGCGGGCAAAAGACGCGCAGCAGATAAGCGTTCCAACATAAAACAAAATTCTGATAAAAACAGGGAACAGAAAGCAAGTCAGAAAGTTAAGTCTGAAAAACCTTAAAAAGGATATCAGTGATACTAAAAACCCGGCGAATTGACCTTGGCCGGGTTTTTAGTATCACTCACTTTCCATGCGCCGCTAATTGGCTGAGGATTCGGATGCTTGAACTAACCAGACCGAGCGAACGTACCAGGATTAATAGACACTTCCTTGACACGCTTTATGAAGCGGTTGTACCGGCTGAGTGTGGTGTGCTTAATCAAGCAGGCAGTATTAAAAAATAGACAGTAAGGGAATCTGTAACATAGGGATCATATAAAATTATTGTTTGTATCAAATCTTCTTACGGGTTACTTTTTGAGCCGTTCAGAACCGATCAAGTTGATCGGTTTATTTTTTAATGCCGCTTTTAATGAGTCAGGTTAAACTTTTAGAAGATGTCTACCAAATCAATTCGACAGCTGGCCATGTACTAAGTATACGTTTGTCTACGTTTGTATACTTAGTAATTACCCACCTATCAAATACTTACATGTATGAAAATACTTTCGCACAAAACTTTTCTGCTGGTCTTGATTTTGATAATCCTGGGAACCGAGTCCCACGCCCAGCTGAGCGTCGGCGTCCGGGGAGGAGTGAATTTTTCCAAGTTTAAGGTCAAAGATGACATTTTCCCGTATGCATCGAAAACCGGCAGCTCTTTTGCCTTTTTGCTAAACATTCCTCTCAACCCATTTCTTAGTTTGCAGCTAGAACCGGGATTCTCGCAGTACGGTACCCGTTATGATATCACCGAAGAAATAAATATTAACAACTTGACTAAAAATCACTTTATCGGAAAACTCTCGACAAACTATATTGAATTGCCGCTACTGCTTCAATACAAAACACAAATACGCAAGCTGCAAGCCATGGTTTCCATAGGGCCAGAGCTGCGTTTCCGCGCGGGCTCGACCAAACTTTCACAAAGTACAAAACGCTGGCAAAATGATGTTCTGATCAGCGACGTTTACATAAGACAGCCCATTCACCCTGACAATGCCTATCGTCACATTGATTATGGGCTGGGCGCTGGTATTGGAATCGCCTATCCGGTCGGACCGATAAAGGTATTTGCAGAAGGCCGTTACCATCTGGGTCTGAGAAAACTGAATCCTGACTGGGTGACTGCATTCAATCGCGCGGCCTCAGTTAACCTGGGGCTTTCGGTTCCATTGAAAAAATAGCTATTCTATGATCCCGAGAGGCTGGATTTTAAATAATAAAATAGCACTAATCTGGTTCAAAAATTAAATTCACCCCTATCATGTATGGGTAACAGCCTTTTTTAAATACGCTTTAAGGTATTTGCCTGTTTGACTCACCGGCTTTGCGGCGACGGTTACTGCTGATCCGCAAACCACTATTTCACCCCCTTCGTTTCCTGCACCCGGGCCAACGTCAATCACCCAGTCGCTGCTTGCAACAACATGTATATCATGCTCAATCACGATGACGGTATTTCCCTGGTCTACTAACTTATTTAACTGGATAAGTAAATTTTCGACGTCAGAAGGATGTAGCCCTGTGGTGGGTTCATCAAGAATATACAAGGTATCACCACGCTGAGCCCTTTGCAGCTCAGTCGCCAGTTTAATCCGCTGAGCCTCACCGCCAGAAAGTTCCGTAGCGGGTTGCCCCAGCCGAAGATAACCCAGTCCTACCTGACGGACAACATCCAGCGCCCGGTTGATTTGGGGCTCAGATTCAAAAAAATCAAATGCCTCGTCCACAGTGAGTGCCAGTACCTGCGCGATATTTTTATCATGATAAGTGACCTCAAGGGTCTTTTCATTATAGCGGGTCCCGTTGCAGGTTGGGCAGGGAGCATAAACGCTGGGAAGAAATAAAAGCTCAACCATCACAAAGCCTTCGCCTTCACAGTTTGGACAGCGCCCTTTTGTTACGTTAAAGGAAAAACGCCCTGCGTCGTATTTTCTTTCCCTTGCCATCTTTGTTTCTGCAAATAATCTGCGGACATGATCAAACAAGCCCGTGTAGGTTGCCAGATTGGATCTGGGCGTACGCCCGATAGGCTTCTGATCTACCGGAATTAATCTGCGAATCTGATCGATACCTTCGGCTATATATCCCCCTGTTGTTTGTACTTTTTCTGCTCGAAGCAGATTATCCTCCTGATCGTCCTCGCTGACTATCTTTTGCCCGAGTTTTTCTGAAACAAGCTCGACCAGGACCTGACTTACTAAACTGCTTTTACCGGATCCTGATATGCCTGTAACACTGGTGAGTACCCCTAATGGAAAATCAGCATCAACATTTTTTAGATTGTTGCGTGATACATCTCTTATCCTCAGCCACCCTGTTGGCTTTCTTTCGGTCCTATGCCTTGAATTTACATCAAACAGATATTTTTTTGTGATGGATCTTTCGTTTTTTTCCAGTCCCTGAAACGGGCCACTGTAAAGTATTTCACCGCCCTTTTCGCCTGCTCCGGGTCCGACATCTACAATCCAGTCTGCATGCCGTATAATTTCAACCTCATGCTCCACAACAAAAAGTGAATTACCTGCTGCTTTGAGCCGGTCAAGTGCCCTGAGCAATGACTGGGTATCGGCCGGATGAAGCCCTGCGGACGGCTCATCAAGAACATATACAACACCAAAAAGATTGGAGTGAATTTGCGTCCCAAGCCTCAGGCGCTGCAGCTCACCAGGCGAAAGAGTCGGCGTGCTCCTTTCCAATGTCAAATATCCAAGTCCCAGATCGATAAGTACATCCAGGCGTGACAAAAGATCATCCCCTATGCGCTGACGAACCAAGACTTTTTCGGGATGCCCCTGATCATCTGCCCTACTTGCAGTGCTTAAAGAGGAGGATATCATTTCACGAAGACCCTTGATATTCAAACGATAAATTTCGGCAATATCCATTCCGGCAAACTTCACTGACAGCGGTTCAGCGCGCAGGCGCTTCCCACGGCACACGGGACATTCTTCGCTCAGCATAAATTTTGATACGCGCTTTTTCATTGCCTGACTTTGTGAATTTGCGAACGTTTGCATCACATAGCGCTTCACACCGGTGAAAGTCCCCATATAGCTTGGCTCCATTTTCCGTTCAATGGCCTGACGAACTTGTGCCGCCGAAAGTCCGGAATACACCGGAACAACAGGTTGTTGCTCAGTAAATAAAATCCAATCCCTGTCTTTCTTAGGTAATTCTCGCCAAGGCGTATCTACGTCATATCCCAGCGTCATCAATATTTCCCGAAGGTTCTGCCCCTGCCAGGCTGTTGGCCATGCAGCGATGGCTTTCTCCCTGATTGATAGTGAATCATCGGGCACCATAGACTTCTCAGTTACCTGATATACCTGGCCCAGGCCGTGACACTCCGGGCAGGCGCCCTCCGGCCGGTTCGGTGAAAAAGACTCTGCATAAATGATCGATTGACCCGAAGGGTAATCTCCCGCCCTGGAATATAACATCCTGATCAGATTGGAAAGCGTAGTGACACTGCCAACCGATGAACGTGTGCTTGTCGCTCCACGCTGCTGCTGCAGGGCGACAGCGGGCGGAAGACCATCGATGCTTTCAACCTGAGGAATGGACATTTGATTAAAAAGCCGTCTTGCATACGGCGAAACAGATTCCAGATAACGGCGCTGCGCTTCTGCATACAATGTTCCGAAAGCAAGCGATGATTTCCCAGATCCGGAAACACCCGTGAATACGACCAATGCGCCCCTAGGAATGATCAGATCAATATTTTTGAGGTTATTTTCTTTGGCACCCCGTACTTTAACAAAGTTTGAGACTGGGAATTCTGTTGATTTTTTTGACATTAAATCAAGGATTAATTTATTACAATACTTGTGAATGGGTTTTAGGTCATATAGGTGTAAGGCACTATGCAGCGATACTTAGGAAAAAATATACCTAACAGGCATTTATATAAATCACGTACCAATCCTAATCGTAGCCCTATTCTCCAAACTGAGAACAACAACCGATTTCACAGGCGACTGCTGATATGAGTATAGTCATAATCTTTTGTGATCCAGCTCAGGGGAATGCTCAGCGGCTGTTACTAGATTTGCCTTACCACTAAACCAGGCGAACCCGAGGTTTACCTCAGGTTTCGCCCCTCCATGATTCAGCCGATGAAAAAGATTCTGGTCCCATGCGATTTTTCGCCAGCTTCAAAGAAGGCTTATCAATCTGCACTCGAAATAGCATCAGCGACAGGCGGCCATGTTACGGTAATGCATATCATCAAACCCGTTTCGTTTTATTTAAAAATACTGGATCGGTATTTAACTGATGTAGCTCCACCATCTTCCAGTCAGAAGATTTCGCTCGCAGCGCAAACCCGATTTGAAAAGTTCAGCCACAATATCGACACAAATAACGTTCCAGTCCGTTTTCTTATAAAATATGGCACGCTGTATCAGACCCTGTTAAAAGAGGTTACCGCCCAGCACGCAGATCTTGTCATTATGGGCACGCGCGGTGCTGATGGATTAAAAGAACTTCTGCTGGGATCAAATACTGAAAAAATGATCAGGGCTTCACCGGTGCCCGTTTTAGTGGTACATGAATTTAAACCTATAAGCAAGGTTAAAAACATCGTATTTCCTGTCACCCTCGAGCCGACTGACGAAATCCTGCCAGGTAAAGTAAAAGCATTGCAGCTCTTTTTTAACGCCAAACTCCATATCCTGTATGTAAAAACACCTTCGGAGCCGGCAAGCGAGCAGCAGATCAGAAAGCGCCTGCAAGCGTACGTCAGCTTCAACGGTCTTGAAAACTTTACAGTCCATATCCGGTCCGCAGAAAATGAAACAGAAGCCATTCTTAGTTTCAGCGCCGGACTTGCTGATTCTATGATTGCGATGGGAACGCGTGCGCAAAAGGGCCTGAGCCATCTGGTATTAGGCAGCATTACAGAGGATGTAGCCAACCATGCCGTCAGGAATGTATGGACGTATGGGCTAAATGTCCAAACAGAAAAACACAAGCTTTCTCAACCAAAAGCATCCAGCGTTGGACTTCCCCCAAGGATCACTAACTGATCATGGAAACGGCACCAAAATTCTCTGCTTTCCGAAGAAAACAGGGAATAGAAAGAAATGAATACATTGGAAACGGATATTCTTAGGACCTGGCAGGTGAAGCTATTCTCATCCCATAACTGCGTTGCTCAATAGTCTGAGTTAATGAATCTAAAAACCATACATACCGCCCGAAACTGATATTTGCTCTCCTGTGATCCACGCGGCGTCCTGCGAAGCAAGAAATACGGCAACTTTTGCAATATCTTCGGGCTGGCCCCTTCGGCCCAGCGGTGTATTGGCAACAAATATTTTTTCATATGTACTGCCTGCGGTTACGCCCGCACTGTTTGCCCCTTCGGTTTCGGTAGCGCCCGGCAAAAGAGAATTGATGCGGACATTTTTTATTCCAAGCTCCTTGGATAAAGAAATCGTGATGGCATCCAATGCTGCTTTCGTTGCAGAGTACAGAGATACTCCGGCCATCGGTGATTTGCTTGCACCTGAACTGATGTTGATGATACTGCCGCCCTTACCGCCGAACAATTTCATGGCCGCCTGGATAGAAGTACAGGCCCCAGAACGTTTACGTTGAAATGCTGATGAAAAGCTTCTGCTGATGCCTGCTCGATGGGTAAAAACTGCTGAAATACTGCGTTGTTTACCAATATGTCCAGTGTGCCGAAAGCCTTTCTTGTCTCTTCAAACAAGCTGACCACATCGGCTTCTTTGGATACGTCGGCCTGCACTACAATGGCTATCCCACCCTTGTCCGTGATTTGCTTAGCCACCCTATCTGCACCTTCTTTATTGGAAGCATAATTCACAACCACCTTTGCCCCCTCAGCAGCAAAGTGTTTTGCGATGGACGCACCTATTCCTTGTGAAGCACCGGTAATGACCGCTACTTTATTTTCTAACTTACCCATTACGTTTATTAATTAATTTTCGAGCGGAGAATTCAGCTTAGATGAGTTCTTTTTACCTATATTATATTAAAACTGTGGTTCGCTTTTTCCAGCAGGCCGCATCGCATTGGTATTTGCGGTATGGATGGATTTATCAGTCAAACCTAACCAGGTCTTTAAAGATCAGGTGTCCCCAGCTGCTTCCGTGTGCCTGCACAAGCAGACCGCCTTCCGAAAGCCTGCCAAGTTGGATGGGCGAAAAACCCAGATTCTGTGCATGCGCACCAATCTGAGCTGCTGCATCCTGGTCATCGCTCGCCAGAAAAACGACTCTTCTTCCGCCATGTACGGCCGGATCTTGTTCAAGAACCGCAGCGGCCAAATGGTTGAAGCCCTTCACGAGCCTGCTTCCAGTGAATGCCTGCGCGACGAATTTAGCTGAAGGAAGTCCTTCCAGCTTTTCAGGCGACACACTGTAGGCGTTGGTCACATCGACAATAATCTTCCTCTGCCAGTCAGGTAGCGCCTTTGCTACATCCCGATGCGATTCGAAACGGACCGCAAAAAAATAACGTCCGCCTTGACGGCTTCGGCCAGGGTGGTTGGAATGATCGACGGGCCGATCGCGGCCGCATCGGATGCAAAGCTTTCAGGGTCGCGCCTTGTTGCAACAGATACTTCGATGCCCTTACGCGCAAACGCCTTAGCCAGAGCCTGGCCTATCTTGCCAAAACCAATAATGGCATAGCTCACGGCTTTATTTTCTGATTTATTCATTTTCTTAATGATTTAAGGGCGCAGACTTAGAAACTGCGCCTAGTGTGAATCCATTATTTAGACAAATAACTTAGCCCGCCGTCTACAAGAAGTTCAGCGCCAAGCATAAACGAAGAATCATCACTGGCTAGAAAAACCGCTGTTTTACCAACGTCAGAGGGTTGTCCGATTCTGCCTATCGGCATTACATCTGCCCAGTATTTTTTTACAGCTTCCAGTTGTTCGGCCGCAACAAACCTGTCAAACACGGGAGTATCCGTTGTACCGGGTGATATAACATTAACCCTTATTTTTCTGTGTAAAAGATCGTTTGAAAAGCCTTTTGCAAAATGAATAACAGCTGCTTTGGCTGCGCCATAAAGTGAAAAGGACGGATAGGCCCTAAGCGCTGCATTTGACCCCTTCCAGAACAATTGTCGAACCATTTTTTAGAAGATTTAGAAAAAATAGTTAAGCTGATAGCATAAACAATTGATACCAGTTATGATTGTAGCTTGTATCATTTCAAATGATAAAGATGATATTTTTCCTTGGTTGAAAAGACATTTAATCTAGTGTAATTGCTTCAATTTTTTTAAATGAATTGACGTTTTGGGAGGCTAGTGATTGTTAAATAATCATTAAGATGTTGTTTATAATCAACATTTTAATTATTATTGTTGATTATAAACAACATCATGAACAATAGAAAACAGATCCTACTTCCCAGATTTGCAAAAATCTTTGGACAGTTGGGGGAGAATATTAAGCTGGCACGGAAGAGACGCAAACTTACGACGATACAGGTAGCTGAAAGAGCTGGTATTGACAGGACCACATTATATCATATCGAAAAGGGCAACCCAAGTGTATCATTGGGCGCGTATTTCAATGTGTTAAGAGTACTGGGCTTGCAGGATGATTTTTTGAAACTAGCTGCTGACGATACGTTTGGAAGAAAATTGCAGGATTTGGAATTGATCGGCAAAACATAATATGGCAGATAAGACAGACATATGGGTTTATGCCGACTGGATAGGAATGTCCGGGCCAAAATGTATCGGTATATTGGCTGCCCAGCAAGCGAAAGGAAGAAAATCTTTTAGTTTTACATACGACCCTGATTGGATCAAATCAACTGAGCAACTGCTTTTGGATCCGGACATTGCCTGGTTTGGCGGCGCTCAATATCCAAATCAGAAAGAAAATTTTGGTGTATTTCTTGACTCAATGCCAGATACCTGGGGACGTACCCTGATGAAAAGAAGAGCGTCTATTCAGGCAAAAGAAAAAGGCACTGCATCAAAGACATTGTACGACATTGATTTTCTACTGGGCGTTCATGATGAAAGCCGCATGGGAGCTTTGCGCTTTAAACTGGATCCACAAGGACCTTTTCTTGACAACGATCCTGTATCGCCCACTCCGCCCTGGGCCACTATACGTGAATTGCAGCACGGAGCATCCTTGATCGAGTCCAACGAAGACACTGCAGAAGTTAGAAAATGGCTGGCTATGCTGATGGCTCCGGGCTCTTCTTTGGGAGGAGCCAGGCCCAAGGCTAATATTGTTGATGAATTGGGACAGCCCTGGATTGCCAAATTTCCTTCAAAAAATGACAGCACCGACAAAGCTGCATGGGAATATCTCGCTTACCAGCTGGCGGTTCATGCAGGTATACAGATGGCGGAAAGTAAATTGGAGCATGTAGCCGGGAAGTATCATACTTTTTTCACCAAACGTTTTGACCGTGACAGACAGGCGCGAGTCCACTTTGCCTCTGCCATGACAATGACTGGAAAAAATGAAGAACTTATCCGGGACGATGCGCCGTCGTATCTGGACATTGTTGAATTTATACAATTTTCCGGAAGTAGTATAGATGAAGATCTTAGTCAGCTCTGGCGGCGAATGGTGTTTAATATAACAATATCCAATACAGATGATCACCTGAGAAATCACGGATTCATTCTGACTGCCAAAGGGTGGCGTCTGTCTCCCGCTTTTGACATTAATCCATCCATTGACAAAGATGGCCTTGCAATCAACATTGATATGGAAGACAATCAACTTGATATTGAGATAGCAAAACAGGTTGGAGTCTACTTTCGCTTAGGAGAAAAGGAAATGAAAGAAATCATAGATCAGGTCAAATCATCCGTTTCACAATGGCAAAAACTGGCGGGTGAAATAGGGATCTCAAGAGCTGAACAGACAATGATGGCACCAGCTTTCCGGTTGTAACATTTGGTATTTGTGTGTTTGTAACGAGAATATCGGCGTCACTGTAAAAAGACGTTGTAATACAAAAAGGAAGATGAATACGGTTCAACAAAAGCTGGATATATTCAAGTCGCTTTTCAAAGGACGCGATGACGTATTTGCCACGTACTGGGAAAAAGATGGTAAAAAGGGGTATGCGCCTAAGTACAGCTATGATCCATATTTGTTCCGTGCCTACAAAAGAAATGGAGGTACCTTTCAAAATTACCCTGACAAATCTCCTGTTAAACTAACAGATGACGAGCTTTCAAAACATATCAACGGACAACAGCTGATCGGACTATATCCACTACTAATAGACAATACCTCTTGGTTTATTGCAGCAGACTTTGACGAAATGGATTGGATAGAACAGAGCAGGATGTTTATCAAAGTCTGCACCGATTCTTCTATTCCTGCATATTTAGAACGATCCCGATCCGGAAATGGTGGCCATGTCTGGATTTTCTTTGACCAGCCGTATCCCGCTCATAAAAGCCGGAAGATAATAATGTCCTTATTAACAGAAGCCGGCACGTTTTCAATCTTTGACAAAAATTCAAGTTTCGACAGGCTATTTCCTAATCAGGACAAGTTAACCGGAAAGGGCTTGGGAAATCTAATTGCACTGCCATTGTTTCATCCTTCCCTTCAAAAAGGAAACAGTTGTTTTATCAATCCGGACACTTTGATTCCCTTCACAGATCAGTGGGAATTTTTAAAAGGCATCAAGCGTGTACCCACCGAAAAGCTGGACGAAATCCTTTTAAAAGTTACCGGGAGTAATTATGAAGAGACTGCCCAGCACGGAGAATTAACCATATCATTAGATAGCAAACTTCGTTTAAATAGTGGCGGAGTAACCTTAAAACTGCGTAATTTTTTAAAAGAAGAGCTAAACATCTTCAACAAAGAATTTGCTATTAAAAAGAACAGCGGGAAAACGACCTTTCAAACAAAGCGATACTTCAACTTTATTGAGGAATCGAATAATCAATTAATTCTGCCCCGTGGATTCACAGGTAAATTGATGCGTTTTTGTCTGGATAATAAAATCTCCTACAAATTTCTTGACAAAAGAAAACTCCATAACAGTGTAGGGTTTTCTTTTAACGCTGCTGTCAGAGAATACCAGATTTCATCCATACATGCATCCAGCAAAAAGGATATCGGGGTCATTGTTGCACCTGCCGGGTCGGGTAAAACTGTAATCGCCTTGAAAATAGTAGCTGACAAACGACAACCCACCCTGATAGTGGTTCACCGAAAACAACTGGCTGATCAGTGGGCTGAAAGAATTGAAGCTTTTATGGGTATTGCGCAAAGAGAAATTGGAAAAATCGGCCAGGGTAAAGTAACGATTGGCACCAAAATAACCATTGCAACAATTCAAAGTTTGTCAAAAATCGATGCAAGGGAATTACAGGATGCTTTCGGTCTTATTATTGTGGATGAATGCCACCATGTTCCAGCGGAGACATTTTACAACACACTTAGTAGGCTAAATTCCTATTATTGCTACGGCTTGACTGCTACGCCATTTAGAAAATACACAGAAGGGAAACTGATATTCATACATTTAGGAGATGTTATTTCAGAAATTAAAACTGGTGACATCAGCACCAGAAAGCATCCTGAAATCATTATTCGCAATACGGGCCTGGACCTGCCTTACAATCCAAAGACGGATCATTTCAAGACATTGTCAAAAATGCTTATTCACGACTCGGCAAGAAATAAGCTGATCCTGGCCGATGTGACCAGAGAACTTGATAACGGGAAAAAGGTTGTAATACTTACAGAACGAAAAGAGCATATTGATTCCATGTTTCAACTATTGAAACAATCTTTCGAAACCATTACCCTAAGTGGTGAGGATACGGAAAGCAGTCGCAGAGCAAAATGGAAACAGTTGAAATCAGAAAATTACCAAGTACTGCTGACAACCGGGCAGTACTTCGGAGAGGGAACCGATCTGCATGATACGCAATGTTTGTTTTTGATTTATCCTTTTTCCTTTGAAGGTAAACTGGTTCAGTATATAGGTCGCGTTCAACGCTCAGAAATTACACCTGTTATTTATGATTACCGCGACATTAAGATTGATTACCTGAACCGAATGTTTCTGAAAAGGAATATTCATTACAGAAAACTGGAAATGCAGCGGACACTATTCGACCTGCCACAAGAAAGCGATTTTGCTATTACGTCTAATGAAGAAAAAACAATTGAGAAAAATGTCAAAGTACCAATTGATACAATTGATTTCCTATACGGAAGTGTCCAGTTTTATTTTCAGGTGCCACAGTTAGAGAAGACCATATTATTTGACATTGAGAATTTAAATATCCGTCCCGAGTTCGAGGTATTGAAACCATACTTTGAAAAGATATTAAAATCGAAAAGTATTTCTGTCAATATTAATATCATCATTGAAAATGGAGTGATCATCGCCCAATCGGCCCAATCAGATGATATAAATAAACTCAACAGAGAAGTTGTGGAGGGTGTGCGTTTCCGTTTTGTAGAAAAAACCTTTTTTCGGAAAAATGGTCTAGTACACCGCCAGCCTGAACTTCAACAAGAGATAAAATCCGAGCAAGACAACAAGTCACTTTACCCATCCGGTGAGGAATTATTGAATGATGTACTACTAAAAGGTAACTTCCGACATCAAAAGCATCTTCGATATTTATCGGAGCAACACGAAGGGAGTGTAATGAAGATCCGTTTTGTCTTGAGTCCGTTCGCATTTGTTTTTCTTTTATCAGGTGACCAGCAATATCATGTAATTCTAGAGACCCTCGATACGCAGGAAGCAACTTATCTATGGCACGTTCCGAAGGACATAAAATATCTTAAAAATAGCCTTCAAGCCATAGAGCAGGATTTAGGTAAAATTCGTAACGAGGGCAGGCAGGAATTCTTGAAATCAGTTCCATTCAATTTCAGCCGGGTTCTTCATGATTATTCCGATGATCGAAAAGGCTTTATTATCTGACGAGATGGGCTGGAAGAGACGTTGATATAATTGCTGGCAATATCAAAATCACAAAATCCTTAAAATTCATTTATGGTTAACTACTGGAAGCAGCCGGGTATACCAAGAAAGGGATGGACATTATTGGATGTAATCGACATCCGTGAGGATGGCCAGTCCGAGAGCGATACGGATTATGAAACCTGTATGATGTGTGGTAATGAAAAAATCAGGTATGTCCATGTCGTCGAACATTCTGAAGTCAGCAGCGAATTCCGAGTTGGCTGTAGTTGCGCTGAAAAAATGACTGAGGATTACGTAAATCCAGCAAGACGTGAGAAAGATATAAGAAATAGATCAAGCAGACTACTGAAATGGACAAAAAAGCAATGGAAGAAGAGTAAGAACGGGACTTACTATTTGAAAATAGAGGAGCGTCTGCTACTCATTTTTCAAGATAAGAAAACAAGTAAATACAAGGTCAAAATTGGCGATACGTTTGGCATAAAAGCATTTGATAAAATAGAAAAGGCGAAAGTTGCAGTTTTTAAAAGGATCGAATTTTTGAAAGAAAAGGGCAGGTGGTAAGTTGTTTTCTAAGTGTAGAAGTTTAAAAGTCAATAAAGAACATTAATTTTCTTTATATAAAACTATTAGTCTTTAACTGTATTAATTTGGATTATTTTGCAAAGACCTTAGCCGGAGTCGAACCAAAATGTGCCTTATTTTCAATTTTAAGCGGATGCTAAAACAAAAAATGGCTCTGATTTATCGTCAGAGCCATTTGTACCCGATAAGAATAATCGAACCACCATCATTCATATAGGGCATCGCCTTATGAACAGTGAAGTAGACACTTTTCAGATTCAGATCCATTGTCCTGTCATAGTCTGCTTCGCTGGTATCGGCCACAGAACCAAAAGCTGCTCCTGTAACAGCGCCACCGGCATTGGCTACGACTACGTCTATCTTTCCAAATTTCTCTGCTGTTTCTTTAAATATCCTGTCCAGGTCTGAAAGGTTGGTCACATCAGCATTTATGCCGATAAAATTACCGTCTAGCTCAGTCACTGAAAGATCCAGAGTTTGCTGATTCCTGCCAACAATTACTCCTACGGCACCTTCGTTTTTGAATTCCCGGGCAATGCCAAGCCCGATACCACTATTACCACCTGTAATTACGGCTACTTTATTTTTCAACCTACTCATTATCAGTTTTATTTAAATTTATTTTGCAAAGGAACTATCATTAGTTTAATTTTGAAACTATAATAGTCTATTCTGGTTACCACCGGGTAACTACAAATTTTTCACCTATGAGAGACGACAGATTTTGCAATTCGAATTGCCCGTTTACCAGAGCAATCGGAACAATTGGGAACAAGTGGAAGCCGATCATTATCAATGTCATTGGCAAACGCACCATGCGTTTTGGTCAGTTGGACGCCATCGTGCCACACATTTCCAGAAAAGTGTTGACTGAACAGTTGAAAGAGCTGGAAGAAGATGGGTTATTGGAGAGAATGGCCTATAAGGAAATACCGCCAAGGGTAGAGTATCGGTTGTCTGAAAAAGGCCTGGCTTTTCTTCCGATTTTAGAATACATTAAAGAATGGAATTTAAAGTACGAAGTAGCCACAATCCCCAAGGAGACTGATTACAAATATGCGGGATAATGTAGAACAAAGCAGCCCTGCTGACACCGTTTTATATCTTATCCCGGCAAACGTTTTGACTGGCCCGTAGCAAGCCTTAGTATTTTGTCAGCTTACTATGGGTTACAATCGTATCCATCCAGAAGTGACATAAATAGGAAAAAAATGAAAACCAAACCGTCAGGTCAGATGTTTTTGTCATATACGCGTTAGCACGCAGACGGTAACAGTCTGTGATATCCGTGGGATCATCTGACTGACTGACTACGATAATGGGAATAGTCAATAATTGTTTCGAAAGCAGAAACTCCTTGATTACTTCGAGCAGATAAAGTCCGCCTTTTCGGTCGGGAAGATATAAGTCCAGTAAAATTAGCTGAGGTTTGCTGGTGCAATGCTCCCACTGAGAGGCCATAAATTCCAGGGAAGCAGCCTGGTCGCTGATATGGATCACATCGACATGGGGTACACTATGTTTTAAAGCCAGTTTTATCAATTTACTTTCATCCTGATTATCATCGATCACCAGAACACTATTGATGGATAGATCTTTAATGGTAACCATTTGATCAAATGCCGGGTAATTATGCAGAAAACAAACATTTATTGCTCTGGCAAGTTCTTCATACTCCGCAAAAATATAAGGTTTTGCTACGTAGGCATTTATTCCATCCAAATAAGCCCTAGAGATTAACTCAGGATTGGAAGAAGTCGATATCATAATGACCGGAATGTGAAGCAGAGCCGGATCTGATTTAATGATTTTCAGAGCTTCAAGGCCATTCATCCTGGGCATGTTCATGTCCAGCAGCACGACAATGTCGCCTGCATCGCAATCCGTTTTGATCTGATCGATCAATTGAATGCCGTTGATCACTTCTTTAATTATTACCTCGGAAATAACGCTTTTAATCGCATCCGAGAGCAACAGCCGATCATCCTCATCGTCGTCAGCAATATAAACTGTCTTGATCCTATTCATAAAAGTATTATTCAAATACTGAATCCGTCTCTTTATAATCCGCGGCACAACCAGAAAAAGGGTATAAATCGAACCAATTTTTCAAGTTTAAAAAGTCTGTGGTGTAATCCGGTATGATATTTTCAGCTGACTAAATTAATGGCTCGGGCAGCCTTATCCTTGACCGGTAAGCTGCCAGAGAACCCTGTTTTAAAATAGTATAATTACTTCCCAAACCTAGCAAAATGGCAAAATTAACAAACGATCAGCACTTTGAAAAATTCGTTGGTTTACTTCGGGCCAAAAGGGAACTGATGCTAAATAGCTGGCGTGAACTATGCACCCAGGATGAGCGCCTTAGCAGTAAAGCAAGCTTTTCGCGTGAAGAATTTAATGACCAAATACCCGCTTTATTAAATGTTTTAGAACAAAGGCTTTTAAAAGAGCCCGAAAGTGAAAGTGCAGTTAATGTTGCACGGGAGCATGGACTGCACCGGTGGCAAACCGGCTATGAGCTTCACGAGCTTATCATTGAATTTGAGCACTTGTTTAACCTGCTGATAGAACAAATTCAAACCTTTGCTAAAAATAACTCTGAACTAAGCCCTGAATTCCTGATGGAAGTTCACAATGCTGTTTTCAGTATCCATACCGAATCTATCCGGGGGAGTGTCATTTACTATTATCAACTAAGGCAAACAACAGCCGCTGAACAGGCACTTAGCCTTCAGAATGCACTGGATCAGTTAAAGCAGTTAAGCAAAACACGAAATGAACACCTCCGGCACAATTCCCATGATCTTCGTTCGAGTTTTAGTGTGCTGATGATGACTTCGCAGCTGTGGGAAATGCCCTCATCCGAAAAGGAGCGTTCAGAGCTGATGAAGATGCTTAATAAAAACTTATCCTCGATCCGGGATCTGTTATTACAACTGACCGATTATTCCCGTATTGAGGCCGGTCAGGAAGTCATTAACGTGAAGCAATTCGACGTATCAGAACTACTTAACTCCTTAATTAAAAACACTTCACCCTTGGCACAAAACAAGAATATTGCGCTTGAAGGAACAGGGCCAAAAAATCTTAAAGTAAACAGTGATCCTGTTCAGATACAGCGTATTTTTCAAAACTTGCTTCATAATGCGTTGAAATACACGCAATCAGGGGGAGTTTATGTGAGCTGGGCATTAGAGAATGATTCGCGGTGGATTCTGAGCATTCAGGATACCGGACCCGGCTTTACTGCGAATAGCGCAAGGGCACTTTTTGCCGAGCAGTTAAAACCGACCATTCATACAACAGCTGTTCACCCCGAAGGCAAGATGCTTCAGGAGCCTGTCGCAACAGCATCGGATCAAAAAGCCAACAATCACTTTAAAGAAAGTGAAGGTTTGGGCCTGTTTATAGTAAAAAAAATATGTGAATTAATGAAGGCTACCATGGATATTGAAAGCAAACCAGGGCAAGGAACATTGGTTCGAATTCGCTTTCAGTTAAACCAGGAGCCAAATAAAATACTATGATTATTTATCTGCCCAGCGTGGATAAAAGTTGGCAAAGCGGAAAGGATGAAGATAAAGCATACAAAGGTATGGCCAGCACATCGTTGCAGGTTGGTAAAATTTATTCGGATGAAGGTTAAGGATGTCAGTAGCTCAAAAGTTGCCAATAGCTATGCCCATAAAATCCTTATTTCATCAGATAAATAGCCACGGATTTTTTGACTTCCTCCAACGTCTGCTTAGGCGGCTCGAAGCCTTTTGGAATGGGTTGTTTTGAAAAGGTCTGCAGATACAAAACCCAGGCATCTCTCCACCAGATCGCTTCCCTGTGCTGAACTTTCAGACGTTGGGCAACATCCGTGTATACCCCTGGATCAAGATTTGGTTTGGCGAGATCCCACTGCTGCTGCATCCACGCGACCGAATCGACCCCCGTGTAAAAACGCGTACACAGTTCCTCCCAAAGCGTCCGTCCGCTACTGAGCTTCTTTTTCCAGCCAACGTGATGAAACCATAAAAGATAGGTTAAGGAAGTTTTATCAGGATTAATCCACTGCTGCTGCACCTCAGGCCGGTACTGCGCCAAAGCATTACTTCCCGACACAGCCCTGTCAAATCCTATTCCGGCAGAATCCGCGCGGTGATAGTACACGGCTGTCCAGTCGGGCCGTGAGCCTTTGTTTTGCCAGGGCTCAGGTGCGAAATGCACACCCATCCAAGGGCGCGAAAGTCCAAGCGGTGTGTTGTAGTCGACATAAATTTCACGCGATCTTAACATCAGGTTTACAATACTTCCCTGTGCTTTTCTATTTCTTGTCAAAGTCAGCTCCGTCCATTCCTTTGCAATCTGCTGCGAACTCAGCGTATGATCCCAGCTGAGTCTGCCAAAGGCATACCAGTTGGCCTGGGCAAGTGGATGTCCTGTCCAGTTTCTGTCGCTGCCTGTATTGGCCACACCAGCCATCAGTGTACGTGTATACCCGTGCAGGCTCCCGTCAACCACTTTTGCAACCGTAGATCCCTGCCCATTTACATAGGTATCCGAGTCCAGATTCTCCTTAAAAATGGGCGCCTCGTACACTGCATGAGTGGCAAAACCGAGGTATTCCTGCGTCAGCTGAAATTCTACTCCCAAAGGTGTTTTCGGCATATTACCGAAAAGAGGTGAAAAGGGCTCGCGCGGCTGAAAATCGATCGGTCCGTTTTTTACCTGAACGATTACTTTCGGATCAAATTTTCCGTCCAGCGGAACAAATTCTTCATAAGCCGCTTTAAAACGGTCCTGATTGGGATCTGCTTTGTATACGAAAGCCCGCCAGATCACGATGCCTTCATAAGGCTGAAAAGCTTCGGCCAGCATGTTGGCACCATCTGCGTGCGTACGGCCATAATCCTGCGGACCAGGTTCACCCTCTGAATTTGCTTTGACCAGAAAACCTCCAAAATCTGGAATTTCCTTATATATCTGCGCTACTTTTTCTTTCCACCATGCCCGCACCTGAGGATCCAGCGGATCAGAGGTAGATAGCCCACCCAGGTTTTTTGGCGCGGCAAAGTATACAGACAAATATGTTTTGATTCCATATTTTCGCATTACGCTGGCAACGGCGGCCACCTTGACGATATAGTCCTGCGACATGAACCGTGCACTGGCGTTTACATTATTAAGCACAGTTCCGTTAATGCCCAAAGAAGCATTGGCGCGTGCATAATCCTGGTAACGCGGGTCAACCCGCTCGGGCAGTTCGTACCACTTCCAAAGTGAAGAACCGGCATAACCCCGCTCAATGGTTCCATCGGTATTATCCCAGTGATTCAGCATTCGGTACCTGACTTTTGGACTGCTACTCAATTCCAGAGAATTGACAGAACGTTGCATTTGCATATGTCTCAGCAGGGCAAATGTTCCGTACAAAATACCGTTTTCCGATTTTGAGCTGACCACGATACTGCCCTCCAGCAACTGAATCCGGTATCCTTCCATCTGCGTGCTATCTGCGTGGGGATCCAGTCTTAAAACAATGCCGCCGGGTTTGGTTTCTGCCAAAGTGGTCACAGAAATATTTTTACCTAAAAGACTTTTTAACCCGGTTTGCAGCTCCCGGACAGCACTTTTCGTAATCTCGCCCTTTTCGGAAGCAGAAATAAAAGCTGTGTATCTAAGATACTGAGCCTTGACAGATGGATCTGCGACGGGCTCATATTTCAGCCACAGCTTATAGCCGTCATCACCCGCCGGCAATAAATGTTCAGCAGCGAAAGAGCGAGCACTGATCAGGATATAGCTGAAAAGCAAAAGAACATATATTCTGGTCATCATATTTTTTTATTTACTGATTTGCAACATGTCTTAAATTCCTGTCTTGCGCCGGTGGCCGAGGAGTTAAACACAGGATCATTACTTTTTTTTCATTTGTTCAATATGCTCTGCGATATTCAGCATCGTATCTACATAAATGTCTTTTTCATTTTCTTTCAGGTAGTGCAGCAGCTGGCTGTGCGCCTGATTGGAAACATTCAGCGCATGTTCTCCTCCCACACCATGAAAGAGAAAAACCAGCAGTTTTCCGCTTTGCTGCGCTTGTTTGACAAGCTCAATCATCTTTTCACCGCTTTCACCAGACATACCGTAGCAATCAATATCCATCAGATTTTGCTCATCAAGTGTATGCATTTCATGTCTGACAGCTCTTGCCGCTACAAATTCACCAGAAAGTGTCTGGATAAATTCACCTTCGGCTACTTTTTTATGCCCGCAGGTGAATGCAAAAGTTCTTTTTGTTTTTCCGTCAATCGACTTTAAATAGGCATTGCACATTTTAATCTCATCCTGTATTCTTGCCATACTGTATCTGCTCAGATCATATTCGGGCTTCACCCAGCTCATACCCGGCCCGGTCGCATCACAGGGATGGTACAGCGTGTGGTTACCCAGTTCATGACCGTTGGCAGCGGCAGTGCGCCAGTCTTTAATTCTGTTTCGGGCAGCATCCGATGAGGCGGTCAGATAAAAACTGCCTTTCAGACTCAGCGAGTCCAGAGCAGGAATGACGTTATCCAGATGTACATTCAGCGCGTCATCATAGGTTAGCACAACCGCGCACTTTTTTCCCTTCCAGGATTTTGAATCATCCAGCATTTCTGCATCCGTTCGAAATGGAGATGCGGGTAAACCTTCCGAGTTGTAAAAATTAATCCCTTCCGGATTGTCCTGCCAGCCGTAACGAACATATTTCGGTGCTTTTACCAATTCACTCGACAGCTCAATCTGATCTTTGCCAATTATCCGGGCCGTTGCCCAGACGAACTTTTTATCATCGTCAGCGATGGAGAACCAGCGCAAGGATTCCGAATCCCTGGAAGTAATACCCTTGGCTACATGATCAAAGGCCAGGATGATTTTGTCACTGTCAATCGTTTGTGCTTTGAGCGCCGGCCCGCGGTAAACCACATTCTTTTCATTGTAAGCGAGATTTCTGGCAGAAAGCGCAAGTCTTTTTCCAATGTCTTTTTTGTTCAAAGGATGAATATCATTCCACTCACCCAGATCCAGCGTGACAGTCACAGCAGTATTTTTTAAGGTGAGCGCCCGGTTTTGAGCTTCCCTGATCAATGCCAGGTTACTTTCTGTAGGTGAATAATTCACCTCCTGAAAATTAGGGAGCTGAACCACCAGAAAGGGCGCTTCCGGATTTTTCCACAATGCCCGCCAATCATTGATCAAAGCTGGCATCAGCTTATTATACGGCTCTGGATTATCCCTATTCGACTCTCCCTGATACCAGATAAAACCTTTAAGTTTCATAGGCAAAACGGGTGCGATCATGGCGTTGTAAAGTGCGGCCGGTTGGTTTTGCAAAACCAGAGCGCTGGCAAAATTTCCTTTTCTCAAAGGTTGGTATACTTCGCCGACTTTATATTGCCAGGTTCCTCTTAAATCGATCTGCTGGTCACCCCAAGTCATGAAATAAGCTTTATCAGGAACAAAACCACCTTTTCCTGCCTGATTGGTAACTCGTATGACAAATGTATTCTTACCCGCCTTTAGTAGACCGGCGGCAATCTCGTAGCGGCGGGGCGGATACTGGTAAGAAGTACCTCCAATCTTTTGACCATTGACATACATTTCATCCGCATCCACAATGCGGCCCATGTAAAGCTTGACAGGCTTGCCGGTCCACTCCTTTGGCAACTCAAATTCCCGGCGAAACCAGACGACGCCATTTAAATCTTTCACTCCCTGATCTTCCCAGTAGCCCGGAATATTGAAATTATGCCACCCTTGTGGCTGATAAGAAGTCTTCTCCCAATGCTCGATTTGACCCAGGTCCATTACCTGCGACTGAGATCTGTTGTTGGTGGAAATGCCTTGGAGTGAACGGACATAGGTCGTGTCTTTATTTCTGGCAATGATCTTTTGTAGGTCAGCAAAATCCTTATAACCACTCTCGCTGATCCAGGCTTCAATAGGCGTACCTCCTACCGAGCTATTAATGATTCCTATCGGTACCTTATACTGATCATATAGATCTCTGGCAAAAAAGTACGTGACCGCTCCCATGGTCAGCACATCTTTGGAATTGGCCGTTTTCCACTCACCACCCGGAAAATCTTTTTCAGGACCGTTCAGATTGGTAAGCGTTTGGACTAAAAAATTGCGGATGTCGGGATAGGTCGCTGAGGCGATATCGTCCGCAAAACGCTCCTTGACACGTTCCATGTTGATGACCATATTACTTTGTCCGCTGCAAAGCCAAACATCGCCGAAGGCAATATTTTTGATCCGGATCTGGTTTTTACCTTTAAGCACCATTTCAAATCCACTGCCAGCCGGTTGTGCAGGCAACTGGATTTTCCATGCACCATCCGTAGACGCAACGGCGTTATAACTTCTGTTTTTCAACGACACCCTAACCTTTTCTTCTGGAGAAGCCCAGCCCCAGACCGTAACTGGATGATCCCGCTGCAATACCATGTTATCACCAATCAACTTCGGCAAACGGATCTGAGCTGAAAGATCGCAGGAAAGAAAAAGCAGCAGCATTACAAACGTAAAAAATCTCATTACTAAGTCCGATAATTTATAATAACCACTCACTCTTTAGAATAAATGACTACACCTGAAAGTTTTCAAAATCACTTCTTAAAATTAACAACCCCTTCAAAAGCTTTTTTAGGCTTATAATTCTGATCGAACAAAAGCGGATAATCTTTCCGGTTTGGCACCGGAAAATGATCCAGCCAACTGTATTTATCCGACACATTCCAGAAAGTCACGCCGGTAATTGTGCCTTTATATTTTCTGAAAACATCGAAAAGCATTTTGTACTGCGCTGCTTGTTTTTCAACCATTTCCGAAGTCAGCTCTCCGGTATCGGTTGACTTTTTTGCGCGCCGTTCATGTTCTTTAGGATGCACCGAAACGTCCAGTTCAGTAATCTGAACAGCCAGCCCCAGGCTTGCAAACTGCCCGATGGATTTTTCAAGCTCCTGGGCGGTAGGCTCATAAATCGACCAGTGCCCTTGTAACCCTACACCGTCTACCGGCACTTTTTTATCCTTTAATTTTTTCAGAAGTTGGTAGATCTTCTCTCTTTTTGCACTGCTTTCGGTATTGTAATCGTTGTAAAACAATTTCGCATCCGGATCAGCCGCATGGGCATATTCAAAGGCCTTTTCAATATAATCCTCCCCTATGATTTCATAGAATTTCGACCGGCGGTAAATGCTTGTGCCCGTGTCAGGAACCGCTTCGTTAACCACATCCCAGGCATAAATTTTTCCTTTGTAACGGCCAACCACATCGTTGATATGCTGTTTTAAACGTGCCAGAAGTACGTCACGACTTACCTGTTTGCCGGTAGAATCTGTAAAAAACCACTTCGGTGTCTGATTGTGCCAGCACAGCGTATGCCCTCTTACTTTCATGCTATTGTTTTGTGCAAAGGCTATGATAGCGTCAGGATCTTGCCAGGCATACCGGTCTGGTTCAGGATGGATCGGTCCCATTTTCATCGCATTTTCAGGCGTCAGGCTGCTGAACTGTGTGATAATTAGTTCCGCTTCGGATCCTGTAAGGCTCCTGGGTGCTACCGCAACACCGATTGGGAACAAATCCTTATATGCGCTTTTCAGCGTTTTCTGAGCTAAAATCGTATTTGAAGAAAACAAGGCTGCCGATACAGCCACACATTGGACCCAAAACTTTAATCCCTGCGATTTTATCATGAGTTATTTTGATTGAAAAGTGATTTTGCTAACTGCTAACGGCCAACAGCCCCTTACTTGAATAACAACTGCGAAAACTGGAACAAATCATGTCTCCAAACCGGCCAGCTATGTCCGCCGGGGTATTCGCTGTACTTGTACTTCACGCCTAATTCATCAAATTTCGCCAGCATGATTTTGCAATTTTTGAAAGCAATATCTTCCTCACCGCCCATCGAGATCCAGAAGTTTTTCAGGTTTCCATTGATCTTTTCAGCATTGGTTTTCATGAATGCGTATTGAGGATCGGAGAGTGCCGTATTATTTGCAAACCAGCCCGAACTGAAAATACCGAGCGACGAGAACATTTCTGTATTTTTTATTCCGGCATATAAAGTTTGCAGTCCGCCCATGGAAAGGCCTGCAAGTGCGCGGTTTTTAGCATCATTTTCCACCCGAAAATTACTTTCCACGAAAGGAATAGCACTTAGTTTTAATTCATTTTCAAATTGTTTCAGCACATTTTCATTAAAACCGGCAAGACCGCCCGGGCCTCCCATATTTCCATCCAGCATAACAATGACCATCGGTTTGGCTTTCCCTTCCGAAATCAGATTATCTAAAATCAGATCAGTTTTGCCTTGCGTGGCCCAGCCACGCTGATCTTCTCCGCCGCCATGAAGCAGGTACAAAACGGGGTATTTTTCTGTGGATTTGTCATAACCGGGAGGCGTATAAACATACATCTCACGCCAGGTACCCATTGTTTTGGAAAGGTATCTTTTGATTCGGATATCGCCATGGGCAATATCCCGCTGCGCATAATATCCACCATGGCGGTAAGGAATTTCAATACCGCTCGCCATGCGACCCATGCCATAGAAAGTTTCACTCGCAGGATCTGCCAAAGCGGCGCCATCGATCAAAAGAGAGTAATAGTGAAAACCTTTGCTGATAGAATCTGTCGTTACCACCCAAAAGCCGCCAGTATCCTTTTTCATTTCATACTTTTTGCCCAGATCAATCTGTACTTTTTGTGCTTCCGGGGCTTTTACCCTAAACACGACCCGGTTATCGGGTAAAATCTGAGGGTATTGTGCAGTGCGGATATTGGTAGCCGCCCGCGTTCCCAGAATGGTGTATTTAGACAAAGAAGCATTGTCAACCGGCTTGAACAAAAACTGTGAAAACATATATAAACCATTTTTCCAGACCTTAAAATCATGTACGCCGGGTTCGATGTAATAGATATGTGGAACCTGATGTTCAAACATATAATCGTGTGTCCGTTTACTGAAAGTGATCAGCCTGTCGTTGTCGCCGCACGAAATGAAAAGTAGTTTCAACTTCTTTTTGGCATCCTCCGGATCAGGCATCAGTTCGGTCGGAATCTTGGTATTTGGTGCCGATGAAAAACCTCCCACCCAGGCAAACTGATCCAGATTTCCCAGTCCAAAGTTAAGCGACTGCCCACCACCCATTGAAAGTCCGGCGATTGCACGATGCTCACGATCTTTCAGAACAGGATATTTGCCCTCTACATAAGGGATCAGATCTTTAAGCAGATCCTGTTCAAAAGTTGCAAATGCTGCAACTTTGTCGGGTGCCATGATATTTCCCGTAGCCGCATCATCTTTCATCGCCCGGCCATTTGGCATCACCACGATCATGGATTCAATCTTCTTTTCCGCATAGAGATTATCCAGGATCAGCTGCGGGCTGCCTCCTTTCAGCCACTCTTTTTCGTCTCCGCCAATGCCATGCAACAAATACAAAACAGGGTATTTTTTCTTTTTGTTAAAACCTGGCGGTGTATAAATCAGCGCCTTACGTGTAGTTCCAACCGTCTTTGACTGGTACTTGACCGAATCAATTTTCCCAGTAGAAATACCGGCCCGAACCACATCATAACCTTTGGGCATTTCTTTTAGAATTTCCTGGGCATTGCTTACCAGTGCAACCAGCGTTAGGCTTGTAAGAAAGGATATAAATTTTTTCATGGTTCAAAGGGTAATTAGTTGGCTTATTTAAAATCAAGTTCGACTGACAAATACTGTATTATTTAAATGGCCTGACAAGAATGGGAAGTAGTCTACATCCGTCTGTCCGCCAACATTTTTAGTTGCAAAATCCATCATTCCAGGTACCCGGGTGCGAGATAAGAAATTATGCCTACGATCCGAGTGCCGTAGGCATAACTGACCAACTGCCAGTTCACCAGATCGTTTGATTTCAGGATCGGCAGTCCCGGGCACATGCGCATAGTGGTACTGCTCATGTAACAGGAGTTTCCAAGGCATCTCATGGCCATCTCGGGCACATGGGTAAAAAATAGCCGGTTTGCATGTCGTTTGCGCCCAGGACAGACCGCTCAAAAACAAAACCTAATAGCAGGCAAAACAAAGATTTTTCTTTCATTGAGATATCGCACTTACGATCGTTTGGCTATTCAATTGGCCCGATGAGTTCTACAAAAGTTCCATCCGGATCCTGCACCAGTACAAAGTGCACGTCTTTGTTTAGCTGTGTAGGCGTACTTCCCAGAAAAGCCACCTTCTGCCCTTTCAGCCTGTCAATAATCGGTTTTAATGATTTGACATGGATCGTAATATACTGGGCACCGGTATCATCCTGAATGAATTTCTGTTTTGGATGCGCGGCTTTTTTGCCAAAACTCATCAGTTTCCATTCGCTGGCTTCCGGGCTGTTTTCCAATTTCAAGATATTGACATTCGTGGCTTCTCCGCCTGTCAGGCCGCCTCTTTTTCCAAATTCTTCGTTAATCGTGAAACTGCCGGTTTTTACCATACCAATTCCATTGACATAAAAATCCAGAGAACGCTCCATGTCAGCAACCACTACGCCCACGCCGACTGACTTGCTGGTAAAGTTGGACTGGGCGTGAACCAGACTGCAAAAGAGTAAAGCGCAAATGGTCAACAGGTTTCTGTAAATCGACTTTTTCATTTAATTTAATCTGACGATATTTTTAATTACTAAATAAAAATTGAATTGAATATTTGATAAAACAGGCTTCCGTTTTACCTAAACCTAGTTTGATTCCTTCTGAAACATCGGATCATTCCCGCTATATTTCAGATATTTAAAGGAAGCAGAATTTGTAGTTGCCTCACCGGATGAAGTAGCATACATGCCAAACAGACATCCGATAAATCCTCCCGCAACCTGCGTGCTCAGAAATTTAGCGTCAACCTTATCTTTTAACAGCTGCCAGGAAGATCCCTGAGAGAAATGAAAACTATAAGAATCGCCTTCGGCAGTGATGCGGAGTTTGACCGGTTTTGAAACATCGGCAACAGGCATTTGCCCCAGCAGCTCCATATCTTTTTTGCCGGTAAAACTTTTATAAAGCTGAATCATTGGCCTACCGTTTTCGGCTGATTTACTCAGAAAATAAAAATGAGATTCATCCTGAAAAATGGCCAGTCCTGCTTTTTCTTTTTCCGATTTGGCAGAAAAGTCAAGCTCCACTTCTGTCATGCAGTACAAATGCTGCTGACGCTTCCCGATAAAAGAAGGATTGCCCATTTCCATTATTGTTTCAGGCTTTAACTTCATTGTCAGGCCTCTTTTTTGTGATAGCGAAAATGATTTGCTATCGATCGTTCTCATAAAAAGCAGCGCAGGATCAAGCGTTTTTTCAAAAGTCAGCGTGTATGCAAAGTTTCCAGCCAGGGGAAGCGCATCCTTTTGTTTTACTTCTTTATAATTTACTGGATACTCGTATTTAATCTCTTTGCTATCCGGATTAATGACCGGCCATTCGTTTTTCCATTCTACGGGTGCGATGAAAGTCTCGCGGCCCGTATTATAAAAATTACCATCATAGGGTCTTACTGCCAGAAAAATAGCGTACGTTTTCCCGTCCGGGCCATCGACAAACTGCGCATGGCCTGCCGAAGTGATCGGATCTCTACGGTCATCCGGTAATCCTTTTTGCGTGAGAATCGGATTGTTTTCATAAGGGACAAAAGGGCCCCAAACCGATTTACTTCTAAATACAACTTCTGTATGATTGACTGATGTCCCACCTTCTGCCGCATACAAATAATACCAGCCATTTCTTTTCATGATGTGCGGCGCTTCAATCCATACCGGCTTTTGGCTCAGGTCTACTCCGCCATTGACCAGCTGTTTTTCTTCACCGATCACCTTTAATGTGGCAGGATCAATTTCATAAATCCGAATTGTTCTGTGGCCCGGATACAGGGACTTCCTTTCCGGTGGATCGCTGTTATAGATGATGTATGCTTTGCTGTCTTCATCAAAAAACAGAGACGGATCTATGCCGCGTACCTGGGGAACGCGGACAGGATCACTCCAAGGGCCAGCCGGATTTTTGGAAGTAACGATAAAATTTCCCTCGTGATCGATATCCGTACACGTAACGTAATACGTTCCGTTATGAAAACTGATTGCAGGTGCGAACAAACCCCTGGTTAGTTTTTCTCCCATAAAGTCCATCTGCGAGGGGCGGTCAATGACATTTCCAACCTGTTTCCAGTTTTTTAGATCCTTGCTGTGAAAAACTGGAATTCCCGGAAAATAAGAGAAAGTAGAATTGACCAGATAATAATCCGTTCCTACCTGAACCACACTCGGATCAGGATAAAAGCCAGTCAAAATAGGGTTAATTAGGGTGGTCCTCTGAGCACTTGCGCGGCCACTTATAAACAGGGTGCTGACAAAGAATACTTTGTATAATAAATGTCTGATCCTCATTTAATAATCTTATTCGACAATTGGTTATCTAATATGCGGTGACAACCCGCTAAAATTTTTACCTAAATTCTTATGACTTTCCCCTCCGCTGCAGATTTATAGATGGCTTCAACTACGCGTATATCTCTGAGTCCCTCTTCTCCGGGAGCGATCAGATCCGTACCTCGCAGTATGGCATCACAATCCTCATCCATTTGTTTGGCCTGCTGATTTTTGATCGGAAACTCAATCAATGTTCCATCCGACAGACTTCCTTTATTCCCATTATAGCCCGACTGCGGTTCAAGCTTCGCCCAGCCTTTTTCATAATTTACCTGCAATTGATTCATGTTGATACCAAAACTGGTCTGGCAGGATGCTTTGGCGCCGCTTGGAAAATCAAGCATAAACATCATGGTTTCTTCCACTTCCTTGTAAATATCCGGACGCGTAGTAGAGGCCTGGGCAAAAACACTGATTGGTTCCTCGCCGGTTGCCAACCGCGCTCCCTGCAAAGCGTACACACCCATATCACCCATAACACCTCCGCCAAGCGACTTTTTCTGTTTCCAATGATCGGTGCGCGCGTCAAAATATCCTGCTGCGCTTGTCACCATTTTCACCTTACCAAACTTTGGCTCTCTGGCCAGCTTCCTAATCGCCTGGATATTGGGATCATGCTGGCAGCGGTAGCCAATCGCCAGTTTAACTTTGCTGCTGCTGCAAGCCTTGATCATTGCTTCACAGTCGGCCACAGAGGGCGCCATAGGTTTTTCACAAAATACATGTTTTCCTGCTTTTGCAGCGCGCACAACATATTCTCTGTGCATGGATGGAGGCAGGACCACATATACAATATCAATATCCGGATTATTGGCAATCTGATCGAAATTCTGATAGTTATAGATATTTTTATCAGGGATCTTGTATTTTGCTTTCCAAGTTTCAGCTTTGGCCGGCGTTCCTGTCACGATACCCGCCAGGTAACATTTCTCGGTCATTTGTAGCGCCGGAGCCAATAAATCTGTGCTGTAATATCCTAATCCGACCAGAGCGATACCCAGTCTTTCTTTTTTCTGTGCGGTTGCTGCCAGAAGTGGATTACCGGAAAATATGGCAGCAGCTCCCGCCAAAGTCAGAGTTGATAAAAAACCGCGTCTTTCGATTTGCATACTGTTTTTAATAGGAATGAACAATTATATATAAATGATCAAGGATTTATTGTCTTAATTTTTCCATTACTATCTCTCAGCAGCTCTCTGACTTTTACACTGCGCAAATGTGTTTTTCCGGAAAGCTCAGCATCATGATAGAACAGGTACCATTTCCCCTTCACATCAACAATGGAATGATGCGTTGTCCAGCCTTCAACCGGATTCATAATCACGCCCTTGTAAGTAAACGGCCCGTAAGGTGAAGTTCCTTCTGCATAACAAAGCAGATGTGTATCACCGGTTGAATAGGAGAAGTAATACTTTCCATTAAATTTGTGCATCCAGGCTCCTTCAAAAAAACGTTTGCTGGTATCTGAAGCTAGTAAATGCTTACCTTGTTGGTCAACAATCTGAACATCACGAAGCGGCTCAGCGAATGAGAGCATGTCGTTTTTCATCACAGCAACCTTCGCACTTAAAGCAGGCTCATTTTCGTGGCCTTTGCCAAGATCAGTCATCAAGGATTTATTGTAGGTTCCCGTGTGCCAGCGCTGAAGCTGACCTCCCCAGATCCCTCCCAAATACATATAGGTTTTACCATCAGTGTCTGTAAAAGCGGCAGGATCGATACTGTAACTTCCCTCGATTGGTTTGGCTTCTGGCTTAAAAGGTCCGGCCGGAGATTTGCTTGTCGCCACGCCAATTCGGAAAACACCCTCTTTGTCTTTTGCAGGAAAATAAAGAAAGTAAGTCCCGTTTTTGTAAGCGGCATCCGGCGCCCACATTTGTTTCTCCGCCCAGGGTACATCTTTAACGTCAAGCGCAACACCGTGATCCGTCACTTTTCCACCCATCTTGTCCATAGAAAAAACATGATAATCGCGCATTTGGAAATGCCCGCCTTCGTCATCCTGCGGCACGTCAGCTTCCACATCATGGGATGGGTATATGTAAATTTTTCCGTTAAAAACATGCGCTGAGGGATCGGCCGTGTATAAACCGTCGACCAACGGCTTGATCTTTTCAGGCATTTTCTGGCAGACCGCCTGTCCGGCAGCCGCCACAGTGAGCGAAAAGCTGATTACCAGGACTTTATTAAATCGTATCATTATTTTTTGTTTTTATACTGAAAGCAAAGCGTTGGCATCATACTACTTATGCCATTTTTTTTATCATTCCCAAACCAATCCTGAGACACAGAACCGCGTTTAAGGCAGCTTGTATCTCAGGTTCGTTTTTGGGTGTTATTTAATGCTAGTATCCTGTGTTTTGTGGGAACTTAGGACCTTCCACAACCCTGTCAATCTGAGACTGCGGGATGGGCCTTAACATATGAAAATCTTTGATATAAGGGGCCGCCTCCTTGTTCCATTCCTGCACACGGCGGACCAGTGAGCGCGTTCTGACCAGATCGTGCCAGCGCTGCCATTCACCGAAGAACTCGCGGCTCCGTTCGTCCAGGATAAAATCCAGTGTCACGTCAGCCGAGGTGATGGCCATTGCCGTAGCCGCAGCCGTATTCTGAGCCGTGGTATTGGTTTTGCGGAACGCTGCGCGCTGGCGCAAAACGTTGACCATTGTTGCTGCTTTGGCAGCATCGCCAGCTTTGAAATTTGCCTCGGCACCTGTTAGATATACATCCGAAAAGCGGTATAAAACACAGGGCCGTGTAGATGGATCATTGAAATTGGCACCTCGACTCGGATCCATATATTTTTTCAGCGCCGGATAAATACCGTTGTTCCAAAGGCTCGGTGGCACGACGATACCCTTAAATGGCCTTGATCCTACAAATTGAGGTGCGCCTGGCACTTCATAATCGGGCAACCAAACAGCTGTGTCCGATCCGGGGACGGTCGTATAACCAATTCCACGGGTATTGTTGGCGGTCGTCGGAGTATTCGTTACTGCGGTATTTGAAATATAAACCGTGTAAAAAGAATTGGCAAAACGAGAATCCACATCACGTTTTGTGAAAGCCTGATCAAGGAAATAGTTTTTCCCGGCACGCGTACCAGTCGTCTGATTGTCCGAATTCGGGCGCATCCGCACATAAGGCCGGCCGTAATACGAATCGCGGATCATTCCCGAAGTTCCACTGTTGGTGAAAACTCCGGCCGCATTTTTAATAGAATTAATACCACTGTTGTTAGGATAATTCCAGTTGGTGAACCACGGGCTCAGGTTTTGGGCCGCCCCACCTCCGGCCGCTCCACCGACGCTATAATAGCCATATTTTGGATCCAGCACGTGGTCGCTGACAAACATGGTTTCTTTTCCATAGTCATTGGCAGGCACAAAGGCATCGCCATAATCCTGCCACAGATCCAGACCATAAGCGGATTTGTTGGCAATAATTTCATCACAAAGCTTTGCAGCCTGCGAAAAATCTCCAGCGCTATTGTTCAACCATCCGCGGGTCAGGTATACTTTGGCAAGCAGAAACTGCGCTACCGGTTTGGTTGCCGCTTTTCCAAGGAATGGAGCGGTAGGCTGGGCGGGCAAGTCAACCGCAGCTTCCGTAAGATCCTTAATGATCAGCTCATAAACTGCTGCCGCAGGCTGGCGAGAAGCTGCTTGCGATGGTACAGTAATAAATTCAGTATGAAGCGGCACATCTCCCCAGGTCTGAACAAGATAGAAATACCAGAAAGCCCTCAAAAATTTGGCCTGGGCAAGGTATTGCTTCCGTGTGGTTTCGTTCAAATCAATGGTCTGACCGTATTGCAGCACGCCGTTGAGCGTGTTGATATCCTGAAAGGCGACGCCCCAGGCCGAGCCGAAATTACTGCTATTCAAACCATTGTAGGTATAGGCGTTACCCGTTCCGGCATTGACGCCCTGAATAAACTCATCGGTTCCGGCCTGCATTTCAACCGTGAACCCTTCGGTGCCCCACTGGCCCCGGATATCGTTATAAACCCCTGCTATCCCTCCCAGTACGCCTGAAGGACTGTTAAAATAAGAAGGGACGATCTGGGACTGCGGATGCTCTTCGAGCACTTTTTCACATCCCGAGCCAAGCGCAACGATCAGCCCGGCAGTAAGCAGAATTTTTATGGATTTCATGATCGGATTAGAATTTAAGGTTAACACCCACAGTAAATTGTCTTACCGGAGGATTATTAAGATTTACCGAAATCTGACGCTCGGGCGTCCCACGGTCGCTGGAAGCATCCGGGTTAAGCGTCGACTGACCGCTGGCATAGCTATTTCCCTCAGGGTCGATCGCCAGATTATCTTTCACCAACGGCGAATAGATAATAAAGGGATTAGTCAGGTTTACGTAGATCCTGGCCGATGCCGCACCAATCTTTTTGATCAGACTATTCTCGAATGTGTAACCCAGGTTGATACTTCTGCACTTGATAAACGAACCGTCGTAATACCCAAGCGTAGAACCAAAGTTTGCCACAGCGCCGCTGGCATCGGGAGCCGGAAATGCATTGGTTGGATTGGTTTCTGTCCAGTAATCGGTTTTCACCTGATTAACTCGGCTTTGGTTATAGAAGGCAAATCCGCCTGATCCTGTGGAGTTACCAGTCAGATAAGGCACAATTACTTTCATTCCCATCCGTGCATAAGTAACAACGGAAGCATCAAAATTCCTGAAACTGAAACGGGTAGTAAGGCCTCCCTCCCATTTGGGCTGAAAATTACCCAGAAGCTGCCGGTCGTTTGCATCAATTTTTCCATCGCCGTTTAGGTCTTCCACTCTGATCTGTCCGGGATGCTGCACAGGAGATGTTTGTTTGGCTAACGTTCCGTTTTCCTTATCCGCTGTCTGCCAGATACCCAGCTTTTTGTAGTCATATATAACCGAAAGCGGTTGACCCACAAACCATCCCGCGCCGATATTGGACTGCTCTTGTGGTGTTGTCAGTTGCGTGATTTTCTCCCGGTTGAAAAAATACGTTGCGTCTACGCTCCAATTGAACCCCTTTGGTTTTCTGATGATTTCAAAGGTCGTGGTTACTTCTACCCCTTTACCTTCGGTTTTGCCAAGATTTTTCAGCGTTGAGCTCGCTCCATTGCTCGCAGGCAGCGGGACTGACAGCAAAATATTCTTCGTTTTTTGATGGTACCAGTCCACCGAACCGGTGATGCGGTTGTTAAGAATACCGAAATCGATACCAATATCAAGCTGAGAGGTCGATTGCCAGGTCAAATCATTGGCCGGAAGACTGGTCACTGTATAGGCCAGTTGTTGTCCGGCAGTCCCTGTTCCAAAATTATAATACCCGGCAGACAATGCTCCCAGCGTTGAATATGCACCAACATTTCTGTTTCCGGAAATACCCCAGCCGCCACGCAGTTTAAGGTTGGAAACAAGCGTAGCTGATTTCATAAAACTTTCCTCGATCACATTCCAGCCCAGCCCAATAGCCGGATAATTGAAATACTGGTTACCCGGAGATAATGTAGAAGACCCGTCCCTGCGAAGGGTCATCGTCAGTAAATATTTGTCTGCATAACTATAATTAAGTCTGCCCATATACGACAGCAATCCGGTTTCAGAAAATGAGTTTCCATAATCCGAACTTGCCACAGGCTGCCCTGATGCAAGCGAAAAGTTGGATGTCTTGATATAATCTGCCGGCACGCCTGTCACCGTGAACCGGCTGCCCAGCGAGTGGTTTTTGGTATATTCATAAAGTGCAGTAAAACCCAGTTTATGTTTACCTGCAAATGTTTTATCGAAGTAAAGCAAATGCTGCAGGTTTACATCCCAATATTCTGTATTGCTGATCTCAGCATTCGAAGAGGCCTGTGTGGTGGCAGAATTAAAATAGGTAAGCGGACCATTGTAGCCATTGTAATTCGACTGGCTGAAATTCAGACCCGCATTGAAACGGTATTTTAATCCCGGTAAAATATTAACCTCTGCATAAATGCTGTTGAAAGTCCTCAGCGAGCGGGTGCGTCCCAGGTAAGAATCTTTTTTGGTCATGATCGTCAGCGGACTTACACCGGCTGCATCAATAGAACCTTCTGAAGGAAATGTATTTACCGTTCCATCAGCATTATAGGGTGAGGCAAGCGGCGTTAAACGCACAAGGCCGCCTGGTATACCGCCTCCGCCCGGTGTGTTCTGGTAAGTCAGCGTATTGAGTGTATTAAGTCCGATCTTCACATGTTTCCCGATCCGCTGATCAATCGTCGCCCGAATATTGAAGCGCTGAAAATTTTGGCTTGGAATGATCCCTGTTTCATTGAAATAACCCAGACCCAACGAATACTGCGTAGTTTCACTGCCGCCCTGTACGCCCAATTGATGGTTAGACATAAAACCCGGCTTGTAAATAAGATCCTGCCAGTCGGTGGAAATGCCCTTATCAAGTGCTTCCTGCTCTTTTTGCGTTAGCACATAACCGGATGTTCCCGGGCTTGTGCGGTTGTATTTGGCTGCATCAGCTTTGAACTGAGCGTATTCAGGGCCGTTCATCACATTGAATTTACCCATCACACGGGTTTCTCCGTGGTATCCGTCATAGCTGAATACCGGTTTTCCTACCTTACCTCTTTTGGTTGTTACCAGAATTACTCCTCCTGAACCACGCGAACCATAAATGGCTGTCGCCGAGGCATCCTTTAATACTTCCAGGCTGAGGATATCGTCAGGATTTATGTCATTCAAACCACCGAAAGGTATTCCGTCGACTACCACAAGCGGTCCATCCTGGCTGTCCGCAGTACCTGAGCTGGTCGTAAGCGTACGGTTTCCCCTGATTCTAATCTGTCCCTGCGAACCGGGCGTACTGCCATTACTAATAATAGAAACGCCCGCAGCACGCCCCTTCAACTGATTGATCAGGTTTGGCGCCGGCACTTCCTTTAAAGTACTTTCACTGACAGAAACAACCGAACCCGTCACATCCCTTTTTCGCTGCACGCCATACCCCACTACGACTACTTCATCCAAAACCTTGTTATCCCCTTTTAAAAGTACGTTGACTACTTTCTGGGTTCCCACTACAACTTCCTGGGAAACATACCCGACCAGCGATACGACCAGAATGGTACCAGCATCCTGGGCAATATTAAGTTTAAAATTTCCATCTGCATCTGTAATGGTACCACGGGTGGTTGATTTGATCAGAATACTGGCTCCGGGAAGAGCCGCCCCATCCTCACCTGTCACCTTGCCATTGATCTCTACATCAGCAACAGATACCGACCCTGGTCTACCACTACTACTCACAGAGACAACACTGGCAAAAGCATTGGCAGGAAACCCGCCCAGCAGTAAAATAGGCAGGCCACCGATCCCCAGGACCCTTGCCCACATATTACGGTTTAATAAAGAGTCTTGCATAACTTCTCAGTGATTAAGTGTTTTTGATTTAATTGGGGTTGTGCCTTCTGAATGAATGTCATTTAGTTTATGAAGCATCAAAGTTGATTGTGGAAACTCTTTTAACTGGTGCGGTGACATAGCATAAAATTTTTGGTTAGATAAATTTTCACAAACGCTTTCATTCGGTTTTTAGCAATCAATTAGTGTCAATTTGACAATACTTAATTTTTACATGGTTATTTCTCTGATATTGCCCTTATCTGCCCGCATAATATACGGCAGGCATGCGATCAGTCAGGATGAACCCGGGCTCGTGCACCAACCCGTTCCATCATTTTTCCCAGATATTATTTGATTAATTATCGACAAATGTAACACGACCGTGATGTCCCCTGTGAGCAGATTTGTTCATTTCACTGCTACTAATGTTCAAATCCGATAAAAAAATGCCGTATTCAAGGAGAAATTTGCATTTTTAGGTTTAAAATGACCTTTTCCGCAGCGGAAATGTTGCATTGACTTTGTAATGGTCTTACATTCTTACTGCAATCCGCTGTTTTATTTTCCAGGGACATACTTAACTATTCTGTCTTTTACTTGCTAGCTTATCCTATACCGATCAGATCATGCGCTTAACCATTCACATAATTCACCGTTTTGCCTGCTCGTTGGTAATGCTATTTACAGCCCTGCCTTTAGCCTGGGCACAGCGTAGTGAACCAAAGTTTACTTCGATTACCTCCATGGACGGGCTCTCATCCAATACGGTTACGGCGATTTTAAAGGACCATTATGGCTTGATGTGGTTTGCGACTGACGATGGTCTAAATAAATTTGACGGTACCGATGTAACCATTTACCGGCACAATAAGAAGGATTCAACTTCACTGAAATCCAGTGACATTGCAAGCTTACATCAAGACAGAGCAGGCCGTATCTGGGTTGGCACTATTGAAGGTGGGCTAAACCTGTACGATCGAAGGAAAGATGCATTTGTGAGCATACCCTCTCCTCATAGCGTCACCAGTATAAGCAGCGACGCAGCGGGAAAACTCTGGGTAGGAACTACCAACGGGCTGCTTAACGTCGATGCAAAAAGTTATCAGACCAGCACATTTTCTTCGATACCCAATATTCCGGACGAGATTTCGAAAGGACTGATCCTGAGCATTGCTATCGACAGAAAACAAAGAGTGTGGGTTGGCTCTAGAAATGGGTTGTTCAGAATCGACCCTACGGTCAAAGACAACGAATACATTAATTACCTGCAATCCATACCGGATGAGGCTGGATCACGGACTGTAAAGTCAATCATCGAGGACTCCGGTGGGAATGTATGGGTAGGTACCTATAACGGCGTATTAAAACTTGATTCAAATGGAAAGATCGTACAGCATTTTAAATACGAATCCGGCAATAAAAATTCGCTGAGCTCAAATATGGTCTTTGCAATCACCCTGGAAAATGACCATACGATCTGGATATGCACCGACTCAGGGTTGAATATTCTTGACACCCGCAGCGGAACCATACAACGTTATAGCCCTGATGCAAGAACAGAATTTAGTCTGACCAATAAATCAGTACGCAGTATACTGATCGACAACCAGGGGATTTGCTGGCTGGGCACTTACAAAGGCGGTGTTAATAAGTACGACAAAAATCTGGCTATTTTCGGCTTGAAAAGATCAGACACCAACGATCCGTTTGGGCTGAGCGCTCCTTTTGTGACCTCCTTTGCCGAGAGCAGTTCTGGTGCGCTGTATGTAGGAACAGATGGAGGAGGACTAAATTTGTACGATCGCGACAAAAACCTTTTCAAAAAATTTCTGATCAATCCCCAAAACAAGAATGCGGCCTCAGGCCTTGCCATTCTGACACTTGAGCTGACCTCTGATCATGCCCTGTGGATAGGAACCTTTCAGGATGGCTTGATCCAGTTTAATCCGAAAACCGGCCAGTACACGCAATTTTTACGTGGAAAAGATTCTTCCAGTCTCAGCAGCAATGAAATTTTTTGTCTGCAAAAAGACCGATCCGGCAAGCTGTGGATAGGTACCAATGGCGGGGGTGTTCATTTATTTGACCCGATTACAAAACGCTTTGAAAGATATTTCGATCTGTCAATTCCTGCTTCCCAACGAATAATTCCTCTAAATGGTTATATCAGAGACATTTTACAGGATAGTCAGGGAAAACTATGGATCGCATCGCATGGGACGGGCGTGGCTGTGTATGATCCGGTCAACCGAAAATCCATACTTCTGGATAAACAATCCAGTAATCTTCCGGGTAATATCGTCTCCTCTATGATAGAGGATAAAAACGGAAACATCTGGGTTGGTACATTCGGGGAAGGGCTGGCCAGGTTTGATCGCAGATCAAAAAAGTTCATTTCTTACGGAGAAAAGGAAGGACTGGCAAGCAACGTCATCAACAAGATCCTTGAAGACGCGCAGGGACGCATCTGGGTCAGTACGAATCAAGGAATCAGCTTTTTTGATATCAACAGTAAGAAGTTTACTAATTTCAGCTCTTACAACGGAATTCAAAACAAAACATTTGTTCTCGGCTCAGGTATCAGGACTTCGGACAACCTCCTGTTTTTTGGTGGCATTGCTGGCTTTAACTATATTGATACGCGCAGTTTACCCAACAGCAAAAACATTGCGCCGATTATCCTGAAAGATCTCAGGATTGGCAACAAAAGCATCACCCCGGCCGATTCAAATTTTATAGATGCTGATATCTCGGTTGCCAAAACGATAAATCTGGACTACAAACAGAATTTTTCACTCGGCTATGCAGCGCTGAATTACACCAATCCCAAACAGATACATTACCGGCACAGACTTGTAGGAATGCAACCCGACTGGAATGAAACAGGGCTTAACAATTTTGCCAGTTACACGAATTTAAGCCCTGGCAATTACTTGTTTGAAGTGCAGGCAAGCAGTGACGGGATCAACTGGAGTCCTGTGACTACCTCAATAGCGATCCACGTAAAGCCACCGTTTTATCTCACCATTTATGCGTACATTTTTTATCTTCTCACGCCACTGGCAATTGTATTTGCAATGCGCCGCCGCGGGATTAAAAAACTGCAAAAAGAGTTTAAGGAAAAACAAAAACAAGCCGAAGCTGAACAAGCAAAAGAACTGGACAGCCAGAAAATTAAATTTCTTACCAACCTGAGTCATGAATTAAGAACGCCCATATCTTTAATTCTTGCTCCCACGGAAAATCTACTGGTAAAAACAAAGGCTACCGATTTAAATCAACCCGTACTGGCAATTAAAAGAAATGCCAAAAGACTTCTTAATCTGGTAGATCAGCTATTGGATATAAAAAACATGCAGCATCAGGAGGTGAAGCTGAATCCTCAGACCAGGGATGCTATTTCATTCATTAAAGACACTTGTGAACAGTTTAGCGACCTGTCATTCAGGAAAGGAATTCAGTTTAAAATAGAAAGTGAGCTTACGCAGCTGCACATGGATTTTGACCCGGAAAAACTGGAACGGATCCTTTTCAACCTGCTATCGAACGCATTCAAATTTACACCTAAAGGAGGGGAAGTAAAACTTGAAATTTCTCAGCAAGATGCTCAGCATAACCCCTCCTGGCTCTTTGTTTCTATAACAGATACCGGAATTGGTATTATTGAAAGTAACCATGAAAAAATCTTCGAAAGGTTTTTCCAGGATGATACAGATATGTCGGTACTCAATCAGGGTAGCGGAATTGGCCTGTCCATCGTACGGGAATTTGTCCAGTTGCACCAGGGAACCATTACTGTAAAGAGCCAGCCCGGCATGGGAAGTTCTTTTACGGTCCAGCTTCCGGTTTTCATTAAGACAGTTCCATTACCTGAGCAGCCTGCCCCTGAAAGCCTACCGATCCTTTCCTCCGATGCGGATACTGCGCTTAGCAAAAAGGAGAAACCAAATCATGAAGATCCGTCAAGCGTACTGATTATCGAAGATAACGAGGAATTCAGGCATTATCTGAAAGAAAGTTTGATGCCCTTTTATCATGTGATCGAAGCAAATAACGGAAAGGAAGGCTGGCAGAAAACCCTTGGTTATCACCCGGAACTGATCGTAAGTGATATTGCCATGCCGGAAATGGACGGGATCACATTAAGCCAAAAGATTAAGGCAGACAAAAGGACGAAACATATCCCAATTATACTCCTTACAGCGTCAACCGGTGAGCAGCAGCAGCTTGAAGGACTTAATTCAGGAGCCAATGATTACCTGACCAAACCATTCAATTTTGATATTTTAAATGCCAAGATCAATAATCTGATTTTGTTGAACCGGCTTTTGAAAGGTGTTTATTCCCGTCACATAAAAATCGCCGAGCAGCCTGAACAGATCGTATCAAGTCAGGAAAAGTTGCTTAAAGATATGCTGTCCTACATCGAGCAGAACCTGCACACTTCTCAGCTCAGTGTGGAGAACCTCAGTAAACATGTCGGTATGAGCAGAGGGACGCTTTACAATAAGGTGCTTGAAATGAGCGGCCAGACTCCCATCGAATTCATACGTTCCATCAAGCTCGAAAAAGCGGCGCTACTGCTTGAAAACAGTGATTTAAGCATCTCGCAGATATCCTATATGACCGGCTTTACGGCCCCGAATTACTTTGCCAAATCTTTTAAGGCTAAATTTAACATGCTTCCTACTGAATACAAATCAAAAAAGCGGAAACATCCTGCCCGGATTGAAATGTAAGCTCGTTATTTACCTTTTTAGGCAATTGTTTTTAAACCGGTTACAGGCATGCAATCATGCCCATCTGCCAATGATAGTCAATCAGTCAGCTTTTTTGGTCCATTGAATGGCTTTTGGTTTTTGGTTCTGAGCGGCGCAGCGTACAATTTCACAGATCCGGCTGCTGCGTGTCTCGGGCCGCTTTGCCAGTGCAACCCACTGTAAAATAGCCTTTTTATCCGATTTGCTCAATGCTTCTATGTATTTTTCTGCGCCAGGCTGCTCGTTTAGCGCGCTGGCAAGGTCCTGTGGAATAAGCAGTGCCTCTACCTGGTCTAACAGTGTCCAGGAACCGTTTTGCTTTGCAGCTTCAATACTTTCAAAACCAGCCTTTGTCATCAGCCCGTCCTCTACAAGTTTGAGCACTTTTTCTTTATTGATTTTAGACCAGGCGCTTGCTTTTTTCCTTGGACTAAAAAACCGCATAAATCTGTTTTCATCCAAAGGCCTTACGACGCTGTCGATCCACCCGAAACAAAGCGCTTCATCTACGGCCTCGCTCCATGTAATGGTTGAAATTCCGGATTGATTTTTGTAAAAAACCAGCCAGACGGATTTTTCCCCAATATGGTGCTGTTGCAGCCACGCGCGCCAATGCCGGCGGTTTTCAGGACTAAATGTTCTTACCTCGTTGTCTTGCATGCTGCTGTATTTTTACAAAAATAGCATACGATACGATCAGATTGCAATACCAAAATCACATACTTTTACCGGATTGCATTCCAACAGTATTATGATTATCCGGGATTACAAGCCAGTAATATCATAAGCATTCGGAATTATCCTCTAGTGTCAGACAGCCAAAGCGGGCCTGGAAATTGTATTTTTACTTCTCCGGTTTATTAGTCACAGCCGAGCAACTGTAAAAACGAATAACATCCGCCAAATCCTCGCGGATGCCTCAATCCGGATTTTCCCAAACAAGCCCGGCAGGTTTTTCTAGCCATCAGAACCGAGTGGATTGCGTGCAACCTAATAGGTAATCAGCGTAAGTCTCTTCACAACCAAATTAGAATTTAGGAAGTACTTCTTTGAATAAAATCATATTATTTTTGATCCTAAAATCAATCTTTGTAGGTTGTAGCGCCGGATCGGAAGACTTTCCTGATCATCCGGTCCTTGTTTTAAAACCTTTTAATATTAAAAATGATGAATAAAAGTATTTTGCTGGTACTTACCGGAGCGGCTTTTGTTTTCGCATCTTGTCAAAAAAAATCTTCCGAGAGCTCTGATGCCGCCCAGACAGACAGCACCTCAGTACCGGTTGAAACCCAAAAGGCCAATTCAGATTATAAACCTGCTTTTGAAGGGCAAACACGCATCAAAGGCGTAAAATCGGCTACCGCATACGAAGGAAAAGTGTTAAGCAGCGAGCTAAAAAGTCCCTGGGGAATTACAACGCTCCCCGATGGCCGTCTGATTATCACCGAAAAGGAAGGTACCATGCGCATTGCCACTACCGACGGCACACTCAGCGCTCCTATCACGGGTATTCCGGCTGTTAATCCCGACGGCCAAGGTGGTCTTTTGGGTATCCGGGTAGATCCGGATTTTGGTACGAACCGTATGGTCTACTGGGTATTTTCAGAGAAACGCCCTGACGGAAACCTGACTTCGGTTGCCAAGGGAAAACTTTCCTCAGACGAAAAGAAAATTGAAGGTGCAACAGTCATTTACCGCGCAACACCAGCCTATGCAGGGAACCTGCACTATGGCGGACGCATTCTTTTTGACAAAAATGCCAACCTGATTATCAGTACAGGCGAGCGCTCTGATACGGTTACCAGACCACAGGCCCAGCAACTGAATTCCAGTCTTGGAAAAGTGATCCGGATTACCAAAGACGGTAAGGCTGTCGCAGGCAACCCGTTTGAAGGTAAAAGCGGCGCCAAACCAGAACTGTATTCGTACGGACACCGTAATGTGCAGGGACTGGCCTTCCACCCGGTGTCAGGAGATTTATGGGAAGTGGAATTTGGCCCAAGAGGAGGCGATGAGCTAAACCGTATTGAAGCGGGTAAAAATTACGGCTGGCCGACCATCACCTATGGTATAGAGTACAGCGGCAAAAAAGTAGGTGACTCGATCCAGGTCAAAGAAGGACTGGAGCAGCCGGTATACTACTGGGATCCGGTTGTCTCGCCAAGCGGGATTACATTTTACAGCAGCGACAGCATCCCCGAGTGGAAAAACAATCTTTTCATAGGTGGCCTGAGCAGCATGCACATTGCGAGGCTGATCATCGAAAATAACAAAGTTGTCGGTGAAGAAAGACTGCTTTCGGGCGAAGGTCAGCGTTTCCGTGATATTACCGAAGGAAAAGACGGTGCGCTGTATGCCGTGACCGATCAGGGCAGATTATACCGTATTTTCAAGAAATAATCAGTGGTTAAAACCGGCACTTTAACCCGGTTTTTTTCTGTTACAGAAAGTTCTCAAACCTGTGTGCCAACACTGTTTTTGAGAACTTTTTTTATTTTCGGCAAAGGCTTTTCGAAGGGTAATTTCTGGTTCCTTCCGCGTTTAATTACTTTAAAGGGTGGCCACTTCTGACCATGCACCTGACGCAAAACAAGACCGCCTTTTTGAGCTGTAGGCTTAGTCATCTCAGTCAAATGCGGGATCTCCTGCCTAAGCCCGCTGTACTCTTTCTGTTCATCTTTTAAGATGTCTAAGAAAGATTTACAGAGATTCCAGATTGTAGTCATAAGTTAGGACCACAAAAAATTGTTTGCAAGCCTATTTGAGATCAGACTTGGTCTCGTTGAGATAGTGATCTTATACCAATGCTGACAAAAACATCATGTGCTCTCTGATGAAAATAAAATTCATACAACCTCTTTAAGAAAGTGCCTTTAAACGCTCCTCTTTTCATTAGGCTCATCCTCAGGTGCCGGGTATTGAGTCAGAAAAATCGACAGATTTCTTCATGGCGTTTGCTTCGAAGCCCATGAACCAATACACTTCTGACCGAACCTACCAGTCAAACAGGCATAAACCCGTAGGCCTGCCTGGTCTGCCATCGTATCCTACATAATCGGAGCAATAAAGGTCAATTACAACTTGTCATAAAGACAAGTTGTAACGCATTAACATGAAATGGCCACTAAAAGAAGGATGTTGTAAAAAACGCGGGTATGCAAAATAGGATTGGAAGCGATGCGCAATCTATCCGGCCAGTCTTTGGAACTCAAATGAGTTACTCATCAGAATTCATTGTGCAAATCAAACCGGAGGCACAGAAACTACGGCCTGCGATACCTATTGATGGTAGATGCCTCTCAGCCTCTCTTTCTGGCATAGATATACTCACTTATCTTCACATCAAGAATCTTCGCATAGATCATTCCGTTTCAACAGGAAAATACTGCCGAGCGTCCCTGTCGTCTCAAAGTCGTGATCTTTTTCAGATAAGCATCCTTTTCTGTTTGCTTAAAACCGGAAGAACAACGCTTGGTAACCCCACAAAGTATCATCTTCAATTTTTTTCACTATTTCCAAAGCCGTAGGAAGTAGCGGAATCCTGGTGGAAGCATAGGTATCTGCCTGGTAGCAGCGATCCAGAGATCTCTGTCTGTTAGGTTACAGTAGAAGACCGCTGCAAGAATAACTTTACAACCGCCTGTAATGTATGAAACTGATCTTAATTTGGTATCACTATTGATGACTAGTCAACGATCAAATTTCGAAAGTTACGCTCCTGTGCAATCATCGCCATGACCAGTTATTACGTAGCTTTTATCCAGATGTCAGCATCCCTACTGATAAACCCTCACATAATCCACTAAATATTTCGACGGCAGTGCTTTGTCGGACAGAGGTCCTGGCAGAGTTCCTTCTCTTCCCAATGCAAGATTTAGCAGGAGATAAAACTCTTTTTTGAATGGATTGCCGTTAGATTTGTCCGATTTTCTCAGATCGAAAACAAAGTATTTAAGCTCATCGTAGTAAAACTCGATACGGTCCGGGTACCACTCGGCGGCATAAATGTGAAAATCGTCATAAGGAGCTCCAACGACCGGTTTTTTCCCTTCGCTTTGATATTTATCCAGTGAGTCCGAGTAATGCACTGTACCGAAAACCCGGGTTGAATCCTTACCGATGAATTCCAGAATATCTATTTCTCCACAATGCGGCCACTTAACTTCTGTCCTGTTTTTTCCAAGCATCCAGATCGCTGGCCATGTCCCGATTCCTTTGGGCACCTTAGCCCTGGCTTCAATCCGCCCGTAAGTCCATTGCTCTTTTCCAAGTGTAATCAGACTCGCTGAGGTGTAACCGGCGCCTTTGTAGGATTCTTTCTTTGCCTCAATTACCAGATTTCCGTTTTCTACCCGGCAGTTTGCCAGTCTTTTGTATGTATAATATTGCGGTTCCTTGTTGCGGACGAATCCTACTTCATAATCCCATTTGGTGCTGTCCGGATGTCCCTGGTAATTAAATTCATCACTCCATACCAGCTTTCGCTGGGCACTTGCAGGATGAGACAAAAGGCTTGTAAGGAAAATTAAAAATGTAAATGGCAGTGAAAATCGCATGAGTATTGAAAAAGAAGTATGTAAGTTAATTGTTTCGGTTTTCAGAAAGAAGGGAAACATTTCCGGCGCATGCCGGAAACGTTTCCTCTTGCATGCTTTACTTATTTAATAAAAACCTGAAAATCTGCGGTTCAAGATTCTCCTTTTTGACTTTGAGAAAGTATATCCCGGACGGAAATTGTTCCAGATTAAAATCGGTCTGTACGGCTTTTGTCAGCTGTTTTTCGGTTATAACATATCCTTCCCGATTTAGAATGGCCAAGCTCAATGCTCCCGAATAAGTCTCGTTGGCAAAGAGGGTCAGCTTTCCGGAAGTGGGATTTGGACCTACCGAAAATACCTTATCCGTCTTGGGCAGCGCTAACGCAATGATGGAAGAAAACGTGCTTGTGCCATCAAGGTCTACCTGCTTTAAACGGTAGTAGAAAAGACTGTTATCTGTTGAAACAGCATCACGATCTTCATACGAATATTTGTTAACAGAACCTGTGGTTTTCCGACCGGATATCTTTGCGACTGCCTCGAATGTTCTGGCATTTTCACTGCGTTCGATCTCAAAATAATCATTGTTCTTCTCGGAGACAGTTTCCCATGAAAGATTTATGATATCTCTTTTTGTGTCACCCTTAAAATAGACCAGCTCCACCGGAAGAGGATTTGTCGTGGTTTGTGCTGTATATTCATAGATAATTTTAGGCCTCAAAATATCCGTACCGAAATTGCGGGACCGAAACGAGCTATAAACATCGGTGGTTGCCGTTACTTTCAGCGTCAGCATACTGTCAGTGGGAATATCGCTTACGGCACTTGTAATGTCAAAGTAAATGTAACCCGCTGCAGCCTGGGATATCGTGTTGGTGATCAGATCTCGGGTTGCTGGTTTATTGTTCCAATTAATACCGGTTTCGAGCCAGGCATCCGTATTTGTCGAATAGGTATTTGCTGCTTTTGAAATATTCCAGCCTGTGGTTATTCCGTTTTCGAGTGCAAATAGCCTGACCTTCACACTGACAATATTTTTTCGCAGGCCATGCATGTCAAATTTCAGGTAAACTTCCTGAACATCATCAGATTTGTTTCTGGCAACCACATAACCCTGTGTTCCGTAATTATTTGCAACATTGCTGTTGCTTCTGACATAGGAATCTGCAACGGCCAGTATGGAATCCCTTTCTGCTTCTTTGGGAACCTTGCCGTAAAGCAGAATCTGTGGCCTGTAGTCAGCATTGGTATTTTCTCGGGAATTAAAAGCGCCGTCGGTTTTACTGATGACTGCCACATCGGTGGTGGTTGGCTCTGAGGCGATACGAACAGACAAAATTTTATCTGCTGCCAGTCTTCCAATTACTGCCGGTGTGATATTCAGTTTTACAATACTACCCGCAGATGTTCCGGTAATTTCTCCGAGTTTGGTCGTATGTGCTGGTTTGTTACTCCAGTTAATACCGGTTTCTGTCCATGTATTATCTTCAACCAGATAAATTGCCCATTTCGTATTGGCCACCGAAGTATTGGCATTATTGACGCGTAACTGGATCAGGGCGCTGTCAGGATTTGCGGCAAAACTGTTGAGGTCAAATTTAACAAACACTTCCCGGTCATAGCCTGCTGATTCTTTTTTGATAGTCAGAACAGCATCAGTGCCATAATTTGTGGCTGCATATGCTGCTGTGCTGCCCGTGCCGCCGCTTCTTACAAAAGCGTCTGCTACACTGGTTACTTTCATTAATGGTTCTATCGGTACTGTATACACTGGATTTGCGTTTGAGATGCTGGCACTTATTGTGCTCCCAGCGTTGGCCCCCTGGGGCATGCTGAACGTAGTTGCACGTAAGGCCGTGAATTGGGGGGTTTTAACGCCCAAATATATTTGAGCCGCACTTTGTGAGGGGTCTGCAATGTGAACGGTTACATCTGTTCCATTTACATTTTTTAACATCACCACGCAAGCCTTGTTCACCTTTACGGTAACCTGATCAGCAGCGAATTCTCCGGCCTGATAAAATACAATCTGCCAGATGCCCAAACCATTATGACGTGCGGCCTGTACGGTTGCCGTATTGGATAAAATACTGATGTTACCCGTGTTGTAATTTTGCATATCTGCGGCAGATGTTTTCCCCGGTGTTACAATGTAGGCGTACGAAGCATTTACCGGAGCGGTCCCGTGTTTAAACCATAACTTGAAAACTTCTGCTGAAACGGCCGTGGCAGATCCGGTTGTATTGATGGACGACCAGCTTCCGGTCTGGGTTTGATTACTTAATGAAATGGTGCCGTTTGCCGGGAAAAAGTAACCAACATTACCTTGCAAAACCCATTTTAAATTGTTGGTATAATCGTGAACTCCGCCATTTAAAACGCTGACATTATTAGAGGCATCGGCCGCTGTTACCGCTGTTTTCAAAAGACACTGGTTGACGCTCGTGTTGATAGCCTGCGCTGCCGATGAATTTATACCTGCACCCAGACAGACCACTTCTTCGTCAAAGTAAAACCATGATTTTTTTGCTGTTGTACCATAGTCGCTCATCGCATAAGCGCTGGCACCGTATGTTCCATCGGAGACACCGCCAACAAACGGGACAGTTCCGAAGTTGACACCCCATGAAGCCCTGACCGGATATGTGGATATCTCCGGAACGGTGGTGCCAGGGATTTTATTCCATTCCCAAACCGGAAAAATATTGTAGTATTCATCTCCGTTTACACCAATGTAATTGACACCTTCGGTCAGATAATAGCCTTTGATATTTTCCCCGTTTCCCATTTCTGATTTTGCGTTTCGGGAAGAAATGCTCCGCAGGCCAAACATGTACCCAGGACGATGGTGAATCGTATAGTCTGTGCGCCAGTAATGAATATGTTCGGGCAAAACATTGTAGGAAGGAGCCTGAAAGCCCCGCATGCGCTGAATCGCGTTGTCATATTCAGTCGCGTGAGCGGACAGGTCAAACCCCTTCACTTTCTCGATCAAGGCCACATCGGCCCTGCCTGCATTAGCACGGCTCACACCGCGTCCATACAAATTGAAATCTGCATAAGCACCACGGGAAGGCTTAATAAAACCCTTTCTGACAAAATCTGAAAAGATGGCAAGCTTGTCCGCAGAGAAAGCATAAGAAGTCCCGGCGACATAGACAGCAATATTACTAATGCCTGCAATATATTCTCTTCCATAACCATATACATATAACTGTGGCCCGTGAGCGGTATAGGAGTTGTCATTTTGTATCCCTTCTGCTGTCGTCACGATAATTGAATTGGTGACTGCTGCAATCGTCTGGTTAAGCAATGTCTGGTTTTCGCTTAAACAGGCGCGCATGATGTAATGCTGTGCAACGTCAGTTAAATTTGAGCCCTCATTGGCCGGTGAGGTGGTAATGGCAACACCTTTAATCATCCAGGCAAGCATTTGATTTTCCAGTGTGACAGAAATGCCAGCCGGAGATTTTCGCAGACAGATCAGCGTGTTGCCAATATCTTTGGGCACACTTATCGAAAGATAAAACCAGTTCGAACTGTTTGGTGCGGGGCTTAACGTTAGCCAGTAATTCATGATACCTTCTATTTTTTCTTTCAGATCAGCATCGCCATAGTATACGCTGGATGGCCTGGAATAGGCCTTTGCCAGTATCCCCATGCGCGTGAGGTGGGTTCCCGGAGCCCAATCCGTTTGGCTTGTAGCGTTGTAATTGATGTCCGGCCAGCTGTAAGAAGTACTTAAGGTGCTCAATAGCGATGTCACCTGGGTATCAAGTGTAGCACCTGTTGCGGATTGGAATGTATCAAAAATCCGGTTGGAAATGGTTGAGAAATCGGTGGGTGTCTGGCTATTGACTTTATGGACAAAAAGAAAGGAAACAATACCGACCAGCAGAGACAGTTGGATTATGGACTTATAAGTTTTCATCATTGCGTCGAAGTAGAATGGATAGGTCTATTACTGTAATGAAGGAATAGTCAATAGGTTCATAGTAAACTTCGGGGAACAAACCTGTTTTGTTCCCCGAAGCAACCGGGTACAATTAGTTAATCCATCCGTTGTTCTGAATCAGTGCGGGGTTCATCTCCATCTCGGTTTGAGGAATTGGCCAGTTGTATATATAATCACCTTTCCAGGAATAGGTTTGCACGTTGGCTCCCCAGATCTGGCGCACACCTGCACCAGGATAAAACACTTTTTCTTTCCAGGATTTCCATCTTAATTCATCAAAAAAACTGATTCCTTCGTTGGGGAATTCTCTGCGTCTTTCATTTCTTATCGCTTCTCTCAATTCTGCCTGGCTGCTTACTGTAGTAGCGGTTGAAGAATTCAGAAGTCCTACTCCGACACGGGATCTGACCTGGTTGACCAGAGCAACTGCCTGCGGACTGAAAGTTTGCTCATTAAGCGCTTCTGCCCACATCAGAAGGACATCTGCATATCTGATAACGGGGAAGTCGGTGGGCCCGTAACTTCTGTTGAGAAGTTCGGAATTCCCTTCGTATACAAATTTGCGATGCAGGTAATAGAAAAAACTCTGGGTGTCGGTGCGCAGATCACCGCCTGTAGCCGCCTCAGACCTGTATGGCCATCTCATAGTGACAGTCGCATTATTGGTTCCAAACACACCGGCATAAGTAGAATAAGGTGTAATCACATTATGTCTCAAACGCGGATCCCGGTTAGCATACACTTTCAGTATTCGCTCCTCATTGCCTAAAGGAAGATATTGTGACATATCAGCTCCTCTGTTTTTTGCTGCGGTGATCTCATTCTCTGTAAGGTTATTTCTTAAAAAGAAAACTTCACGCTGAGCAGCAGTCATACTGCTGTAGCCCGGAATGATGTCATTCCAATTGAAGTTACTTCCGTCTGCATTTTGATATAGCTCTACCAGATCGGGATGTATCAGATAGGTATTCCAATTAGAACCAAAGGACGAACGGGTACCGGTGAAAAATTGCGTGGTAGATCCCGAACCAGCAAGTCCGATATTCTGGATGGAAAATATCATCTCATCGCTTTGTTCGTTCGCAGTTTTGAAAAGCGCTTGGTAATCCGGGAAAAGGGTGTATCCTGCATTTTTAACTTTCGCAAAATCCTCAGCAGCCATCGCCCATTTTTGTTGATACAAATAGGTTTTGCCTCTTAAAGCGTAAGCGGCACCCTTGGTGATGTGTCCATACAAGGCGCTACCTTTGGCATATTTATCAGGAAGGTTGGTTTCGTTGATACAATCTGTTAAATCATTTACGACGGCTTCCCAAATTTGCGCTTCGGTGGAACGGGCCCTTTTGGCATTATCGGGAGTAATCGGTTCCAGAAAAAGTGGTACACCTTTGAAAAGCTGGTTGAGCCTCAAATAAAAATATGCACGAAGAAACTTGCATTCTGCCAAAAGCCGGGCTTTTTTCTCGGGCAAGGATGGGGACTTTTCAGGAATATTAACAATGGCATCATTTGCACGATTTATGCCGGCATAAAGCTGCCTGTAATTGTCGGAAAACATGCTGCTGGATGGTGTAATAGTACCCATTAAAAGTGCATCAGCGTCCCTTCCCTGTCCTCCGACTCCAAATCTGTCCAGTTGATACAGCTCATTTCCAGAAGCAGCAGAGGCATTGATATTTAGCCTGAGAGCCTGATAAACCCCGGTAACACCTAAGTCAGTAAGGTTGTCAGTTGTCCACATGGTTGCCGAACTTACAGCGTCATAGGGAGCGGTGTCAAGCACATTTTCCTGGCAGGCAGAAAAAGAAAATGCGGCGGTTAGTATGAATATGATTTGTTTCATGATAAAAGATTTTAGAACGTCAGGTTAATACCTAATGCGAATTGTTTAAGTGTAGGATAATCCACGTTTGCACCTATCTCAGGATCCATACCGGGGTATTTTGTAAGGAGCAGCAGGTTTTCACCAGACAGATATATCCTAACCCGGCTAATGGCTGCTCTGCCTGCAATGGATTGCGGGAGTGTGTAGCCAATTTGCAGGTTTTTCAGTTTTACATAACTGGCATCATGCAGCCAGTAAGTGCTGGAAACATTGTTTTGTGCGTCAGTCGTGTTTTTCAACCGTGGGCTTTTCCCATCGATGTTGTTGGCAGGGTCTGATGGATTTGCTTCGTTGTAGTAGTAGTGGTTGTTTGCAACATCGAGCGGTATAGAAAAGCCATTCTGGACGATGGAATTATTATAGCCCGTTACGTTCCACACGTACTGAAATCCCGTACTTGCAGACCAGAGCATTGATACATCAATTCCTTTCCAGGAAATATCACCCCTCAGGCCGAAGTTATATTTTGGGGTTCTACTGGTCCCTGTAAACTGTTTGTCGTAGCTATTTCCATAGATACCATCCCCATTGTTGTCTGCATAGATCAGATCTCCGTAGTAAATCTTGGCCTTTCCGATACCCCCACCCGGCTGAAAACTATATCCTGCAGCTGTCATCGCTTCGAGCCAGGCCATATCCTGGGTAGTACGGATCATTCCATCCTTTGGCCCGCCATTGATATTGACTGTTCCGTCTGTATTGGTACCCGAGCCATTTCCACTGTACAATGTTTGAATGTGAAACGCATCAATGGTATGCCCCTCCAAAATTCTGTTGTCGCCGCCGGTCGATACATCACCCAGATTGGATGCGTATGTTCTGGTGCCGTTTACATCCGTCCAGCCCTCGGCAAGTTTCCCTTTAAACTTATCAATTCTGTTGTAATTGTAGGCAAAATTACCTGTCAGCCCATAGCTGATCTGGCCTGCCCTGCCCCGATATGCTAGCGAAAGTTCAATGCCTTTGTTAAGTACGGCGGCAGTATTCTGGGTAGGTGCCGTAGCAGTTCCCAAAACCAGTTGTATGGGAGGAGTAGTAAGAATTCCATCGGTGTATTTGCGATACAGGTCAATCTCGAAATTGAGTGCACCTTTCAGCACCGCACCTTCCAGACCCAGCCCGGTAACCGTCGTACTTTCCCATTTAAGATTTTGATTCGCAAATTTCCCCTGCCAAAGGCCTGTTGCTGCTATTCCGTTATAGGAGTAGCCGACGGTGTTATATACTGCCTGGTAATCATAATTCCCACGGCTTAAATCAGAATTCATGTTGTTATTTCCCAGCTTCCCCCAGGAAGCTCTTAGTTTCAGGTTTTGAATATGGTTGTTCAGATTTTTCATGAAAGGCTCTTCTGACAAACGCCATCCGGCTGAAAAAGAAGGGAATATACCCCAGCGATTAGAAGGTGCAAATTTCGAAGAACCGTCATAACGAATATTGGCTTCCAATAAATACCGGTCTTTGTAGGCGTAGTTCACCCGGCCAAAGAACGAGCGCATGGATCTGTCATATTCCGTTCCGCTGATAGCTGACATCGCTGTTCCTGAGCCAAGGGTAGTAATGTCATAGTCGACAAGCCCAAGCATACTGGCACCGGTATTGTAATAGTTAAAATAATACTCATTGTAACCGGCAATACCCCCGAATGCATGAGCGCCCATCTCTGCATTGTAGCGTAGTACCAGATCGGTTGTAGTTGCATAATCCTTATTGAAGGAATAACTGGTGCTGAGCTTATCCGGCGTAGCGGCAAATGACTTAACCGTGTTGGTAGCAAAGTTCCACCTGTCTATCGGATTACTGTGGGAATTAGATTCCTGAAAGCGCGTCTGATAATTATAACGCGCCTCAATAGCCAGCCCCTTGACCAGGTTCAAGGTAGTATACAGAGTGGTATTGAATCTACTTTGCTGATTGGAACCGCCTGTGTCGTTAAAATAGGACAGGATGTTGTTGGCAGTGGCAGATTCTTCTGGCGCCTGTGCGAAACCATATCTGCCATCATAAAACGGAACTATGCCAGGAGTGGTTTGCCTTAGGAAATTAAACGCTGTCGAGGTATTGCCCATGTCGTATGACTGAATGGATGCATAGGTCTGCGTACCAATGGTAATAAATTTATTGATTCTTGTTTCAAGATTAGCCCTGAGCTGATAGCGTTTTGTTCCTGTATTGGGCATTGTTCCCGGATTATTAAGATATCCGGCAGAAAGCAGATAGGATGCTTTTTCTGTTCCTCCATTGACTGAGATGTTGTGATTTTGAACAATGTTGTTCTCAAATACAGTATTTATCCAATCAGTGTTTGGATATGCGATAGCGTTGGGTACTCCGTTGGCAGTAACGCCACTGGGATCAGCCGCTGCTGCCTGCCACGCATCGATCGTGCCCTGGGAAAATAGATTATTTTGACCCAGATTACGGTAACCCTCATTGATCAGGTTCATATGGCGGGTGTAGTCTGTCACCTGTTTGATCAGGTTGATTGGCTTCGCGACAGAAACCATGCCTGTATAATTGACAGTCAGCCTATTTTTAGAACCTTTTTTTGTAGTGATCAGCACAACCCCGTTTCCCGCAAGTGATCCGTATATAGAAGCGGAAGCGGCATCTTTGAGAATAGACATGCTTTCCACGTCATTGGGGTTTACTGCATCCATGGAGCTAATGATACCGTCTACAATAATCAGCGGGTCGTTATTATTCAGGGTTCCTGTACCACGTATCCGAATGGTAGCACCATCAGAGCCGGGTTTGCCGGATCCCTGCTGGACGCTTACACCTGGTGCAAGACCTGCCAGTGAAGAGGAAAGGTTGGTTACGGGCCGGCTTTCAATATCCTTCGCTGCAACAGCTGCCACCGAGCCAGTCATATTCACTTTTTTCTGTGTTCCATAACCAACAACCATTACTTCATTTAATGTACTTGTCGATGGCGCAAGGCTTACATCCAGGTTCGTTTGACTACCGACTGCCAGTTCCTTTGAGTCGTAGCCAACAAAACTGAATACAAGAAATTTGTCATTCCCGTCTGCTAGGGATAATCTGAATTTTCCGTCAGCATCCGTTACGGTTCCCTGCTGCGATCCTTTTACGACTACACTTACTCCGGGTAGTGCTTCACCTTTCTCGTCTGTAACTTTGCCGGAGATTTCTGCTGCATTGCTAATGCCAAAAATCACCTTTAAGGGGTTTGACGCTTTAACGGGACCGCAGATAAGTAGTAGCCCGACAATGGCAAAAATCAGCCGAGGGCCTACTACTATAGACGCAGCGAGCCGACCGTTGAGCAGGTTCATTAACCGCAGGGATTGCCGGAGATCGTGTTTTTGTAGCTTGGTAGAATACTTCATCGAGCTTTTGGGTTTTGAAAGTGGATTATTTTGTAGGACTTAGAAATAGTCAAACAAAATTCCGTAAACAGACTGAACTCACAGGGCGAAAATCCTGCTGGAATAGGGGTACTTTTCCGCGAAGACGCAATTTTATCGCATTTTAGTGATAAAAGGGTGCTGCTAAGATTACAATCGAATCGAAAAATATTTAAAAATTGAGGCGATGGATTACGTTATTTGCGAACCTATCTTTGTATCTTTTTTTGAAAATGAAAATGGCTGAGTATCTATGACCCCGTTCTGTTTTTTGTCCTTTTCACGAAAAACGAAGCTGAGCATTTTAACAATGTTCACGGCATTTTTGTGTCTTCACACTAATGTACTGGGACAGCAGCTGGTGTTTAATAATCTCAATTCAGAAAATGGTTTATCTCAGAATTCCGTGCTGGCGATTGCCCAGGATCACACAGGTTTTATATGGCTGGGCACGAGTTACGGCTTAAATAAATTTGATGGACGGGGATTTAAAATTTACAAGAATGATCCGGGTAACAAGACAACAATATCCGGGAACTATGTACTATGCGCTTTAAATGATTCGAAGAATGAATTGTGGTTCGGGACCAGTTATGGCTTAAATAAGTACATTCCACAGACGGATTCCTTCACTTCTTTTCTGGTGGCTGATTCTACGGAACAAAATAAGATTAGCAGTAATATTATCAATTGCCTATTTGAAGATAGCAGAGGTATTCTGTGGGTCGGCACCAACAAAGGATTGAATCGGCTGACAGACCGAGATAAGTATACCTTTGAGTCATATCAAAACGGACTTGCAGGAGCGGACGTTCGCACAATCTTTGAAGATTCGAAGCATCAGTTATGGATCGGAACAACGCAAGGGCTGACTAAAATGGTCTTTGGGATGACAGCGATCCGATACTATAATTTCAAAAATGTTGCTTCTGATGAAGGCAGTCTGAGCGATAATTTTATTACTTCAATAGCGGAGGACAGGCAAAAAAACATCTGGATCGGTACAAAAAATGGTGGACTTAATCGGCTTAATTTCCCTCAGGCCAATTTTACGCGTTTTCAGCACCCGGTAAATGGCAGTGGTTTGATCCACAATAATATCAGAAAAATTCTTACTGATCAAAAAGGCAATTTATGGATCGGAACGCTGGAAGGGTTGAGTATTCTGGATCCTGTTAGCCTTACGTTTGAGTCATATCAACATGAGCCTGAAAACAGAACGAGTCTAAGCCAGAACTCGCTTTATGCTATTTTTCAGGATAAAAGTGGAAGTATCTGGCTCGGGACTTATTACAACGGTGTCAATGTGGTTTACTCGCACCAGACGCCGTTCAGGATTTTCCGTACAGGAAAATCAAAATACAGTATCAACCATAATGTGGTGAGCTCTGTTACCAGGGATAAAACCGGTGACCTTCTGATTGGTACCGAAGGCGGAGGATTTAATTATCTCGATGATAAAACAGGAATCGTTACAAATTTCAAGAGTCTCCCTAATGCTTCGGCTGGCATTTCCTCGAACCTTGTCAAAGGCATTGCCCAGGATGATGACAAAAATCTATGGATTGCCACGCACCTGGGTGGATTGAATCGCTATAATCCTGTCAGTAAGAAATTCACTGTGTTCAGAAATAATCCTGACGACCATTCTTCAATAAGCTCGGACAATGTGAGCGCCATTATGGAAGATAGCCGTGGACGGATCTGGGTGGGTACAGATCAGAATGGAGTGAATTTGCTGAACAAAAAAACAGGTAAGTTTCACCGTTTTAATATCAAAACCAAAGATCCATTTAAGCTCAGCGGGAATTTCATCCGTAATTTTTACGAAGATTCTAAGGGAAATATATGGATTGGTACAACCGAAGGGCTCAATATGCTCACTGCCGATTCCACAAAAATCCTCTGGATGGATTCCAAAATTAAAACTTCAAAAAACCGGTTTCCAAACATAATCAACTGTGTCATGGAGGACGCCTCGGGCATCATTTGGATTGGAGCTTATTATGGTGGACTCACACGTTTTGACAGAACAGCGAAAACATTTATCACTTATAAACAAAAAGATGGCCTTCCAAACGACAACGTACTCGGTATTCTCGATGATGAGAAGGGAAACCTCTGGCTGAGCACATCGGACGGTCTGTCCAGGTTTGACATCAAAAAGAAGAATTTTAAAAACTATACAGCATCAGACGGCTTGCCGGGAAATGAATTTACGGCCAACACCTTTTACAAAGACAAAACGGGTGAAATGTTTTTTGGCGGACTCAACGGCCTGGTCAGCTTTTTTCCAAATGCTATACAGACTAATGAATTTGCTGTACCGGTAGTGCTTACATCTCTTAAACTTTTTAACAAACCGGTCACCATAGGCGCTGAAGATGGTTTGCTTGAAAAGGATATCAGCCTAACAAGAGAGATAAGTTTTTCCCATGACCAGAATATTTTTACGGTCGATTTTGCCCTGCTCAATTACATCAAACCGGATAAAAATAAGTACGCTTATCAGTTGGAAGGATTTGAAAAGGATTGGAATTATGTCCGTACTTCTTCGGCAACTTACACTAATCTGCCATCAGGGACTTATACTTTTGTTGTGAAGGGCGCCAATAACGATGGGGTGTGGAGTAGAGAGCCTGCGCGTTTAATCATTCACGTTTTACCGCCGATCTGGAAAACCTGGTGGGCGTATTGTCTGTACTTTATCGTCATAACATCAGTGATTTTATTTGTAACACGTTATTTCTATCTGAGCGCATTGTTCCGCCGGGAGCACGAGCTGCATCAGATCAAACTTGATTTTTTCACCAATGTTTCTCATGAAATCAGGACACACCTCACGCTGATACAGGGCCCTGTTGAAAAGTTGATCATGGCAAAAAAAGAAGATTCACTCATCCAGTCCCACCTTATTCAGGTAAGAAAAAATGCGGACAGGTTACTTAAACTTGTCAGTGAGCTTATGGATTTCCGAAAGGCCGAAACCAATCATCTCAAATTACTGGTTACTCAAAATGATATTATTCCGTTTCTGAAAGATATATTTGGTGATTTTAGCTTTCCCTCGGAATACCGTGAGATCAAATCTGTCTTTCAAAGCAATGCAGAAAAAATTGATGTGTATTTCGATGTCGAACAAATGGAGAAAGTCTTTTTCAACATTCTGAGCAATGCTTACAAGTTCACACAGGATGGCGGAAAGATTGAAATGCTTGTTGAGGAAAAGGAAAATTCTGTGGATATCAGGGTTGTGGATAACGGTAAGGGCATAGCTCCTCAGTATCTGAATAAACTTTTTGTTAATTTTTTCCAGGTTTATGATCACGGGAATCAGAATACGGGTTATGGCATTGGCCTTGCTTTGTCCAAAAGCATTGTTGAGCTGCATCAGGGAAGCTTGACTGTGGAAAGTAGACTTGCTCAAAACAACAAAACAGGCAGGACATGTTTTACCATAACGCTCTTAAAGGGGAATGCTCACTTTGCTCCGGGGCAATTAAGGACGGACATGGTTTTGCAGGAAAGCCGAGCAATTTCATCCGTGGATGACTTTGCTGAAAACAATTTAATTCAAATAATGCCGGGAGAAAAACTGACCCTTTTGCTTGTTGAAGATAATGCAGAAGTCAGGACATTTTTAGCCGAGTCTTTGTGTGAAACATATGAAGTTTTTCAGGCAGAAAATGGAGAGCAGGGCTGGGAGTCTGCCACTGAACTGATCCCGGATCTGATCATCAGTGACGTTATGATGGCGGAAATGGATGGGCTTACGCTATGCAAAAAACTAAAAACGGATGAAAGGACCAGTCACATTCCGGTGGTATTGCTTACTGCTAAAGCTTCTGTCAGCCATCAGGTAAGCGGCCTAGAAACGGGGGCGGATGCCTATATTTCAAAACCTTTCAGTTTGAAGGTCTTGGAACTGAGTCTCCGGAATTTGCTTACGGCGCGTGAACTAATGAGGCAAAAATACAGCCGCCAGGTTACATTGGAGCCGAAAAATATCCCCATCAACACCGTTGATGAACTGTTTGTTAACAGGATTATACAGATCACCGAAGAGCTTATGGATAATCCAGAATTTGGAGTTGCGATGCTTTCACAAAAAATTGGCATGAGTCAATCGGTACTCTATAAAAAACTCAAAGCGGTTACTGATATGTCGGTCAATGACCTTTTAAAGTCTATTAGATTAAAAAAAGCAGCTCAGCTTCTGCAACAGCATAATATGACCGTTTATGAGGTAGCTTATGCAGTCGGCTACGATGACAGGAAATATTTCAGCAAGGAGTTTAAAAAACATTTTGGAAAAACGCCAAGTGAATATTCACTTGTAGATTAGACAAAGTCCGGTTGTGATTTAGCAACAGTTTTTTGACATAGGATAAAAATACTAGTGTGCTCAACATCAATGTTTTCTTATGCATATCTTTAAAGTAAAATTGAAGGCAAAATTCATCTTTGTTACCTTGATATCAACACAGTGGTAATTTCTGTCTTCGTTACATAAAAGGAAAAGTGACATGTTATTTACCGGAGTGCGTGATTGTTTTGTCCAGCCATGTAAATAAGTACCTTAAGATCTGGATTAATTCTACCCCGAGGGTCTATCCGGCGGGTGCAGGAAAGGTTTAAGGAACCCTCGCAGAAGTATTTTCCGGGAAGGAGACCGTGTAATTCAACAGCGCAACTACGACGAGCCGAAACTCTTTAATGATGATAGTAGCAATTACCCAAGTTGACAGCATGGTGATGGAATTGGTATACGTTTCAGGGCTGGCCAACAGGTTAAGGAAGTTATTTATTCAAGGGAAAACTTGCTGGAACTGGATCAGGGCTGTGCCATTACCATTCATAAATCATAGGGCATTGAGTTTGAAACCATTATCATTCCCTCGTTCACCCGCCATTTTAGTATACTGTTTCGAAATCTTGTGTATATCGAAAATACCACAACGAGAAAACTCGCCGTTTTGTTGGGATCAGAAAAGCACTGGTAATGGGCAGTCATTATAGTACCACACAGCCCGCCAGACAAACAGCGCTTGCATACCTGCTATGCCAAGCGATAAGTAAACAGGGGTTAGTCAAGATACTTTTAATATATTCCGGCATCACTACTTTCTAGCTAGGGGAAGAGAATTATCGCTGCGAATTAACTTTAATATGCTTAGCAAGATCATGGAAATACTGCGCATTCCAGATATTCAAAGCTCGGGCATCCGGTATAAACCGGCGGATATCATCCTTTATCCGAGTGAAGTTCACATGGTCGATTTTAGCATGTAGTAACTCCTGAAACGCGGCCAGGCTTATCGTCTCCTGGCCCCAGTCACCGCTGTCTTTGGCCCTTGACACAAAGTGGTTAAGATCCAATACGATTCCTTTTCGGATATACCATTCCATATCATACCAGTCGCGGCCCTTAACATTATCTTTCCACTTTCTGAAAAGTAAAGCATGCATCTTCCCTGCGAACAGATTTGAAATACTGAAACACTTCACATAAAAGGAAAATGGTTTGAGCAGTAGCTTTTCCTCTGTCTGAAAATCCAGTGGCGGCACCGTGTCCACTTCAAGCTTAATTTTGATACTGGCCGTTTGGCTTATGCCCTGCTGGGGTACTACACTTTCAAGAACAAGCTCTTTCCAGATTGTTTCCGATTTCAGGAATGCGGAATCAATGTTGGTTTTAATCGTCTTTTGTTTTTCCCTGATCGATACATGCATGCCGAGCGCCTCAAACTCGTCGACAATGGCGGGCAAATATCCGTTAATGGAAAAATCCGGGTTTACTTCCAGAAGAGAAAAATCAAGATCCGCGGAGTAGCGGTCTAATCCGTAAAATATTCTAAGTGCTGTTCCTCCATAAAAAGCAGCCTTTTCAAAAAAACCTTTTCGGTACAATCCAGCCAGGGCTACTTCCTGCATAATCTCCCGCAGCGCCTGTGTTGCCTCATCCTTATTGGAAGGGTGATACTCTTTAAGCCAATCCCTAATCATAATGTTCTGATCAGTTTAATAACCATTTTCAAACTTTCCTGTTTGGGTGAAGCCTCAATCCATGTTTCCATTGTTTGAACATCCAGCTGCTTCAATGAATCTGCATCCATTCTCAAATTATCCAACAAATATTCATCGGCTGCACTTTTACTTCGAAGTTTAACGCCGGCTGTAGCTATTACTTTATCAAACAATGCTTTCTCTGGTGATGCGATAAGAATGTTTTGTTTGTCTGCGATCAATAACTGGCGGATCCCAAAGCTATAATACGGCAGCGGTAGCCGTGTAAAGCTGAAAGTCCCTATGAAGGTATCGAATTGCCGGGAAGCTTTTGTGGTTGCGGACGCTATTTCAAATACTCGTTCGGGGATTAGTCCATAATAGGAAAGTGCACTGTCAAAGGATATATAGCTTGGCCCCAACATGTGATTCGCCAACAGGAACGGCTCTGCATGGTTATCTGTAATCATTGAAGAAGGCAGATACATCCCTTTTTTGACAGAATTAATAAGTCCTGCTGAGATCAACTCATGAATTTTGTCGTTAGGCCGCTTATACTCTTTCAAAAGCGAGCTCAGCAGTTGATGAGTCAACGGCTGGCTTGACACGTCTTGTATACCTTTTAAAAGATCCATGTACAAATTTAATAAGATAATCGGAATCTATCCGATTATCTTGTTAAAAAAAAACATTTTTATACATCATTGCTTTCTCCATTTCAACCATCTTAAAGGAAAAATAAAAACTATAAAAAACTTTTTATGCGATTGACTCTTTGGTCTGGACAGGGAAGACTACTCTGCCGCAGACTATGCCTAATTAAAACCTAGGCATCATCATCCTGTCTTAGCCCCCTAAATGGTTGGACAAAATTGTAAAAACAGTTTAGTTCATTTAATTTAGGAATCATGAGTAAACAACGGCGAACATTCAGTGCAGAAGACCGGTACTCGATCGTACAGGAATCTCTTCGGAGCGGGCCTTCCGAGGTTAGCAGAAAGTATAGCTTATCATCATCTCTTTTGAGGAGGTGGAAGGAAAAGTATTTGGCAAGCGGCAAGGACGGCCTTCGGGATTCTTATCCACGAGTTGATCCGCAAGTACGCATCTTAGAACCGGGCCGCCGGAGCGGAAGAAAACGAACGC
>Ga0247805_1000049_pt1 | contig 113176 bp, 89 predicted proteins | sample UWRJL044104R1_FD_180930 | JGI IMG/M metagenome (GOLD analysis project Ga0247805, IMG submission 180930) | Plant litter microbial communities from Arlington Agricultural Research Station in Wisconsin, United States - UWRJ-L044-104R-1 | ecosystem: Environmental > Terrestrial > Plant litter >...
GTATTTCCTTGGTTGTAGCCCTGTTCTTGTCCCAAAAGCCATCTTGCTGTGCAAAAACGGCTTGCATTGTAGCGAAAACCAATACTAGAAGTATTCCCTTTTTGTTCATTTTCTATGGAATGAAAATTTTATTTTTTTAACCTGGCAGGCCTCGAAGCACAAGAAATCCTGGGTTACAAATCTATTGAAGCGCCAATTTCAAGCAGCATCAGGTCTTTTCCTGCATCGAAGAACTTCTTGATGGCTTCTTCATGGTTGATCTCGATGTATCCGAAAGTATCATAATGATAGCCCAAAACTTTATCGCATTCCACAAAATCAGAAGCAACAATGGCATCATCGACATCCATCGTAAAGTTGTCGCCGATTGGGAAAATCGCCAGATCAAGCTTAGTTCGCATCGGAATGAGCTGCATGTCGAACGTCAGGGCCGTGTCGCCAGCTATATAGATGTTTTTCCGTTCACTCTCGATCACAAATCCGCCCGGATTTCCACCGTAGCTTCCATCTGGAAAGGCACTTGAATGGATGGCATTTACATATTTCACATTTCCAAAATCGAAATTCCAGCTTCCGCCGTGGTTCATCGGATGTGTCGTAAAGCCTTTGTTCCCATAATATTCTGCAATTTCTGCATTGGAAACGATTGTAGCATTGGTTCTTTGCGCAATGGCTTCCACATCGGCAATATGATCGCCGTGGGCATGCGTCAGCAAGATAAAATCAGCTTCGAGTGCATCAACATCGATGTGGGAAGCCTTTGGATTTGGAGAAATGTAAGGATCAACTATGATTTTTTTTCCACCAACTTCTATTCCCAGAGAAGCGTGTCCGTAAAATGTAATTTTCATATTTCGAAAGCTTTAAGCGGTTAAATTTAAGAATTGACAACCAAGTCAGACAGGAAGAAAATCAGGCAAAGCGACAACAAGATCGACAAGATAAAGGTACTTATGGCTAATTTTTTCAATTCCGGATCCAACAGTTTTGGGTTTTTATTTTTGTAAACGGTGATCAGGTGGCTGGTAAGCGGGAAATAGGCCACCAGGAAAATGTATTGGTCGATCTGGAAATTGTTCAGGATGGCAAAGATAACCATCAAGACCATTGCAGACACAACCAGGAAGAAATGGTATTTCTTCGCAGCAGTCCCACCTATTTTTACCACAATGGTATTTTTTCCTGATTTCCGGTCGGATTCTTCATCACGCATGTTATTGAGGTTCAAGACACCAACACTTAGGAATCCGATGGCAATTGCCGGAAGGCAAAGCTCGAAATCCAATTGCTGCGAATAGAGGAAATTCACGCCCAGTGTACTTACCAGGCCAAAGAATACAAATACGAACAGATCGCCATATCCGTGGTATCCGTAGGCTGTATTGCCAACCGTGTAGCGGATTGCAGAGGCGATGGCAAGAATTCCCAAGATTAGAAAAATTACAGAATATAAGATATGGTCTTTTCCGAAAGCGAAATAGATCAATAGGACTGCTGAAATAAAGGTCAGGATTGAAGTGATGATCATTGCGCGCTTCATTGCCTCAGGCGAAATCACCCCGCTTTGAATGGCACGTTTCGGCCCTACCCTGTCTTCGTTGTCAGTACCCTTTATGCCATCGCCATAATCGTTGGCAAAGTTGGAAAGAATCTGTAATCCAAGCGTCGTCAAGATTGCAAAACCGAACAATTGCCAGTTGAATACTTCGGTTGGCGTCAGTACATTATCGGTTGGATATGCCAGGGCATACATACTTCCTACAATGATTCCTGATACCGAAAGTGGTAACGTCCTTACTCTTGCTGCTTCAATCCAATGTCTCATTTTATTGGTGTTGGGTGTTAGGTTATTAGGTTTCTACCTCTTCTTCGTTCTTAAAAAATCTGCAATCAAAAATCATTATTCTTCAATCTGAAATCAATTTGGTCTCCTTTTGTTTTTTTGTTGCGTGATGGGTTGTATATTTTAAGTTCTTGCTCTCACTTCGCTCTTAAAAATCTTCAATCTCTCATCTTCCCACTTCCATCTCCCATCAAATTCTTATTCTACATCCAATTGCTATCCGATGTCTCTATTTCATACAACCAAAGGTTCACATAATTCTTAATGCGAGTAAAATCGCCCAATTGGAAGGCAACATTTCCTCCTGCTGTATGCAAAATAATCGAACCTATATCGGCTTTCTTGTGCCAGAACAATTGTGATATCGTGATGGCCTGTATTTTTCCTGGCTCTATGATTTCATTTTCGATGTCCCAAGCTCCGTGTTGCTTGATGATGAAATTGTCACTGACAAACAATCTGTAATTTCTAAAACTGAAACACAATATCAATCCAACGAAAATGACATAGATCGGAATAAGATAGATAAATTCGAATGCCTCCGGCTCCATCCATTCCGCAAAGGCAAGATACAAGGACAAAGGTAAAACTATTGTCGTGAATATCGAAAAAACAAGCTTGCGAAAATTCGGCTTCAGCATTGCGCCTTTTTCCGGGATCGATTTGAACAGCAGTTTCAAGATCTGGTCGCGTTCCGACTCGGAGCAACCCGGTATCTCTATGGCTGATTTCTTCTCTTCCGGTTCACCACTGGTTGCCTGCTTGATTTTGATCTCCAGGATGTCCATTTTCTTTTGGAAATAATTCCGGGTGACGGTCGTAATCTGCACCTTCTCAGGTTTGATGATGGTGCTCTTGGTATTCAATAATCCGAATGAAAGCAGCAAGGAACCTTTCTGCTTCGCAATCTTATAATCAAAATATTTAAAGACAACCCGCACCAGATTGATGATCAGGACAATCAAGAACAGAAAGGTGACAAGTATCAAGATACCTTTGAAAATTGCTGTACCGTCAAAATAATTGTACTCGTCAAAATTTTGGTTTTCTAGCAAATCATCTTCCGTGAAATTGCTCAAGTTTTCGTAAATCGTACTTACAAAAAGCAACAGCAAACCAAAGCTCCTCAGATAATTGGAAGTAATACCGACTTTGAGCAAGGTCAAGAAACTGATCTTGATAAACGGATGTTCTTCGGGACTCGCTTCTGCAACAATTGATTGTTCCGATTCCGGGCCTGCAGCAATCGGTTTCCGTTCGTTTTCGAGCAATCTTGCTTTTAGTTCCAATGCCAGGTTGTGCGAGATGGCCTTTATGGAACCTTCCTTCTTGCTGCTTCCGGCTGTATCAACATCCAGGGCATAAACACCAACAAACTTCTGGATCAGCGATTGATTAATGTTGACCTGTTGGATCTTGTTAAGCTGGATGGTCGTTTTTGTCTTGTTCAGGATTCCTTCGGTGATGATGAATTCTTCATTTTCCTCGTCAAGGAAAAAAGTAAAATTGAGGTATTTCAGATAGGAAACAACTCCGATAAGCACGATCAAGGCAATGGTTCCCAAGGCAAGGTAAAGCTTGTTGATTTCATCAAACTTGAACACCCAGATGACAAGCATGGGCCACAATGCCCTCAAATACTGCTGGAGCGTATAGAAGAACATCACCAATACTCCGATCGGGGACTGTTTTTGCGGTTGGCTGAAATCGGATGGACTCATAATTGCTTTTGGATTTTACCCATCAATAATTGCTTGATGTTTTCGGCCTGCCCTTTTTCGATTCCAGGGATTTCAATATCGCTCGAACTTCCTCCGGCGGTAAAAATTTCCACTTTTGCCAATCCGTAATATCTTGAAGTAACACCTTCGTGCAACGCAACGTGCTGCACTCTATTGTAAGGAATTACAATTGTTTTAGTGGCAATTACTCCGCTTTGAAAAAGGACATCGTGTTCCCTGAAAGCAAAGCCTCTTTTCTTGAAACCGATTCTTGAAAAAACCAAAGTCAATACAATCAAAATTAAAAAGCCAAGGGCAGCATAAATCTGGGCAGCTGCTATTTCTTCATTAAAATAAAACAAGAAACCAGCTGCGATCCCGAAAATCACAAACATGGTCGCGGTATTGATCAGGATGACTTTCCAATAATCGGGATGCAATTTAGAAAACTTTACTTCCTCAAATCTCGGGAGCTGTGTAGTATCAATGGTCGTGTTTGTAAAATTTTCCAAAAGTTATGAATTATACGTTATGAATTATAAATGCTGCCAAAGCCTCAGGATAAAAATTGAATACGCTGCTCTCTTGCCTTTTCTCTCTTTCCTAAATCAAGGAATCCACTTGTTTTCCCCGAAGTTAGGCTTTCTTTTCTCCAAAAAGGCATTTCTTCCTTCTTTTGCTTCTTCGGTCATATAGGCCAGGCGGGTCGCTTCGCCTGCAAAAACTTGCTGGCCCACCATTCCGTCATCCGTCAGATTCATTGCGAATTTCAGCATCTTTATGGAGGTTGGCGATTTTTCCAGGATTTCCTGCGCCCATTCGTAGGCAGTATCTTCCAATTCATCGTGCGGGATTACAGCATTTACCATTCCCATGTCCATTGCGTCCTGGGCAGAATAATTTCTTCCGAGGAAGAAAATCTCGCGGGCTTTTTTCTGTCCGACCATCTTGGCCAGATAGGCTGAACCGTAACCACCGTCAAAACTCGTAACATCCGCATCGGTTTGCTTGAAGATGGCGTGTTCCTTGCTGGCCAGGGTCAGATCGCATACCACATGCAAACTATGCCCGCCACCAACAGCCCAACCTGGAACCACAGCAATGACCACTTTCGGCATAAAACGGATCAAGCGTTGTACTTCCAAGATATTCAAGCGATGCTGCCCGTCTTCTCCAACATAGCCTTGATGTCCACGTGCATTCTGGTCGCCTCCACTGCAAAAAGAATATACTCCGTCCTTGGTAGATGGTCCTTCAGCCGAAAGCAAAACCACCCCGATCGAAGTATCTTCCTGGGCATCGTAAAAAGCCTGGTACAATTCGCTGGTGGTTTTTGGGCGGAATGCATTTCTAACATTCGGACGGTTAAAGGCAATACGGGCAACGCCATTGCACTTCTTATACGTTATATCTTCAAAATCTTTAACAGTTTTCCAGTCTATAGTAGCCATTTTTATTTTATTTTAGCGTAAAAATAATACTTTTACCCCTTATTAAAAACAAATAAAATGAAAAGAAATTTCTTGAGCATTGCCCTCCTATCCATCGCTTTTTCAGCCTATTCCCAAAAGTATGAATTCCAAACCGTTAAAGATATCGAGGCAACACCGGTAATTTCTCAAGGCCAGACCGGAACTTGTTGGAGTTTCTCCTCTACTTCATTCCTGGAGGCCGAAATCATCCGTATTTCTGGAAAGCAGATCGACTTGTCTGAAATGTACAATGTAAGGCATACGTATCCTAAAAAGGCGTGGAATTATGTAATGCGCCAAGGAAAGGCACAATTCAGCGAAGGCGGCTTGAACCACGATGTGATTGACAGTGCGATCGGTTTTGGGATTGTTCCCGCTTCGGCCTATTCTGGCTTGGTTGGAAATTCCACTACCTTCAATCATTCGAAAATGGTTAGTGAATTGGAACCTTTATTGAAATCTTATGCCAATCCGGAACAAAAATTAGATCCGAAATGGAAGAAGGAAGTTTCAGACATCCTGGACAAGCACATGGGAGCCGATGTTTCTGAATTTACCTATGAAGGAAAAAAATATACTCCGAAGAGCTTCCTGGAAATGACAAAATTGAAACTTGAGGAATATGTTACGATCTCTTCTTTTATACACGAGCCATTCTACAAGAAATTCATCCTGGACATTCCTGATAATTTCTCCAATGGCAGTTTCTATAACCTTCCCCTGGATGAATTTATCCAGAACATTGACAATGCCTTGGATAACGGCTATACGTTGGCTTTGGATGCAGATGTCAGTGAGGCTACATTTTCTGCAAAATCAGGAATTGCAGTTGTTCCAGAAAACGAATCGGACAACAAGACGATCTTGAAGGAAATCAAGAAGGAAAAGAACATCTCGCCGGAATTCCGCCAGCAGGAATTTGAAAATTTCAATACAACCGACGACCACCTGATGCACATCGTTGGAAAATTGAAAGACCAGAAAGGAAATATTTACTACAAGGTAAAAAACTCCTGGGGAACTGATAACGGAAACGGAGGTTATGTGTACATGAGCGTTCCGTATATGAAACTGAAAGCAATTTCTGTTTTGGTGAACAAGAACGCCTTGACGAAAAACACGAAGAAAGAATTGGCATTATAGTACTCCTGAAGGCAAAAAATAATAGCGGCAAGTCATAATTGGGTTGCCGCTATTATTTTTTATTATCCCCATTTTACGGAAGTCATGTTCAACGAACCACCTACCATCTTATCGTTAAAGAAACTGATATCGTCTTTGGAATCCTGCAAGGCCATCGCATAAAGCAATGGATAATAATGGTCTGGTGTTGGAATGGCCAATCTTGCTCCGGCGCCCAATTTTTCATATGCAATCAGAGACTTGAAATCGCTGTTGCTAATCTTTTCCTTGAAGATAGCATTCATTTCAATGGCCCAGTCAAAACCATAATTGGCTTCCTGCATCTTGTCCCAGGCAATCATCCTGAGGTTGTGCACCATATTTCCTGAACCAATAATCAGTACACCTTTCTTTCGAAGATCCTTCAATTGCCTTGCCAGATCAAAATGGTATTGTGGTGGCTTGCTGTAATCAATACTCAATTGCAGGACCGGAATATCTGCATCAGGATACATGTGCCTTACAACTGTCCAGGTTCCGTGGTCCAATCCCCAATCGTGATCGAGTCCTACTGCTGTAGAAGTGATCAATCTTGAAGTGGCTTCGGCCAAATCCGGACTTCCGGGTGCCGGATAGTGCACGTCAAAAAGTGCCTGGGGAAATCCTCCGAAATCGTGTATCGTTTTCGGATTGGGCATTGCCGTGATATGGGTTCCTCTAGTGAGCCAATGTGCTGAAATAACCAGTACAGCTTTTGGTTTCGGAATTTCCTTTCCGAATTTTGCCCAGGTTTGCGAGAACTCGTTGTCCTCGATTCCGTTCATCGGCGAACCGTGGCCAATAAACAATACAGGATGCTTTTCATCTTCCTCATTCAAGCTTTCGGTCCAATTGTAAAATGGATGCAATGATGCCATGGTGACTCCTCCTATTAGGGTTTTGATAAAATCTTTTCGTTCCAAACGTATTATAGTTGTATATACAAATGTATGAAATTATTTTGATCTATGGTGTTAACCATAAGCCATAAAAAAACGCTTCCGATTGGAAGCGTTCAGATTTAGTACTTGGTTCTGGAAGATTTAAAAGTATAGCCAATTCTTAAATGCAGATCTAAAAGCACATCGCCCTCATTTTCCCTGAAGCCATGTTGCTTTAAAAACAAAAAGTTATACCCCAGTCCAACGCCTGCCTCATAATTGAAATTGCTTTTTCCGAAGTTTCTCTTGATGCCCCATTTTGGAACAATCGCCAATTGGTGCGGTACGATCAAGCCACCTTCCAAACCTGTTATGACAAACCAATCCGGATGATAGCTGGTAGTCAGGGCCAGAAAATTTCCACCATTGTTGTGAACGTTTCTTCCCTTATTTCCTCTTTTTTCCAAGTTGTAATACCATCGAGGCTCCAGCGTGATTACGGGTGCCAATGCATCAAAATTGATTCCATCACCATAGCGGCTTGTAAACACGTCCAGGCCTATTTCGGATTTTAGTGTAAATTGATGGGAAAGTCGTGCTTCATTATTGATCCATACACCGAAAAACCCGACTTGTCCGCTGAAAGTTGATTTTTCTGTAGTGTAATCTTGTGCGTTGATAAGCTGGACGAACAGGAAAGCAACTAAAAGGCAAAGTTTTTTCATAAATATATTTCAGTCTTTAAATGCTGGACATGCTTATTCTTTTACCAGATAAATCCCATCCTCTTTGATCTCGATCAATTTGTCCTTGTATAACGCTCCAATGGCTTTCTTGAACGTCTTCTTGCTCATTTGAAGCACGGTCTTGATGTCTTCCGGATGGCTGTTGTCATTCAAGCGAAGGAATCCTCGGCTGGCACGGAGTTCATCCAGTATCTTTTCTGCATTTGGCTCGATCCTTTCGTAACCGATCTTTTCAACCGAAACATCAATCTTGTTGTCAGGTCGGATGGTCTTGATGTAACCTCTCATTCGGTCTCCAGTCCTGATGGAATCATCATACACCTCATCCTTATAAAGCAGGCCTTTGTGCTGCTCGTTGATGATGACGTTGATGCCGATTTCAGTAATGTGCGAGACAATCAGATCGACCTCTTCGCCTCTTTCAACCGTCAAATTTTCATTACTTAGAAATTGGTTGGTCTTGCTTGAAGCCACCAAGCGATTGGTCTTTTCATCCATATACAGATAGACCAGGTAGCGCTTTCCTTTTTCCATCGGACGGGCCTGCTCCTTGAAGGGAACCAGGATGTCTTTCTCCATTCCCCAATCCATAAAGGCACCGACCTGGTTGGTATAATTCACACGCAGGAGTGCAAATTCATTCAACAAGATATAAGGTTCCAATGTCGTGGCAACGGGACGTTCTTCGTGATCAAGATACACGAAAACTGTAAGCTCGTCGCCAATCCTGAAATCGTGGGGAACGTATTTGTTGGGTAAGAGTATATCGTGGATGCCTTCGGGGTCTTTTTCTTCGTTGCCTAAAAACAAGCCTACTTTGGTGTCACGCAGTATGGTAAGTGTGTTGTATTTTCCTATTTCAATCATTTCAATGCTGTTTTCAAAGTGGCAAAGGTACGAAGTTAAAAGGATTGGAGAGAGGGAAATGTAAAGGATTTGGGATGGAGGATTTAGGAGTTCTTCTCAATCTTGAAATTCAAGGACCGTGGATGCTAAACATAAAGCAGGAAGCATTAGCTTATCATCTGGGAAATGACTGGAACCAAAAGAAAATTTCTATGCTGGTGCAGAAAAATGTAATTGAAGACAGCCTGCTGAAACAAATTTCTTCAGTATTAAGAATTCCTGTTGAAGCTTTTCAGAACTTTGATGAGGAGCAATGGAATAAATATTATTTCTAATACTTTTAACGTAACGACCAATCCAATGGGTACAATTATTATCTAACTTTTAATGCAAATCCAGTAGAAAAGTGGGTTGAAGCTTTAGAAGAAATTAAGCACATTCGTAAGATTTGCCAAATCATCCCAATACAAAACCACCTTTACATTAAGCCTATTGCCCAGATCCGACCGTGCGGATAGCAACTAGCAGTTAGCTCTATTTTTCAAACCTTGCCCACAAAGATTGGAATCTTTAATGCAAATCTACCAAAACAATATCCAATTCATCAATGGACTTTGAAAGTTGAATGATAGCTATAAACTTTTTTAAAGTCAAAAAAAATCATTATTTCAAAATAGATATTCAGAAGCATTTAATCCCACACCACTGTCAACTTTCAACCCAAATCCATTCTGTTCGTCAAGACCAACAATCCCCTAACAAATCAACAACAACCGATATTCCCCTTCCTTTTCTATTGGAGCTCTATGAATACAAGGCAGTACTTGTTGTTTTGGATGATCTACGGCCAGTCGCCAAAGATGCCCTACCCCTAAATTAATCGGTGTTGCATCCTCATAAACGTGATAATGCAAATCAAAATAATTTTCCTTCAAAAAGTCCTCGAATCCTTCCGATGGTCCATCATACAGCTCTTTCAGCTTTGCCCGGATTTCTGGAATCAGGATTTTTTGCGTTGCCTGCGCATTAGGAATAATATCACTCGCCGCTCCGTGATAGGTGCATAAGAAAGTATCGGTTGCAATGGGCGAACGGTCAATATGAAACGAATAGACATCAGTCGATATGAAATCAAATTCATCGTCACGCTCATAACACTTCAGTAAATTAAGCGAGGGCGAAGCTCCAAAATCAGTTAATAACTGTAAATCATTCAAGATTGTTTCCCTTGCCCTATTTCCTTTTTCTGATAACTGGAGTGCGAGTAGATCTTCAGTGGTAACTTCGGTTATGTTTTCTTTTAAAGATAACTGGGCTGCAATCTCGTTAAAATCGCCATCCAAATTTCGGTACCAGCAGAGCGCATTCAGTTCTCCCTTGAAATCGGTCTGTACAAGTTCAGGGAAAGTAGCTACCGTTCCAATCTGGCTGCTATGAGAAAATGTATTGTCCATGGTACATTATTTAGAAGCTGGTTATTTTATGCAGTACAAAATTATGCAATAGAACAATGCCGTAAAAGCTGCTTACTTTTTTGTCTTGAAAACTTTATAAAATATAAAAAGGACCCCCAGCCAAATAGGAATCAATTCTACGGATAGCTTCATATCAGTGATCCACATGATGGATAGGATACCCAATAAGAACACGAAACAGATGTAATTGCTTACCGGATAAAACAAGGAAGCAAACTTCGTTTTTGCGCCTTCCTTGTCTTTCGAACGTCTAAATCTTAGATGCGTATAAGAAATCATGACCCAGTTGATGACCAGGCAAGACACTACCAAAGACATTAAAATGCTGAAAGCTTCTTCTGGAATTACCTTATTTATCAAAATACAAATAGCGGCAAAGCATGAAGAAATCAAGATGGCATTGATGGGTACCGATTGTTTGTTCAGCTTCTTTAAAAACCTGGGTGCACTGCCTTGATCTGCCAAACCATATAACATACGTGAGTTGCTGTATACGCTGCTATTGTATACTGACAAGGCTGCGGTCAAGACAATCAAATTAAGCACATTGGCTATAAGGCGTGTAAAAAAGATCTTGTTGCCAAACAACTCAAATTCCATTCCGTTCAGATTTTGAAAAACCATTACAAACGGACTGCTGTCCGTAGTAATTTGCTGCCAGGGCGACAAAGCAAATAAGATTACCAATGCACCGACATAAAATATAAGGATCCTGTAGATGACCTGATTGGTTGCCTTTGGAATGTTCTTTTCTGGATTTTCTGCCTCGGCGGCGGTAATTCCAATTAGTTCCAAACCGCCAAACGAGAACATGATCAGCGCCATTGCGGCCAATAGGCCTTGAAAATCACCAGTTGTAGTCTTTTCAAAGAACCCTTTTGGAAAGAAGCCCCCATCGTTATATAAATTATGAATCGTAGCCTGTTCTCCTCCCGTGCCACTTATGAGGAGGTAAATACCAAAGAGGATCATAGCAACAATTGCGGCAACCTTTATGATGGAGAACCAAAATTCAGTTTCTCCGTACACTTTCACGGAGGCAAAATTCAAGGCATTGATAACCAGGAAGAAAAACAAACTGGATGTCCACAGCGGAACTTCAGGCCACCAGAACTGCACATAGACACCAATGGCTGTAAGTTCAGCCATACTGACTAAGATGTATAGGATCCAATAATTCCAACCTGATGCAAAACCTGCAAAAGGACCACAGTACTTATAGGCAAAGTGGCTGAAGCTTCCCGATACAGGTTCTTCCACAACCATTTCACCAAGTTGTCTCATAATAAAAAAGGCGATGATTCCAGCAACGGCATATCCTAAAATAACAGACGGTCCTGCCAATACGGCCGCTGGACCAATGCCGAGGAAAAGACCTGTTCCTATTGATCCGCCCAAGGCAATCAACTGAATGTGGCGGTTGGTCAGCCCACGTTTGAGCTGATTCCCTTCTATGTCTTCATGTTCTTTTTTCACAAACCTGATTTTTAAATGAGTTAAATGTACCCACAGATGTATACGCAGCGAAGATAAGTTAAAAAAGGAATCGCACAAAGCATGCACTATGCCAAAACCCCGACCACACCGATATCCACTAGCAGTTAGTGCAGTTTTTCAAACCGTGCCCACAAAAATTGGAATCCTAATACAAACCGATATGACATAAAACTAAAACGAAATAACATAAACTCCCCAAGCATTAAAACTCGAACTTTGAAATAAAAAATTTAATATTATGGAAAACAGCAAGCAAGTCTCAGCATTAAACAATTTAATCGAGATCAACAACGACCGAGTGGAAGGGTACGAAACGGCAGCAAAAGAAACAAACGACACTGATCTCCAAAGGTTGTTTGCGACATTGAAGGTAACAAGCCACGACAACCTTTCAGAACTTCGCGCAGAAGTGCTTCGCCTCGGTGGAGAAGTGGAAGAAGGTACGCGCACAACCGGTAAATTTTTCAGGGTTTGGATGGACGTGAAGGCGGCACTCACAGGCAACGACCGTGGGACGATCTTGGATTCATGCGAATTTGGAGAAGACAAGGCGCTTGAAGCCTACGAGACAGCACTGGAAGACAGGACCGCTTTGACTGCCGAACAGGTTATGTTGATACAAAGTCAGCAGTCAAAACTGCGTGCCGATCACGATCAGGTAAAAGCATTGCGCGACCAGGCAAAAAATTAATAAGATCTCTTGATTTTTCTTGATTTGATACAGTCACGATCAAACAGTAAAACCTCCCCTATTCTTCAGGTGGAGGTTTTTTAATTGTATGTGCCCTATTTGCAAAACTCCAGCACAAATGTGAAATCCGAAAAACACCTAACCTATTGAAAACAAACATTTCAGCACATCACTATTCAATCGAATCATAAAGTAAATACTTCCAGACACTAAATATTACATCACATCTCTCCTAAGTTTGATATCTGAGATTTAACAGCCCCAGACATTGCCCAATTGTCCAATTGCATAAATTTGTAATCTGAAAATTATTACAAATAATAATTTCTTATCCTTCCAGAAATTTAAAAATGATACCATGCTGAAAATCTTTAGTTGCCTATTCTTTATGAGCGTGACCTTGTATGCGCAGGACAGTACGCTTGGCTGGCTGGACAACAACGCATCTCCTATAAAATCCGCATCCTTACCTGATGAATCCGACGACTTGAGATTCCTGTCCGGACTGCTCAAGGACAAATATGTTGTCGGACTTGGCGAAGCTTCTCATGGCACACATGAATTTTACGTTCAAAAAGGACGTATCATCAAATATCTTGTCCTGGAAGAAGGATACAAGATGCTGGCCCTTGAAGCTACTTCCGGCACCATTGAGCCGCTGGATAAATTTGTCCGATACGGTACCGGAGATTTAAAAGGAATTCTGAAATCCATGGGACTCTATAACTGCAAGGAAATGTACGACCTGTGCATATGGTTAATGGACTACAACAAGACAAAGCCTGAAAAAGACAAATTCATACTGGCAGGCGTAGACAACGAGGAATATTGGGCCGATCCTTACACCAGGGATGAATTGATGGCGGGCAACCTCATTGAAAAACAGCATGCCAGCCAATGCAAGACCATCATTTGGTCCCACAACCTGCATATTGCAAAAGACACCACTATGGCAGAATTCAAGGCCATGGGCTACCACATAAAAGAGAAATTTGGTCCTGCCTTCTATGTCATAGGCTTTGATACCTACAAGGGAAGCGTAAACGTGCTGGATAACAATGGAAAGTTTGAAAAACATATATTCGAAGGAAAACCGCTGACTTTTTCAGGCTTGTTTTCCAAAGTCAGGTATGAGGCATTTTTTATTGATTTTACCGCAGCAAGCAATCCCATGAAGGATCAGGTCAACAAGATTACCAACCTGTACTCAAATTGGAGGACGCCTGCTCCCCTGCCGGTAAGACTTGGATCCGATTTCGACGGTCTGATTTTCATCAGGGAGACAACTGCTTCAATCAGCCTGGAATAACATCCAGCGCGCATTCCGGAAATACCATTGCCGGCAGAAAATTATACCACTGGGAAACATTGAATAATTCAAATACTATTTTCAGAGAAATGAGAAAATCTTATATACTGTTATGGGTAGTGCTTACTATTTCGATAACTGCTTTCGGGCAGGAATGCAACTGTGAGCAGAATTTTAACTGGATGAGAAAGACATTTGAAGAAAATGACGCAGGCTTCCAATACATCATGGACGAGAAAGGCAGGGATGCCTATGATATGCTGAATGAAAGAATAACGGAAATGGCAAAAAATGCCGTGACGCTTTCCGACTGCCAGAACGCAATCTACGAATGGTCCAGGTTTTTCAGGACAGGCCATTTCGGATTCTCAATCTTGAAAACTAACAATTACAGCCAGAGCCCTGACATCGATACAAAAAGCAAGACCCACCCTGTTGTAAAAGTCGATTATGCCAAGTTTGAAAAAAGAGTAAATGCGATTTCAATTCCCACAATCGAAGGGATGTGGAACGACGGCACTTACAAAGTCGGTATTGTCAAGACAAACGAAGGTTACAAGGGATTCATAATCAATGCCGAAAAGACGCAATGGCTGCCAAACCATCTCAAGTTCCTGATATCCGATAACGGGGAAAATGCCGATCTATGGATGAGGGATTTTTCCAAAAGGGAAAATCTAAAGGTGGAACTGATAGGAAACAACCTCATCAACATAGGGAACATACTCTACCTCAAAAGGGAATCCCGAAGCTATGACGATACGCAGGCAGTAAAGGATTATATCAGGTTCTTGTATGCGGGGACGAAGCCCTATTTCCAGCTGTTGTCTGAAAAGACATCCTATATCAGGATTCCTGCATTTGACCTGGATTACAGAAAGCACATCGACAGCGTCATTGCAGCCAATTCCCACAGTATAGAAAAAACACAGAACCTGATTGTCGATATCCGCTACAACGGAGGGGGTGCGGACATATCGTACGAGAAGTTGCTTCCGTTCCTCTACACGAACCTGATAAGGACTGTCGGGGTACGCCATCTTTCCACGCCGCTGAACAACAAGACGATGCTGGCTCTATCAGAAAACAAGAACTTCGATCAGGAGCACCAGGCAGCATACAAGGAAGCCTACGAAACACTGAACAGGAATATTGGGAAATTTGTCAACCTGTCCGATGCTATCGTCAAGGAAAAAAAATTGGAGCAGGTCCTTCCGCTTCCTAAAAATATCGCCATCCTCATAAACAAGGGAAATGCGAGTACCGCAGAGCAGTTCCTGCTGGCTGCAAAGCAGAGCAAGAAAGTCAAGCTCTTCGGAACCACGACAAGCGGCGCTCTGGATGTCTCCAATATGGCGGATGTCATTTCTCCTGATGGGAATTTTGAATTGAGCTACTGCAGGTCCATAAGTTACAGGATACCCGAAATGGCAATAGACGGAAAGGGCATCCAGCCGGACTACTATCTGGACAGTTCTATTCCCGATAAGGAATGGGCTGAACATGTTCGAAAAATATTGGAAGAATGATGTCGCACTTCATAGTATTCATTTCTATTTGAAAAGAACAACTGAAAGTAAGAAAAACAACAAAAAGCAAACGAGTTACAATATTGCTTAAATATTGTAACTCGTTTTATTTAATTTTATCTTGTACTACCAGGTAGTAATTAGTTTTCTGCCACAGCAGGGATAAGCAATTGCTCAATTTTTTGCAGGCGTTTCTTTATTCGCTCTTCGTTATCTTTTAATGCTTGTATCATATCAAGAGAAGCTGTTTCTCTGGCTTCCAATACCAGAATACGCTTGAGTAAAGCCTGGGTGGCGCTAACATTAAGCATCGCGATAGCTTCATAATCTACGGTACGGAAATCTGAAACTTGTTTCCCGTATACAAAAACACTTCCTTCTTTTTCACAATTTACCCTGATCTTTCCTTTAGCCATTTCCAGAACATCAACAATTACTTCTTTTTCGCTAAAAACCAGTTTTATTTTATCACCTGCAATAAGATCTTTTGTGGTTATATCTATCCAGCCATTCTTGATGGCACTTAATTGATAAATATTAGGGATGACATCCGTAAGGTTACTGCTTACAGCTGCAGGATATACTTTCTCTACCTGTTGGGCAATTACTTTTTTATAAAGCATACTTCCTTTCGCAATTGTATCGATCATTTTGTAATCTGTAATTTTAATTTTCGATAAAATTTTAAGGTCGTCCTCATTGTTGCTCACGCCTATTATATTCTTTATACGCGCATCAGAAAAAGCATTGAACTCTGTTGCTGCAATTCTGGAAGAAGCATATATGGAACATGGGGATGCGTCCACAAAATCCCCTGTTGTACCAGTACCTGGTCTTGTTTTTGTCAAAAAAGAATAGGCCAGTCCATAATTTATTACATTGCCAACTACAACCAATTTAGCATTTGACGGATCTTCAGTCCCTATCCCTACATTACCATCTCCTCTTATCATAAAAGGCTGGAAATTGCCACCTATGTCCCTGACTTTAAAATAAGTGCTTTTTTTAGAATTTTCCACTGTGCTAAATGACTTGACATTTACTGTCATAGCATTGACAGGATTGCCACTTGCTGCAGCTTCAGTGATAATAGTGCCATCACCCAGTACCGTAAAAGGCTGGCTGTTGCTACCTATATCTCTTATCTTAAAAAAGGCACTCTTTTTAGCATTTTCTGAGTTGCCAAAACCTGCAACATCGACTAATAATGCATCGACTGGATTTTGAGTAACAGGAATATCGACATGAACGTTGCCTCCTATAATAAGCTTGTCTTTTTCGGGTTCTTTTCCTATCCCAACATTTCCGTTTGGAAGAATTTTTAATGCATCAGTTTGTGCCTCCAACTGATGAGACATTAAAATAAGAATAACGGTTGCTAGTTTGTATATTGCTTTCATTTTATAAAAATTTATTTAAATTATTGAGTTAAAATCCTGTTTTACAATTTAATTGTGCTCCTTTGGCAACGCTGAATCCGGCCTTGAAGGAAACGCCTCCGCCAGAATGCAGGATCGTATTGACGGAAGGCAATATGCTGAATCCTTCGACAATTATTGCATCGGATGCTCTGTATAGTGTATTGGTATTCAAATTAGATGAATCGATAGTTATCGTGCCCGCGTCAAACCTAACAGGCGTTGTGCTAATTAAATTAGTCGCTGTTGTGGTGTAAAGTGTGCCATCCGGAGCAAGAACTAAATTCTTTCTTGGGTTTCCGATTGCAACATCCATAGCAACTGAAAAAGAATTGGGAGCAGCGGTATCGTTTTTAAAGCCCATTATTTTTTTTGGGGAGCTATAAGGATCTGCAGCATAAATATTCGATGAGTTATCTGCCACCAATATAGAGGCATTGTCCAAAGTAGATGATCCGTTAAAAACAATTGCCTTGTTGGCGGAAGCATCATACTTTGCCAAACTATTATTGTAAACGAAAAACACATTTGATTGCGAATCAATGACAGGCTGTGAAATACCTGTATTGATATTGCTTCCCGAAGAAATATTCTGAGTTGTGATTTCTCTTTTACTATTGATATCAAAAACAAAAAGTGTACTGCTGTTATCAAAACCGTCAAGCACAAAGACCCTCGAATTATTCTGAACCACCGGAGGCGGAATATAATAATTGGAATCATTAGTGTAGCCTCCCAAAACATAATCGGATGCGGCAATCAGGCTTCCATCAAGATTATCCAATACAACAAGCCGTCCTCTTCTTTGATTTTTGTCTATATTGATAAAAAAGGCCTTGCTTTCATCTTTACTGAGCGAAACCGGACCATTGATCTCATTTGTCTTTTGTTCATATTTCCATCTCACCTTAAGTTGTGGATAAGCCGAAACCGCAAATATGCCTTTATCTGAAGGCAGGTATAACGTTTTATCATATCCCAGGGTGACAGTGTTGTTCACATTGCCTATTTGTCCATAAATACCAGAAAGTGATATGCTAAACAAGTTGTTTCCTTTATTATTCAGTTCCAGGATTGTTAGTTTTCCTGATTTGGATATATAGTACAATCTTCCTTTTTCATCGATCAGCGGACTGCAACTTGCAACATCATCAACTCCTGCACTCCATAGAACATCTCCTTTAGAATTTAGTTGTTTCACATAAAAAACCGATGTGGTTCCTGCAGCTGCCTGGGTAAAAATAACGGGCTGGTTTTTATAAATTAAAATACCTCCTCCCGAACCTGCTTCCTGAATATTTTCATTCTGGGCATTTGGCAGTTTCCTGACTTGTGCAGAAGTAATAAAGGTATTGGATTTCCATCCCAGGAGGCTATTGTGCTGAGAATTCACAAATGGCTGCGCCCAATCTTCTCTGAAAGGGTAGGAATCTATCTCATAGGTAACGATTAGTTTAGGTTTCTTCGAGAAATTAGAACTTGTTTCTGATGTTATGGAGGAGAAAAATTTGGTATCCTGCCTGTTTTCAGGAGAACGCGCTGCCAGCGAAAGAATGCTATCTTTCAAAAAATCTGGAATGAATTTAAAAGATCCCGGGATTTTAAGTTCCGCTGCTACCGATTCCGTACTCTTTTTTACTTCTGCAAGCCCAATCGTTTCTTCATTCTTTTCGATATCGGCCCAGTCTAACAATGGGTCATCCAACTTCGATTCATTTCCGGTCCAGTCGTTATCGCCCTTTAAAATAGTTATCGTTTGTACGGTAAACCCCGACGTAATGTCATTTGGCCTGTTATATATTTTTAGATCAAGGAATCCAATCTTTGCATGGACAGGCAAATTTTTAAAATCAAATTTAAAAAATGATTTTACCGTTTCAATCCCGATTTCATTTGCAGCTATTCGCAGGTCCTTGTCATTGTCTGCAGGTATGGCCTTATCTATTTCCGGCAGTAGAACAGTATACTTTGACTGTGAAAACAACATTTGTGATTGAACGGCCAATAACAGGAAGTAAGCCGCATGGACCAAACATTTCCTTTTAGGTATTTTATTCATGATGTATTATTTTAGGTTTTGAAACTATGTTAAGATTAAGGTCTTACTGGTGGGAACGGGTATCCAATAAAATAATTTAGAATAAGTAATTCCTAAGTCTCCTGCATCAGTAAACACCATATACCACAAGCATCCTTTAAAGAAACCCGTAATTATCTTTGATTTTCTGGTCGTTGTCAAACTTTCTGCACCAGAAGAATCGAGATCATCGGTATCATAGTTGCCATTCTCCAGTGTTATTTTATAGAAATACTTTTTCTTGCCCTCTTTCTGATAGCCTCCCAGCACAAAAAAGCCTGTACTGTCAACATCATTATCCTTGCCTAAAAAAAACAATCCCGAAGACAGATAAGAAGCATTGTTAATGGCCAAAGGTTTTAATTGTTCCCAACTGTTTTTATTCCATTTCCATATATCTGGAGTTTCTTTGCCGCCTATTTCTGAAAAACCTCCGCCCAGCAATAGTCCTTTATTGAAGCCGAAATCATCTAGCTCAACAGCAACACTGGCCAGGCATCTTTTTTTCCATGGCATTTTTGCAGGATTTTGTTTCTCCGTATTTACAGTTCCGTTTGCATCAATATTTTCCCATGCTTTTCCATCTCCTGATACCCAGATATCATTCGACGCCGAGCCCCATCTGTCAAAACCTCCCATCAGCCAGATTTTATCCTGATCACCATGCGGAAAAAGCGCACAGGAATGGCCGGTACGAGACGACCAGGGCAGGTTCTCTGCAATTGAAACCCTTGAACCCAATTCTCCGTCTAAATTGACAATCGCAACAGAATTACTGAAATTCATCGCTTTTACGGAACTGCCTCCTATAAAAAACAATCGTCCGTATAATTCCCCTGGGCTTTTCATATGCAGCAATGGAGATTCTGCAAAACGTTTTAAATCTTCTTTTTCAATGTCCGAAAGTCCAATACTTGGCCACTTGTTGGATTTGCCTGAAAAACCATCATTTGTATAACTATATCCTATATGATCTATCGTGGTTATCCCATTCGCAGTTTTTAACATCAAGCTGAATAGACAGGACGAATCCTGGCTCACACAGAAATTTCCAATACTATATTCCTTAAAACCTCCCTCAGGATTTGAATTCTTGTAAAATTTTGATTCGTTTAACGCCCTTACCAGTAAGGTTTTGGTTATGGAAGTATTTCCCTGCCGAACTTCAAGCGTAAAAGTGTTATCGCCGCTCGAAATACTTTCAATGGTATATTCCCCTTTTCCTGAAGTTGTGTCTTTTTTTAGCAGTTCCATTCCTTTCCGTAATAGGAATTCATCTCCTTTTACCATCCATGATAAGACAACAGGATTGTTGACAGGCAAAACGGTATTATCAGACGAGAAATCTGTTATCTCAGGCTTTTCCTGTTCAGCGATAACAGTAAATTCAATGTGGATTGCCGGTCGGGGTTTTTCCGTATTTGTTTTATCTTTAAAAGAAATAGGAATCTGTCTGGATAATGCATCAATACTGCACTTTTTTGCTGCTATAGTTAGCAGTAGATAATCAAACTCCTCATAATCATCCGGAATAATAAACGACCTTTTTCCTTTGTTGTTGGGATCATAGGAAAGTTCGCAGATCAATATTGAAAAAGTTTCTTCTTCTTCTTTTGTTTTCTTTTTTAATTTCCCGAATAGACTGCAACTTAGATTTTTCAGCTCGTCATCAGCTACAATACTATCTAAATTCTCTATAGTGAAAGCACCCATTGGCAAGATAGAACCTGACGGATCTTTTGAAATCACTATTTCGAGTTCCAACGGACTGCCATTGGTAACCGAATTACTACTGCCTGTTGTTACATAATCCATATCTTATTTTTAATTATTTGTTTTCAGATTATTCAACCGCAACCAGCCTTCATAAACTTGCTGCTTTTTAAAACCTGAAATCTGTTTGTTTTTTCCCTCTGCTATATCAGCATCATTTTGCCAGGTCGTGACATCCGACTTATGTGTCCATTTCCAGTCTGCATTTATACTGCCTGGAATAGGAATGCCGGGATCTGCTTTATCTGCAATAAATGGCGCCACCATAAAACTGATGTTTAATCCTGACAATAATCTCGACGTATTATGATTGAATAATTCGACAAATTTTGTGGGCAATATGCCTGTTGACAGATGTACTCCGGCCGAAGGATCCATTAGTAAGGTCACTTTCAACGGATCTTGGTTAATTGCTATCTTTAGCGTGTTGTTGCTTTTAAAAAAAGATTCGCTTTTGCTGAATTTAAAATCAGGCGCATTGGCAGTGGTATAAAAAGAATGGTCATCCGTATCTGTAAAATAGCCCAGTAATCCATCTTTTTCGAGCATATAATTCCCCAGATCAAGCGGAAATTTAACCGTTTCGATATTTCCGGTATCTTCTTTTCCTGATTTGTCCCAACGCTGGTTGAAATAAGGAAGTCCAAGCGACTCCAATTGTATCGAACACCGCACTAATGCCAAGGGTTGTCCGCATAACAAGGCCGCCGTATTGTTCTGTAAAGCATTGCCGCCCGTTATATTTAGATTTATTTTATAGGCCAGGTCCATAATACCAGAAGCTATACTTCCCTTATTGACAGTATCCAGCATTCTTTGTAATTGCGGATTTATGGTAAGAACAGGCAGGACATCGCTGCCCGGAAAAGGATTTTTTACCAGTTTAAGCCCTTTTTCTTCTGTGATATCGGAAACAATCTGAAGCATGACAACTTCATTTCCTTCTCCATCATAAACCAGTATATTGTTATCCAAATAATTAGGAACAAGCCAGCCTAAAATGGGACTGTCCATTTTTCCTGTATCCTGATAGATAACTTTGTCACCTGGGTTCAACCAATTAAATTGTAACCTCGAAGGCTGTATTATTCTTGGAGGAAGCGGAATTACAGCAGCACCATCTTTTTCTGCTCCTTTAAGCGTAACAGAGCATATTACTTCCGGATTTGCTTTATCATTATCTACTACGACCTTTTTTGACTGACCAAAAACATCTACGATCGAAAGGTTTTTTATTCGGAGTACGCCTGACCTCAACGGATTAAATATGTTGGCGTCTTTCCCGTTTATAGTTCCAGGATTACTGCCCAGCAAATAACCCTCTTCGCCAATCATCTTCAATTCGCCCTGATCAATTAAATAGTCGCTGTTAAAATTATAATCTTCATCGCTGTTGTAGTTGAGGGGCGGCAACTGAATATCCGGTCTTTGCATCAGCAAGTATTTATGCAAACCACTCAGCGATTGTGCTATCAGGTTAAGATCTCCATATTTCTTAGAGATACTATCAGGTACCATTCTTTTCAGGTTGGCAGAAACCGAATTTGAAAACGGACTTATGCCCTGAATCGAAATAGCTTGTCCTGTTCCTTTCGCTGTTTGATTTTTAAAATACAAACCATCTTCTAATTTCCATTTTCCTGTATTTTCGAGAAGATCCATATCTTTTATATCCTGATCATGCGGTGTATACACGACATCCCAAGCCATAAACAAAGGTGTCCAGGCCTGCTTCCATTTTGTTATTGCAAAACGTTCATGTGGTGCTGCATTGCCAGCATAGACCGGATTTGACTGGGCTTTGATTACATCGTTTGAAAAGGATATGATAATCTCGCTTTTCTTGTCTTTTTCTTCTCCCAATTGGGCTTTATTGTAGGCTTCCAATGCTATATCCAAAGCCAGGGAAGGGTCTAGAATTAAAGTCTCGTAAACAAGTGCCTTTAATTCTTCTAACGGTATCTTATCATTTGCAGAAGCATCTAGCTTGGGAACACTAAACTCCGCAGTTGAAATGTTTACAGGAATAAAAATACCGGCATAAGGAACTTTCAATTGAAGATTGGTCAGTATCTGATCCGCTGTCCTGCAATTGATCTCATTATTGGCCGTTTGAAAAACAGGTTTTTCCATATTTCCAACACCAGGTCCGCAAAGCAATAAAACAGGATCAGTTGGTTCCCAGAAACGATCTTCAAGCTTTTCCCTGAGTTCAAATTCCGCATTTGCGCCTGAAAGTTCCTTATACGAATTGAGTGCACTTACATGTCGATTGATCTCTGTAGCAAACAGATCCCTGTCGACTTTTGCTGCAACAATTTTTTCTATTATCTTCTTTCTGGAACCTTCGTAATCAAAATCTTTTATCTGATAATTATTAACCGTCTTGTTGGCTTGCTTGTACCAAAGAAAGTAATATTCCTGCTCAAGGCTTAAAATAGCGCGATCGATACCGTTTTTACCAATTTGAGCAGCATTAAGATCTTTCAGGTCCTGTAACAGCACTCTATTTTCCGGAAAATGAGGTCGCTCTTCCTGTTTTTCTTCTAGATGCTTATCATCTGCTTCTGTTCTGACTATTTCCCAAAATAAATTTCTATTCTTTGGAGAAAATCCTCTTTTATGAATTTCTTTTTTAATTGCTGCCAGACCCGGTTCATTTTCCTTGTCCTCCAAAAGCTGGTATTGCAAGGCATTTAAAAGTTCTTCTATGCCTGTTTTTTCAACGCTGTTGCTTTTTATGATTTGTGCACTTAGGGATTCTATCCCCGTATTTCCAGCATAAACCTGAACTTCTCCATCAGGAACGCCACTTTTTAAGCGCTCATTCCATACAATGCTCGTAATAGAGGAGTGCAGCAGGCAGGAATCAGGATATTCTCCTTCAATATAGTTCCATTGCTGCTTGAACCATTCTAATTCCTGATGCTTGCTGACTTGTTCTGCTGTTTCAGGCTTGCCTGTAAAATTTGGTACGGAAAGCGGATCTTGGTCAGGATCACTATACCAGCCGTTAACCACATAAGTCATTGTACAATCTGAATCGATATCTTTCATGTCGTCATGAAAACCGAAAACATTTCTGCTGCTGGGATAAAAGGAAGAAAAATAAGGATCAGCGGCTCCGACTCCGGTCAAGACGGGTTCCGTTATCTTATCCTCAAATTTATCCGTCCATTCAATCGCCTGGCCTAAATTTTTGAAGGTAAACTTATTGTCTTTTAGGACAATCCAGTTGGGTTCAGGCTTGTTGTTTTTAATTGTATTGTTTTCATCGCTTTTTATGATCCACATGCGTGAAGGCATATCCTTGATTCCTTTATCTGTAAGGATGCGTACCACCATCCATCTGTTGGGAGCATATGGAAATTTAGCATCTCCTCCCTCTTTTATAAAGGAATGCTTTAAGGCTTTTGGCAACGACCAATGCAGGTGTATCCCTTTTTCCAATTTTACAGACCTGTTACTATCAGGCTGCAGTACATTTCCCAAGATACTCTGCCGGTAATTTTGCCATTGGGGCCTTAAATCCACGCAATCCTTTTTATCATTGTGCAGTGCTAAAGCTTCCATGTACATGGGTACTAAAAGTCTGGAATTACGCATCATCATTCTTATTTGGGTCGTTAATCAAAATGGTTCTTTTTACCGGGCTGTCTACCATTTGAAAGGCAAATTCAGCCGATGTAAAATACTCGCCTTTACTTTCTCCTTCGGTATTCATCCAGTTCTTTTTGGCCAGCTTTTGGTGCATGACATCTGCCAGCTTGGCTATGTCGATAATATTATTTTCGATCAGCCCGTTGTTTAATTCCGTATTTACATCTGCGGTACCATCACTTATTTGCTTATTTGTACCATCTTCATTCTTTAGGTTCTTTTTGAAACCGTTTGCATCTCTTTTAATCCCGAACTGCAGTCCTTCATAGGGTTGTGTTACAGTAATCCTGCTCAGATTCCCATTAAAAACGCCCAGAAAGATATCGGCATCTATTCGCTCAAAACGCAATGCAGGCAATAGTTTTTTATCTGCATCAAAAGCCTGAATTTCTATTCCTCTCCAACCCGAGATAAGATCTGAGCGAAACAAGAACCCCGTAGTATTGAGTCTTCTTTCTTCAGTTTTTTTAGCGCTGCTTGAAGTTCGCAAGGATTGTGGTATGTAGCCGTCTATAAATTTGCCCGTTATTGCCAATTCTAATAATGAATCGTTCTTGTCTGACCGTCCAATGCTCAATGCGCCATCAAGCAAGGCTTCTATCCAGTTGGGATCGACATAAAAAAAAGAAATTGTTCCTGAATAGTGTTCATTGTTTTTATGATGTTGTTTTTCCAAAAGATATCCATGCGGTACGAGATAAGAAAACGGAACGCCATTCAATTTGTATAACGCTCCTAAAAAGCGTTTTACTTCTTCTGGAATAGCTGTTGATGGTTTCGGGACATTATCGGTAACAGCATTTACTTCAACTTTGTTTAGTACTCCCAGATAATTGATCACCTTGTCTTTTAAATCAATCTTGCTGGGATTGTCTAAAATGGCATTCAGGATATCTTTTCTGGAATTAGAACTCTCAAGCTGATATTGAGCCGTACGCCAATTGAGAATTGCTTTTGAAAATTCCTGATTTTGCAAAGCCAGTATGCGTCCTAATTGCCATGCGGCGGCAAAAGAAATATCAAAAAAACCTGTAGTTTTATCATATCGCAAAGCCGCATCTGAAGAAGAAAAGGAAATACTCCTTGAAGTAGCAGGAAACATTTTTGGCACAAACGGGCCATGATACCAGGATATCGTTTTGGCTCCTGAACGTGTCAAATGTTCCAGCGGTGCATAACCCGAATCAAAATAAGGCAGCAGCTCGGCCGCTTCCTTGCCCCTCTCAATTTTCATGCTTTTAGTTTCAACACCATTAATCAATTCTAAGAAACTGGAGCTTCCGGAATCTATAAAATTCCAACTGGCAAGTACTGCAAGCCTGGCTTTATTTCCTGCCGGGATCGTTTTTACGGAATCGGCATCTTTTAAATAATTGCCATAACCTTCAAGCGATACTAACAGGGCGGTATGGTTTTTTCCCTTTGCTGGTAAGCGATTACCCACTATAACAGAAAAAACTCCTGTTCCATCATTGTTTATGTCCGTGATGCCTTCCTTGTCCTTATGGGCAATGCTTACTTCTTTTGCATGCGCTAATAATGAAAGGCTTTTTGTTGATGGGATATTTTTTTCAAATTGTTCTTTGGTGAGATCAATTGTAAAACAGCCATCGGTCGTTTTCTCCCATTCCATCAAGGTCAGCACATTTTTATCGGTTGTCCCGTATTGAAAAATCTCTGGTCTTATGATACCATCTGCGAGATTGGGTTGGATAATATTGCCAATTGTATTTTTACTAATTTGAAGTGCTGCCATTTCTTCCTCTGTAAAAAGGAGTAATGCCATCCACGGAACAGGCGGTGAATCCTGTGGATTGCGTTTGCTTGCTACTGTTTCTTCTCTTTGAAAAACAGGTGCCTTACCGTCTAAGGTACGTTCCCACGGCAATGTCCTTCTAGTAAATACCATATGGGGCAATGATTCTGAATAATTTCCCGATTTATTGGCAGGAGGATATACCGAATAAATAGCATTGGGACCTATCTGAAATCTTGCAGCATCTACACCAAAATCAAAATTTTTTGTAATCGTCTGAAGGTTTTCCTTGTCTTTTATCACACGCTGGGTTACTTCCGCGGTATATCTACCCGCAGACATTGGAGGCAAAAAACATTGAACTATTTTAGTATTCTCACTCATCTTATTTGCTTGCTGACCTATTATCTCACGTCTGTGCTATATTGTGGTAGTTCTCCAATTCCACAGATTACTGGAATACCATTAAAATAATCGCCTTCATTTGCCATATTTCTACTGATGTTGTTTTCGTCAATCTCAAAGAAACTTTCATCAAAACTGCCTTTAAGGAGAGAAAGTATTTTTTCACGTTTATCCTTTACAGTGCTGTATGTCTCTTCAAGAATACCATTGATTTTAATTTTATTTTTTTCATCATAATAACCTAAAACTTCGAATGCATGATAGGCTTCTGCCGATCTTGCCAATTCAAATTCCCATTCAAAATTTCTTCTGGAAGCATCCACTAATTGCGAAAAATCAAATGTCCTGATTTGTGAAACCTGAGGTAAAAGTGGTGGCTGTAATAATAAACCGCTCAATACATTCGTAATTACTTTTGATGTTCCCGGATTTGAATTACTGTTTTTAGATTCTTCCCCGCTCCATAAAGCTTCGGCTACTCCTTTTCCAATACAGGATACTGACATTGGCATTTTAGAATCATTCATCAAAACATTAACATTCATTTCGAATGATACACGCTCTGCCGGAAAACCGCAAGGCCTGATCCCGATCTTTTTTTCCCTTTTTCCATAGGTACTATCGCCCGTCTCCGATTTCATTAAAATACTGCCGTCAATTTCTTTTCCGTTGATTTTTAATATCGAAATTGGAATAAAAGAATCTACAGATAGGGACAGCTGGCCTGGGTTTATGACAGGGAATTTGGCCTCGCCTTTTACTTCGATCAGACCATTGCTAATGGTTATGTTAATCGGGTCAGGATCTGAAACCTGTTTTGACTTTTCTGAATCTGTTTTATTTACGCTGACCAAGCTCTTTTTCTGAGGAACAAAACCTATTGAGAATTTTTCCCATGTGAGCATTGCAGGTGCATTTTTCGAATGATTTCCAAACGGAATAGTGAAGGAGAATATCGTCCAGTCCACATAAGCTTCTCCCGCAAATGGTGGTCCCCATATGTGCAGCTCTGCTCCCATTTCGAAACTGAAATGAATGCGTACAAATAAAATTTTAATCGTTGCTTCTATTTTAACACTAATTCCTATGTCAATGTAATACTGATAAGGTGCCCAAGAAATAAGCATGTCTGCCCAGATCACAATTGATGCTTTTACGATAGAACTTGTAAAAAGTACTTCCCACTTCCCTCCCGCCATAATGGACGAGGAGGTAAGGGCATAATACATTTCGCCTTTTATAGACAAGGAATTGCTTACTTTCCAGTTTAAAGCCAATCGTGGCACGGTAGGATAATGCGCCGGCTTTATAAATCTAGGATGATATCCCCCAAGGGTAATTACAAAATCGCCTTCATGAGGTCCTTTTACCCAGCAATAAAAAGCAAATCCCCCGGATAATTTACATTCTTTAGAAAGAACATACGAATTAGGCGTAATTACCGCTTCAACAGAAATAACATCACTTTCCGAACCAAAATGCGCAAGGACCGCTAATTCTATATATACTATTGGCTCTGGAGCCATTGATTTTTCAGGCCAGCTTAACCTCGAAAGTCCGAGGATGGCAAATTCCAGCTGGGTTCCAAAATTAACCGTCAGCAAGACAAATGATTCGACAAGCTTGAACGAAGTGAATTTGATCCCCACAGCCAACCAGTAATCACCAATCGAAATTTCTATGGGTTTCTTTCCGCTTTTCATTGGAGTTTCCAGTGATGCCAGTACCGGCAGTAATCCGCTATTTTTTTCCGGTTTCATGGCCAAAGCCACCAAGGGAAAAAGAGCTACTTCATCAATAGAAGGTACATTTACTTTGCGGTTATAACCAAAACCAGCCGCTATTCCCGTTACAAAGAAGAAGGCCGGCCCACCTATTGGACCATCAAATATGCCATAAATAAACAAGGAAGCTTCTTCGCCTGCTTTTGCATAAGACCCAATGGCTGAAATGGTAAAGCGGCTTATCTTTATAACTGCCCCTCCGTTGTAGACATCAATAGTTTTACCCTCATAAAGTGCTGTCGTATGCAGAAATGCTCCTGATATTTCGATGGGTGGTGCTTTGTAGGAAAGACCAATGCCTTCGAGATAAAAGTCAGGTACTCCAGGTGGCCACTGAAGTTTAAAGCCCAGGCCAAAGCCCATAAGCTGAAGCCCCATACCCGACATTTCCATAGCAGCATCAAGCAGTAAGATGACTTTGCTATTTTCATAAACAAAACCCAGTCGCTGAATCGTTACCGGTCCTATTTTTTTATCTAATTTTTTCCATTTTGCTTTGGATATTATACCGCCATCCAAAGGTGCAACTGTCTCAACACTGGCTTGTTCCTTTTCTGGAGTTCCTTTGTATTCCTGATCCTTACCATCATTAAGGGCATAATACTCATCCACACCGTTGATTTCAATCTGGGTCGAGATATTAAATCCTGGTACGATATCAACAGGTGGCAAGCCTGTAAATGCACCAAATTCTGTCTTGGTAAAAGAACCTTTTGCATATAGGGCCAATACTTCTTTAAACGCAAAAGCATTATCCTGGGAGATAACAGGCCCCGCCATGGGAAGGTCTTTCAAATTCAAATCAAGGCCGGCGCCCATTCCAAAAAGCAATCCTGATTTATCGGCTTCTTTCCTGTACAATAAAAAAGCTTTAAATTCTTTGAGTGTAAATGAAAGATCAGGCATCTTGGCGATCGTTTCCTTTTCGAAGAATCTGGCTGCAATGCTTCTCAGATCAATAGTTATTGCTCCTGAATTTATGTACTTTGCATATAAATACCAGGCATTTTCAATTTTGGAAAACTGCAAGCCAAAACGATGCTCACCTGTCAGTAAAGTTCCTCCAAAAGAAAAAGTAGATTTTCCATTTTCAGCTTTATAATTGATGGCAATCCTTGCATCTGTTGGCTTTTCGTTTATATTGATTTTACAACCAAATTCAATGGTAAATTCAGAAGCTTTTATTCCTCCTGTCCCATATGTTACTGAAAAACGGTTGAAAGCGACACTGTTTAGGATTTCAGGAATGTCTTCCTTTTCATACTTGGCTGTACAGGAACCAATGATATCCTTCACTGTGATTCCGTTCTCATTTTCAGCTTGCAAGGAGGCATACAAATAAGATTCTTTTTTATCCTCTTTTGTAATTCTTGTCCGGTAACCAATGGCTATGTCAACAGAAATTGGAGCCAACGGATTTCCCAAATGGAATTCTGCTTGCCCTGTAATTTCTATTAAAAACTGTTTCTTGTCTGACATAACGGAATGTACTCATATGTAAAGCCAACCCTAAACAGCATGCTGTATTGCTTTGCAGTTACAGCATACTATTTATCTGATTGATGTTTAGGCTATTTTTTTAACAGCATTAGGTAGTATTTTCACACCCTCTTCTTCTGTTTTGACAGCTAAAGGAGCATTTGTTACTCTGAAACCAACCTTTTTGATGGTAAATTTGCCAAATGTCATTTCGTTTCCGTCTTTAGACTCTACATTAAAGTCAAAGGTATTTTGGGTGATATTGTAATAGAATTTTTTAAACTCAATTTCGAAATTTTTGGGCTGTTTATCTTCAGCTTCACCTTCTTTTTCAGGAAATTCAACTGCTGCGTCAGCATCATCTGATTTGTCCTTGATCCAGTCTACCAATTCATTTAGTTTTATACTTGTTCCGGGAGCGCCATCTTCGTTATCACTGAAATCGATAATCCAGTCTGCTTTTGGATTTTGAACTGATGGAAGATTACCCACTCTGACACTCAATAAAACAGCTTCCGGCTTCGTTTTTGGGCCAATAGCCAACTGTCCGTTTATGCCAAAACTATATTTTGAAACATCTACCAATTCACTGATTGTTACTTTTTTTGCCTCTTTTGCAAGCGTACCGCTAATTGCACGTGTAACCACTTTATTGCCTTCGCTCCAGAGAACCTGAATATTATGCGCAGGTTTCCATGTATCAGGAATTTCAGCTTCACCAGAAATTGTTTCTGAATATGCTGTTTGATTACTGAATTTTGCTGCTTCAGCAGGTGCTAAATCATCTTTTAAAGTAAGATTTCTAATTGTTTTAATCGTTACTGCCATAATTTCATTTTTTTAAGTTAGTTTTTTATATACTCATTCAAATTGTGCTCATTCAAAAAACAACTGCTGTTGCAATTTTATCAGATGACTTTTGCTGTAAAAAGTTGAAATAGCATTTGTTATAAGCTTTAAGAATTGACCAGAATTAGTTCCGAAAAGTACAACTACTAGGCAGTTCCTGAATACGTAGAAATACCTGTTTATTCAATTTGAATAAGAGGGTAAAGTGTTTCATCGGAACTTCTGGCTATCCATATTTGAATACCATCCACTTTTCAGTTATGAAATGGAAAACCTTATGGTACTTCTTGAAACTCAAACTGCTCAGCAGCGTGGAAATAAGCGTTAAAAAGAATCCCGAGGCCATGATCAGCGAACCAAGATCCAGCCAGTAGTTCAAGCCTAGCAGAAGCATTCCGCAAAGCGCCAGATAGAAAGGAAAAAGTCCATTCCTTTTTTTAGACAGGCGGTAGAGGTTGACCAGATTGAGCAGAGCAAGGCCTATGAATGCGTAGACGAGCCAAGACTGGTGGGAGATAGAAACGATACTGCCGATTCCGATCAGATTGAGATAGGCCATCCAACACATCGGGCATTTGGGAAAAAAAGCAATCAGTACGGGCAATATTATCGTCGAAAGCCTGTTGAAAATAGTTGGTTTCACTCCTTCTGGATCGGTTTTTTTTGAAACAGTAGACTCATTTCCAACCAATTCCATCAGTGCATCAACAATCAATTTCTCTTCGGCCTGGAACCTCAGGAAGGATCTTTCTATTTTTCCTTCGGGATTGATGATGTATACTTCAATCCTGTGCACGTTCACTTCCATGCCTTTATAATTCACGCCTATGTTCAGCCCCTCAATCAGTGACTGCATGCCGGAAACGACTCTGAACATCCTGTTGCCTTCATCAAAATGGTAGTTCCTGTTCTTGCCGTACGATTTCAATATGGGACTTGTGTCGTAGGAGGGATCGTAAGTTATTGCGGCAGTCTGGATATTCGAATGCCCATCCGTCCTGATCCTTCTTTGGATGTTTACCAGATTGTAAATAGTTTGGATACACTTCCTAGGATTATGGCATTTGGTATAGAAAAAAGAAAGGACGGTATATTTTCCCTTGAAATAATCATTCCACCCCAATTCGTTCCCTTCCTGGTCTTGCAACATGATACTGCCTAATTCAATTTCGGAATCGGAAAAAGGATGTGTGTCTGCCTGGCTGTAAACCTCAACGGGTATTGAACAGCAACCGTCCAACGAAGGAACAGCCTTTTCAATGGCCTCGATGCAATCCGCCAGGAGCCCCCTGTTTTCTGAACTAAGGTATTCGGCCAGTTGTGTTTCCAGATGATATAAATCCGGCAGGACATACTGTGCTTTTCCTTCCAGCCACTTCAGGCTTGTGAAGATTTCCTTTAAGGCGGTTGTATTGCACGCCCGATCATAAGGTCCCAGAAAAGAGGAATAATTGACAATTGCATCGGCCTGCCAGATGTTATAAATGCTTTTGTTCAGAAATGCGGCAATTCCCGGATGTGGCTCCTTGATCCCCCTTGCCGCTTTTGCAGCCGCAGCTGCAACATAAGGCGAAAAAGATGTTTCCAGCTCCTCAAGAATATAGGGAAGCCCTTTTTGAGGCATTCCAATATGGTGGAATGCCTCAATGAGATAACCCCGCATGTGCGACGATACGATCGAGCTCCTGTTTTTATAGATGGGATGCCTTTCCGATAAAAGCTCGACCAATGCCGTGGAATATTTTCGTTGTCCTGCCGCCTTGATCGAATCAATCAAGGCGACAAATACTTCGGTTGGCGTATCACTGCCCAGTGCCTTTATTTGCTGGTCGATCATAACGTCAGATTTCAGTAATTTCTTATCGCATTGCTAAACAGCGTGTGCAAGGCCCATATTTTATTGGAAGTCTTTTTATCTGCAGCCTTTCTTGATTTTAGTATAAGATCAGCTAAAAAATCGGTGGAGTCCGATAAGGTTGCATATATCCTGCGAATTGTTTCATTCGAAGCAAAGCATAGCAGGGTAATTAAGAGATCCAGGTACTCTTCCTCCTCTATCCTGTCGAACAGTGCGGCCCCATTCTTGGTTATAAGCTCGTATATTTTCCCATCTTGGATAAATTCATAATCATAGAGTGCCAATAGATAAATGACCAGATACCTGGAGAAAGCCTTCGTTTCATACTTCTCACTGCTACTGTCATAATACCTGACGGATACTTCAGCCGTTATATCCTCTTCCAGGGCCTTGAAATTTAATTCCAACTGGTGGATGATATCCCGATTGTCCGCATAAACCAATGGGATAAGGATGGCATCCGTTTCCTCCTTGTGTTCGGCTACGGCTAGCAATTTCTCAAGGGTATTGTTTATTCTGGCAGACAATTTGGGAATCTCCGAGGAAAATATCTTGTTAAGCGTCAGCGTATTCAACACCGAACGCAATTCTGGATTCCTGTTGCTTGTTGTGGCTGATCTACTCAACATTGGTTCAGTTTTCGAATGCTTGTCTACCAATTGTTCCATGGCTTCCAGCAGGGATTCCACATCCTCTTCTTTCTGAAAGATACGGAGGCCGGATTTTTTCAGTCCCTGTACGAACCGCTCGTTATTTTTTTCCAATTTTGAAGAATAGTTGCTTGAAAAGGCTGCCGTATCATCATATCCAAAGCCCAGATAATTCCCATAATCGATTACGCCGAAAGGATCCAACGCATCTTTTATGATCGGGCTGTTGTCTTCAAAATTTTTGAAGCAGTTGGAAGTTGTAAAATTATTGGTCCTTGTTCCCGGAGCTTCATAATGATATTCGTTGGGCGTTACCTTCCCATTCCATGGCCATAATCTGGCATTGACATTTTTCCAACTCGGAATGGCAGCATCCTCTTTTTGATTAGGGTAATTTTTTTCAGAGGAAGGATCAAATAGCGCATGCATGGTCTGCCATTTTCCCCACATCCGTTCCACGTTCGAATGCAGGAAGAAGAAGACAGGATCTTTGGGAGCGGTTGGAACATAGTTGATAAACCCATTATTGCTCACATGCGTATAGCCATGTGGATCTGCTTCCAATATGGTAAAAGATTTGTTGTCCGTTTTAACCTTTCCGCTTTCATCCTTTGATTGCCTGAACAGGTATTCCTTGTCATGATAGGTGTCTTGTTCTTTTTGAACTGCATAAAAGGAGGCTTGTCCTGTTTCCTGGTTGTAGTCATTGAAACCGGCTTGTTCGTTCTGATTGTCAAACCAGGACATTCTTCGGATTAATTTTTCCCGATCGATTGCCCAGGATCGCAAGGGATTATCCTCGTCAAATCTTGCAAAACTGGTAGAGATGCCGTCGGTCATGATAGGGTTTTCTGCCCGATCAATGATGCTTTCACCCAAAAAGTCGGCTTTGAAAATATTGGGAGCCGGTTCATCAAATTTCCAATAATGCAGGGAAACTGCCGGGTCTGCATTTTGCAGCTGCCGCTCCAGGTCGAGAAGGTAGAGCCTGTGCCAAGGCAGGAAGACTTCTGTCCCATGGGCTATGGATTTTGATCCCTTGACGTGCATCTTGAAAAAGTCGGTTGAATAGATTCCTATTCCACGGCCTTCCGAATCTGCCTCGTTTATGGCCGCCAGGGCATGCAGATAAGCTTTTCTTGCCTTTCTAGACAATAGGTTCGCATTTTTCCTGACGCGTATCATTGCCTTTACGGCGCTGATTTCAACCCCGTCTCTCATCGCTTTGATCTTGATGTCCAAATCTTCGGGACTCGCTCCGTTGAACAATTTTTCAGCTTGAAATTTTCCACCAACAAAAATATCCTTGTGGCTTTCGCCCGCTTCGAATGTAATTTCATAGGATGCTTCACCCACGCTGCCAGGGACGTTATCGCTATAAAATAATACTGTCGGGATGCCTAATGTTGACAAATCGATCTCTTTCGGAAATTCCGGAACCGTATCCTTGACCTGTTCCTGATCAAGTACTATCTTTTCTGTATTGGAGCTGTCCGAACGTGAAATTCTAAATTTGGAAGGCGTCCATGTGATGTATGCGGCATCTGTACACGCATTGCCCTCTATTCCGATAAATGACAATGCAAGATTTGTTTTCTGTGACATTTTAAATATTTTAGTTTTAGGGTTTAAGCTCATAATTACGGATAATCGATCTGAATTTTTCAAGCGCTTGTTGTCCAATCAAGGACCTCGATATATTACCATCCTAGATAACAATCAAGACTACAAGAAGTTCCATAACCGTCCATCGGATGCTCCAGTATCACTTTATTGTCCTGTTGGGATCCTTTGAACAATACTTTTTCTGTCGGGTTTGCCGTTTCCTCGTTTTTACGTTTTAGCATGATATGTCTTTTTTACTTATTGATCAGCCTATAAAAAGCTAGACAATAGGGTAAAGTGAAATCTTATACGATCCTCGTTGTTTAAAATTTTACGCTACAATGGTAAAGTGAAATTTTAAAAAAAGACTAGGTAATTTTACTTGTTTTAATCCGAGGCAATCTTGGATCTGGTAGGATGTATGGCCACTTTTGAATATCTTCTGCTTTAAAACAGGTAATTCTACGTGACGCAGAATAACTTCAATCCTCTAAGTTTGGATAAGTTAAACCAGGCACCTTTTTCTAACATCATTTTGATCGTCATATCATAAAAAGGCTGCCTTTCTTGTAATCAACATTTAACAAACAGGAACAATATGATACATCAAAAATTTTTTGGAGAAAAACCTGAAAAAGTGACCCTTGACAATTTGGAAGAAGCCCTGCAGCAGGCCATCGAGATCGAGATATCAACAATTCCGACTTATCTCTACACGTATTACTCCATCAATCGGGCACCTTCACAGCAACTGATGATCAACACATTGACCAATGCACTGCTGCAAATCAGGAAACAGCCACCGTATAATTTTGAGGAGGCAACAGCCATAGCCTTGGACCTATCGGCCGACCTGATGGTCTTTGCAAATAAGGCAGGCGCCCTGATCATGAGCGTGGCCATTGAAGAAATGCTGCACATGGCACTTTCCTCCAACCTCAAGCAAGCAGTAGCGGGAATGCCTGTACTGAATGGCAGATCGCCTGCCACATGGCCTGCAGAGCTTCCCGGACATCAGCCGCCCCTTAAAATCAATACGGCAAGATTGTCAATGAAGCAATTGGAAACGTTCCTCAACATCGAGAAACCTATGAAGCCCAAGCAAAAGAACCTGAAATTGCGCAGGGCTTATATCCCCTATCCTACCATAGGGGAATTTTATGAGATGGTCATAGACTGCCTGGAAAATAATCCTGATCTCCGATACAATACCCACTCGCCACAATTGGTTCCCGGCAAGGGATATTATGCACAGAATAACATCGACACGATCTACTATGACAAGATGCACAAGCCCGTATTTACAAATGAAGACAATTCAGGTGACCTTATCTGCGTGGCGGATAAGACTTCGGCATTGGATGCAATAAATCTGATAGTGGAACAGGGAGAAGGCCAGCTTGTCAAAGACGCTCCTTATTTGGATGACGAGAACAACCTTATTTTTTCTGAACTTCTCAGATATGACTTTACTCCCAAGGAAGGGGAAGAATCTTCTCACTTTGAAAAATTTGCAGAAATTTATCAGATGTACGATGCATTGGAAACAAGATACGACAGTTACAACATCGAAAATATAAATTTCAGTAACCTGTTCGTGACGAACATTGCCAGCAATCCGGCAACCATTGATTATCCCGCCCATATTGCTCCGGTATCCGACCTGATCAATGGCGTGTATACCTATATTTTTGTGATGATAGAGGAATGTTACCGAAAATCCGGAAGCACCCAATACGAAACCTTTATGTTCGGAATTCATAAATCCATGATCTTTATCTTGAACTCGCTTTGTGGCGATATCATGAAATTAAGATACAAGTCAAGTGAAGGCATCGAATATAATGCGGCACCTACTTTTGAGAACTATCCGTTCAGTCCCCTGGCGCGACCAAAAAGCCAGTTGCAGGACCTTTACAAGGCGGCTGTTGCAGCCTATCCTTCCATTTCATACCTCGGCGAACGTATCAATGACCTGCCGGATGTGGATTTAAAATAAGCATTAATAATAATATCGGGGAAAAAAAAATAATCGTATGGCTACAATAGATCATAATAAGGAACTGTCCATGTGCGGAGGAACCACCCCACCGCCGGCAACACCAGGAGCACCTGCCAGTATAAAACCACCTGTAGAACTGCATGTTTGCATGGGTCTGAATGCCTGCAAGGGACACGACCGCACAGGCTCCAACAACTGTGCAGGAACGGGCTTCTGTGCAACAGCACAACAGCACAATTGCCAAACGCTCAACAATTGCCGGAGCCAAGGAGGATGCGGGCTATACGGCGATGCACTCCAACAGGAGAATCCCGGAAACAATAACTGTGCGTGGCAAGGAAGTTGCGCCGTACCCATACAAGCTGAACGATTCAGCACGCTCGGAGCCAACAAGGGACTCAGTACCTGGAAGCTCGCACGCCAGCTTTTTGAAAAAAGGATGAGGGAAGCAAATAGGAACGTGGGACCCGCCCCTTTTGAATGCGGACCTCCACAAAACTGGCTGGTAACAGTATTGGGATCGTATGATTCCTGTGGAAACAGCGGTGACAAGAGATGCTCGTTCGGTTTTAACAACCCGGAAGACAATGCAAAAGCGCTTTGCGAGGGTAAATCCGAATAATGTAATATGGACAGTGCATCAGGAAACTTTAGTGACAAGACAAAGTCAATGCCTAATCCCGGCCTTGGTTTGGGATTAAGAAGTGTGCATTTTGATCATATCCTTGAGCATAATCCTGCAGTAGATTGGTTCGAGATCATCTCGGAAAACTTTATGGATTCAGGAGGCAGGCCGCGCCATATCTTAAGGATATTGGCAGAGCGGTACCCATTGGTAATGCACGGGGTATCACTTTCCATCGGCAGTACCGACCCTATCAATTGGGATTACCTGGCAAAGCTCAAGGCATTGGCCAAAGAAATAAATCCTTTATGGATAAGCGATCACTTGTGCTGGACCGGTGTCAACCTATTGAATACGCACGATCTCTTGCCAGTGGTACTCAACCAGGAGTCATTGGAGCACATCATTGGCCGCATAAGGCAAGTCCAGGATTACCTGGAACGGCCGCTTATTGTAGAAAACCCGAGTACCTATCTCAGCTTTAAACAATCCACTATTGATGAATGGGATTTTCTCCGCCATATGGCGGAGGAGACGGGCTGTGGCTTGTTGCTGGATGTAAACAATGTCTATGTGTCATCATTCAACAATGACTTTGATCCCGCGCACTACATCAGGCAGCTGCCCCACGACCAGATAGTACAGATGCACATCGCCGGCCACCAGCATTGTGGCAATTATATCATCGATACGCACGACAGGCAAGTGGTGGATGAAGTCTGGGAACTTTTTTCACTTGCCTGGCAACTGACAGGCGGGGCAGCCACGTTACTGGAATGGGATGGCAATATCCCCGATTTTGACACCTACCACCGTGAACTGTTAAAGTCAAGGCAGTTTATGGACGGCATCCACTATGCAGGGACTACAGCAACGCTGGAATATCCTGCACATCTGACCGTATCCAATCCTGTTGATTTTTTGGTCAATGACATTAAAACCTTTTCCCATAAATGACCGACAAAGAAACCTTATCCATAACCGATATACAAAACTGGATGCAGGCCATGCTGATACAACATGTGCCTGTATCGCATTTGGATACCCCCACAAATGATGTCGTAAGGGATTCAAAACGGCTTAGTGCTGCCCAACATTTATCTATTTATCGGCAAAGCTATATTGCCAGGCTTCGCGCCTGCATGCAATCCCAATTCAAATGCCTGGCGTATGCACTGGGCGAATCTCTTTTTCAGGATTTTGCTGATCAATATCTCGATGGCCATCCTTCTGCCAGCTATACCCTGAACGATCTTGGGAAAAACTTTGCTGCATTTCTTGAAAAGACACGACCTCAAGGTGAGGAGGAAGAGGAGAATTGGCCTCAATTCATGATCGAGCTCGCTGCTTTTGAGTATGCGTTGTCTGGAGCATTTGATACCCAGGAGACCAATGTCAATATCCCGGATACCAATACCCCGGATCATTTGCTCGCGATAGCACCACAACTGCTTCTTTTTGAACATCAATTCCCAATATGCAATTTTTATCTTGATTTCAATGCCGCCCTTTTGCCCGAGCTTCCATTTCCGCAACAAAGCTATTGTGGTATTTCACGACAGGACTACAAGCTGGGATTGTTCAGCATAGGTCCTGACCAGTATCATTTTTTGAACTCCATCAAATCAGGTGCTGCTGTTGCTGAAGCACAGGAGGAATTGATTGTTTCCTTCAACTTCAACAGGATAGACCTGGACAGGGTTTGGCCAATATGGAGAAGCAATTTCATTGCATCGGGCTTTATTGTCGAAAGAACACAAGACTGAAAAACCTGGCATCCGATCCTGCTCCTAATTTCAAATCTGTAAACTCAAAACAATAAGAGTTTACAGATTCTTTATAAGTACTATTTTAACAGATGTGTCCTAAATGCCTGATGCTATTTCTTTAAGGGAGGAAATAGAAGGCAGCAAGCAGTAGGCAGTTCCGCGGGTAACGATAAATTGCGGTAACGGACCTGCAACAACTATGCTCGTACCGTCTTCCATCGGTATCGTGAAGTCAATATCGATATTACTCTGATCCTCGGCACTAATGCGATTGGCAACCAATGGATCTTGGGGCGTCTTTTTGGCGTCAAACACATCACTGAAGTTGTTCATGTTCATCCAACCGTAGAGGGTTTCAAATTGGGTATTCAAATCACCACACAGGAACAGACCTATCAAGCCACGGTCCGCACCCGGATCAACTGATAATGGAGGGCCGTAGGCCATTCCACGTCTTAAGAGACGAGGCACGATCGTCGACCCCGCAACATCAACTCCCTCATCCCTTGGATTGGCAAGCCTTGTATGGGCGGAGAAAGGACATTTGGCCCCCTTCATATCATCAGCCAGATAACCAAAATCAGTACTTTTGGAAGTGGCCTGCTCGGGCTTTTCCGGAGAGAGTACCAATGGAGAGCCATTGCGCCATCGGCCACACATCTTGGCGGCAAGCCATTCAGCTGTAAATTCCTCCGTCTGTTTAAGCTTGGGAGCAATCAATGCAGCCTGCTCCTCCAGGAATTTATAAAATGCTGCAGTATCCTGATACAGGATACGAAATGCATTGTAGCACCCATTTTTTGCAAATTTGGCTTCGGGACCGGAAAGCGGACCAGGAATGGGATCTTTAACTGTGCTGTATCCGATAAGAAAATTATTAAGATCCTGCTGGTCTTCCCCTGCGGGATCATCATTTAAATCAGGCTCGTCAATCGAATCCCTGTACCGGAAGTGGATAAAATCCGATGGAACCAGTAGATATTGCTCCAGCCTGCCTGTTTCAGAAATCAAAGGTTTTAATTCCTTGACTGCTGCATTGCTATTGGCCGCGGCGGCCGTTATGATTGCTACTATGCGATCCTGGGCTCCAGGGTTCATTGCATAGGCATGCACAACACAATGCACTTCTTCGTTTTTAAACTTCTTATTCCACCATTCTGATGGATCACCAGGACCATAGTCGCCCAATGATTGCTGTGCATTGTTTGCATCCCAGGGACCTTTCTTGAATGTTGTTGAAAAGCTGGAATTTTTAACATCCAATTCAGGCTTTACAATTGCAATGCCATTGGCAGTAAGGCCGATGTTCAGCATCATTTCAGGCTTTAGCGCTCCCCAGTCCTCGGCGCTCTGCAGATACGGAAGCAGCTCCTTGAAAAATCCTCTTATATTTTCAAGACCCGATGCCTCAAAATTAAACAGCAGGTGTACTGAGCACGGATGCGTGTATCCATTGATGATGAGACCTTGGATATCACTCAGATCGGGTTGCTTAGGAGATGAAAGTGGTATAGTATTCATAATTTAAGGTATAAAAATAGCAGGGCTATTGACCCTGCTACATTGTTATTATATAATACGAGAATTAAAATTGTGCTACAATCTGCTTAACCGATTGTGGATAGGCATAATAAAGATCCGCAGCGTTGCTTAGATTTCGATCATTGATGAAATTGGAGAAGATCGTAAAGGTGATGTCCTCAGGTTTGGTAGGAAAGTTGGCCGGCTTGTTCGCCCATAATGAAATGACAACAAGAAATGCCGCCTTGATTGTATCTGAATTCTTATAGAACGCCTCAAGGTAGGAATTCATATTTCCATCAAATTCAGTAATGATCAGGATACCGGCAATACCTTCCCCGTTGCTGTTGGGTACAAGTGCAATACGGGCATAATGGACGATTGCCATCTTGTCTAGTGCTGCCTTTGTTGCTTTGCCGTTAAAATTTTTATACGCATATTTTGCGGCTTCCTGTGCCTCGGAAGTTTGATAAATGGGCACATACATGGTTAATGGGTTTACTGGTTGCATGATAAAATTGGTTAACTTTTAGCCTACTCTATGATTCCGTTTTCAGCATCGCGGATAATATTTATAAACCCGGGAGAGGATGATCGTTCCGAACATCCTCTCAAAGGTTTTTCAAAGTTATGCCTATCTTACAGTACCAGTACACGTATAAATACCTGATCTATATCTTGGATTGCTTTGCTCCAGCATATTTTTCATTGGAGCTTCCATGCATCTTCTTGAAATAGTAGAAACTAAAGAGGATACCTGCAATGGCCAACAAGATAAGCTTCCCATTTATAGGCGCAGCTTCTACCGATCCGTCGGTCTCACCATATTCATCTTCAAGATCTGTCCCAGGGTCCTGTGCAAACATTAAGAAATCTCCTAACATTACAGTTGCATACAGGTATATTTTTAAATACTTGTTCATCATGACGCTTCAGTTTTTAATGGATTATTTTTTTATTGATTATAGTTCCTTCTTCAGTAATTACTTGTACTATCAGCACTTGTTCTTCAGCATTCAGGTCGTCAATTTTGGTCAAGGAAGCAGCTATTCCCTCTTTTGAATACACGATCCTTCCAAGCATATCATAAATAGTGATGGACTTCATTTTAACCTTCCCACTGTTGACGGTGATAATATTCCTGTTTTTTGAAATACTAAAGTAGTCTCCCTCAAAAGCAGGAGCGTCCAATGTCCCGTCGTAAACTACCGTAAATCTATTTTCGAAAGTTCCTTCGGAAGTGGCAAATGTGTAGGCTCCATTTTCACTAAGATCATGCAGTACACCCAATAGATTATCTCTTAAATAGACGTGCTGTCCTTCATTAAAAACACCCGTTTTCTGGCTTATGTTGATCGTATAGCTTCCATCTGCCGAAGTCTTGTATCCCAGGGGAACCTCATCTTCTGCATTAAAAACTTCTCTTGCCTGTATGATAAGCTTGGTATCTTCCGCAATGGAATACAAAGTAGTGCTTCCATCGTTGATAAGCTTGCCATCATAGCCATAATCCAATCCAAGGGTGGTCAACGAAGTATAGGCAATTGCGGTCTGCCCAAACTCATTGTTCGCATTCGTGATATCCAGCCACAGCTTGGAAGCAGGCAATGTTTCTAATGGGACATTATTTTCCATACCCGCCCTGAAGAATTGACCGTTATTCACTGCCCTTCTCATGGTATTGGTAAAATCAAGGGCTGCAGCTGTAGGAGCAGCTTTGACTATAAAACCCTGTCCTGGATTTATCACCCAGTTGGCTTCCTCGCCCACATTAAATGCCCCTGCAGAAGTATCACCACCCAACGCATTGCTGGCCACATAGGCTGCAAGTGTAACGGTGGCATACGCAGTACCGGTGCTGCCATTTCTTTTCCTCCAGAAATAGAGGGTTCCATCATCAAGATTTGATTGGTTGAAAAGGATGAAATCCTGTACGTTCACTGGAGAAGGATAAGGATTTCCGACTGCATTGAATCTTGCATTTCCAGTATTCAAGGCAATAGAAGTAGTTCCATTATTTGGAGTCCCCGTAAACGTGCCATTAAATACGGAAGGCGAGCTTTGGCTTGAACCTTCTGGCATGCGGATCAGATACCCTTTGGCAGTAACAAATTCTTCCTCATCCGGATTCCCTCCAAACACTCCCGAAGCACTCAGGTAATTGCTGTAGGCATTGAGTGATGTGTTATACACATAAAAGTACTGATCAAGGGTCAGAGGAGAAAATTCCTTAAGTTTTTGACTTCCGCTTACCGGAGAAGACCAGATCGTATGGTCCAGACCATACAAGGCGGAACTATTTCTTTTATAGGCAATTGTTCCTGAGTTGGCCACTTCATCACTTTGAATTAAATTTGAGTTCTGTTCAAATGTAAGCGAGCCTCCTGAAACGGTAACCACGCCTTTTATGATAAAATTATCCCCGCTGGCTACGGTAACATCGCCACTGCTTACGGTAAGCGAACAAGCTGTAATAGCTCCGTTTAGTGCCGAATCATAATTTGCATTTATCGTGGCCGCATAAGAGTTGCAATCTGGAATACCATTGCTCCATGACGTTCCGTCCCACAAGGTGGCAATACTGCAATCGGCAACATTACCTATTGTAAAGTTTTTTTGGATGGAGCAACCGTTGGCATCGCTGATGGTTACCGTATAGCTGCCTTCCGAAAGGCCTGTAGCAGTTGCAGCCGTGCCTCCCGTAGGCGACCATATATAAGTATAAGAACCTGTACCGCCGGAAGCAAACACGCTTGCCGTACCGTTGGAACTGCCGGTGCAAGCCAAGTCAGTCTGGGACTGGGTGGCCGTCAGGGCAGCCGGTGCGGTGATGGTAAAGTTCTTTTGGATCGAACAGCTGTTGGCATCCGTGATGGTTACCGTATAACTGCCTTCCGAAAGTCCTGTAGCAGTTGCAGCCGTGCCTCCCGCAGGTGACCATACATAAGTATAAGAACCTGTACCGCCGGAAGCAAACACGCTTGCCGTACCGTTGGAACCTCCATTGCAGGTCAGGTCAGTCTGGGACTGCGTGGCAGTCAGGACAGCCGGAGCATTGATGGTAAAGCTCTTTTGGATCGAGCAGCTGTTGGCGTCGGTGATGGTTACCATATAACTGCCTTCAGAAAGTCCTGTAGCAGTTGCAGCCGTGCCTCCCGTAGGCGACCATATATAAGTATAAGAACCTGTACCGCCGGAAGCAAACACGCTTGCCGTACCGTTGGAACCGCCGTTGCAGGTAAGGTCAGTCTGGGACTGAGTGGCCGTCAGGACAGCAGGTGCGTTGATGGTAAAGTCCTTCTGGATCGAGCAGCCGTTTGCATCGGTGATGGTCACTGTATAGGAACCTGCTGTACGACCTGTGGCAGTTGCAGCCGTGCCTCCTGAAGGTGACCACAAATAAGTGTAGGCCCCCGTACCACCGGAAGCAACCACGCTTGCCGTACCGTTGGAATCACCGTTGCAGGTCACATCAGTCTGGGACTGGGTGGCCGTCAGGGCAGCTGGTGCATTGATGGTAAAGTTCTTCTGGATCGAGCAGCCGTTGGCATCCGTGATGGTCACCGTATAGGAACCTGCTGTACGACCTGTGGCAGTTGCAGCCGTGCCTCCTGAAGGTGACCACAAATAAGTGTAGGCACCTGTTCCGCCCGAAGCAACAACGCTTGCAGTACCGTTGGAATCACCGTTGCAGGTCACGTCAGTCTGGGACTGCGTGGCCGTCAGTGCAGCCGGTGCGTTGATGGTAAAGTTCTTCTGGATCGAGCAGCCGTTGGCATCGGTGATGGTCACCGTGTAGGAACCTGCTGTACGACCTGTGGCAGTTGCAGCCGTGCCTCCCGTAGGCGACCATAAATAGGTATAGGCACCCGTACCACCGGAAGCAACAACGCTTGCCGTACCGTTGGAACCGCCGGTGCAGGTCACGTCAGTCTGGGACTGGATGGCCGTCAAGGCAGCCGGTGCGTTGATGGTAAAGTTCTTCTGGATTGAACAGCCATTGGCATCCGTGATGGTCACTGTATAGGATCCGGCTGTACGGCCTGTGGCAGTTGCAGCCGTCCCTCCCGTAGGCGACCATAAATAGGTATAGGCACCCGTACCACCGGAAGCAACTACGCTTGCAGTACCATTAGAACCACCGTTGCAGGTCACGTCAGTCTGCGACTGTGTGGCCGTCAAGCCAGTAGCCGGTGCTGTAATAGTAAACGAGGTAGCGCTCGACAAACCACAGGAATTGGTAACGGTACAGGTCCAGGTACCGGCAGTAAGGCCTGTTGCTGTTGCTGTTCCGTCACCGGCAGGATTACCCGGCGTCCAATCGTATGCAAAGCCGTTTCCGCCAGCAGCACTTACCGTGGCAGAACCGGTGGCATCACCGTTACAGGCAATATTTGTTTGGGCAACTGGGGTTACAGTAACCGAGGGACACTGCCATGTCATTGCATCTAACGCCACATAGGCAATATTCCCTGTTGTCTTGATTACAAACTGATCTATGGAGGTATTGGAATTGTTGACGCCTCCAAAATTCACCATATCAATTAAAGTAAAGCCATTGTTGACTGCCATGCTGGTGTTGAAAGGTGAATTTACCGTGTTGGTAAATACTTCCGCACCTCCAAGCTTTCCGGTTATGGTCAACGTTCCGGAAACACTAAGGCCGAGATCCGATTTCGACAAGAACAGATAAAACTTTTTCAGCGTAAAGGCAGAACTCCCGGCAGCAGAAATCGTAAATTCCACCGGCGTGTTGAAGAAGGTTGTCCCACTGTTGTCTATAAACTTGTGGTCCTTTGTTGTGCCATTCCATCCTCCATTGGAATAAAGGAATACATCAAAAATGGCGGGTGCCTGGCTGGTAATATTGAATACCTTGCCACTATCGGTAAAGCTGGATGATCCAACCCCCTCTGTTTCAAAAGTCTCTGTTGACTGTGCCCTTATCTGGCTGAAAGACAGGAAGGAAATTAATACTAGAAGTAACTTTTTTTTCATTTGAAAGTATATTTATGTTGATTGATTGTATTTTAAACTATATTGCTGGCTTCAAAACGCATTGATAATTATTTTTATGCATATGACTGAATTGGGTACGATTACAAAGGAAATCATCGCTTCACAAGGTATACTTGAGCATGTAAATGCTGTAAAGAAGCTTTCAAAATTTTATAATCAGATTACTACAGGTGACAAGTCTTTTGACTTGACCGCCGATAATGAAAAATACATTGCGGGTGGTCAGGCCCTTTCTACCTATCATGCAGCTGTTTGCACTGATGATTATCTTCGTACTTGTTATTTTTTAAAAGGCGTTTATAAGGCCATTACTAAATTACAAGCTGATTTTCCTTCCCGAAGGATAAAAGTACTATATGCTGGCTGTGGCCCATTTGCAACATTGCTGCTGCCTTTATTGCCCCTATTCGAGAAGAATGCTGTTGAAGCAATCATCTTGGATATCAATTCATCGTCGATCGAGTCTGTAAAAAAACTCATCTCCATTTTACACCTGGAGGATTACAGCCTTGCGATGGTAGAAACAGATGCCACCACCTATCAAAAACCAGATGGATGGGAGATGGACCTTTTTGTTAGCGAAACCATGCATTATGGGCTTACAGCCGAACCACAGGTGGCAATTACCAAAAACTTTATCCCCCAACTGCTCCCGCATACGGTCTTCATTCCCAACCATATTCACATTGATATGGTCTATACCTCTTTCAGCAAAGAACCTTTTATAAAATTCACCCAGAATCCTTTGGAAACTACAAAGAGACAATCAGAACCCGCACGACAACATATAGACAGGCTATTCTCAATTGGCAAGGACGCTGCTGATTTATTGAAGGGCAATCAGATTGCTACTGGATTCTATCCTTTGCCGGATGACCTTCACTCCTATCCGGATCTCGCATTATTTACAGAAATAGAAATTTATGAAGATCTAAGTCTTAAGACTGCTGAATCCGTACTGACAAATCCCTACTGCCTGACGTCGCTGTATCATTTAAAAGCCCACCGGGAATTCCAACTGATCTATGATTTTAGTGAAACACCAAAATGGGCCTATACTTTTAAACAATAATTACGGACGGCTAGGATAAATCCCTTCTATGCAGACAATATAATTCATTGCCATAAAAGGCTGCATGTTTGCAACAGGCGCACCACCTCCTACTGGTTCCTCAGTAGCCATTGCTCCACTCATCTGCATATCCGGAGTAGCATCGGTATAGCCAAAAAAGGCCTCGAATTCACGTCCCTGCGATTTACCCACTGCTGCCAATACTGAAGTGGCAAGAGGTTGACTGTAGGATGCATTGGATGAACTTGCATGGATCTTTATATCATGCTGGTGGGCAGGGATATTAACAATTTCCAACTTGGTTGTTTCGCTACCGCCAACTTCTCCCAGATCATATTTTGTTCCAGTAACGCTTGAATTTCCCGTACCAAGTGGCACCATTCCACTCAAATTGGGCAACGCAAAGGTTCTCACTCCATCACCACCGTAATTGGTTCCCAGAATAGAGAACAATGCACTATAACTCGAAATTGGCAACAATTGGCCCTGGCATAACATCCATCCCCTTGGTGCAAATGTTCCTGCGAAAATCTTAATAGTTCCGATAAATTCTTCCATGATCTTATTTATATTTTGGTTAATGGTACAAATCTAAAACAGTAAATTTTTACACTAGCAGGTAGAATTACCTGTTTTCAACAATACGATAATATTTACATTTGTGGCAAGGAGTCTTTAAAAAACATACTGTAGTTTTTTAAAAACTACAGTATGTTTTTTTTCTATTATATAACAGTCCTATACTTGTTAATAAAAACAAAAAAATAATTACGCTGTGGAGTGTGAGATAATAATTAAAGCTATATCTTTGAAAAAGATAGGCCCCATAAAATCTAAAACCAATAAATAACTGCTAAAATAAAAATTATGGAATTTAACAATTTAGGAAGTATCGTAAACTGCTTGAAGGAATGGGACAGCATCAGGGATAATCCATCCCAAGTGATAGAATACCTTGGCTTTGGGAACTATTTTTCGTTCAAGAGAGACAAGCCTGAAGCTTCTAATCTTCATGCCTATCCTGGCATTTGTGCCGCAGATAAAACGTTTTATATATTTTTAATTGACGCTGAAGCAGATCGAAACAGTAGTGAGATGGACTTGTTCAATGCGATTACGGTTTGCAAGGTGAAGAAAAATATGGGCAATCCAGAGGAAATACCTGAAGCCGAAGCCTTAAAAAGAATTGATACTTGGAAAAAGGAGTATTCAAGTTGGGCTACTGCCCAAATAAATAACCGACTACAAACACAAGGGATTTTCAGGGCATTTAATATTCCCTCCTCCTATATCCAACGAGATGTTGAATATGCAAGTTTCTTTGGTTTGAAGCAACAAGTTGGCACTTTGGCAAGCTACAGTGCGGATCTTATCACGATAGACCGTTCAAGATTTTCACGTGCATTTTATGATACGGTAAGACCCGTACCTCCCTTTGATGTTGCTCCACAAAACAGCTTTCATTTGCTAGCTTTATTATAGAAGTAAGATTATGACCTTCAACAGGTTACTCAGTATCGGTACACTGCTGGTTCCGCTATTATTGCTTTTCGGCGTAATAGCGGGTGCTTGCTATTACCGATACTTGGATAAAAAGAATCAATTCTTGGTCGTATATCTTGCTGTTTGCCTTGCCGTCGATATTTTAAGCCGGATTGCAGGAGAGATTTATAATAATAATTTAATCTTTATCGTGATTTTTAGCTTGTTGGAGTTGCTATTCTTTTATGTATACTACCGGGTTTGCTTTTTTAAAAAGAACATAAGGCGCTATACTGTGGTTACTTTCATTGCCTCCATTTACATAATTTATGAAATGTTTACACTAAAAGACGTAGATCCAATTAATTTTCAGCCTTATTCAAAGGTAATCTGTTCCTTCATCATCATAATCATGTCAATCAATAGCCTTTTCGAAAACATAGGCAAGGAACAGCAGGATAGCGCAATCGTGAAACTGAGTTCTGTTTTTGTAATTTATTTTTCTTTGAACTTGATTTTCTTCCTGCCTGTAAATTTTCTTATCAATGTTACCTCTTCTGTAAAGTTCTATTTCTGGTTTGCAAATCTTTTATTAACAGTTTCACTTTATATTTTTTTAAGCAAGGAAATATGGAAAAATGGCTCGACCCAAAAACGGTTGCAATCTGGATTTTAGTTGTTCTGGCCGTCATAGCGATATTGGCAGTATCATTTGTAAAGCTCGTGCAGATAAATTTCAAACGCATGGTAGAAAACAAGCTGAAAGAATCCCGCCTGCAACTCGAATACCAAAAAAATCTTTTGGAAAGCGGTATCTTGGTACAGGAACAGGAAAGGACACGCATTGCTGCTGATTTGCATGATTCACTGATTGGCAAATTAACCATATTACGGCTGAAGAACCAGGCGGAATACGACTTTGAACAGATGGATCTGCTCCTGGGGGAGACAATTGATGAAGCACGGCGGATATCACATGATCTAAGTCCTCCAATGCTCGAATTTGTTGAATTGCATGAGCTTCTCGAAGACATGATAGCGCCATGGAAAAGATACTTGTCCATCCATTTTTATACAAACATAGACACCTCAGCAACTATAAACCAAAACCTCAAGATACAGATAGCAAGGATCACACAGGAACTTGTTACCAATATCTACAAGCATTCAGGAGCATCAGACGTTTGCATCCAATTAAAAATTACAAGGACAGGCCTCACCCTTCTTGTAAGGGATAATGGAAAAGGATTCGACTATGCGAAAGCAAGGAAAGGCATAGGCCTGCAAAATATAGAACTGAGGATGGTGTACCTTCGAGGCACTCATAAGATAAAATCAAGCACGAAAGGCAGTACTGCCATCATAACACTGAACCACTTACAATTCGGAAACCAATGAAAAATATTTCCATAGCTGTAACGGACGACGATAGCCTCATCGCTGGACTGCTGCAGGACTTTTTAGACAATAGTGAAGGGTATGAAGTACTGTTCAGCGCTTCGGACGGTAGCGAACTTATAGCAAAACTCAATGACAGTGAGCAACTTCCTGACATTGTCCTGCTTGATTTGAAAATGGCGGGAATGGACGGCATAGAGGCAACACGACATCTCAAGATCCATTTTCCAACAATAAAGATTATAGTCATATCATCCCATTACAAGCATAGTTTTTTAAGTTTCATGTTCAAGACTGGTGCTTCGGCATTCTTGCCCAAAGGGATCTCCCCTGTTCTATTGAAACAGATAATACAAACAGTCCATGCAAAATCAGTCTATTTCATGGAAGATCAGATAGAATGCATGAAGGAAAAACCTGCTGCAAAGACCTCTAGATTTATCATAAATGACGATGCGGACCTATCCGAACGCGAAACGGAGATATTGAAACTTATAAGCATGCAGAAAACAGCCAACGAGATCGGTGAAATACTTCATATTACCGGCAGGACTGTAGAAGGGCATAAGAACAACCTGTTCATCAAGACTGGTGCGAAAAATATAGCGGGACTTGTGGTATATGCAATACAGCACGATATCATAAGCATAGATCTTTTACCAAGAATATAGGGATCTTTTTTTTACATCACATCACAACAACCAATGCATCTCCACATTTCCTGTTGACCTTTTCAGCAATAAAAAAACTTAAATGAAAAAATGAACGTTGTTCAAAAAATAATTATATCTTTGCAGCATAAATTCATACCATGAGTACAGCAGAAAGAAAAGCACGCGAAAAGGAAGCCCTGAAGAGCCTGATCCTCAAGGGAGCCAAAAAGCTTTTTTTGGAAAGGGGAATCGAGCAGACCACGATCCGGAACATAGCCGACGAGATCGACTACAGCGTGGGGACCGTCTATGTCTACTTCAAGGACAAGAACGCCATCCTGCACGACCTGCATTCAATAGGCTTCCAGGAACTGGGCGGTTACTTTACCGAATTGCTGTCCGTAAAGGATCCTATGGAACGCTTGAGAAAAATGGGATTCATCTATATGAAATTTGCCCTTGAAAATCAGGAGATGTACGACCTGATGTTTAATGTAAAGGCGCCGATGGAATTCATCGAGGCCTCTGAAAAGGAAGAGTGGAACGAGGGCGTTACCACCTTCGGAGCCTTGAAAACAACTGTAGCGGACTGTATGGGCATCGGACACTTTAAGGGAAATAACCTAGAGCCCCTAGCATTCATGATCTGGAGCCTGGTACACGGCATGTGCTGCCTTGAAATCCGCCAGAGGACGAAAGGCGTCAAATTTAATAATCCGGACACCATCCTTTATGACGGGTACAATGAGTATTTAAAAATAATAGAAAAATTGTAGTTTTTTTTGATCAAAAATTTGAACATAGTTCATTAAATAAACAATGTATAATATGAAAGTAAAAATTTTAGTCCTGCTGGTTTATGGTTTCGGAGCGAGCTCCTACTCGCAGGAAAAGCTCGAAGGTTACATTAAGATGGGCCTCCAGAATAATGAAGTCATCAGACAGCATAATTTTGATATTACCAAGAGCATATACGCGCTCAAGGAAGCACACTCCCTCTTCTACCCCACGGTCTCCCTGAATGCAAACTATACCAAGGCCGACGGTGGCCGTACGATAGACATTCCAATTGGGGACATGCTGAATCCGGTTTACAGCACCTTGAATCAGATTACGAATTCCAATGCCTTTCCCGTCCTTCAGAATCAGTCGGTTCTTATCAATCCTGATAATTTCTACGACGCAAAGATCCACACGACGATGCCCCTGCTCAATTTTGAAATCATCTACAACAAGAGGATCAAGAGCCAGCAAAGCGCGCTCCAGGCAATAGAACTGGAAGTCTACAAGCGGGAACTGGTCAAGGAAATAAAGATCGCCTATTACAGATACCTGCAGTCAGTTGAAGGGATAGCGATCTATCAGGAAGCCTTGAAACTGGTCACGGAAAACCAGAGGGTCAACCAGTCCCTCTTCAAGAACGAAAAGATCAACCGTACCGCAGTGCTGCGAAGCGACAATGAGGTGATCCGCATGGAGGCGAATCTGGAAACGGCGAGGCAGGCAAGCAATAATGCAAGAGCCTATTTTAACTTCCTGCTCAACCAGAAGCTGGACAACGAGATTGAGGCAGACGCGGTGCAGGAAAGCCTGCCGGATGCTATGGTTGGTGAGAATACCGGCAGCAGGGAAGAACTTTTGAAGCTTTCCACAGCCAGGGATCTGAACGACAATGTGGGCAGGCTGGCGAAATCATACTGGTATCCGAAATTAAGCGGCTTTGCAGATGTGGGTTTCCAGGATTTTGACTTTGAAGTAAACAAGGACTCACGTTATTACTTTGCTGGCATTGCCCTAGAATGGAACATTTTTTCGGGAAACAAGAACAAGTACAAGCTCAGGCAAGTGGAAGAAGACAGCAAGAAGATCGCTTCGCAGACAGACAATGTAAGGCAGCAGCTGTTGCTCCAGTTCCAGGTGGCCCAAAACAATCTCAGATCAGCCCTTGAGCAGTTCAATGCGGACAAGAACCAGAAACAGTCAGCCAAAAAATACAACGATGACATTACCAGACTGTACAAGGAAGGACAAGCCATCTACATTGAGCTTCTGGATGCACAGAACCAATGGGTGAATGCCCAGATCAATACCAATATTTCGCGCTACAACTCCTGGATTGCCTTTGCAGAATTGGAGAGGGCCAATGCCACTTTTACTTTTAATTAAAAAAACACTTATTATGAAATCAAAAATCCAAGACCTCCTGAAAAACAACTTTGCGCTTGGGAACAAAAAATCAATAGCGTTATTACTTTTTGCACTGCCGCTTTTCTATGCCTGCAAGGAAGAAAAAAAAGAGCCCGGCGCATTCGATGCATCGGATGTCATATCGATAAAAACGGCTGCCGTGCAGTCATTGGCATTCTCGGGCGATATAGGCGCATCCGGTTTGGTTGCGACCGAAAATGATGCCAATTATTCCTTCAAGATTGGAGGGGTGATCAGCAAGGTCTATGTAGCCGAAGGACAGTTTTTCAAGAAAGGACAGCTGCTGGCGGCATTGGACCAGACCGAAATCAGCGCTGGCCTGAACCAGACCGACCTGAACGTCAAGAAATTTGAACGGGACTACGCCCGTGCGCACAATCTCTACAAAGACAGCGTGTACACTCTGGAGCAACTTCAAAATACAAAGACAGGCCTGGACATCGCAAGAAAACAGAAGGATGCCGTGGCATTCAATGCCCGCTATTCAAAAATATATGCTGCTGCTGATGGATTTGTAGCGCGTAAATTAGCAAATGAGGGCGAAGTCGCAGGACCGGGCTCCCCTGTTCTGGCAATAAATGAGACGGCTCACAACAACAACTACCTGTTGAAAGTTGGCTTGACAGATAAGGAATGGGCAGCGGTGAAAATCGGACAGAAAGCAACCGTAACCCTTGATGGATATCCCGACCATCAATTCGAAGCCACTGTTTTTCGAAAGTCCCAAGCAGCAGATGTAGCACTTGGTTCTTTTCAAGCAGAATTAAAACTCAATATGAAAAACAGCAGGCCGGCAGTCGGGATGTTCGGAAAAGCCGTTATATATGCCGGTAATTCCGAAGATGTCATTACAATTCCCTATGATGCACTTATAGAAGCAGATGGGAACAATGCTTTTGTTTTTATAGTGGAAGGCAATAAGGTAAAAAGACAGTCAGTAACCATCTACAAGTTTGAAAATAAGACAGTTTACATCAAGGAAGGCCTCAAAAAGACTGATCAGATCGCAATTTCCAATAGTGCCTACCTGAACGAACAATCAAAGATAAAGATCATCAACTAACCCTACGGCCATGAAAATAACAAACTTTTCCGTCAAAAATTACCAGTTCACGCTGATCATATTTCTTCTGGTTGCGGTAGTAGGCTACATCACCCTTTTTTCGATGCCCCGCTCCGAAGATCCCTCCACCCATGCGCCGCAGTATCTCATTACGGTGATTTATCCGGGCACCAGTCCAAAGGATATGGAGGAACAGGTCGTAAAGCCCATCGAGAGCAAAATCTATGCCCTTGAGAACATTGATAAGATCCTGACCACCGTAGAAGACGGGGTTGCCGCCTTTCAGGTAAAATTCAAATACGGCGTGGACGTCGACAACAAATATCAGGAAATCTCTACCGAAATAAATGCGTTGAAAAACAGCGAACTGCCCAAAGATATTTACCTGATCAAAACCGAGAAAATCGCCTCTTCGGATGTAAAGATCCTTCAGGTAGCCTTGGTCTCTGAAAATGTTTCGGACAAGAAACTGCGTGACCAGGCCGATATCCTAAAGACAAGACTGGAAAAAATAACGAACCTTAAAGATGTAGAATACGCTGGAATTCCGGAACAGGAAATCAGGGTGGATCTGAACATGGAAAAATTGGCACAATTAAAGATCCCATTAAATCTAGTCATGGGAAGCCTGCAGAGTGAAGCCGCCGACATACCCGGGGGAAGCATCGATATGGACACCAAGGTATTCAATGTGAAAACCAGCGGAAAATTTAAAAATGAACAGGATGTTGCCAATACGGTTATCTACAATGCCAACGGGAAGATCATCTACATGAAAGATGTCGCCCAGGTGAGCTACAAATCCGAGACCGTCGACCATATCACACGCATCAACGGGCACCGCTGTATTTTAGTGACTGCCGGAATGAAAGATAATATCAACATTACCGACGTAGAGAAAGAATACCTTCCTATTGTAGAGGAATTCTCCAAAGAACTGCCCCCAAACATCAAGCTGGTCAAAAACTTCGACCAGGCAAAAATGGTTTCGGAGCGTTTGGGGCATTTGGGGTTTGATTTCGGCCTTGCCATTTTCCTTGTGATCATCACCTTGCTGCCTTTAGGTTCGAGAGCTTCTATAATTGTCATGATCTCAATACCGCTCTCTCTCGCCCTGGGCCTAATAGTTATGAATGCCTTGGGCTATTCGCTGAACCAGCTGAGCATTGTAGGCCTGGTTGTAGCATTAGGGCTTTTGGTAGATGACAGTATCGTGGTGGTTGAAAATATTGAGCGCTGGCTGCGCGAGGGACATTCGAAAATGGATGCGGTCCTAAAAGGCACCAAGCAGATCGGAATTGCCGTTGTGGGCTGTACAGCCACTTTGGTCATTGCATTCCTGCCTTTGGCTTTCCTGCCAGATATGGCCGGTGAATTTATCCGTAGCCTTCCAATGGCTGTAATTACAAGTGTACTGGCCTCAATGATCGTGGCACTGACGCTGGTTCCGTTTTTGGCAAGCCGTTTTCTAGAAACCCATGATCATGCAGAAGGAAATATCTTTCTTCAATACCTGCAGAGATTCCTGACCGGGTCTTACCGAAGCATTATGCCCAAGGCGCTTAAATACCCAAGGACTACTATTGCCATCTCGATAGGCTTGAGTATTATGGCATTTGGATTATTCACCATTACCGGATTTAAACTCTTCCCTACCTCTGAGAAACCCATGTTCTTAATTAATGTAAAAACACCCCTTCAGTCGAGTATCTCAGAGAGCAACAGGGTAACAAAATTGATAGAAGAAGAATTAAAAAACCATAAGGAAATCGCCTTTTTTACGGCAAATGTCGGCAAGGGAAATCCTCAGATCTACTACAATGTACACCCACAGGACAGAAAAACTGACTTTGCACAGGTTTTCGTTCAGCTCTCCGATGAGGCAAAACCTTCAGAGAAGACAGCCCTTATCGAGAGACTGCGCGAAAAGTTCAAAAATATGCCTTATGCTAAAATAGAAATCAAAGATTTTGAACAGGGACCGCCTCTTGAGGCCAATATTGTAGTGCGCCTCTTTGGAGATGATCAGGAAGTACTTCGAAAACTGTCTTTTGAGGCAGAAAATATTCTGCGCGCACAGAAAGGAACAATATATGTCAATAATGAACTAAACACTTATAAGACCGATGTCAAAGTAAAAATTAACAAGGAAAAAGCACGCACGCTGGGGGTTTTGACCAGTGATATTGACAAGGTTGTACGCCTTGCCGTAGCAGGCCTTACAATGGGGGATTACATAGACGACCGCGGAGATGCCAGAAAGGTGACCCTTACCCTGCCAAGGGATAAGTTCTCTAATTTGGATGCCTTGAAGGATTTGTATGTAAACAATATTCAGGGAACGCCCATTGCCCTGAACCAGGTGGCAACATTGTCTTTTGAAACCTCACCCACAGCTATCAATCATTTCAATAAATCAAGGTTCGCAAAAGTAACAGCCGTATCAGAACATGGGTATTATGCCAATGACCTGCTGAAGGAAATCGTTCCAAAACTGGATCAGCTGAAAATGCCAAAAGGGTATTACTACAAACTGGCCGGGGAGAAAGAATCTGAAGGCGATTCGCTTGGAGGCAATTTTCTCTCAGTTATCATCCTGAGCGCCTTTTTGTTCATAGCTGTTTTATTGTTGCAGTTTAAAACCTTTAAAGGAATTATAATTGTGCTCTCTATCATTCCGCTGGGGATTTTAGGAGGGGTAGTATTTCTTCTCATAGACGGCAGCCCAATGTCACTGGTAGCGATTATCGGCTTTATCGGGCTATCAGGGATCCAAGTCAAGAACTCCCTTCTTCTGGTAGATTTTACCAACCAATTGCGACTGGAAGGAAAGTCTATTGATGAAGCGATTGCCATTGCCGGGGAAACAAGGTTTCTTCCTGTGGTATTAACATCCATTACAGCGATCTGCGGACTGATCCCCCTTGCCCTAAATTCCAATCCGCTTATTGCTCCTTTAGCCATTGTGCTTATTGGAGGGCTTATAAGCTCAACGATCCTTTCAAGAATTGTAACACCGGTAATGTATAAACTCATTCCGCCTAATCTGGATAATGAATAACCCCGGCGGAGAGCCTGACAAATGAAAAATAAAAAGTTTGCCCGGCATGTTAAAATTAATCTTAAAAATTTAATTCAAACAACATACTAAAACCAATAGTATGAAAATTAAAAACGTCACAGTATTTGGATCTGGCGTACTGGGTGCACAGATTGCTTTTCAAACTGCCTATCACGGCTACAATGTCACATTGTTCGATATCAGGGAAGACCTGCTGGAAAATGCGAAGGTCAAATTCGAACAGTTTAAAGAACTTTACAAGCAGGATCTAAATGCCGCTCCTGCCGCTCTGGATGCCGCCTTATCAAGAATATCTTTCACAACTGATCTGGCACAGTCAGTAAAAGATGCCGACCTTACTATCGAAGCGATTCCTGAAAACCTGCTGATAAAAAAAGATTTTTACATCAGCCTGGGTGCGGTGGCTCCATCAAAAACAATCTTCTGTACCAACTCTTCCACATTCCTGCCAAGCCATTTTGCGGTTGAAACAGGAAGGCCGAAACAATTCCTGGCACTGCACTTTGCGACGAACCTGCTGAAGAATAATTTGGCGGAAATTATGGGGCATCCGGGCACCGATCCCGAAATTTTCGACCTGATAGTCCAATTCGCCAAATCCATTGGGATGTTATCCATTCCAATCTATAAAGAACAGCCCGGCTACATCACCAATTCGTTATTAATACCATTATTGATAGCAGGTTTTGATTTGTACCAAAATGGAGTCGCCGATGTAGCATCGATCGACAGGACCTGGATGAAAAGCCTTGGGGTTGATATGGGACCAATGGCTATGTTGGATTTTGTGGGAATGAATACGGCATACAATGTGGTCGCATCAATTGCTGATTCTACAGGAGACGAAGTTTGGAAGCAGAGAAAGGATTTCATGAAAGAGCACTTTATTGACAAGAACAAGCTTGGTGTCGCCACTGGTGAAGGCTTCTATACATATCCGAACCCCGCTTATCAGGATGCCGATTTCCTAAAGTAAACGACGATAGCCATGCCCGATAAGAAGAAATAATTCGAAACTTATTGGGCATTTTTCAGGTACAAGCATGGATGCTGCAGGATTTCTGCAAAATCAAAATGGTTGGTGCCCAAAAAGAGAAAAAAATAGAACTAACTTAAATTTATTAGAGATGAAAGAATACATTTTGGTTACCGGAGTATCCTCCGGAATCGGTTATGAGATGGCCAATCAATTGGCAGGTAAATCATTCAACCTGATACTCGTTGCCCGTACGGAAAGCAAGCTCCGGCAGATGCAGGCCGACTTGACAAAACAGCATGGCATTCTGGTCCATTATTTTGTTGCCGACCTCTCTGATCCGAATGCTGCCAAAGACCTTTACGCAAAGGTCAAAGGTGAAAATTTAGTGATAACCCATCTGGTAAATAATGCAGGTGTCGGAAACTATGGCAATTTTATTGAAACGCCGCTCCAAGAAGAGCTGGACATGATCCAATTAAACATTTCCAGTTTGGTCGTATTGACCAAGCTCTTTTCGCAAGATATGGCAGGACGCGGGTCTGGCCGGATTATGAACATAGGATCTGTGCTTTCATTTCTGCCCTTCCCCTATTTTGCTGTCTATTCTGCAACAAAAGCTTTTGTAATGGCTTTCAGCGATACGCTTGCCGCTGAACTGGAAGGAACCGGAGTCATCGTCAATTCCCTTTATCCCGGAACGACAGATACCGGCTTTACCACCGACAAGATGCAGTCCACCAATCTTCACAAAACCAAACCGATGCATCCCAAGGAAGTGGCGATTCAGGGCGTAAGGCATCTATTGGAAGGAAATGGAAAAAAAGTGGTGGGCTTTCAAAACTGGTTCAATTCCAAGCTCCCAAATTTTGTGCCTGATGGTATAATGATGAAGATCAAGAAGAAGCTGGCGAGTCAGAAATAATTATAAAGGTAGACAGCTTAATAAAATAAATGCTGATGTGAGTGTAATAATATCCAACGCGAAGCTAAAATACTGTGTTAAATAGCTTAAATAAAATATACCGTTCGGTATTATTATTTATCTTTGTCCTGTAATAATCACTCATTAAATGTCAAAAGCGGCACAAACCCGACAATTCATTATTGAAAGGACAGCCCCTGTCTTCAACAAGAAAGGCTTTGCTGGCACCTCATTGTCTGATATGGCAGAGGCGACAGGCCTGACCAAGGGAAGCATTTACGGAAATTTCGAAAACAAGGAAGAAGTGGCGCTCGCCGTTTACAGGCACAATACGGGCCAGCTGTCGAAAAATAAGGAAGCATGGATAGCTGGACACAAAGATGCCCATTCCCGGCTGATAGCACTCGTTGACTTTTACCGCCAAAATTGGAAGCCAATTTTTGAAAATGGCGGCTGTCCAATTCTGAATGCCGCCACCGAATCTGACGACACCATGCCCCCTATGAAGGCAAGAGTAAAAATGACATTTGAAAGCTGGGAAAAAAATATTTCTCGGATTATCCAGGACGGCATCAAAGAAGAGGCGTTCAAGCCGGAAATAAATACTGCAGATTACGCTTGTTTATTCGTCATGATGATCGAGGGAGGAATCTTGCGGTCTAAAATTGCGGATAGTCCAGATAAATTGTATCTGGTACTGGACAGGATAGTGAAAATTATAAATGAAGAAATTGTGAGATAAAATTTTTTACACTAAAAAATACCGATTGGTATATAATGATTTAAAATTACAAAAGATGACACATTTGGAAAAAATGAAATCCTTTACGGGTAAAGAATTTACAGAATCACTATCTCCTTTGATGCGCTGGCTTAATCCGATAATTCTAAGTGCTGAGCAGGGAGCATTGGAATTTGAATACCATATTCGTCCGGAATGGCTCAATCCTGCAGGAAGCCTCCACGGAGGCGTGACCGCTGCTATTATGGATGACATCATCGGCGCCACTATGATCTCCTTGAACGAACCTAATTTTTACACTACCATCAATAATGTGGTTGATTATTTTTCTGCGGCTGGCCCGGAGGAAAAAATCATTGCAACGACAAGAATCGTCAAGAAAGGAAAGCAGTTCGTCAACGCCCAATGCGAAATCTGGAACAGTGACAGGAGCAGGATGATCGCCAGGGGAACTTCAAATCTATTTAGGACAGAAATAAAAATAGCAGAATGAAAAGAGTCGTGATAACAGGTCTGGGAACCATAAATCCTTTGGGAAATGACATCGATAGCTTTTGGAAAAATGCTATGGAAGGAAAAAGCAGTGCCGGAATTATTACGCGCTTTGACGCATCAAAATTCCGCACGCAGATTGCCTGCGAAATCAAAAATTTTGAACCTCAAAAATACTTGGATCGGAGCGAAATCAAGCGAAGCGATTTGTTTACGCAATATGCGCTGTACAGCGCTTCGCAGGCATTGGAAGATTCAGGTTTGGATATTTCATCGGTAGATCCATTTGATATCGGCGTCATCTGGGGCGTTGGTCAAGGTGGCATGGAAACGTTCGAGAGCGAAGTGGAAAATTATGTTACAGGAAAATATATTCCAAGGTTCAGTCCGTTTTTTGTCCCAAAACTTATTGTCAATATGGCTTCAGGAATGATATCGATGAAATTTGGCCTGCAGGGAATAAACTATACCACCGTGTCGGCCTGTGCCACATCAAACACGGCGATGATGGACGCCTTCAATTATATCCGTTGGGGAAAGGCAAAGATATTCGTTACGGGAGGTTCGGAAGCTCCCATTACCCCCGCTTCGGTCGGAGGATTTTCTTCAATGAAGGCAATGTCGGCGCGCAACAATGATCCGCTGACGGCAAGCCGCCCTTTCGACAGGGACCGTGACGGCTTTGTGATGGGCGAAGGCGCAGGCGCCATAATCCTGGAAGAATATGAACATGCCAAGAAAAGGGGGGCTAAAATCTATGCAGAATTGGTTGGTGCCTCGATGACTGCTGATGCCTATCACATGACCTCTCCACATCCGGAAGGTTTGGGCGCTTCAAAAGCCATGCAGCTTGCCTTGGAAGAAGCGAAGCTCGATGCTTCCGAACTGGATTATTTGAACCTCCACGCAACCTCCACGCCTGTCGGGGATATTGCTGAACTCAATGCGGTCAGCAAGACTTTTAAGCGATCGAAAAACTTGTGGGTAAGCTCATCAAAATCAATGACAGGACATTTGCTGGGTGCTGCTGGAGCAATTGAAGCTATTATTGCAATCAAGTCGATTACAGAAAACAGCATCCCTCCGACCATCAATATTGAAAATCTGGATGCTGGAATTCCAGAGGGCATTCAAATCGTGATGGGCCAGCCGATGCAAAAGACAGTCAAGACGGCAATGAGCAATGCTTTCGGATTTGGAGGGCACAATGCAACGGTTATATTCCGTGAAATCTAATTTAAATCAATTAAAATGAAAGAAGTATTTATAATAGCTGCCAAGCGAACACCAATCGGTGGATTTTTAGGAAATTTTGTTGAAGTTTCAGCCACTGAATTAGGTGCGGCTGCCATCAAGGGGGTAATTGATTCCACAAATATAGACAGTGCAAATATCGATTCTGTTTATATGGGAAATGTGCTGTCTGCAAATCTGGGCCAGTCACCTGCACGGCAGGCTTCGAAATTTGCAGGCATTCCCGATCAGACAGATGCCACGACAGTCAATAAAGTTTGTGCCGCCGGAATGAAAGCAACCATTCTGGGCGCTCAGCAAATCCAATTGGGACTGGAAAACGTTGTCGTTGCCGGCGGTATGGAAAGCATGAGCAATGTACCGCACTATACCAATAAGCGAAAAGCGAATAAATTAGGACACGAAACTTTGATAGACGGGCTTCTGAAAGATGGATTGACCGATGTGTACAACGATTACCATATGGGAAATGCGGCCGAGCTCTGCGTAAAAAAATACAGCATTTCTAGAGAACAGCAGGATGAATATGCTTTGCAATCGTATGAAAAAGCGGCCAAAGCGACGAAAGAAGGAAAGTTTGCAAATGAAATGATTCCTTTTTCGTTAAAACAAAAACAGGGAGCAATAATCATTACCGAGGATGAAGATATTTATAAAATAATCCCTGAAAAGATTTCCAAATTAAAACCGACTTTTGTTGAAGGGGGTACTATTACCGCTGCGAATGCAAGCAATCTGAATGATGGTGCGGCCGCATTATTACTGGCATCAAAAGAAGCCGTAGAACAATACAATCTTAAACCTTTGGCAAAAATCATCGGATATGCAGATGCGGCGCAAGCTCCGGAATGGTTTACCACTTCCCCATCGATTGCCATTCCGAAAGCTTTGGCAAGGGCAAATCTGAATTTGGAGGACATTGATTTTTTTGAAATCAACGAGGCCTATGCAGCAGTAGCACTGGCAAATCAGATAGAATTGGGATTAGACCCTCGCAAAATCAATGTTTATGGTGGTGCTGTCGCTTTAGGACATCCATTGGGCGCTTCAGGAGCTAGGATAATTTGTACTTTGGTTTCAGTTCTCCAGCAGGAAAAAGGCAAATACGGCGTTGCGGCCATCTGCAATGGCGGTGGTGGCGCATCAGCTATTGTCATTGAAAACTTAAGGCAAGCGTAAAGATCGATTGCAAAAAACAGAAAGCCCCGGAGTAAATACAGGGCTTTCTGACTGACAGTAAGGATTGAATAAAATTATTCACTATATATTGTTTACATCCTGATGGTGCTATTTTTACAGATACGGCCTTGCCATTTCATCAGCATCGGCAAGATTTTGGGCACGCTTGCTGCTATCGGCTTGCTGTAATGCGGCTTTCAACTCGTCCTTGTCCAGATCCTGACAATAGGCAGGTTCGCCCGGTTGCTGTCTCCAAGATTCGGAAAGCGGTCCACCGTCTAGGGCATCGAAGCCGATTTCATCAATGAGTTTCATTACGGCCTGTTTTTGTTCCGCATCGTCGCCCGCAACTGATAATGCGATTCGGTTTGGACTTTCGGCGGGAGTTGCTTTTGAAGATAAACTTGGAGCAACAATATTATTAAAAGCCTTGATTATCGGATGGCCGATTACTTTTGCAACCCATTCGCTGTCCGTCATTCCATTTGCAATCTCAGTAATTGCTCCATCACGGGAGGGATAATAATTACCTGCATCCACAACAATTGCTTTGGAGGCAGATAAAATAGCAATGGGTAGATTTACCATTGCCCTTTGCGGAATGGCAAGTATGACTAAGTCTTTTGCACTTGCAGCCTGTTCCGATGTTGTGGCTTTTGCACCTGTTTTTGTAACAATTTCGCCTAATGTTTCTGGTCCTCTTGAATTGGAGATTGAAACCTTATGTCCAGCTTTTGTTAAATGTCTGGCAAGCGTGCTTCCTATATTGCCGGATCCTATTATTCCTATTTCCATTTGATACCTGTTTTATTAGTTCTGATTAAATTTTCAATTTAAACGCGAGGGTCAATCCCATACTGATCCGGGGCACCCAAATTTTCACGTAACGTTTTGCCTTCATACTCCTTGTGGAAAAGACCTCTTTCCTGCAAGATGGGAATTGCCTCATCCACAAAGGCATCAATTCCGTCTGTATTTACGTCTGGCGAAATCCAGAAACCATCGGCCGCACCTGCTTCAAACCAAGCCTGCATATGGTCTGCTGCCTCTACACCCGGACCTACTATCACAGGATGATAATCAATCACGCCGTGTGCCAGAACATCACGCATGCTCCAGCCTTCCTTTGCAATTTTTAAAGCATTAGCAGAACGGACATCATAACGTGACGGTCGGGCTGTTTCCAGCTGTGCTTTGCTAATTGGTTCGTTGATTTGGGAAGGATTCAATGGAATTCCTAACATTTGTTGCAGGTAACCAAGTCTTTGAATCAATGAATCTCCACCCAACTGAATTCGGCGTTCCAATGCAGTCCGTCTGTCTTTGGCAATCGTTGTCATCAATCCTGGAATGTATTTTATCTCATCGGGATTACGACCGTACCTTTTCGCGGCTGCCCTAAATGCATCACGCTGGGCTTTTGCATCTTCAATGGTAAATGCAGCACCAATGACTACATTTGCAAAACGTCCTGCCAACGCGTGTGCATTGGGACTTCCGCCTGCGTGAAAGATAATGGGCTGTCCCTGCTCGGATGGCGGGATATAAAGCGGTCCTCTCGAACCGACAAATTTGCCTTGCAAATTAATCGGAAGGATTTGTTCTTTCCTTGCAAACTGTCCTGTCTGTTGATCATGGATCCAGGCGTCTCTGCCCCAACTGCCCCACAGTGCCTGCACTACTTGGACGAACTCGTGTGCACGGCCATAACGGTCTTCACTCGACGGAATACGTCGCCCGTAATTGGCGGCAACGTCTTCTCCGCTCGATGTGATGGCATTCCAGCCCGCCCTTCCATGACTCATCACATCCAGTGCCTTGAATTGTCTCGCCAAATTGAAAGGTTCATTAAAAGTGGTGGATCCGGTAGCGACCAAGCCAATACATTCAGTCTCTCTCGCCACTACCGCAAGGGTCATCATCACATCGAGGTTAAAAGCTGGAGCTTCAGTTGAAATATCGGCCAAGACAGCACCTGGCCCGTCTGGTAAAAAGAGAAACTGGAATTTGCCACGCTCTGCGGCTTGGGCTTGCCTAACCCGCGCATCGAAGCTGGTGTAGCTTTCGGGATCCACTCCTGGCATACGCCAAGCTCCCGGCTGAGAGCCGTATCCATTGCCTAGGTGCAGACCGATGATCATCTTTTTATCTACTTTCATACGTTGTAAATTTTAAAATAGATTGTTTTGTAAAATTAAACAAATTTACTTTCCTTTGTATAGTACTTTCCCAAAGGAAAGTAATTTTAAACTACAGGGTATGGCAAAAAAGAAAGTTTACTGCGAGTGTCTTAATACTGTCAAACCTGTTCGGGACACGCTCGAAGTCATTAATGGGAAATGGAAGTTGCCCATCATTATTTCGGTGGGTGTTGGCAACAGCCGATTTACAGACATCCAGGAAAGCATTCCCGGATTAACACCGAAGGTTTTGTCAAAAGAACTCAAGGATCTTGAGCAGCACGAACTGATTAAAAGAGTGATAATTGAGGATTATCCGATAAAGACAGTTTACCATCTTGAGCCTTATGCAGATACTTTGACCCCCATCATTTATGCAATGAAAGATTGGGGTTTGAACCATCGGGAAAAAATTTTCAAGAAGTAAGGCGGTATAATTAAAAGCTATGTGTGTGTTCAGATCATTCTCCTCTGGGGAAACGATATGGTTTTTCAGATTAATGCAGGCAACAAGCACGGCATTCGGGAAGTCTCACTGGACAAATTTGGATTTTTCACAAAACCGCTTCGAAAAATCCTATCCGATAGATGCATGGACAAGCCAATGATGATTTTAATCAATAAGAACTGATCAGATGCAAAACCAACAAAACGCCAATAAAATTCGAAAGTTAAATTGCGAGCCTGATGTTAAACATCCAAACTACGTTTTATTTATATTTACATTAAAATAATCATTCAGGATGGATACAGCAATTTTTAGAGAAGCAGCGATTGACGATATTCCACAGATGGCCGTGGTGAGAAATTCCGTAAAGGAAAATGCAATATCCAATCCGGATCTGATAACGACCGAAGACTATATCGAGTTCATGACGGTTCGTGGAAAAGGATGGGTTTGTGAAATAGACGGACAGATCGTAGGATTCTCGATTCCGGACCTGGTAGACAACAACATCTGGGCCTTGTTCCTGCATCCTGATTTTGAAAACAGGGGAATCGGCAGGAAATTGCACGACATGATGCTCGATTGGTATTTTGCCCAAGGAAAAAACGAGGTATGGCTGGGAACCGCGCCGGGAACCAGGGCCGAAGAATTCTACAGGAAATCGGGTTGGACCCAGAACGGGATGTACGGAAAAGAAGTCAAGTTTGAAATGACGAAGCAAGAATGGGAGAAAATCAAGCAGGACAAACAATAGCATGGAACCTCATTTTTTTGCACAACCAGAAGACTTCAGGAAGTGGCTGGAAAAAAATCATAACACGGAAACCGACATCATTGTTGGCTTTTACAGGAAAGGAACCGGCAAAAAGAGCATCACTTGGGAACAGGCCGTTGATGTGGCGCTCTGCTATGGCTGGATTGACAGCATCCGCAGGAAGATTGACGACGAAAGCTACTCGAACCGGTTTACCCCTAGAAAAAAGACGAGCATCTGGAGTGCCAAGAACATTGCCAATATAGAACGCTTGCAAAAGGAAGGATTGATGCAACCTTCAGGATTGGAAGCTTTTGAACATCGAAAAGACAGCCGGTCGAAAGTATATTCTTTTGAAAGTGAAGCCAAGGAATTGGATGATGGCTTGGCAAAAATCTTCAAGAGCAATAAAAAGGCCTGGGACTTCTTTAACCTGCAACCACCTTCCTACAGGAAAATCATCATCCATTGGATTGTAACGGCCAAGCAGGAAGCCACAAGATTGTCAAGGCTTGAAAAGGCGATTGCCGCAAGCCAGGAAGGGAAAAGGATGTAACAGTATTGAATCAGTTTTTTACTTTTTTCTTTAGAATGGTTGTTCCGTTCAGATGGTCGATCATCACTTCGTAAGTAGCGGAACTATCTGCGGCAAGAAAACCTCCAATGATACCAAACATCAATGTGGCGGCAACTACCGTTCCATTGTCGGCAGTGTTTTTTGTTCTTCCGACATAATAGAAATCATCTTCAACTTTCAAAAGTTCATAATAGCCATAGCTTGTTGCGATATACGGGATGCCGTTTTCGACAACAGCATACGTATCTTGAATTGAAATGGGTACATAATTTCCTTTAAAATCCTTGTAGGTGACCTCCTTTATCTTTTCCTTCTTGTTTCTTTCTATCTTGAAATCGGTGTTGTTGGGCGTTTGATCACGGAAACTGCTGTAGTTGGTATACAAGCCATCGACATACTTTTCATTGGCGTAGAGCGGGAAGGATCTTTTTTCGGATTGTTCAATTTTCAGAACATCATTGAAGGTCAAAGGATTGGTTGTTTTATCCTTTGGATATTTCATTGCCTTTGCTATGAAATCACTTATGATACGGCTTGCATTCTTGTAATTTTTTTGGGTCACGTCCATGGCATTTACTTCTTCAACCAGATCCATATCAAAAGTTCGGTAATACTTGCCATCACTTTTGAAATAGGCAACTGCCCTGAGATAGAAATAGCCTGTTTCCTTGAAGGCTTCGGTAACTTCGGCAAATTTCATATCCCTGAGCTGGATCACCAAGGTATCATTTGAAGTAGTTTCTGGGCTTTTTAACGATGCGAAGATGGATTGAAACTGCTGAGAAATAGGAATCTTGGGCTGTACCAAAGCTTTCTTGTTGAATGCACCTTTTTGTACGATGCCGTAGCTGGCCGTATCTTTTCGAGAATCTATATATTCGAGAATACCGAAATTACTTTGTGTAGTGTACGCGGGAAGCGCTGCGGTAAAATCTTCTGTTTTTTTTATTTGGGCAGTTGCGACTTGAAGCGTAAGGCAGCAAAGGAATGTATATTTTAAAAACTGGGACATCATGCTCTTTATTTGAGTGGTCAAAAATACTTTAAATTTTAATTTATTCCCTGCTTATAAAAAAATATCCGACCCCTTCTGCCGCTCTGATTTTGGATTTCAGGCAGAAAAGAATTACAAAGGATTCTGATGCAATGAAATAATGGTTAATTTTACTTCCGCTATTCACAATTTAAAAACAAACGAAGATGTCCTACTGTACCGCCATTGAAAATATGCCCGAACCAAGAAAATCACTTCATAAGAACTACCACGATCATCTTTATGGTTTTCCGATACACGATGACAATGAATTGTTTTGCCGCTTGGTTCTGGAAATCAACCAGGCGGGATTGAGCTGGGAAACCATCCTGAAAAAGGAAGCCACTTTCCGCAGTGCCTACGATAATTTCGACATCAAGAAAGTAGCGAATTATACGGAAACCGATCGCGAACGATTATTGGCCGATGCGGGAATCATCCGAAATAAATTGAAAGTGAATGCGGCGATAGAAAACGCAAGAACCATATTGTTGCTTCAAAGGGAATTCGGTTCCTTTGAGAAATGGCTGGAGCACCACCATCCAAAAACCAAGGAAGAATGGGTAAAAATCTTCAAGAAAACCTTCAAGTTCACAGGTGGCGAGATTGTAAACGAGTTCCTGATGAGCATTGGCTACCTGTCAGGTGCCCACGATGCAAATTGCAAGATACAGGCAGCCATTTCCAAGGAAAAGCCAATGTGGATGAATCAATAAACACATTGACAGGTCTAGACACGAATTGCACAAATTTTCACTAATTGAATTTGTGGAAATTTGTGCAATTCGTGTTTATTTTAGCAAATGAATCTGTGAAAATCTGTGAAATCTGTGTTGGAAAAAATCCCCCGCTTCTATTGAGACGGAGCCTTAAATTTAATTTTCAGACAGCCTCTTGTCAATAATCCGCTCCATGTAATCCTGGATAAAGGCTTTGCATTTCAATTCGATCAAGTCCATTTCGGCATTCCGGTTGGCAATAAGATTTTTGGCCATTCCCTTGTCGTTCTTGTCATAAAACCCCGTAGCTTTCTTTCCGTCAAAGGTACAGATGTAATTGCCACTCATGAATTGGTACAGGTTCGAAGAAAACTTGATCACAAAAGGTTCCTCGCCTTCGTTTTTACTTGCAAGGCTCCTGCCCCAGCTCCTGAAAGGCTTCTTGTAGCCTATCATGTCCAAAATGGTTGGGTAGATATCAATCTGTTGCGCCCATTCGTTGCTTGCACCAGGTGTTGCATACTTTCCATTTGGCGAGTAGAACAAGATGGGCACGGTGTGTCGGTTGAATTCCTTCAGGTATTCGTCGTAGGCCACCGTATTTCCGTGATCAGCAACAAGGACAAATATTGTATTGTCAAACCAAGGCTGCTTCTTGGCTTCCTTGAAAAATTGCTTCAGGGCATAATCCGTGTAGCCTATGCACTTGTGGATGTTCACATCGCCGTCAGGAAATTTTCCTTTATATTTTTCAGGTACTTTATATGGTTCGTGTGAAGAGACAGAGAAAAGTGTCGCCATAAAAGGTTGTTTCTTCTTGTCGAGCGTGGTTTTCATGTACTGGAAAAACGGCTCGTCCCAGATGCCCCACACACCATCAAATTCATCATCGTTATTGAATTCAGTCTTGCCGTAATAATGCTCGATGCCCAAGATGTTTCCGAAACCGAGAAAGCCCATCGAACCGTTTGGAGCCCCGTGGAAAAAGCTGGTATCATACCCCTCGTCCTTCAGTACCGAAACCAGGGATTGTATTTTTTGCTTGGTATAAGGCGAAGACGTAAAAGCATCCTTGAACGAAGGAACGCCCGCCAAGATGGACGACATTCCATGGATGGATTTATAACCGTTGGCATAGGCATTCGTAAAAATCATACTGTGCTGTGCAAGCGAATCTATAAAGGGTGAATAGCCTTTGTAGTGGGGAATGTTTTGCTCTTTATTGAAGCTCGAAATATACTCCCTGGCATAACTTTCCAGTATGAACACCACAACATTTGGCTTTGTTGATGGATTGTGGTCGTACTGTTTTATAGGCTTGATGTATTTTGCAATGATCTCTGGCTTAACAAAGTCCTGCTTCTTGAAACTGTTTGCGCTGATCGTCCTGATAATCGCAAAAGGCGTATTCAAGACCAAATCACCTTGCGAAATATGGCTTACATAACGGTTGGCATCTAATAGATTGATTGGTCGCGTACTTTTCTTGAAATCGCCCCTGATACCACCGATACACATTACAACGATAACCAAGAAACCGAGCGTTGATAGTCCGAAATACTTGATGTTTTTTACCGGAGCTACGGGGGTTACCTTCACTTTTTTATACAAATAAACCCATAAACAAGAAAACAGAATTAGCAGTGCAAACACGTGCCAATAATTTACCAGGAAATTCCCAAACAACGTTGCCTTGTTCGATTCGTGTTCCAGGGAATCCATCACCGCTATCGTGGTCCTTCCAAAAATAAAACGGTAATAGATCAGGTCGATAAAGTTGGTCGACCAGGCTATGAAATTGGTGGTAAAATACAAATAGAATAGGAATTTCTGGAACCCTTTCTTGGTATTTACAACTAAAGGAAGTATCGAAAGCAGGATAAACAATCCATTGGAATATAAGATTGCCGTGGTATCAAAAGCCAAACCATGGTAGTACAGTCTGAAAAACTCAAAGAAGGAATCCACTACCACAAGATGTGAATTATAAAGGTAGAAAAGGACTCGGGTGATAAAATAAAAAAGATAGGCTAAAAATATTCTGTAAAACAGGACTTTATATTCATTGAAGCGGAAAAATTGCTGCATTTTAATGGAAGTTTTAAAAGTACAAAACTACATATTTCATAAGGAAAATTTAATATTCTGCATAAATATTGTGAATGATTATATATTTAATTAATTTGCAATCAGTAAATCCTAATATAATCAAAAATGAGTGCAATAACCCGACTGTTTGATTTTCCCTACCATCAACAAAAAAACTATAATATTCCGGATGCCTTGGTAACAAAGCAGGACGGTGTGTGGGTGAAAACCTCAACAGAAGAATACATCGAAAAGGCCAATACCATTTCGAGAGCCTTGCTGCGATTAGGAATTCAGAAAAACGACAAGATTGCCATCATTTCTTCCAATAATAGGACCGAGTGGCACATAATGGACATTGGCACGCTTCAAACCGGAGCGCAGACCGTACCCGTTTATCCTACTATTTCAGAAGCGGATTATGAATACATATTGAATCATTCGGAAGCTAGCTATTGCTTTGTATCGGATGATGTGGTACTGGACAAGCTGAATGCCATCAAGCACAATGTCCCGAAATTAAAGGAAATCTATTCTTTCAATAAGATAGAAGGATGCAAGAATTGGTCGGAATTATTGGAATTGGGAAAAGACATCAGTAATCAGGGCGAAGTGGAAGAACGCAAGGACAAAGTAAAACCACTTGAGCTTGCTACCATAATTTATACTTCAGGAACTACAGGAAAACCTAAAGGGGTAATGCTTTCACACAATAATATCGTATCAAATGTATTGGATTGTGCCAATAGGATTCCGTTTGAAGCAGGAAAGAGCAAGGCCTTGAGCTTCTTGCCGATTTGCCATATTTATGAAAGGATGGTAACCTACATCTATCAATACTACGGAGTTGCGATTTATTTTGGTGAATCCATTGAAAAGATTTCCGATAATGTAAAAGAAGTGGGTCCAAATGTAATGACAGGTGTTCCGCGGCTTATCGAAAAAGTTTACGAGAAGATTATCGCCAAAGGTTCTGAACTGACAGGTATCAAGAAGAAACTATTCTTCTGGGCAATTTCTGTTGGTTTGAGATACGAGCCGGATAACGCAAACGGTTGGTGGTACGGAGTTCAATTGACCATTGCCCGAAAACTGATCTTTAGCAAATGGAAGGCAGGCCTGGGTGGCAATTTAGACTTGATTGTAAACGGAAGCGCCGCATTGCAGCCTAGATTGGCGCGTGTATTTGCAGCAGCTGAAATTTATGTGATGGAAGGTTATGGTTTGACCGAAACATCACCGGTAATATCCGTAAACGACAGGCGTAATGGCGGTTTCAAGATTGGAACAGCCGGAAAAATAATTGACAACGTGGAAGTGAAAATTGCCGAAGACGGTGAAATCCTTTGCAAGGGTCCGAACGTGATGATGGGATATTATAAAGATGAAAAACTGACAAGCGAAGCCATTGTGGATGGTTATTTCCATACGGGAGATATAGGCCAGGTGGATGCCGAAGGTTTCTTGAAGATAACTGACAGGAAAAAGGAAATGTTCAAGACCTCCGGTGGAAAATACATTGCACCCCAATTGATTGAAAATGCAATGAAGCAGTCCCGTTTTATTGGCGAAATCATGGTGGTTGGCGATGGAGAGAAAATGCCTGGTGCTTTTATCCAGCCGGATTTTGAATTCGTAAAGCAATGGGCCAAGAAGAAGAACATCAGCATCGGCAGCAGCAACAAGGAAATCATTGCCAATGAAGAAGTAAAAAAGCGTATTGATGAAGAAGTAGGAACCATCAACGAAAAGTTCGGACACTGGGAAAAAATCAAGCGTTTTGAATTGACTCCGGACGTATGGTCGATAGACGGTGGACACCTCACCCCTACCATGAAACTCAAACGCAAGAGCGTAATGGAAATCTACAAGGATTTATACGACAAGATTTATAAATAAAAGAAAAGCCACGGATTTACAAGTTCGTGGTTTGTTTTTAAACGGCTATGTTGGTTGTCAGAAAGACTCAGACAAACATTATTTCCATATAGCTATGTGTTAAATAGACTGGATTGCAACAAGGATTCCTTTATCTTTATAATTGTAAATTAAGCTTCAAACTTCATACATTAATGAGCAAGCCGATCAGATACCTTTTTATATTCTTTTGGATTTTAGTCGCAAGTCCAGTGGAAATTACCGCACAAATCCTCTCCACGGGAACGACAGAAAACAAGGAAGAACCTGTAGTCCCACAGGATTCACTCGGCAGGACCACTCCAAGAGGAACGGTAAGTGGCTTCCTGAAAGCCGTTTCTGAACAAAACTACATCCGCGCAAGCCAATATTTGTACCTGAAAAGGTCCTTTCGAAAAGCAAAGGAAAGGGAGCGTATCGTAAAGACGATGCAGCATCTCCTGGACCAGAGCGGCAACATAGTTCCTACTTCCCTGATCAACAATAAGCCAACGGGACTTTTGGATGACGAGCTGGAACCTGAACTCGAACTGGTAGGAACCGTAAAGATAAACGGTTTGGATACCGATCTATACCTGGAAAACAATGAAAAAGCAGGCAATCCGCCCATATGGGTTTTCTCCGCTGAAACGGTCGATGCCATATCTACGGTAAAAATAGAGGACAACCTGCTCATCAATAAGATCCTTCCCGATGCTTTACAGGAAAGACTCCTGGCAGGTGTCCCTATAGGCCAATGGCTGATAATCTTGATTCTTGTTGCAGCATCCTATTTTTTGGCATGGGGAATTGTTTCCCTGATTGTCTTTCTCCTGGCAATTATCTGGAAAAGGTCAAGAACAGAACCAACTGAGGGTATTCTCAATGCACTTTCGCTTCCGATAGAACTCGCAATTGCCTTGTGGTTCTTCGTTGATTTTTCACAGCGTGTAGGTATTTCCATCATCATCCGCCAGCGTTTCAGTTTCCTGACAGTAACCGTGGGAATCATCGCTTTCCTGATGCTGCTCTGGAGGATAACAGACTTCATAAGTGAATTCAGCAAGAACCGGATGACCGTCCGTGGAAGGGTTTCCGCCATATCCGTCATCTTATTTTTAAAGAGGACCTTCAAGGTAGCCATTTTTGTTTTTGGAGGAATTGCCATCTTGGGAGCCATCGGAATTGACGTTACCACAGGCCTTGCAGCACTGGGAATCGGAGGTATCGCCTTGGCACTGGGAGCCCAGAAAACAGTAGAGAATTTTGTAGGAAGCGTGACGCTGATCATCGACCAGCCCATTCGCGTTGGCGATTATTGCAAGATAAACGACATCAAGGGACATATCGAACAGATCGGAATGCGTTCCACAAAAGTGAGAACGGGTGAACGGACAGTTGTTACGATTCCAAACGGCTTGCTATCAGCTGCCAATATTGAGAACTATGCTTTCCGCGACCGTTTCCTGTTCAATCCAATTTTAGAAGTAAGATGCGAAACTACACCGGACCAAATCCGTTATCTGTTGGTCGAATTCCAATCCCTTTTATATGCACATCCGATGGTCAATTCAGAGGATGCCCGTGTTCGCTTCATAGGATTTGGAGCATCTTCCATCAAGATTGAAATAAGTTGCTATATCTTGGTAGTAAGTCTGGATACTTCGCTTGAAATCAAGGAAGACATACTGTTGCGGATTATGGACATCGTATCCCAAAGCGGAACTGATTTTGCCTTCCCATCACAAACGCTATATTTTGCCAAAGATGGAGGCCTATCGGAAGAAAAGAGAACAACTGCAACTGAAAAAGTAAAAACGTGGAAAGACAACGGGACACTTCACGTACCTCGTTTTTCTGAACACAGGATAGAAGAAATAAACGATTCGATTGCATACCCTCCGGAAGGTTCTTCGAGCCATAGGAAAGAGGAATAAATAAAAAACCACGGATTCTAAAATCCGTGGTTTCCCTTATTTGACGAAGATTTCCTTCAACTGGCCAATGATGTTACCGCTACCGGAGATTGTAATTTCTCCAATCTTGTCCGCAATCTTCTCGACATATTCCATCTCTTTCAATTTCCATAACATCTCGTTTTCTTCCATCAATTTCGCAGTATTCAACAAGCTTCTGGTGGAGGCCGTTTCTTCACGCCTCATGATGCTGTTCGCTTGCGCTTTCTTCTCGGCCACCAAGACCTGGTTCATGATCTCCTTCATATCGCCCGGCAAGATGATATCCCGGATACCGGCATCGGAAACCACCAAGCCCAAATCGGTAATCTTGGCTTGGACATTTTCCAAGATCTCTTTGGCAATGGCATCCTTCCTGCCCAACAATTCGTCCAAGGTAAAGCCACCCACAAAAGCCCTCAACGCCAATTGCATCACTACATACAACTGCTTTTCAAAATCCTTGTTATCCGTCAAGGCCTTGAAGATATTGGTCACCTGGTAACTCGCAAAGAAATTGATCCTCAAGCCTGCCTTGTCCTTTGTCAACAATTCCTGGCCGGAAACTTCCAATTGTTGCTGCCTTGTATCGGCTGTTTTCACCTCTACAGTAATGGCGTTGTTCCAAAAGTAGTAGGTTCCGGCCGTCAATTCTTTTACGAACATACCGTTTACAAACAACAAGCCTTTCTCAAAATTGGAAATCTGGAAACGCCTCACGTGCATTTTAATCTTCACGTTTTCCAACAAGGCCATTGGAACCTGTTCCGTAATATACACTTTGGACAAGTCAACCTTCACAAACTCGTTGCTTGCATAACCCTTCCAGAAAGCATATCTTCCAGTGGTCAAAACCTCTTTGAAGATGCCGTTCACAAAATACAAGACAATCTCATTATCGGCAATTTCAACGATTTCCAACAAGGAAGCCAAAGCCTCGTTGTGCAACAAGAGGTTCAATTCAATTGGTGCCACGAAGGATTGCTTCTTTTCAAAAACCATCACTTCCTTGTTGCCCAAGATCCAGAAGATGCCTTCCTCCAAGACCTTCACTAATTTTTTATTCTCGAATACCAAACCAACCTGGTAGGCATTGATGCGTACTTTTTTAATCATTTTTTCTATTTTTAAATTTTAATTCTAATAAGAAAACGAACCTTCTCCCTCCTTCCTCCGGAACGGAAGCATTGATGGTGTTTTTTTAACCAGTCATTGTTTCTAGCCATTTTCAGAAGAAATCCAACTGGATCACATCCGTCAGGCTAAAAAGAAAAACCAGTATCCCAGAACAGCTTGCATTGCTTTCAAGTCCTCTCAAAAGTGCAGCATCCAGATAGTACATTTGGATCCTACTGATGGAGACAGGCTCCTTTTCCTTGGTTTGCATTATTTTTTAAGAGCCAATGCTGCTCTCCTTTCAGATTAAAGTCTGATAGGGTTGACGCCACTGTCAATCCGAACCTAAATCGGAGCAGGATTCGAACCTGCGTATCCATCTATTGTTCTAACCCAGCTGAACTATCCGCCGTGGCGGAACGGGATTCGAACCCGCGACCCATAGAGTGCGGATGGTATTTTGGTAACCACCCAAACCTCCAAATCAAGTTGCACAGGAAAACATGATGCCTCACGGCAATACTTCCTGCAATGGTGCCTTACAGAAACACGCAACAGGACTTGTTTGATATTATAAATTCAATGAACGTATATTTTCTTGGACAAAGATTTCGAAACCACTGCGCAATTATTCTGCGCAGTGGAATCAAATCACAAAAGCCCCATTCGTTTCTGGTGTTCCTGATCCCTTTGCTCAATGGCTCCAAAGGGACTCCCTTTAAAATAACCAATATTGACAAAGCCATTTTCTTCTGTTATCAACGACTCTTTCTTGGTTACGGCTCCCGTATATTTGGAACCATAATTTCCTGTCAGTTTCTTTGTTGCCGGATCTACGTCGCCCCACTCGGGAGTTTTTCCATTGTAGATAGGTTCAACAAAATAGAGTATTCCCGTATGCCTTGATTTCATCAGGAAGCGTCCTGTTTCATCCGTATTGGTTAAAAACCTTTTTAAAATTTCTGGTCTCATTATTTCTCACTTTATTATTAAACTTCATTTTCATTGCGGAACAGATTCTATTCGGACGAATACCTCCAGTGCTTCAAACTAACGTGCAGGCCGTCTACACCACTGTTCCAATTGTCTGGGAAGCAATCCCGAAACTTCGGGAGAACTTGCGACCTCCCGCTTCCAAGGCAGGCAAACAACCACCGTTATCTTCCCAGTTCTGGGTACTTTTGGGAATCGAATATATTCTAAAGTACCCTTTGCTTATACGGGATTACTCACAACCCTTTTATTGTTTTTAGCGGAGTACGTGAATGCTTCGCATTTCGACCCGTTTGTCCCGAGAGACAGTCGGGAAGGTTAGCCAGTAACACCCAATAAGCATTTGTTTCCTTTCTAAAAAACATCGTGACCAAGGAGGGATTAGAACCCCCAATCTTCTACTTCGTAGGCAGACACGCTATCCAGTTAGGCCACTTGGTCCTCTACCTTTTGTGCATAAAAAAAGCACCTCGTAAGGTGCTTTCATAACATTAAACAGAATATACTTATTCCATTCGCCTGTATGCATGCACCAGCATGGCCGTAAATCCAAGATCAAATCTCGGGCAATCCAGTTGTAGGTTATGTGATTTTAAATCCAAAGCCATTGTTGCTGTATTTTTATATTTTGAAATAATCGTTTTCATAAGTATAAGTATTGTCTCTTATCTTCAGTCTAGATTTTATCGTAATGCTTACTTCAAATTTCTAAATTCTGATTTCTAAATTCTGATTTCTAAATTCTGATTTCTAAATTCCTCTGCAAAGATAAAGTCAAAAAAACAAACTTCCAAATTTTTATTAAAATTATTATATTGAAAATCAGATACTTAAATTCATTTTTAGACATAGAAATCCCTATCCATCTTTTCAGATAGAAGCTCGATTCAACCAAATGACTGTCTCTCATCGGATTACTTTCCAAGGCTATTGTTTCCTATCGGGGTTGGTCATTGAACATTTTTCCATTTATTTCTTTTAATTATTTTGCATTTTGATTTCATGATGGGCCTGAAATAAAAAAAGCGTCCCGATTACCAGGACGCTTTCAACTATATTTTCGATTTTACAACTATAAATTATACCTATAAATCCATACAATACCGTTCACATCCACAACGTCCACCAGGAAGTTTTCCTTCCTTGCGATCGAATTGTAGTCTTAATGACGCGTTGCTATCTTGGTACATATTTTTCATTTCGAGGGCAAATGTACTTATTTTTTACATCTGGAGAAAAAAATGGCCCATCTATATCACCCTGGAAAAACAGACTGCTTGATAAGTGCCAAATCAGACTTTAAGAAACTGGCTCATTTCTATTTCCAAAATCACGGAACTGCAGTTTCCAATAGTTATATAAAAATGAGATTTGTTGTTTTTTTGTTTAAAAAGTGATATGTCACACTTTTTCTCGGTTCTAAATCGTTTTCGATACCTATTTTTGAACCCTATTCAAACCTGAAAAAATATTATTTATGAAAAGAACTATGCTCTTACTGCTCATCCTTATGGTGAGCAAATCATTAATGCATGCACAATGCCTTCAAACCGAGCCTTATCCTACTGATGTCATTGTCTCGGATAACTCCGGTGATCCCCAGGAAATCAATACTTGTGTCTACACAGGCAATTATTCCACCCTATCCAACATACTTCCAGGATTGGATTATACCTTTACAGTCCAATGGAATGGTGAGGCTGTAAGCAAATACCTTACGGTTACCGATTTGAACAACAATAGTATAGCACAGGGTACAACGCCATTGGTTGTAAGCGATATTTCCTCAACAAGCATCCGCTTGCATTATAGCGAGGATGCCAGCTGTGCCACGGAACCGCTCTGCCTTGCCACCTATATAAAAGTCACATTGTCTTGTCAGTTTCCAAGCGGGATAGAAATAAGCAACCTGACTGCAACCAACGCTTCCTTTTCCTGGACTCCTGGTGGAAGTGAGGAGGCGTGGCAGGTAATGCTACTCCCAAAAGGAAGCGAGGCACCTGCTCCCGCTACACAGGGAACACCTGTAAACGGAGCACCTGAATATTCCGTTACCAATCTGGAAGTGGCACATCAATATGAATTTTACATCCGTGCCGACTGTGGGGACGAATACAGCCCTTGGAGGGGACCGTACAATTTCAGCAGCGAATGCGAACCTATTGAAAGTTTCAGCGAGGACTTCGATGACATTACAGATGGCGAATTGCCATTGTGCTGGACGGCACTGATGGTAAATGCTTCGTCCCAGGCAAGCATTGGCATCAACGGACTTTCGAATTCAAGCCCAAATGCAGTGCAGCTGGCCAACGACAACTCTCCTGAAAGTGCAAATATACTGTTGATCTCGCCTAAATTATCAACCGTGGCAACGGCATCACACCGACTCAAATTTTACACCAGGGGCTACGGAAACGTATCCCTGCAGGTCGGCACCATCAATGCCACCACTGCAGATGCAACTTTCAGTTCCATTGCAACGATCAATGCAACAGCTAACTATATGGAGCATATTGTTGATTTTACAGGATACGAAGGTACCAACACTTATGTTGCCTTTCGCCATGCAAACACCAATAGTTCCAACCCTGTATTCCTGGATGACATCCGATGGGAACCCGCTCCCTCTTGTCCTGACGTGCAGGACATAGAACCGATTGCATTGACGCCTGGCTCCGCCACAATTGGCTGGTCTGCCGGAAATGGTGCAACCCAATGGGATGTGGTATATTCCCAAACTGGAAACGACCCTACATTGTTGATGCCTATTGCTCCTGCTCCAACTGAGCCACAAGCAACAATTGCAGGACTGGAAGCCGATACAACCTATAAGGCCTGGGTACGTTCTTCCTGTAATGGAGAGCTTGGAGCTTGGTCAAATCCAATCACTTTCAGGACTCCTTGCCTGCCGATAGCAACATTCAATGAAACCTTTGAAAGTACTCAAAATTGGAGCCTGCCGCAATGCTGGTCGGCTATCCTTGCAGATGATTCCGTCCTGAACAGTTCGATAAGAGCAGTAAGCGGAAATGCTGCAACCGGAAGCAATGCAGTAGGCTTGTTCAATGAGGACGGGGGCGCGTCAAAAATCATCCTGGTGTCACCTAACCTGAGCACTTTAGCTACCGGGATGCACCGTGTGAAATTTTATGCCAAATCAAACGTACCTGCAACAATGCAAGTCGGAACATTGACCAGCCCGGCAAGCGGCGGTACCTTTACTCCTTTCCAACCAATTAGCCTTGCAACTTCCTATGCCGAGTATGTAGTCGATTTTTCAAGCTATACAGGTACGGACAATTATATCGGATTTAAACATACTTCAGGTCAATTTTTTACCATCTACATCGACGACGTTCGCTGGGAGCCAACCCCGGCCTGTGTGGACGTAACCAATATCCAGGTACAAGACATCACCTCATCTGCGGCCCTTGTGAATTGGCAGGCTAATGCAGGCGAGACCAACTGGGACGTTGTCTATGGCACGGCAGACGTGATTGACCCAGATACCCTTGCTCCTATAACACCTGCCCCTGGTACAGATCCGGAAGCCACACTTTCAGGCCTGACCGACAATACCAGCTATAAGCTATGGGTAAGATCGGTTTGCGGTGGAACGCAAGGCAACGGTGCATGGATCGGTCCAATTCCGTTCAAAACACCTTGTCTTCCAAAAAGCACTTTGAACGAAGGATTTGAAACAGCTGTAGTTGGCAACTTACCAGATTGCTGGTCATCAATATTAGCGGGTCCAACGCTTGCACAAAATGCGGCCGTTAGAACCGTATCAAACGATTCTGCCTTTGGCAGCAATGCAGTGGAAATGCATGTCAACAGTTCGGAACCAACGGATCTCATCATGCTCGTTTCGCCTTACCTCGGTAACCTGCCTGACGGCACCCATCGCTTGAAGTTCTACGCCTTGTCGTACAATACGGAGACGCCGCTTCAGATTGGTACATTGAATGGCAATACTAGCCAGGCAACATATACTCTATTTCAACCGATTACACTCGGAAATGGTTACAATGAATATGTAATCGACTTTACTACCTATTCAGGAACCGACAATTATATCGCTTTCAGGAATGTAGCCGGAAATTACAATTCTACCTTTATCGATAATGTGAGATGGGAGGTATTGCCTTCTTGTCCGGATGTGACCAATATCCAGACAGAAAGTATAGAAGCAGAAACCGCAACCATTACCTGGACGGCAGGAGGTACGGAAAACAATTGGCAGGTAGCCCACGGACCTGCTAGTGTTACTGATCCTTCTACATTGGCTCCAAGCGGAATCCTGACGCAAAACTCTTTTACATTGGAAGGCTTGCAGGACAATGCATTCACGAATGTATGGGTACGTTCCGTTTGTGGTGGCCCTGATGGAAACGGTGCCTGGATCGGACCTGTTTCATTCAAGACAAGATGTTTGCCTACGATTGTGCCTTACACCCAAGACTTCCAATCGGCTTCCTTCCCCAACCTCCCAGATTGTTCCATTACGGAACGCATAGGTACAGGGAACAATTGGCAGCTTAATTTTGGAGATTCAGCTTACGGTTTCGAAGGATTCGTACTCCAGTACAGCGGAAACGCCTCTGGGGCAAATGCCTGGTATTTTACCCAAGGGCTTGAACTGACGGGTGGAGTTGAATATACTATTTCATACAAATATGGCAATAATAGCAGTGACAGCTTCATAGAAAGCCTGCAGGTGATGTATGGTACAGAAGCAAACGCTGCCGGTATGACAATGGAAATAGCCGATCATTCCGAGATCAATACGGGAATGGCGATGGTAAACGAAGTAGTGTTCACACCTCCTCAAACAGGTGCCTACTACGTGGGATTCCTTGCCTATTCTGCCGCCGGACAGGGTAATCTTTTTCTGGACGATATAACAGTAAGCAACCCACTTGGTACAATAGGAACTACCATAAACAACCTGTCGTATTATCCTAATCCGGTAAAGGACATCCTCAATATCAGCAACACGCAAGAGATTACCTCGGTGGGCATCTTCAACATGCTGGGGCAGAAAGTACAGGAAGTTATGGTAAATGCCAACAACGCCAAAATAGACATGAGCAGCCTGCCAACAGGCAGCTACATTGCAAAAGTCGTGGCAAACGGCCAGATCAAGACATTGAAAGTCATCAAGGAATAGTTTTGTTTTAGTTTTGATTACCCAAGAAGGGCCGTATGAAAAATACGGCCCTTTTTAATTATATCTCTACCTATACGACTGTTTGCCTACAAAATTAGAAATGCAGATCCATACAGGACAGTCAATATTGGTCTTTTGCGTTGTGAAAAGATAGGGAAAGCCGTAGAAAACAGGCTGCCGTTTGATTTATAGAGAAAAAACACAAAACCAAAACCAGTATACCACAAACAATGCTATATTTGTAATGGCTTTAGGGGTATTCTGGAAAGAATTGAGACAGTCCCTTTGAACCTGATGCGGTTGACACCGTCGTAGGGAAAAGCAGGCAGGCACATCCGTGTCCTGTCTATCTTTTGTATTCCAAAGACACTTCTTCAGCCATTACCGTATAACCTCAATTATATCAAAATGGACAAACAACTTTGGAAACACATCCTCGCCGTAAGGCAGTCTTCCCCATTGGTACACAACATCACCAATCTTGTCGTAATGAACAATACCGCCAATGCGTTGCTGGCCATAGGCGCATCACCCATTATGGCACACGCACACTCGGAGGTGGAAGAGATGGCCGGCATCTGTCAATCCCTGGTGGTCAATATTGGCACTTTGGATGAATATCTTGTCACTGCCATGCTCATGGCCGCCAAAAGAGCCAACGAACTCCAAAAACCATGGCTGTTGGATCCCGTTGGTGCCGGGGCTACTTCCTACCGCAACACCGTATTGTCAGAGCTATTGGAGTGTAACCCAACAGTGATAAGGGGAAATGCTTCAGAAATATTGGCCTTGGCAAAAGCAAACACCACCACCACGAAAGGTGTTGACAGCACTGCCCAAAGCAACGAGGCTCTTGAAGCGGCACGTTTTCTGCATCAGCAATACGGAGCAGTGGTCTGCATTTCCGGCGAAACAGACATCATAGTGGCCAAAGACCAGACTGCTTACATCAGCAACGGCAATGTCCTTATGACCAAGGTAACCGGATTGGGCTGTTCAGCCAGTGCCGTGATCGGAGCCTTTATCGCAACTGTTGAAAACACGGCAGAAGCGGTTGCAGCCGCAACAGCCTTGTTCAGCATCAGCGGTGAGTTGGCCGCAACATACAGCAAGGGACCAGCAACCTTGCAGGTCAACCTGCTGGACATCCTGCATACCATTACAGAAGAAGAATTTACCGCCACCCTAAAGATCAAGTATGCCTGATCCTGCATTCCCTTACCGATTGTACCTCGTCCTTTCAGAAGCCGACTGCAAGCGCAGCAACTATCTCGAAGTGGCCGAACAGGCCATCAAGGGAGGTGTGGACATCATCCAGCTGAGGGAGAAAGACCTGGACACGGAACGTTATACCGAGAAGGCAATGCGCCTGAAGGAAATCACCGACAAGTACGGCATTCCCTTAATTATCAACGACAACCTCGAAACGGCCATGAACGTGGCCGCCTTTGGCATCCACGTGGGCAACAAGGATATCAGCCCGACGGAAATCCGCAAAGCATGGAAAGGTTGCCAGAGCCTGGGTTATTCTATAGAATTCCTGGAGCAATTGCAGAGCACGGAAGCACAGGCGGCAGATTGCCTGGGCATAAGTCCCGTCTTCAGCACCGCAACCAAGACCGATACCGTTACCGAATGGGGACTTGAAGGCATAAGGAAAATCCGAAGCCTTACCAGCAAGCCCCTCATCGCCATTGGAAATATGAACCAGGAAAATGCTGAAGCAGTACTAAAGGCCGGTGCCGACTGCCTTGCCGTAGTATCCGCCATCTGCTCGGCGGACAATCCTGAAAAGGCGGCGTATGAACTCAAGAACACACTACTTAAATCCTTATGGAACCAATGAAAAAACATACCTATCCTTCCGTCCTTGCCATAGCGGGATTCGACGGCAGCGGCGGTGCAGGACTCCAGGCCGATATAAAGGCCATCTCTGCCCTGGGCTGTTTTGCCACTTCGGTGTTGACAGCCCTGCCAGTACAGAACACGCAAGGCGTCCGCAGCATCTACCCTATTCCCTACAGTGCCGTCCAGGAACAGATGGAAGCCATTATGGACGACATCTTTCCCGATGCCATCAAGATAGGGATGGTGCACACGGCCGAGCTGGTCAATACCATTGCCAATACCCTCAAGCAGTATCCTGAAGTACCCATCGTCTTCGATCCCGTGATGGTGGCCACCAGCGGGCACAAGCTGATCGAAGACAGTACTATTGCCGCAATAGTGGAAACCTTGTTCCCAATCGCCTCCGTCATCACGCCCAATATGGACGAGGCTGCCCTATTGGCCAATATGGAAATAAAGACATTGGACGACATGCATATAGCTGGAGCAAAAATCCTCCGGCTCGGATGCAAGGCCGTTCTGCTGAAAGGTGGACATCTGGAAGGCAAACGCATCACCTCCCTTTATTTCCAACAGGACGGGACCGTACTCTCGTTTGAATTTGAGAAATTCGAAACCAACAACACCCACGGTTCGGGCTGCACGCTTTCTTCTGCCATAGCCAGTTACCTGGCCCGGGGCAAAAGCCTCGCGGAAGCAATCGCACTCGGACAAGACTATGTGCACCAGGCCATTTACCACGGGAAAGACGTGCTGATCGGCAAGGGAAACGGCCCGCTGAACCATTTTTTCAACCCTCAAAAACTAATCAAGAATGACCTGGTCTGAACAAACCTGGCAAACCATTGCCCCCGTCTACAAGAAAATCATCGAAATGCCCTTTATCACCGAATTGATGGACGGCACCCTCGACAAGCAACGCTTCCAATTCTACATCACGCAAGACTCCGGCTACCTCGAACATTTCGGCAGGGCGTTGGCCTTGCTGGGCGCCAGGGCGACCCACGTCGAAGATGCCTTGGCCTTTATGCGTTTTGCAGAAAATGCCTTGGTGGTCGAGAGCATCCTTCACGAATCCTATTTAAAGGACTTTGGAATTCAAGGTAAAACAAGGCTCGAACCTGCCTGCCACCACTACGTCCATTTCCTGAAAAGTACCGCCGCACTGGATGCGGTTGAAATCGGGATGGCTGGCGTATTGCCTTGCTTCTGGATTTATAAGGCCGTTGGCGACCATATCCTGCACAACCAGGATACAAGTGACAATCCTTACCAGGAATGGATCAATACCTATGCCGGTGAAGAATTCGGAATTGCCGTAAAACAAGCCATAAGTATCTGCGACACCGTTGCCTCCAATACTACGGAACAGGGAAGGATTGCAATGACCGAAGCCTTTGTCACGGCCAGCCTGCTGGAATATGATTTTTGGAAAGGAGCCTATGAATTGAGGAAGTGGTAAAAGCAAAAGCTGTATCGATAAGGTCTTTATCGATACAGCTTTTTATTTATTGTGGGTCCGAAGTCGGAAGATCAGGCAGGGAAGGTCACAAAGCCTTTGCTTACGGTAGTACTATTTCAGCCATAATTCCATCTCGTATTGCTTGATGTAGGTATGCATTCCTGTACCTGTCATGAATGCTAACGTATCCTTTGAAGCCTCATCAACATTGATGGCAGAAAAATCTTTTCCGTAATGTGCAGCGATATAGCCTAGGAGCTGTTTCCCTGCACCTCTTTTTCTATGGTCCTTGTCAACCGAAAGCTGGTGTATCCTTCTTGTTGCAGGGTTGAATATTGCGTATCCTGATAATTTTTCATTCTCATATAGTCCAATAGAAATAGTAACTGGCTTCAACTTTTCAACCGCCGTTATGGAGTTCTGCCAGGAAGGTTTCACATCCCAGAAAGAGTGGAGCATGTGCCAGTCATAAGCATCCAATGCGCGAATTTCAAAATCTTCTCTCGTTGCTGCTACGTTTATTGCACCTTTGAAGCAATTGAATTCCCGGATCACTTTAAATCCTATACCCTCGTACGTGGCTATTGCAGGTTGATTTGTGGTAATCACTTCGAGCAGGACCTTGTCAATGGCATTATTGTGCAGGATTGGCAGTACGTATTCATACAACCTGGCGGTTAATTTGTTTCCTCTCTTGGCTGGAATTACACCTGTCCCTGCATTGTAGGCAACTTTCAGGTTGCCGACAACATCATAGCCGTGAAGCACAAAAGCAATCAATTGATTGTCCTCGAATGCACCTGCTGAAAGTTCCAGCTTGATACCGTCACTTTTTATCTTGTCTTCCAACTGTTGTTTCGTCAGGCAAAAAGGAACGACATAGTCCGAAAAGGACAAGTTGAAGGCTTCCAGAAGCTCCTCAATGGAACTGTTTTCTAATGTCTGTAGTCTTGTCATAAATTACCGCTGGTTCGTTTATAGTCCTGGGATCATCAAGCCCATCCGCCTAAAGCCTATTTGTTGGTCTGATTGCCGTTGAACAATATTATTTTCCGAATATACATAAAATATTCATCTCCCCACTCTACGAAAGGTTTCCCCGACCAATCTATACTATTTTCTTTTAATGTGCATGTCCACCGCCTCCTTCGCTTTTTAACAGATGGCTCTGGATGTAATAGGCTCCCTTCAGGACGATCTTTGCCTCCTTTTCAATCTTCTGCAATAAGGTCACCTGGACAAACCCCAGCTGGACCGTTCCCGTTTTAACCTCGATACGTTGGAAATGAAATGTTTTCCCTTCGTGTGCAGCCTCCTTGTGGTCATGACCATCTTCATGGGAATGCCCTTTGGCTTCATCATGCGGTTCCTCGGCGTGTTCGTGTTCCTCCTCATGCCCTTCTTCAAGGACAAAGACAAATTCCCGTCCATCGGCCTTGATGATGGCCTCTACCGGCAATGCCTGTACTTCCCTGGTACCAACATCAATAAGCGCATTCACGTACATCCCTGGGATAAGGGAATGGCTGTTGTTGGATATGTCGGCATGCACGGCAACTGATTTGGTATCGTTTTCAAAAGACTGGCTCACGTTGAACACTTTTCCCCTGATTTCAATGTTGTCCTGGTTGGTGAGGGTGAAGCGTATATTCTGGCCGGCTTTCACTTTTTGAAGGTCTTTTTCATACACCAGCAGGTCAACGTGCAGTTTGGAATTGTCTACGATACTGAACAATGGCTTGCCAACCTCCGCATTGCTTCCAATCTTTATATTCACTTCCGTTATGTAGCCTGCTATTGAAGCCACGACCGGCATTGAGGCCGCAGCATCCTTGCCATTTCCCAGATTCAGGATACTCAATTGCTTTTGGAGTGAATGGTAGCGCGCCTTTTCGATCTCAAAATCTGATTTGGTCCTCTGGAATACCTTCTTGGAATTCACATTCTCATCGCTGAGTGTCTTTTGCCTGTCGTACTCCAATGCAAGGAATTCCAGATTGCTTTTGGAGGTCAGGTAGGCTTCCTGGAGCCTTGCAAATTCAGGACTTTCAATCGTGGCCAGCACTTGCCCTTTCCTTACATATTGCCCTTCAATGACTGCAATGGATTTTACCACGCCCGCCAGGTGGACCGATATGTCCGCCTGATTTTGTGGGGGTGATTTGGTATAGCCATTGGCATTGATGACATCACTCAGGTTTTTCATTGCAAACGTACCCAGCTCGATATCCGAAGCATCGTATTGCGCCTCGTTGAGTTCCACTTCCTTGATTGAAGATTGCGTCTTTTCTTCTTCCTTGTGTACCGCTTCTTTTGAATGGTCGTGCGAATCAGCAGTTCTTGAAAAGTAATAGCCCAGTAGCCCGGCAGCAGCAAGGCCAAGGAGGATGTAAACGACAGTTGATAATCTTATATTTTTCATCTTTGAATATTATTGGTTTGACAAGAACTGGAGATTGATCACCGTCTCGTTGAATTTGTTTATAGCATTGACATGGTTCAGTCGTATGTTCAAGGCTGTTTCAAGAGCCTGAACATATTCCACATAGGCAATGTCGCCGTTCAGGTAGGCCTTCGTTGCATTATTGGTAATGATGTCTGCGTTGGGCAAGGCCGTCGCAGTATAGTAATCCAATAGCGACTGGTAGGTATCCAATTGCGCTCTCTGTTGCTGATATTCGCTTTTCAGCTGCTGCTGGAGGTAATCGGCATTCTTCTGTTGCAGCGCAACGTTGGTCTTGGAAGCCTTTATCCTTGACACATTGCTTCCTGCAAAAATGGGCAGTGAAACGCCTACCGAGAAACCTTGGAAACGCAAGGAACCATCATAATAGCGGGACTGGCCATCAACGTCTTGATTGCCTGTGAGGGATTGTATGAAATAGCCTGCCGACAAGTCGGGCCACAAGCTTGATTGTTCTACCTTGTTGTTCGCTTCGGCCACTTTGACCTCTTGCAAGGCCAGCAAAGCATTGGCATTTTGCTTGACAATGGTCGTATCCAGTACTGCCAGCGATGGCAGGGCAATAAACGAAGTATCGGCCACCGCAAAATCAGCAGGACGGTTCAGGAAGACATTCATCCTCGATTTCTCAACCTTGATGCTGGCTTCATTCTGCTTCAGCTGTTGCTGCAGCTCCTGCTGTCTTGCCGTTGCCGTCACTTTCTCAAGGGAACCGGTTTCACCGGTTTCAAATTTCAAGACGGCGGCCTTTACAAAGCGGTCCATCAGCGCATTTTGCTTTTGAAGGATGGTGTTCAGTCGGGAATAATAAAGGATGGTATTCCATGATTGCCTTATACTGAATACTACTTCTTGCCTGGTCACACCCAGCCTTAACTGGCTTGCATCGCTGTTTGCCTTCAGCATTTTCTTTCTGGCACCAAACTGGAAAGGACTGAAGGTCTGCGATATGCTAAGGTTCTTGTCCTGTGCCTTGCTGTTCACCTGGCCAAACATTCCATTGATTTCAGTTTTGGGAAGCGCATAGGCACCTCCACGTAATTGCTCCTGCATCCTCGCATCCAATTCTGATGCCTGCACCGACTGGTTGTTTTTCAACCCCGCCACGATTGCTTGTTCAAGTGTAAGCTTTTCCTGTGCAGTTCCGTCCATAGAAAACAGCAACAGTAATACGATTGGCAGCGCCTGATTTGTCTTGAACCTGGATTTGAATCCGCTCTCAAAATAATAATACAGGATCGGCAATACGATCAGCGTGAGCAATGTCGCCGTTATCAGTCCGCCAATGACCACCGTGGCCAATGGCTTTTGCACCTCTGCGCCGGCACTGCTGCTGATGGCCATCGGCAGGAACCCTAGTGATGCTACTGAAGCTGTCAAGAGGACGGGTCTCAATCGTACCTTTGTCCCTTCTTTTATTCGGTCATAAATATTTTCCATTCCTTCCTTTTTTAACTGGTTGAAATAAGCGATCAGTACGATTCCATTCAATACCGATACGCCAAAAAGCGCTATGAACCCCACCCCTGCTGAAATACTGAAGGGCATGTCCCTCAACCAGAGTGCGAAAATGCCTCCGATTGCAGACAGTGGGATTGCGGTAAAGATCAACAGGGATTGCTTGATGGACTTGAAGGTAAAATACAGCAGCACGAATATCAATCCGAGCGCTATCGGTACTGCGATCATCAAGCGCTTGTTGGCGTCTATGAGGTTTTCAAATTGTCCACCATACGTTACATAATACCCATCAGGCAGCTTGAGACGGCCTTCGAGCTTGCCCTGTATCTGTTCAACCACGCCCTGGATGTCCTTGCCTCTCACATTGAATCCCACGACAATCCTGCGCTTGCCATCCTCGCGGCTGATCTGCATCGGGCCGTTTTCATATTGGATATCGGCCACCTGTTCCAAAGGAATCTGGCTCCCCGAAGGCAGGGTGACAAACAATGATTTAAGGTTGGATATGTCTTGTCGGCTATCTTCTGCAAGACGGACAACCAGATCAAAACGCTTCTCGCCTTCATATACAAGACCTGCTGCTTCTCCTGCAAATCCCATCCTGATGACCCTGTTCAGATCCCCTATGTTCAGTCCATATAGGGCCAATTTGTCCTTGTTGTAGCGTACAGTTATCTGTGGCAATCCCGAAACCCTTTCAGCTTTGGCATCCGATACGCCTTCAATACCTTTGATCAGTTCCAGTACCTCGTCACCCTTGCTCACAAGCATGTCTATGTCTTCACCAAATATCTTTATAGCTACGTCACTTCGGACACCAGTCATCAGCTCGTTGAAACGCATCTGGATCGGCTGTGAGAATTCGGTTGTGGCGCCTGGGATTTCACTCAAGGCTTCCTCCATCTTTTCCATAAGTTCTTCTTTTGTACTGGCCGACGTCCATTCGCTCTTGTCCTTCAGCAGGATGATCATGTCACCTGCCTCGATCGGCATGGGATCCGTGGGAATCTCGGCACTCCCAATTTTTGTCACGACCATTTCCACCTCTGGAAACCTTGACTTCAAAATCTTTTCAGCCTTGGTTGTGGCTTCTATTTCCTGCGAAAGGGAACTGCCCGAAGCAATGATGAGATGGGTGGCTATATCGCCCTCATCCAAGGTCGGGATGAACTCGCCTCCAAGGGAATTGAACACGAGCAGCGAAGCAATGAACAATGCAATTGATGCGCCTACTACAATTCCTTTTATTTTTAGTGCCTTCTCAAGTAATGGACGGTAAGAGGTATGGATGGCATTGATGATCCTGTCGCTTATATTCGGCTTGTGACCCGTCTCTTTCTTCAGCACCAATGCACTCATCATGGGCACATAGGTCAGCGACAGGATAAACGCACCCAGGATGGCGAACGATACTGTTTGTGCCATTGGCCCAAACATCTTGCCTTCTATTCCTGCAAGGGCCAGGATCGGCAGGTAGACAATCAAGATGATGATTTCTCCAAAGGCTGCACTGCTCCTGATTTTTGATGAGGCCTCGTATACCTCGTCGTTCATTTCCTGCACAGTAAGCTTTCCGGCCTTCCTGACCTGAAGCCTGTGTACGATTGCTTCCACAATGATGACTGCCCCGTCTACTATGATCCCGAAATCAATGGCACCTAGGCTCATCAGGTTGCCGCTCACGCCAAAGAGTTTCATCATCGTTATGGCAAACAGCAAGGCCAGCGGTATGACGGAAGCGACAACCAAGCCTGCACGCCAATTACCCAGCAGCAGGACCAATATGAAGACCACTATCAATGCGCCTTCTATGAGGTTCTTCTGGACGGTACTTATCGCGTGGTCCACCAGTTTTGTCCGGTCCATAAAAGTTGCTATGGCAACGCCTTCGGGCAAGGATTTCTTGATCTGTTCCATCTTCTCCTTTACACGTTCCACAACCTGGCCGCTGTTTTCTCCCTTGAGCATCATGACCATGCCGCTCACCTCTTCCCCCTTGCCGTCCTTGGTTACGGCTCCGTAGCGTATGCTGCTGCCTATCTGGACTTTTGCGACATCACGCACGAGGATCGGAATGCCATTCTGATTCTTGATGACGATCTTGTTGATGTCTTCAATCCCATTGACCATGCCTATGCCCCTGATGAAATACGCATACGGCTTCTTGTCTATATAGGCGCCTCCTGTATTTTCATTGTTGGATTCCAATGCCTCGAAGATTTCGGCAATGGTGACGTTCATGCTTTTCAGGCGGTCCGGCTGGACTGCAATTTCATACTGCTTCAGGTTGCCACCGAGCGTATTTACTTCGGCAACGTCTTTGGTACCTATCAGCTGGGGCTTGATGATCCAGTCCTGGATGGTCCTCAGGTCGGTGGAGTTGAACTTGTCCTCGTATCCCTTTTCTGGAAACACCACGTACTGGTATATTTCACCCAGTCCCGTACTTATGGGTGCCATTTCGGGCTTGCCAAGGTCCTTGGAAATTACGTCTTCTGCTTCCCTGAGGCGTTCGGATATCTGCGCCCTTGCCCAATAAATATCAACATCTTCTTCAAATACGACGGTCACCACGCTCAGGCCAAATCGGCTGATGGAACGCAGCTCCACGACCCTTGGAATGGGCTTTACGGATTGCTCGATGGGATAGGTTATGAATTGCTCCACCTCCTGGGTGGCAAGCGTAGGCGAACTTGTAATGATCTGTACCTGGTTGTTTGTAATATCAGGCAGGGCATCAATCGGCAGGTTGTATAACGAATAGGTTCCCGTGATGATCAATGCAAGGGTGAACAGTCCGATAATAAATTTATTATGGATACTGAAATGGATAATCTTGTCTAACATGGAGTTAATGAATTAATAGAATGATGGAAACTTCAGGACATCCCTGAACGTGACAGTGCATTGGAAACGCACGGAATCAGCCGATTCTCATCGGCACATCATTATACTAACTGGGGTGGTTGCCAGATGGAACCGTAAAAGGAAGAAACTATGGAGGCATAAAAGCTTGGGAGGATCCTATAGTGCTGCTGTTCGAAGCGAGGGGTTTCAAAAACTGCTATTGGTTGCAGCATTACCGCTGCCACACAATTGGAGCACACGCAAAAGGGAGTACATATCTCTACATCGTGGTGGTCCTCTCCTGATTGGGCAACTTCTGTCCGGGCAATGGTTCCTATCTTGGAATGGACATCATTACAAGGCACGACCGACAACAGCAGTAAGTATGCTGATAAGATGCTGGTTACTATTTGCCTCGTGTATTTCATTGCCGTAAATGTAACAAATTATTTATTTGATTTTCATTGCTGGCTGTAATAAATAATGCCAGGTCAGGAAATTACCGTTGAGGAAAACCAAAATGATAAGTTGCATCTCTTGGTTTGTAAGTTTTCCCTTGTTTGGATAGCAAAAGCAAGCCTCTTCAATCATGGTAAAATCAAGCTACTGCTTGAACACCTTGAAAACAGCCTTGTGTACGCTTGTTTCCACTGCTACGATAAAAAGGCCAGATGCTCCTTCTAGAACATAACTGTTGGCTCCTTTTTGCAAGTCAAATTGGCGTATTTTACGTCCAAGCACGTCGTATACCACAACCGTTCCTGCTTCCTCGGTACTGTGCAATTTAAGTTCATTCACGATAGGATTTTGCAAGATCCTGAAAAGAAGGCTATTATTTGTAAAATAATCGGTATCCAGGATTGCACAGGCTGCCTGTACTTCTGCTTGCGAATTGCATCCGGAAAGGTTGGTATTGATCGTGATCAAGGCTCCTGGCGGGGGATTTTGAAGATAGCTGCAAAGGGATGGAACGGCACAAAAATCCAACAGTCCATTGGCCGCAATCGTCACGGCACCAGTCATCACCGTCGAGCCATTTCCGAGGCCTGCAAGGCTGCTGAGCTGATCGTTGCCTTCTATAACCAGGGCTCCTTCCTCTCCTCCTACTATCGTGGCAACGTTTTCAAGACCCGAAAGACTGTTCAATACGGGATTTTCTACTACCTCCAATATCTCGCCCACAAACGTAACACCGGAAAGTCCCTCTATGCTCGTCAAGGATTCGCAATCTCTGATGATCAGGCCCAGGCCAACCGTGGTGAGGTTTTCCACTCCATCAAGGTCAACCAGATCCGGACAGCTCCTTACCGTGAATTCACCACCAACCGAAAGGAGTGCCGACAAGGCATCCAGACCGGACAGGCCTCCAACCTCCCTAAGGATCAGATCCGTACCTACCGTTTGCAAGTTCTGGAGTCCGTTCAGGCTTGCAAGTGCAGGAACTTCCCTTATTTCCAACGCACCAGTAATGGAAACGATGTTGGCAAAGCCATTCAGGTTGCTGATATTGACTTCATCAATCACTACATCGCCGTTGATTTCGGTACAATTGGGATAATTGATTATAAGGGCATCAATCTGCGATTGGCTGGTAATCGTAAGTCCTGCCGGGGGACATTGTCCATAGGAAAAGGTAACAGCCATAAGGGCCAATGCCGAAAAGTATAAATGTTTCATAGATAAGCATAAAAGTTACACAAGATCTTATACGACCCCATATTGCGGCTCAAATATAGAAAGGTTTATCGGATTACCAAACACTTCTTACAAGGTGGCGAAATGTTGAATGGAAGAGTAGATCATATCTTAAACTGTCATAGCTGCGAGATCGGTAAAATTATCGCTCTATCCAAAAATTAAGAACTTCTGCTGTATCCCTATCAATCCTAATATGATATGCCATTCTAATTCCTTTAAAAATTTTATCCTGAGTACTTGTCTCAATATCCCAAACTTTACCATCCGCTATTAGTTGTATCTTGAATGGTTGATATACTTCAAAATTTGTATTAGGCGAATCTTCAATGGACAAGATTTCTGCAATCTTTAGGGCAAATTACTCCAGCCTCTTCCTGACCTCTCCTATCTCCCGCTTCAATTCCATGAACATGCCTTTTACATCATCCGTATCGTTCAGTTCCAATTTTCGATCGCTCCTCCCAATGTTGCATTTGTATTCCCATATCTCGAGTATATCCGAAACCCGCACTTCGTAAGGAGGATAGAAACGGTTGTCGGACTCCACCACCAGGACATTCTTCTTGTTCTTGTTGAGGCGCTTGTAGACCATTCCCTCGCTCTTGGTAATCAGGATATAGGTCCGCCCGTCCATTACATCCCCGAGCCTTTCCACATATTTGCCGACAATGATGGAACCAGGCTCGTGGGGCGGCATGGAATCGCCCTCGACAGGGAATCCCCTGTGCTTTCCAGGCCCCAGGAACGGCAAGGAGATCTGCTGCAGGCTCTCTATGTATTCCGGATCGGAATAACCGTTGAGATAACCGGCCCTTGCTTTCTGGGTGACAATTTCAATCATATTGTTGCCAAGCTGGTCAACGGTAATGGGAAGCAGCAGCCTGTTGTTTTCAAGCTTCAACAGATCGCCCATCGGAATCTTCCGGACATCTATAGAAAGCAGCAAGTCAATGCTCATCGCAAAGTAGCGTGACAAGGCCAGCAGCGTTTCAGGAGGTGGAAAATTCTTTCCGTCCTCGTATTTGGCATAACGCGGACGTGGAATGTTTACGGCATCGGCAACGAATTGCTGGGACACGTCCTTCTTGATCCTCAGGTACTTTATATTTTCAGAAAATAATGACATAAGTTAATGTGCGTATTTATCGCAACAAAAATAACAATAATTGTGCGTATTCGTCTTAAATTTGTAGCATATTTTTTAGCGCGTTGCTTTAGAAAAGAATTATTGGCTATGGAAAAATGGCAATTGCCTGCAAAGACCAGATCAATTGAGCGAAATACAGCCCCGTAACCGCCAAGAAAGAAAGCAACCAACAAATAAAGATTCACCTCTTAATAGCGTTTAACATCTAATATGGAAGCATATAATCTAAAGCGATTTTTGGACGCCCAGAACCAGGTGTACCTGAAGGCCCTGTCTGAAATAAGGAACGGCAGGAAGGAAACCCATTGGATGTGGTTCATATTCCCACAATTGGAAGGCCTGGGACAAAGCGAAACGGCACGATTTTATGCCATAGCCGACTTGCAGGAAGCAGCGGACTATCTGGCGCATCCTGTACTTGGCAGGCACCTTGTCCAGATCTCGGAAGAATTATTGAACATCAGGGACAAGTCTGCCCGGGAACTGTTCGGGGCTCCGGATGATGTCAAGCTTCGCTCCTCTATGACACTGTTTGCGAATGTGGAAAACAGTAATCCTGTATTTGCAGCAGTATTGGACCACTATTTCAATGGCATGCAGGATGAAATGACATTGAAGCTGCTCCTCCAAAAGCAAACCAAGTCATGAGGCTATTTGAAGATACCGAGCTGTTTACTTCAGGGAAGGGTGGCAAGAAAGTATTCGACCTTCCCGACACCGACCTGATGTTGGTGGACAACTTTATCACGAAGGAAGAATCCGACCTTTATTACACCACATTCCTGCACACGACCAGATGGCGGGAATACCAGATGGAAATCTTTGACAAGACCGTGACGGCACCACGGATGATTGCATGGTACGAGGACAAGGAGAATGCAGGTGCCGACCAGGACGGTCCGGATTGGACACCGGAATTATTGGCCATCCGGAAAAGGGTGGAACAGGAAACGGGATTTGAATTCAATGCCGTATTGCTGAACCTCTACCGCAACGGGAAAGATGGCGTGGCGTGGCACAGCGACCATACGGACAAGTCGGGACCGGATCCCATCATTGCCTCGGTAAGTTTCGGGGAAACCCGGATGTTCCACCTCCGGCATAAGTCCAGGAAGGACATCCGGCAGGTAGAAATCCCCTTGCACCACGGCTCGTTTCTCTTGATGGCAGGTACCACGAACAGCCTCTGGCAGCACCAGGTTCCGAAAACGGCCAGGGACATCCTGCCAAGGATCAATCTGACGTTCAGGAGAGTGAAGCGTTCCTGAAAGAAAGAGGCCAAAAACCAACGTTACCCGAAGAGTATGAAAAAAACGGAATATGCCATAGTAGATATCGAGACGACAGGCGGCAATGCCAGTGGCAGCCGCATTACGGAAATTGCCATCCTGATCCACGACGGGACTTGCGTAACGGACCGTTGGGAAACGCTTGTCAACCCGGAGCAGGACATACCGCCTTCTATATTTGCCTTGACGGGCATTGACAACGCCCTGGTAAAGAATGCCCCCATCTTTGATGCCATTTCTGAAAAGGTATTGGAAATGCTGACCGACCGTGTCTTTGTAGCGCATAATGTGAATTTTGATTATTCCTTTGTACGCCATCAGCTGCAGGATGCAGGTTTCAACTGGACCGCGAGGAAACTCTGTACCGTCCGCGCGGCAAGAAAGATCCTTCCGGGACATTCCTCTTACAGCTTGGGCAATCTTTGCCGCTCGTTGGAGATTGGTCTGGAAAACCGGCACCGTGCGGGTGGCGATGCGGATGCCACTGCCATATTGTTTTCAATGCTGCTGGAATCGGACAGGACGGGCATTATGAAGGAAATGATAAAGAAGACCGCCCAAGATCAGCGGTTGCCTCCCAACCTTCCGCCCCGGGATTTTGAACAGTTGCCGGAAAAGCCCGGTGTATATTATTTTTACAACCAGGAAAGGAAGGTGGTATATGTGGGCAAGGCCGTCAACATAAAAAAGCGGGTGGCTTCTCATTTCAGTGGGAACAGTACCACCCTGCAAAGGCAGAATTTCCTGAGGGACATACACGCCATCTCGTTTGAGGTATGCGCTACGGAATTGATGGCCTTGCTGTTGGAATGTTCGGAAATCAAGAAGTTGTGGCCCCCATACAACAGGGCACTGAAACGCTTTGAAGCAAAATTTGGACTGTATCAATACGAAGCGCGGAATGGCTATCGCTACCTGGCAATCGGAAAGCTGGGTAAATTCCAGACCTGCATCCAGACGTTCAACAATGAATACGAGGGCATCAATGTACTGCGGAACCTTTCTGAAAAATTCGGCATTGATTACAGGTTCTGCAAATACGGAAGGCCTGCCGAAGGGGAATTCATCCGACAGGAGGACAACATCCCCTTTCCTGAAATAGAGCGACACAACGAACAGATCGAGAATGCCATTGCATCTTTGTCTGAAAACAGGCCAACTTTCTCCATCATCGACAAGGGACGGGCTCCTGACGAACGCAGTTGTATATGGGTTGAAAAGGGCGACTTTTATGGGATGGGTTATTTTGCTTCCGATATCGGATTTGCAAATCCTTTGGAAATCAGGGATCATATCACGCCCTACAAGAGCAACCAATACAGCATGCAGCTGATTTATAGCTTTGCGGAGAAACATCCGGGTAAGGTTGTTGCTGTTTAAGTGGAGAGATGGAAGACCTCCTAAAACTTGCAGCTAGAAAGACTGATTACTGTACCGCTTAAAATTGAACACGCTGTCGCTTTCCTTAGTTATAAAAGTATTGGAACAAGGAATTATTTTTCCAGATCGATGTCAAGCAATCTGGAAGGATGTTCTCCAAGGCCTTTGGCCAGTTCAAGCATTGTCGTAAAGCCAAAATTCTTGCTACCTTCCTCAATGGTCATAAGATCCTTCTTGGTCAGGGAAGTATTCTCGGCAATATCGTTAATGCTCATACCCTTTGCCTCACGCAAGCTTTTCACATGCATTCCAAAAACAACTAGCCTTCTATCTTTAAAGTACAACATAGAGTGAATTTTCTTTTTTAAAGTAAATATAACGCATCTTGCTGGGAAAAATCGCCTGCGGTTCTCAATTCAGATTTAGTATAAATTAATCTTGATGGGATTTGGTTTCCTGATCAGACAGGATACGTTGCGTCCATATGTCCTACCTTATGACAATTAGGATTTGAAAATACCTTAATTCAAAATAAAAAGTTAATATTTACGGCATGGATTCATTAATAACTACTTTTAATCCAATCAATTAAAGAATTTAAAATATGAAAAAAATTACCCTATTGCTGGGACTTTTCTTTTTTGCAATCACCAGCTACGGCCAGGTCCAAGTAGGAACTGGTACCAATACTTCACAGGGATTTCCCATAGATCCCTACTATTATTATTCCTACAGCCAATCGATCTATCTTGCTTCTGAGATAAATGCGGCCGGAACCATTACTTCCATCCAGTGGTACTATTCTGGAACAAGCAATCTTCCCAATAGTCAGGATCTCGTGATCTACCTCGGGCATACTTCAAAAACTGCCTTTGCTTCCGGTACGGACTGGGAGGCGATAGGAAACTTGACAGCAGTTTATACGGGAAGCATCGGCGTGGATGGTCCCGGATGGGTAACCTTTGAGCTGGATGAGCCTTTCATATACAATGGAACAGACAATCTTATTGTTGCGGCTACGGAACTTCAGGACGATTATGATGAGGATGAGGATGCCTTTTACAATACGGCCGTGACCACCTATCGTTCGTTGGGTTACATCAGTGACGACGAGACTCCAAACCTGGAAGAACCGGGAGATGCAATGTATTTTGAGAAGTTTGTACCAAACGTTATTTTTGGTGGCCTGACCCAGGCCTGCCCTACGCCCTTGAATGTGGTGGCAACAACAGTCACTACTACAACCGCCACTATTGAATGGCAAAACCCAGACGAAGGAACTACTTTTCCTTATGTCGAATATTATGTTTCCCAAACAGCCGTACCACCAGTTGCAGACACGTTCCCTTCAGGAAATAGTACAACTGGAGAAACAACATTGACCATAACAGAAAACTTGTCCGCTTCTTCAACGTATTACGTCTGGGTGAGGAATACTTGTGGCCAAACCTCGGGAGGATGGTCGATGGCGGCAACATTCACAACCGCCTGTCCGCCAGTGGATATATTCTATGAAGATTTTGATGCAACTGCATACGAGGAATTGCCTGGATGCTGGACAGCCATCATCAGGGGAGAAGGAATCAGCGAGTATGCTTTTATTGGAACTGTTGATTACAATGCCTTATCCGGAGACAACTCTGTAGAAATAAGCAACGATGAATCAGCCGGGACTGCAGAGTTCATCCTCGCTTCCCCAAATCTAGGTAATTTGGGAGCGGGAACACACCGCCTGAAATTCTCTGCAATCGGATATGGTCCTTTACAAGTGGGGACACTTTCGAGCTCAACGGCAACCGCTGTTTTTACAAGCCTTGAAGACATAGCCATTACTGACGAATATGCAGAATTCGTAGTTGATTTTACGGCCTACGATGGCGAGGATACGTATATCGGCTTCCGATTGAATCCTTCCGACGTATACGAATCTGTCAACCTTGACAACATCCGCTGGGAACTTAGCCCGGCTTGTGCAGACGTTACGGCATTTTCATTTACAGGAGCCTCAACGGATAGTGCCAGTTTTACCTGGGAACCGGGCGAATCAGAGACCCAATGGGATATCGTGGTAGGTCCTTCAACAGCAACTACCCCAGATGGCTTGATTCCTTTTAGTCCTGCTCCTGCGGAACCTTCTGTTACAGTTACAGGATTAACGGATAATACTTCTTACAAGGCCTGGGTACGTTCTGTTTGCGGAACCGATGAGAATGGTGCATGGATAGGCCCGATACTTTTCAATACTGCCTGTAATCCTGCCAGTACGATCAGTGAAAATTTTGATACTACTGATGAAGGAACATTGCCCAACTGCTGGTCATCAATCAAGAGAGGTACAGGATTATCCAGTTTTGCCTCTATATTGAATTCTGATTACGAAAGTGACTCTGGTGATTATTCCATTCGCATCTATACCTCCACAACCAATACCACTACAAGCGATTTGATCCTAGTATCTCCTTTATTGACCAATGTGGGAGCAGGAACACATCAGTTGAAATTTTCTGCTCTTGTAGAAGACCTGGGCGATTCGGAAGACATTGCAATAGAAATCGTCACCTTGAATGACAATACTACAGACGCTGAATTTACAGTACTGGAAACCATTCCATTGACAGAAGATTTTGAAGAGCATACTATCGATTTCTCGGGATACAATGGAACCGATTCGTATATTGGTTTCCGCCTGACCACTACGGACACTTATACTGCTGCCTACATTGATAACGTGTCTTGGGAACCAACATTATCGAATGGGCAATTTGAAAATGCAGGATTTAAATTCTATCCGAACCCTGTAAGGGATGTATTGAATATATCCTATAACCAAGACATTTCCAAGATTGAAGTCTATAATGTATTGGGACAGAAAGTAATTGAAAATGAAATGAACACCAATGCCGCAGCAATAGACATGTCGTCACTGCCAAATGGAAGCTATCTTGTAAAGGTAACCTCTGGCGATCAGACAAGAACAATAAAGGCGATCAAGCAATAATCAAAAAAGAGATTTATTTTTAAACCTTCGGAAATGATTCCGAAGGTTTTTTTATGGGATAGCATATAAAAAACTTTTCAAAAAAGAATGGATGGAATAGATTTCTAGATTATTGTACTACCGCTCAAATAAAAAATCCCGATGCAAGACTGCACTGGGATAATTTTGGATTGTTTTATAAAACAGGCTGTCCTATAAAGATTCTACTGCCTTCCTTTTCTTGAAATAATAGAAGGCAAATGCAATTCCAAGGAGCATCATATAGATCATCCATCCGTTTATGGGTGCCATAGGCTCATCCTCTACCGAACCACCGGTATTCCCTGACTCATCTTCCATTCCAGTACCCGGATTATCATCTGCAAACATCAGGAAATCACTGAACAGGATTGCCACAAACAGGTAGACCTTTAAAAATTTATGTATCATGATTGTATTTTTTAATAGATTATTTTCTTGCTTGTTCTCGAATTGTCCTCACCCGTTACCTGGACGATCAATACTTGTTGTTCCGCTGCAAGATTGCTGATTGTAAATTGCGCAGCATTCACATTTGCATTGCTGTAGAGCAACCTTCCCCTCACATCATAGATGCTTATTTCTTTCATTGTCACTTTACCTGCATCGATATTCAAGGTAGTTCCTTCCTTGTAGAGGATGATGGTACTGGTATCAAATGAAGGATGCCCTGCTCCAAGTGTGGCATTCTGATATACGACCTCGAAGCGGTTCTCGAAAGTTCCTGCCTCGGAGGAGAATGCATAGGCTCCCTCTTTCAGATTATGGTAGGTATTGAAGGTATTGTCCTTGAGATACACCTGCTGCTCTCCTGCAAGCAATCCATCTTGATTGCTCATCGTGATATTGAAGGTTCCTGCATTGTTCGCCTTGTAGCTGACCGGAACAACATCTGTGGCAGTAAAGGAAGCCCTTGCCTGGATCGATAATTTGGCATCACCTGATTTCGTATAGATCGAAAGGTCGGAGTCATTGTAGAATCTCCCATCCCATCCAAAGTCCAGTCCGTCTGTTGTTGCATTTGAATATCCAATGACCGCTTGTCCGAAACTTGATGCTCCGTTGCTGATGTCCAGCCATAAACGTGACAATTCAGTTGGACTGTCAGTCATTGTTTCATTGGTATGGCCTGCGGGCCTGAAAAAAGTTCCACTTCCCGTTCCCCTCCTCATCGTGTTTTGAAAGGCAAGGCTGGTGGCATTCTCCGCTGCCTTGAAAAGGAAGCCCTGTCCCGGTTGGATGACCCAAGTGGACGGATCGCCTGTAAAACTGCCCGATGAATCGGAAGGGCTGCCTACACTGGCACTACCCATATTGGTAACGGTTACATAGGTTGCGGTTGCTGCCCCATTGGTCTTCCTCCAGAAGTAAAGCGTCCCATTGTCCATCTGGCTCTGATTTGCATCTATAAAGTCACGGATGCTAATTGGTGACGGATACGGATTTCCTACCGCATTGAAACGGCCACCTTCATCCGATAAGGCTATCGCAACATTGCCATTGTTGGGTATTCCCTTGAACTCCGCATTGAAGACCGAAGTGGTTGCTGTAGGAAGCCCAGCAGGCATTCGCACGAGATAGCCTTTCGCCGGGGCAAACATGACCGCGTTCGGATGGCTTCCAAATATTCCAGACTGGCTTTGGTAGTTGCTGTAGGCACTCAATACAGTATTATAGACAAAGAAACTGGCGTCAAGCGTACCTGCCGAGAAGTTCTTTAACGTTTGGCTACCGCTTGTTGGCGATGACCATAGCGTATAATCCAGATTATACAAAGCATTACTGTTCTTGTGGAATACAATGCTGCCCGTATTGGTATTGGTTGTAGCTGATGGATCCTGCAAAAGGTTGGCTCCATTGCTGAATACCAGTTGAGCAGTCGAAGCAACTGCCACTGTTCCGCCAACAATAAGGTTATGCCCTTGTGCAATGGTAACTTCAGCAGTACCTGTAACTTCAAGGCTGCATACTTCCAGGTTTCCTGTAGAAGTATAGTTTCCTGTGATAATGGCTTTCTGATTCGCCAATGGTGCAGAAGGAGTCCATAAAGTACCGTTCCATGTCACCGTTTGCACACAATCGCAAGTGAGGCTGTAATAATCTTCTGGATCCTTGTCAAAATAATATTGATTCTCTGCCTCTTCTACATCTGCCACCTTGATACAAGTCAGGGGATTGTTGCTGGCATACATGACAAACAAATCGGGTGATGGTGTAAGATCCAATGCTTCCAGTTGATTATTGGAACAATACAATTGTTCCAGATTAGACAAGCCTGCAAGGTCAAGGGATGAAAGCGCATTATTATCACAATCCAGATAATTCAATGCAGTGGCACCTGAAACATTCAAGCTGGTGAGTTCGCCTACAAAAAGAGAAAGGTAGATCAGGTTGGAAAGTCCGGATGCATCCAGGCTTGTCAAGGCAGTGGCATCGCTTTCTATGACTTTCAACATCGGGCTGCCCTGCACATTCATACTCGTCAGTGGATTATTGCTGACCCCGATCTGGACCAACAGCGGCTTGTTGCTGAAATCAAGTTTCGTGATCTGATTGCCCTGGCATTCTACTGCTTCAAGATCAGCCAATCCTGTAAAATCAAGTGTGGTGATTTGATTATTCCTGCAATACAGCTGCATCATATTGGGTGTTGCAGACAGATCTAGGGTTGTAACCTGATTGTTGTCCAGCTTTAGGAAAAAAAGATTTGCAAGGCCTGCCAGCGGCAAGCTGGTGATGGAATTATTGTCGCATTCCAACACGCCCAGATTGGTAAAATCTTGCAGTCCTGTCATATCGGTTATCCCGTATCCGCTGGCATTGATATATCCAGCCGACAAGGCGGCGGCAGAATTGACTTTCCCATCGAGTACATCATCAATTCCATTATCTATAAGTGCCTGTTCAAAATTCGGATCGGGAATCAAGGTCACTCCTCCACAATCCAGGGCATATACCGCATCCTGGTCCTTGATCCAATTGCTGTTCTCTTGTGCAACTGCCATATCGCTTACCTGGATACAGATAAGACTGCTGTTCTGATAGCATTCCAATGAGGCACTGTCGGGAAAATCAGTCATATCAAGCGTGACAAATGCGTTGGAATAGCAATCAAGCGACTCCAATGTTGTACCGCTGATGTTGAGGCTTGTCAGTTGATTATTGGGGCAGAAGACTTCCTTGAGGCCTGTCAATCCACTTAGATCCAGCGAAGTAAGGGAATTGTACCTTGCATCAATAGTATGCAAGGACTGCAACCCGCTGACAATTAGCGAAGTCAGTTGATTATCACTGCAATAAAGGGTAGCGAGTGCCTCCAGACCGGTGGCATCGATGCTTGTCAAGTTGCCATTATAATTGCAGCTCAAGTTTTCAAGGCTTGTGAGTCCGGCCAGGTTCAAGCTTGTAACGCCGGTATAATTGATAGATAATGAAACCAGTTGATCCAGGCCACTGACATCAAGCTGCGTCAGTCCGGGATTGTTATCGCAATACAGGTATTGCAGGTTAGGGAAGGATCTGATCCCGGTAAGGTCGGTGATTTCGAGGCCGGACACGTATACAAATGTAACCTCAGCGAGATTGGCCGTAAGTACTTGCTGGTCGAGCGTGGAGCCATTGTCCGTATCGATTCCCTCATTAATAAGATATTGCTCGAATACCTGATCTGGAATGGCTGTATACTGGGACCATGATGGACAGGAAGCCAATACAATGATCAGCAATAGGTACATCTTTTTCATAAGTAGATTGGGTTATGGATTTACATGCCAAAGCTACAGTGATAAGGACTTCTAAAAAATACACGAAAAGCTGTATTTTTCAGTCCTTTGAAATCTTTCCCTACTTGTTAGCAACAACCGTTACAATACTACGAAAAGCAACGTACAAGGGATGAATTGCTGTTTTCTGGTTGTTTCTATTTTTTTTTCAGGCCTAAGAGCAAACTTCCATCTATCATCGGCAGCACATTTTGCTGATGGCATAAAAAAATCCCGATGCATTCCTGCATCGGGATTAATGATGTTAGTTCCTTCCCGAATCGCAAACGGGAAAAAATCAACAAAAAACCCGCTTCAATAGGACCTAAGCCCCTAAATCCCATTTACTGCGGGTTGGCTATAAACTATCTAACCGTTGGTAAAAGTACTGCAACACCAAAATCCCGGCAATAGTGGAACACCTATAAAAAAATAGGGTTTCCCCTATCGGATTGTTCGTATAAAAATACAATCTTTGACCTGAAACTAAAAACCTACAAAAATGAAAAAAATACTATTACTTCTGATTGTGGCCGGCAGCAGTGTTTCCTTTAATGCTCCCATCAAGAAAAAAGTACAGGAAGAGGCCAAGAAAGAAAACCTCAACATGTTGATGATCAGGTACAGGCTAAACTAAGAGCATTACTAACCCTTTTATAAATAACTAAAAACAAACCTGAAGAATGAAAAGGATTACGATTCTTATTGTGCTACTGCTTCTCCTTATTATAAGCGGTATAATATGTTACAAATGCTGCGGTTTAAAAGACCCGGAAGGCTGCACCAATGTTATTTTTGTGGCCGTTAACAGGATTCCTGAAAATGATTACAACGATTGGCAGGTGCAAAATCAGGAATACATGTATGATGTTCCCACCCACGATAAAAAGGTAGGCACCGGCGATGGCATCGTGGCAATAGATGCCTCCAAGATCAGGGAAGTGGACTATGCTTCCTGGCTCAGGGAAAATGGCAATTATATCTTTTTTGAGGAGACCTACCCTTATATAGAATGTACACATAACATCAGCTCGACTGCCATCAGCAATGTTACGCCCTACATTTCCATGACACTGTCCCAACTAAAATCGAATATTGTTGCAAACGGCGGAAACTACAGCACTACCAATTACAACAAGTATACTTCGATTGCCATCAGCAGCAGTAATGTGTTGTCGTTCTCCATGATTGACAACTTCTTGTTTGACAAGAACTGTTTTTCAGTTCCCCTTTTTAGAAGCATTGTCGAAAAATACAGTCTCAAGAGTGGCAGTGTCTTCCAGTTTGCCATCGCAACTGTAAACAAGAAGAAGACGATTATTTTCAGGGTACAGACTAGTCCCGGGCTCTATAGTTATTACGATTTCTCACAGGTTCCGCCTTGATCGGGAAGTATTTTATTTGAAATAAATTAATTTTTGTAATTTCACGCTTATTATCTTAACCCCAAAAAGAGAACTGCGTGAAATTATGATTAAAACCATTTTACCCTTCATGAACTTTACGCAATTATTGGTTCTGATCTCCTTTTTTGTTGTCTTGATTACCTACGATCGCCGCAACAAATTACACTTCATCTTGCTTGCCATACTTTCTGTGAGCTTGATCAACGAGATCATCTGCCTCATATTTCTTTACCAGAAAGTAGATATTGGCCTGGTTTATACCCTCAATACCTTGACACATCATTCCCTTTGGCTGTTCTTGCTTTTCCAGATCTCCCAGCGCAAAATGCTTGGCAGGATCGTATTGGCTGTTTTCCTTACTTATGGAATTGTCAACATGCTATCATTTGAAGGACTTCAAAAATTCAATTACAACACCTTTATTTTCGGAGCATTCCTGTACCTCATCTTTTTTATATGGGAAAGTTTCTACAGGCTAAAAAAAGAAGATTTTTCATTTTTCCTATCGAACAATTACCTGTTGATTTTTGCACCTGTATTGTTTTTCTTTGGTTTGAGTGTCATCTTTGGCTTCAAGAGCAGGGAACTTTCGGTAACAGTAGTCTTTGGTGGCATACCGCTTTACACCGTTATCGGGTATTTTGTGAACATCGTCTATTATGGCCTCATTAATTTATACATCTACAGGGAACGAAAACTTGGAAGGGAAAAAACAATAAGACATGAACACTAATCTCGCTTTTGGAATCATTATAGGCGTATTGTTCGCCAGCCTGGTCGTACTCTTCTGCGTATTGCTGGGCAAGCTCTACATCAACAAGATAAAGAACTATACCAAGCTCATTTATCAGAAGGACATCGACTTCCAGAAAACCCTCAATACCACCATAATTGAAACACAGGAACAGGTACTGAACAATATCTCGCAGGACTTGCACGATGATGCCGGCCAGCAATTGACCTATATCAACTTTCAGATAGAAAACCTTAAATTGGATTCGCCCTTGCTGAAGGAAACATTGGAACCCTTATCACAATCAGTTGGCAATTTATCCAAGTCGATCCGAAGCATCAGCCACTCCCTGAACAATCAATTCATTACCAAGCAGAACTTGCTCAAGGTGATTGAAACGGAAGTGGAACGGTTGCAGAAGAATCCTTCCATCCTCTTCCATTATTTCAAGAAGGACAAGATAGAAAAGGCCTTTACAACCAACGAGAAGATCGTCATCTACCGCATCTTCCAGGAAATCATCAACAATGCATTCAAGCATTCAAAAGCAACAGTCATTGCCATCAAGATACAGAATGATCCCTGTTTCAGGATGGCCATCAGTGACAACGGCCAGGGCTTCGATTATGAATCCGTAAAAGACAGTACCACCAGTCTGGGACTCAAGAATATTATTGCAAGGGCTGCCATCATCAATTATGCGATTGAAGTAAAGTCGACCCTTGAAAAAGGCACAACCATCATTCTTTCAGAAAACAAGAGCATCTAGATATGGAGAAGATTACCATCGGCATCATAGACGACCACAAGATCGTCAGACAGGGTTTAAAGGAATTACTGGAAAAAATGGATGCTTATAGAGTGACCCATGAATTCGAAAGTGGCGATACTTTCCTGGGGGCATTGCCTCTGGAGGACACGCCCGATCTTTTTATCCTCGATTATTCAATGCCCAACATGAATGGTATCGAGGTACTTAAAAAACTGGAAGGACTCAAAAGTGAATACAAGGTATTGCTCCTGACCCAGCATTTTGATGAGCAGATCATAGACGATGCCTACCACTATGGAGCGCGGGGTTTCCTGCACAAGAACTGCACGGCCCAGGATTTGAAATCGGCTGTGGACAACATCGTGAAGATCGGCTACAATAATGTGACGGAAATCCTGAAGCGCATCCGTAATTATGACGGCCAGGCCGAAAAGGAACTGCAGCAGTCGATCATCCTGTCCAAACGGGAACTGGAATTCCTCACCCTCGTATGCGACGAAAAGGAGTTCACCTATGATCAGATGGCCGAAATCATGTGCCTCTCGACCAAATCCATAGAATCCTACAGGACGGCATTGTTTGATCGTTTCGACATCAAGTCCAAGGTCGGATTGGTGCTGTTTTCTTTTAAATATAAGCTTACGGCTCCTTTTGTTTAAATTGATCGTAAAAAAACAGTAATAAGAAAAGGCACCTTGATGGTGCCTTTTCTCTTTTCACTACTGTTTAAACCTAACTTTATGTAAACTCTAATTCAATTATTTCTTTACGATGATGAAATCGGATCTCCTGTTTACCTGATGCTCCTCATCCGTACATTTCACTCCATTCGAACATTTGTTTCTTAACATCGTCTCTCCATATCCTTTCACGCTTTCAATACGTGTTGTCTCAATTCCTCTTGCAATGATATAATCATAGGTAGATTGGGCCCTGTTTATGGAAAGCTTCATGTTGTAATCATCCTTTCCTCTGGAATCGGTATGCGATTCGATCTTGATGATGATCGACGGGAAATTCTTCATAATGTAAACTACCTTGTCCAGTTCCACCGCGGCTTGATCGGTGATGGCCCACTTGTTGTACTCAAAGAAGATGGGATTGATGTCCACCTTTTCAATATTGCCTTCTTTTTTGACAAGGTCGGCATAATTGGAAAGCTCGAAATCAATATTGGGTATCTCCTCGCCATTCTTCTTCGTGGTTTCAACTTCCTTTTCTGCCGTGGTATGATTAGGCTTGGAAGCCTCCATTTTAAGTTTGGAACCACACGGCACTGTAATGGAGTAAGTTCCATCTTCCTTGGTTTTTGCCGTTGCAATGACATCGCCATATTTGTCGTATGCCTTGATGTCGGCCTGATTGATACCTATCTTGAACTTGATGTTTGTTACCTTCCCCGATATCAATTGGTTGCAAGGAGGATCTATCCTTGTAAAATAGTAGATATCATCGTCTCCCTTGCCTCCCTTACGGGCAGAAGAAAAATAACCAAACTTTCTTTCCTTGTCTATTATAAAGGCAAAATCATCAAAACTGCTGTTGACCGGCTTCCCTATGTTTTTTGGTTCAGAATAGGCTTCCCTCTCTTTGATGATCTTGCTTTCGAATACGTCCAGACCTCCAAGACCATAATGTCCGTCTGACGAAAAGTAGAGGATGGAATCCTTTACAAAAGGAAACATCTCCCTACCGGCCGTATTGATCTTCGGACCAAGATTTTGCGGTGTTCCCAATAATCCATTGCTGAAGATATGCGCAACATATATATCAGTATCACCATATCCTCCAGGCATATCCGAAACAAAATACAATGCCTTTCCATCAGTTGACAACGACGGATGTGCCACCGAATAATCCTTGCTGTTGAAGGCAACGCCCTTTCCATTCTTTAGCTCATTGTTGACAACATCACCCTTGATGATTTCTAGATTATTCGTACCATTCTTGCTGTTGTTGAGCTTGTCGTTCTTTTTTACATTATTGGCACTGTAATACACCGTTTTCAGATCCGGGGTAAAAGTCAATGTGGCATTATGGTACTGTGTCTGGTTGTTGGGGATGAATTTTTTCTCATTGAAGAAACTGCCATCCGTGGCATTTCTATCAGCCACGTAGAGGTCCAGGAAGGGCTGGTCGTTCCAGGAGTACTTCTTGATGCCCAGCTGCAAGGTATCCTTGCTGGAAGAAAATACAATCTGGTCGCCAAAGAAGGCAGTACCGAAATCAGCCTTGCTCGAATTGGAAGCAAGATTAGTAACCGTATAATTGGAAGTAACTGCATTCAGGCTGTCCAGGAATTTCTTCTGGCTTATAAATTGCTGTGTCGCGGCGGCATCACCTTTTGCCTCCAGTCGCTTTTTCAGCAAGGCATCTGCCTTTGCATAATTTTCCTCGGCCCTAAGAGTCTGTATGTATCGGTTGAAATACTTGTCGTCCATATTGGCCTGCAGTACTTCCTCCAATTTTGTATACCATCTCAAGGCACTGGCCATATTGCCCGTGTAATAATAGGCATCTGCCACGTTCATTATCGTCTTGGTGCCGGGCTGGCTTTCATATTCAAGATATTTCTCGTAGGAAGCTGCCGCCTCTATATAGGCAAGATCGGCAAACAGTCTATCGGCTTTCTTTAGGCTTCTTTGTGAATGGGCAGCAAAGCAAAAAAGCAAACTTGCTATAAATAATATTTTCTTCATAATATACATGTGTTAGAAAAATCTTGGAGATTTGATTCTTGAAGTCCTTGGTACAAGCTGGAACCTTACGATGATTTCATGGGATCCGTCATTATACTTGTTAAGATCCGTTACCGAATAATCATAAGAATAGCCTATGAAGAAGTTTCTGGAAATCTGGAAACCCGCAAGGGCACTCACGGAATCATCATAACGATAAGAAGCACCGAGCGTCAGCTTTTCATCAAGAAGAAAATTGGCAGAGAGGTCTACCGTTATCGGGGCACCTGAGACAATCTTACCTAAAACGGCAGGTTTGAATTTGACACCATCGCTGAGATCAAAAACATACCCCCCCATGACATAATAATGCAATCGATCGGAAACAGTTGATTCAGCAATGTCATCATAATAGTCGGCCCTGATGAAATTGGGCACGGAAAGCCCTGCATAAAATTTCTCTGTATAGTAATAGACCCCTGCTCCGATGGAAGGCGTGATCTTGTTTTGGATATTGGTATTGAACAATTGGTCCCCACCTTGTTGGTAGATCCCTTTTGACCAGTCGATATTTAATATCCTTGCTCCTGCCTTTAATCCGAAAGCCAGTTTTGACTCATAGCCTACAGGAACGGTATAGGAGAAGTTCCCATCAAGGTAAAGATCTTCTGAAGGTCCCAACCTGTCATTCACGGCACTAAAACCCAATCCTACGTTTTCATTGAACACGGGCGAATGGATTACAAACGACTGTGTGCTTGGAGCCCCATCTATTCCAACCCATTGTGATCGGTGCAGGAGTGACGCTTCAAGATAACCGGAAGAACCTGTATAGGCCGGATTGACGGTTAATGTATTGTACATATACTGTGTATATTGTGGTTCCTGTTGAGCGTTGGCGCCTACGGCTGCAAGGAGTATACCTGCCAGTAAATATCTTTTCAAATCTGTAGTGATTTTCATATAAATATAGTTTTATTTGATAATTGGAGCAGCAGTTCCCTACTGCTCCTTTTCCTCTTTGTTATCTCATAATATAAACCCATCCTGTCTTGGCCTTGCCGTCTATTTCAAGGATATAGTAATAGGTTCCTACTGGAAGTTTCTCATTTCTCCTTACGACACCGTCAACATTTGCAGTTCCATCCCAAGTGTTCAGGTACCGTTCTGTCTCGTATACAGGTGATCCGTAACGATTGAATATTTTCAGCGAATTAATTGGATAATTTTCAATACAATCAATTACAAAGAAATCATTCAGACCATCTCCATTAGGAGAGAACTCGTTGAACACCGTCAGGCAAGTTGGATCTACCGTAGCTTCTGCTATATTATTGACAGTATCGCTGTCTATAGGTTCAGAAATCATGATCCTCACTACATTTGTATAATTACCTCCGAATACTACCTTGGCTTCAAGCTTCATAATCGCAATATCTCCTGGAAGCAATGTTGGTATTGTCCAAACACCGCCAGTAAAGCTGCCCATATTGCTCCATATCGATACGAGTTCATAACCACTTGGCAGGTCTTCACTAACTACTACGTTGGTAAATGTACTTGTCCCTTGGTTGGTTACTGTTATGGTGAACATCACATTTTCATTGATCCTCGGAGTAGTATTGTCAACTGTTTTTGAAATGGTAATGTCTGAACAGCTTGTCACGATCACATCCAGCATTGCTGATGAAATACCATCGCATCCATTTACATCCGTGTAGGAAACGCTAACGAAACCTTCTCCTACTTCAGACCATGAAACGGTAACAAAATTGTCAGAAGCTGTACCACCGGCAACGATGTTGCCACCTGCTATATCCCAGATATAACCTGAATTGCCACTTTCTGTCGTATAGGTAACTTCCGTTCCGAAACAAGCTGTTGCTCCTCCGCCAGTTATAGTTGCTACTGTACTGTCATAAACTGTTACGGTGATTGCCAGTCTTACAGCACTTGGGCAATTGCCTGCTATGATTGAAGCATAATAGGTCATACCATCTGTAAGCAAAGTAGAATTGCTTAACGGTGTACCACCAGTTGCAGCCGTATACCAGGTTACCCCGCTTTCATTTACTTGCAAGTCGGCCACTGTAGCCAGTTCGCCTTCACAGAATTCCTGTGTGGCATCCAGCGTAGTTGGTATCGTTCCGTTGCTTACATTGGCTTGTATCGCAAGCCTTACGGTACTTGGACACCCGGTAACAGGATCCGTGTAAGAAGCATAATACAGCATACCATCCACCAAAGGCTCAGTTGCAGCGAAAAGAATACCGCCTGTAGCATTGGTGTAGAAGGTAACATTCGATTGGTTGACTTGCAGATCTGCCACTGTCGGATTATTTGCCGAACAGAAATCTTGGATGGCATTGCTTGTTGTAGGTGTCTGTCCATTGCTTACGGTTACAAGAACGGCTAAACGGGTAGCACTTGCGCAACCTGATGCAGCACCCAAGGCACCGTAATAAGTTGAACCAGAAACCAAGGCATCTGTTGGTGCCAATGGAATACCACCTACAGCTGAAGCATACCAGATGACACCAGGCTCATTTACTTGTATGGAAGCAATAGTTGGTGCATCTATCGTACAGAAATTTTGCGTGGTATTATTTGTCGTCGGGGTTCCTGCACCATCAATAGTTACCGTTACCGCCAACCTTGTTGCACTTGCACATCCAGACGCATCAACAATACTGGCATAATAGGTAGTATTGTTTACCAATGGTGTAGTGTTTGCCAATGGTGCACCACCAGTTGCTGCCAGATAGAAGACCACGGCAGGTTCATTTATCTGGATCATGCCAACCGTTGCATTGTCGGTTTCACAGAATGATTGTGAGGTACTGTTTGTCGTAGGCGTCGTTCCGTTGCTCAATGTAACGGTTATAGCAAGGCGTACTGCACTTTCGCAACCAGTAGCCGGATCTGTATAAGAAGCATAATAAACAGTACCGCTCACAATAGCTGTTGTGGCAGGAATAACACTACCTCCAGTTGGAGTTGTATAGAAAATCACATTCTGATTCACCTGGATATCAGCAACTGTTGGGTTGTTTACAGCACACAGTAATTGTGTCGTATCAATTGTTGTAGGGGTAATACCCTGCTCAATAGTGATGGTTACGGCAAGTCGCATTGTACTTTCGCATCCATTAAAAGCAAGACTTCCATAATAAGTCATACCGTCTGTTAATGGTGTACTTGGTGTAAGTGCGATACCTCCTGTTGCTGTCGTGTACCAGGCAACACCTGTTTCATTAACCTGGATATTGCCAACCGTTGGATTATTTACGGCACAGAATTGCTGTGTCGTATCGTTCGTTGTTGGAATATTGGCCGTACCAATGGTTATGGTAACTGCCAATCTTGTAGCACTTTCACAACCGGTAAAGGCATCTGTCAGGGAAGCAAAATAAGTAGTGCCACTTACCAAGGCGGTAGCGGCTGGAACGATGACTCCACCTGTTGGTGCAGTGTACCAGATCACGCCAGTCTCGTTTACTTGTATATCGCCTACAGTTGGATCATCTGAAAGACAGAAGTCCTGTGTAGTATCAGTTGTTGTTGGTGTAGGCGCGTCTCCTACAGTCACTGCAACTGCAAGTCGAATACTACTTTGACAACTTGTAAGAGCATCCGTAAGGGAAGCATAATAAGTACCATTTGTCAAGGCTGCAGTGGCAGGGATTATAGTCCCGCCTGTTGCTGCCGTATACCAAACAATGCCTGTTTCGTTTACTTGTATGTCCGATACTGTCGGCGTATCTAAAAGACAGAAGTCCTGAGTTGCATCAGCAGTCGTTGGTGTTGGTGCATCGCCAACAGTTACACTTACCGCTAACCTTGTAGCGCTTTCACAACCAGCAGTATTATCCGTTAGTGAAGCATAATAAGTCGTGCCGCTCACCAAGGCTGTAGTATTGGGAACTACAGTCCCGCCTGTTGCTGCCGTATACCAAACTACCCCAGTTTGATTTACTTGTATGGCAGCAACTGTTGGGGCATCTGCAAGACAGAACTCCTGTGTAGTATCTGTTGTAGTTGGCGTGCCTGCGTTGCCTACATTTACTGTAACTGCAAGCCTTTCGCTACTATCACAACCTGTAACAGCATCTGCAAGGGAAGTATGATAGGTCGTGCCATTCACCAAGGCAGTGTTGGCAGGAACTATTGTTCCTCCCGTTGCTGCCGTATACCAAACCACACCTGTTTCATTTACTTGTATGTCAGCTATCGTTGGAGCATCTGAAAGACAGAAGTCCTGCGTCGCATCAGTTGTTGTTGGTGTAGGCGCATCTCCTACAGTAACTGTAACTGCAAGTCGAACACTACTCTGACAGC
>Ga0247805_1000050_pt1 | contig 111581 bp, 124 predicted proteins | sample UWRJL044104R1_FD_180930 | JGI IMG/M metagenome (GOLD analysis project Ga0247805, IMG submission 180930) | Plant litter microbial communities from Arlington Agricultural Research Station in Wisconsin, United States - UWRJ-L044-104R-1 | ecosystem: Environmental > Terrestrial > Plant litter >...
CAGGTGCTGCTCGAGCCAGAGAACACTCTCGGCGTCGAGGTGGTTAGTGGGCTCATCGAGGAGGAGCAGGTCGGGCTTCTGCAGCAGGAGCTTGGTCAGCGCAACGCGGCGCTTCTCACCACCGGACAGGTTCTTGACAGCCGAGTCTCCCGGCGGGGTACGCAGTGCGTCCATTGCCTGCTCGAGCTGGGAGTCGAGGTCCCAGGCGTCGGCCGCGTCGATTTCTTCCTGCAGGGTGCCCATCTCGGCCAGGAGCGCGTCGAAGTCGGCGTCGGGCTCGGCCATCTCCATGCCGATCGCTGCATGGCGGTCGACCTTATCCTTGATCTCGCGAACGCCATCCTGCACGTTTTCGAGCACTGTCTTTGTCTCGTCGAGTTCGGGCTCCTGCATCAGGATGCCGACGCTGTATCCGGGGCTGAGGCGTGCCTCGCCGTTGCTGGGGGTGTCGAGTCCCGCCATGATCTTGAGGATCGTGGACTTACCGGCACCGTTGGGGCCGACAATTCCGATCTTTGCGCCCGGGAAGAACGACATCGTCACGTCATCGAGAATGAGCTTGTCGCCAACCGCTTTGCGGGCGCGCACCATCGTGTAAATAAATTCGGCCATGCGCCCATTCTACGGAAGGCGATGGATGTCGCTGACGAGCTCGGGGCCAGACCTACGCCGCGCCGGCGGGGCCAGACCTACCAGTCGATCGGCCGCGTCTTGCCTACGAAGCACTTTCCGGAACCGAGCACGGGAGCAATGACGCTCAGGTACTTGACGTTGCCGTACTGGCCGACGATGCAGCCGCCGTTGATCTGCACCGAGAACTGCAGGCTGTCGGCGACGAGGTCCACGGCGGTCTTGTCGAAGGTCACTTCTATCGCCCGCTTGTCGAAGCCCGCCGCGACCAGGGCGTTGACAACCTTTTTGCCGCCGGGCGTCTGGTCTTCGTGAATGAGCGCACGCATCACGGTGTCGAAGTATGGCTGGTTCTCGACCGCGCTGAGCGCCGGGTCAAAGCTCGGGGCGACGGTCGGCGTCGGCACGGGAGCATCGGACGTCGCAGTCGGCGTCGGCTCGAACAGCGACTCGCGATCGTCGGGAGCACACGCGGCGAGACTCGCAACGAGCACAACGGCGATGGATGTCGCGAGCAGAACACGTGCGCGTGGCATCCAGTCTCCTTCCGCGTCCCCGGGTGGGCGCGTGCCCGAGGGCACTCCTCAAGATTCTACGGGCGAGCGACTGAAGTACCCCAAACCGTGCTCGAAGCCGACCCCCTCCCGCCTCAGAACGGAGCGAGCGTGTGATCGGCGGCCGGCAGGAGGGTTGCGTCGTCGTCGTTAGAATCGGCGTCGGCAGAATCGGCGCCGGAAGAATCGGCGTCGTCGGAATCAGCAGCGTCGTCGGAATCAGCAGCACCGTCGGAATCAGCAGCGCCGCCATCACTCCCCTGCACCACCTCATCCCCCGAGACCTCCGGCTCCTCCTTCTCTACCGGCGTCGACACACTGCGGGTGAACACAGTTGTGCCCCAGGCGAGGTCGTGACCGAGGGCGTCCGCATCGATGTCGACGGTTGTGCCGGTGCGCTCACCGCTCTGCCACTCGCGAATGTGCTGCTTGCCCGTCACGACAATGCGCTCCCCCTTGTGCAGCGAGCCGACGGCGTGCACGGCGACCTGGCGAAATGTGGTGACTGTGTACCAGTTGGTGTCTGCGTCGACCCAGCGCTGCTGGCCGCGGTCGTACCGGCGCTGCGATGACGCCAGCCGGAACGAGGTGATGGGTAGCCCTTCGGCGGTCATGATGTGCCGCGGGGTCGTCGCGACGATGCCGGTGAGGGTGATGATGTCTGACATAAATATCTCTCCGAGGTTCGACAGGAAAAAAGGAACTGGGCAACGAAGCCCGCGGCGACACTCGTGCCGGGATAGCCGCCGCGGACTCGCTGCGAACGAGTGTCGTCCGTTTCCCGGCACAAAAAACGTCGCCCGCTTCCATCTGTGGAAGCGGACGACGAATGCGCGTCTCGTGAGGAGAGGACGACGCTAGTGCTCCGTGAACTCGGGCCAGTCAGAACCGGGGAGCAGTCGCGAGTGCAGGGCACTCTTCGCGACATCCAAACTCGGATATGTTCCGGTGAAGCCGGAGTCGGCCAGCAGCTTTACCGAAAACCCCTCGTCAGACCCGTGAATCGAACCGACGGCCCCCGCCGGTCCGAATGCTACCCAGGTGTGTCCGGCCAGTGTTATGTCGCTCATCGTTGAGCTCCTTTCCCATACTCTTTCGACCCTAGAACTGTTGGCCGCGAAGCGCCAGAAGACCCGCACGTTCGGATACCGAACACAGCGAGCACGCCGTGTTTGCCTCAACCGGAGTGAGGGAACAAACTACTCGTGGGTAGTAACAAGCACACGAAGTTCTTGCAAGGGCTTCGTGGCTAGCGGGCCCTCCAGCCCTATTCGGGTTAGTGCTGGAGGGGCCGTTTACCACCCGTGGCCATCACCCGCTGGCCGTGGATAAGGTGGTTTCGTGCAGTCGCTCAGCGTCAGGCGAGCCCTCGGTGGCAGCGCCGCTGGTAGCGCCCGCAGCTGGCTTCTTTTGCTCGTTCCGAGCACTCTTCTCGTCGTTGTGCAGGAAAGCAACACCGACTTCGACTTCTGGTGGCTGACTCTGGTCTCCGCCCTCGCGCAACACCTCGCGGTTGGCGTTCTGCTTCTCGCGTTGCCGCTTTTGCACCGACGCTGGCACATCATTCCGCTCGATCTAATGATCCCGATCTGGGTGGCCGTCGGTGTCACGAGAGGCCTCGTGAGCGGCTATTTTGCCGACCACTTCGCGTCGATCGATCCGCAGTACGGCTACCGGATGCTGTCCTGGATCGGGGTATCACTCGTCTGGACCCCGCTGTTCACTTACGCTCTCGCGCAGTACGAACACCGGCGCGACCTCATCGCGGGTTACGACGCGGCCGCTGCGTTTCTCGACGAGGCAAAGGTGCGCTCGGTCGAGACCTCAAGCGAACTTCACTCCCGACTCGTCAAGGCGATTCAGAAGTCGGTGGCTCCCGTCATCCACGAGATCAGGGCGAGTCTCGAGCGTGTGTCACAGGGCCTCGGCACCGACACGCTCGCGACAATCGGAAGCCGACTGAGCCTTGTGTCGAGCGATGTTTCGCGGCTTGTTGATGATCGCCTCGTCGACGTGTCGGTTCCGGGGTTGCGTTCGCGCCGCCCGTCCCTCCTCGCGGCGAGCAGGTTTCTGCACTCGCGGCCGCTTCTCGTCTCGATTCTCACGATTACAACGATCGCCGTTGTGACGATTCCCGATGCGCTCATCATCGGGCACCCGAAGATCGCACTCGAGACGACAATCGCCCTCGCCGTTGCTCTCGTTGTGCTCTGGGCCGGCCTCGCGGCGACCGCGCGCTGGCAGGAGAATGTGCGGCACCGCAATAACCTCATCGTCTACCTGAGCTTTGTGCTCGCGGGAATCGCGGCGGGCGCCACGCTTGTGCTTGTGCCGATCTCGCAGAGCGGTCCGCACGAGATGACACTGCGCTTTGCACTCCCGATCGGGATAGTTTTTAGCGCCGGGGCTCTCTCAGCGGCAATCGGCCTCGCAACCGCGAACACCGAACTGATCACACAGACGCGCGAGATGCGCGCCGAGGCCGCAACCCTCGACGCGACATCCACCGCCATGGAAGTTCGTGTGCGCGAAAACCTCAGCATCGTGCTGCACGGCCCCGTGCTCGGCCGGCTTTCGGCGTGTGTGATGGCGCTCAACTTTCACGAGTCGGCAAAGGTGCCGCCAAGCGCGGAAGCCACGGCAGTCACAACCGGCCACGTGATCAACCACCTGGCACTTGCGGCGCACGATCTGGAATTAATTTCCGAAACGTAAGCGGCATGTACAGAACGGTCGTATGCTGAACGTCATGTCAACCCGGGGTCGTGACGCGACCCGCATCATGGTTGCAGATGACGATTCGCTCATCCGCACCGTTCTCCGTTTCGCCCTCGAGGGCGCGGGCTACGAGGTTTCAGAAACCGACTCGGGCGACGGCGTTATCGCCGACACGGCCGCCGATGCCGCGGATCTCATCATTCTCGACGCGCGTATGCCCGGCCCCGGCCTCTCGACGACTCTCGCGACGCTGCGACTGCGATCCGTGCCCGTACTTGTGCTCAGCGGCGATGCCATTGTCGCAAAGGGATCGGTTACCCCCGGCCTCGCCTACCTCACAAAGCCCGTCGACATGGACGAGCTCCTCACAACGATTTCCCTTCTCCTCTCCGGCGCCACCCACAGTGCGCCGGCCCATGACTGAGGCGCTCACAGCACGAGAGGCGCTCAGCCGGTTCGGGTTTGACAGCCTGTTCAGCGGCTACACCGATCCAACTTTCGCGATGGATGTCGCGGGCACGATCATCGACTGCAACTCCGGCCTGCTGACAAAACTCGACCTGGTCGAGGCGCACGTGCTCGGTTCGCCGTACGCCGCAATCTTCAGCGAGAGCAGCGCCGCCGCCGCTCAGGCCGAGTTTGTGAAGGCAGCCGCGGGAGTTCCCGGCCGATTCGAGGCAGAACTCGCGCGCTCCGACGGCTCGGTGATGCGATCGGTCATCTCACTCTTTCCGGTCGAGAATGAGGGCGCCGTCGCAGGAATTATGGGTTTCGCCCGCGATATCGAGGCGCAGGACGTCACAGAGGTCATCGCGGCCCGAGGCAAGGCGCTCGAGCGAATGGCGGGCAGGCTCGCGCTCATGGGTGCCTGGACCATCGAGATTCCGGCCAACACGCTGCACTGGTCTGACGAGTTGTGCCAAATTCTGGACTTTGCTCCGGGCGAGCACCCGACGCTCGAACAGGCCTTCGCGTTGCATCCAGACGAAGACCGCCGCGCTTTTGAAATCGCCGTCGAGCGTGCCGCGACCGACGGAACACCGTTCGACGAACGCCGCTCGATGTACACGGCCACCGGTCGGCTGCTGCGCATCCGCGCGCTCGGCGAGGCGATTCGTGACAGGTCGGGGGCGATAGTGCGCGTGCAGGGCGCGCTCTACGACGTCACCGATCAGGTCGACGCGATCGCTGCGAAGCTCAACATCGAAGAGCGCCTCTCGTCGATGGTCGACGCCATCACCGACGGCATCGTCATCCTCGACTCCGATTGGGCGTTCAGCTACGTCAACCCGCGAGCCGAGGAGATTCTCGGCAAGGCGTCGGCTGACATTCTCGGCCAGGGCATGTGGGACGTCTTCCCTGAGTGGCGCGGCACGGAGTTCGCCATCGCCTACAAGCGCGCCGACCTCGAGCGCACAACAAACACCGTGCGCGACTACTACGAGTCGCTCGAGCTCTGGCTGGACATGCGGGTGTACCCGCTCACCAACGGACTCGCTATCTACTTCCGCGACGTAACCGACGAAGAGCAGGCGCGCGAGAAGTCGGCGGCCGACGAGAAACGGATAGTTGCGCAGGCAGCGCTTCTCGACGTCGCTCGCGACGCAATTGTTGTGCGTGGACTCGATCACACGATCCGCTACTGGAACCGTGCGGCATCCGAGTTGTACGGCTGGTCGAGCGACGACGTCATCGGTTCGTCGATTCGTGAACTCGTCTACCTCGACGTCGAGGCCTTCGACACAGCGCAGGCCGCGACGATGCGCGACGGAGCCTGGAATGGCGAGACCGAGCAGGTCACCCGCTCCGGCGAGCGCATCATCGTCGACTGCAGCTGGACGCTCGTCAACGACGACGACGGCAACCCCGACTCGATCTTCGCCGTCAACACCGACATCACCGCGAGGCGTTCGCAGGAGGAACGCGTGCTGCGCGCCCAGCGGATGGAGAGCCTCGGCACCCTCGCCGGCGGAGTTGCCCACGACCTCAACAACGTGCTCACGCCCATCCTTATGTCGGTGCAGATGCTCGCGCTCGGCGAGAACGACCCCGGCCGCAGCGAACTTCTCGCCGTTATGGAGGCCAGCGTCAAACGTGGCGCCGAGATGATCCGTCAGGTGCTGTCGTTTGCTCGCGGTGTCGAGGGTCGGCGCATCGAAGTGGACCTCGGCAAGCTACTCGTCGAACTCGAGGCGGAGTGCAACGAGGCGCTCGCCGATAACGTCGACTTCACGCTCAAGGCCGACGACAAATTGTGGCGCACAAACGGCGATCCGACCCAGCTGCTGCAGGTGCTCATCAACCTCGTCTACAACGCGCGCGATGCCATGCCCGACGGTGGCGGCCTTGTGGTGAGTGCACGCAACGTCACGATCGACCAAAGCTTCTCGTCGCTCACGCACCTCGCGTCGCCCGGCGACTATATTCTCATCACCGTCGAAGACACCGGCACCGGTATGACTCCCGACGTGATGGACAAGATCTTCGAGCCGTTCTTCACAACAAAAGACCTCGGGCAGGGAACCGGTCTCGGCCTCGCAACGAGCGCCGCCATCCTGCGCAGCCACGAGGGATTTATCCAGGTCTACAGCGAGCCCGGCAAGGGAACCCGCTTCAGCATTCACCTGCCCGCGAGCACCGAGCCCGACGGCGAATCCGAGATCGACCACTCGGCTGACGTCACCGAGGAACTCCCCCGCGGCAACGGCCAGCTTGTGCTCGTCGTCGACGACGAGGCCGCGATTCGCCAGATCACCCGAACGGCACTCGAAGCCTTCGGCTACGTCACAGTCGTCGCGAGCAACGGCAACGAGGCAATCGAGTTCTGCGACGCGAGCCCTGGCAGCGTCGACCTTGTGATTACCGACATGATGATGCCCCTTTTGGATGGCGCGGCTCTCGCCTCGCGCCTGCACAGCGCGCATCCTGCCATGCCCATTGTCGCGATGAGCGGACTCAACACCAACGGAGGCATCGTGCGCGCTGCCGACTCCGGTGTGCACAACTTCTTGGCAAAACCGTTTACTACCGGCGAACTACTGAGGGTGGTTCGCTCGGCTCTCGATGGAAGGACGCAGCACTGATGACACCCGATAAATCTGCCCTACGCGTAGTTGTTGCTGATGACGACGCGTTTACTATCTCTCTCGTCGGCGACGGACTGCGCTCGCAGGGCTTCGACGTCGTCACGGCGACAACTGCCAAAGACGCCTGGCGACTCCTCGTCGACGGCGACCCTCACGTGCTCGTGAGCGACCTCAACTTCGGCCCCGGCACAAGTGGGGCGACACTCCTGCAGCGCGTGCGCCGCGAGTACCCGTGGATCGGACTCGTTGTGCTGACCTCGCACCTCTCCCCCGAGCTCGCCGTCGAAGACGCAATCGAGCTTCCGCCGAACCTCGTCTACCTCGTGAAGTCTCAGCTCAAGAGCGTCGACGATCTCGCCAATGCCGTTCGTAGCTCGATCTCCGGTGGCACCGGCGAGCGCAGCCGCACCGTGCCCGAGGGCGCGTACCTCATCACCACGGCGCAGGCAGAGGTTATGCGGCTGCTCGCTGGCGGCGCCTCAACGAAGGCGCTGGCCGAGAGCCGCGGCACAACGGTGCGCGCGGTCGAGACAATGCTCGCGCGTCTCTACCTCGCACTCGAACTAGGCAGCGACGCGTCATCCAATTCTCGTGTTGCTGCTGTTCAGCTCTGGCAGGACGGCCGAATTATCGTCCGCTAGTTCTCTAGCTGGCGAGAATGTACGGGGCGAACGACTTGCGAATCTTGTTGACCTTCGGCAGCGCTACCGCCATGCAGTAACCCTGGCCGGGGTTCTTCGCGAAGAAGTCCTGGTGGTAGGCCTCTGCGACGTAGTAGTGGCCGAGCGGTTCGATGGTTGTGACGGCAGTGCCGCCCCAAGCCTCGCTCGCGCGATCGCGGGCCTTTTCGAACAGCGCGGTCTGCTCGTCATTTTTGGCGAACATCGCCGAGCGGTACTGCGTTCCGATGTCTGCGCCCTGCCGGTTGAACTGGCGCGGGTCGTGCAGGCTGAAGAAGACGTCGAGAATTACCTCGTCGGGAATGACCTCGGGGTCGAAGGTAACGGCAACCGCCTCTGCGTGCCCCGTGGCGCCCGTGCAGACCGACTCGTAGGAGGGGTGGGTCGTAACACCGCCCGTGTAGCCGGATACGACCTCGGTCACGCCGCTCAGGGTGCGGTAGACGGCGTCGAGACACCAGAAACATCCGCCGGCAAGAACAAAAGTGTGCATTGTTCGAGCCTACTCGCGCTGCCTGTGCCCCTAGGCTTGACCCATGCCGTACAACGCTGACGCAGACCGATACTCCACAATCGAATACAAGAGGGTGGGGCGCAGCGGACTCAAGATCCCCGCGGTTTCTCTCGGCCTGTGGAACAACTTCGGCAACGACAAACCGCTCGAAAACCAGCGCGCGATTCTGCGCCGCGCCTTCGACCTCGGCATCACACACTTCGACCTCGCCAACAACTACGGCCCGCCCGACGGCTCGGCCGAATCGAACTTCGGGCGCATCTTCGCAGAAGACCTTCGCCCGTACCGTGACGAGATGCTCATCTCGTCGAAGGCCGGCTACTACATGTGGGAGGGCCCTTATGGCGAGTGGGGATCCCGCAAGAACCTGCTCTCTTCGCTCGACCAGTCGCTCGGCCGCCTCGGACTCGACTACGTCGACATCTTCTACAGCCACCGCCCCGACCCCGAGACCCCGATCGAGGAGACAATGGGCGCGCTCGCGACCGCAGTCACCTCGGGCAAGGCGCTCTACGTCGGAGTCTCGAACTACAGCCCCGAGCAGACCCTCGCCGCACAGAAGGCGCTCGCCGCGCACAACATCCCGCTGACGATTCACCAGCCGCGTTACAACATGTTCGACCGCCACATCGAGAACGGGCTGTTCCCCGTGCTCGACGAAATTGGCGCGGGCAGCATCGTTTTCTCGCCTCTCGCGCAGGGCCTGCTGACCGACCGATACATGGATGGCACTGTCCCCGCCGGATCGCGCGCCTCCGAGGGTCGCTGGCTCCAGCCCGGCGCTATTGGCGACACCTACCTGCAGCGCGTTCGCGCCCTCAACGAGATCGCACTGCAGCGTGGGCAGACCCTCGCGCAGCTCGCACTCACCTGGGTGCTGCGTCACCCGCAGGTAACGTCGGCGCTCATCGGCGCATCGAGTGTCGCGCAGCTGAACGACAACTTCGGTGCGCTCTCCGCTGCACCACTGACGGCCGAGGAGATTGCCGCAATCGATCCCCTCGCTGTGGACGGAACGACGCTCAGGTAGTCGCGCGTCGCCTCGTCAGGAGCGCGGCGCCGACGATCAACAGAATGGATGCGACGGCCAACGGCAGTTCGGGGTCGATACCCGTCTCGACCAGGCCAGGAGTGCCGCCCGTGTCGGCAGGCACAGCTGCGATCGCGAATGAGCCAAGGTCGACGACGTCTGAGTCGGCGGTAAACGCGAACGGAAAGTCTGCCGGATCGGCGGGCGCGACATCCACGGGCAGCTCGAGGTCGAGTTGGTAATCGCCGAACTCGGTCACAAGGCTGAAGCTGCCGTCGGGGGCGACGTCGACGACGATCGGGTCGCCGAGAATATCGGTGACCGGGTTTCCCGCGGCGTCGAGAAGCTCGACCTGTGTGCCCGCGGGAATCGGCGTGCTCGGGTCGCCGCCGAGCTCTATCGCGGCCGTGACTGTGGCCGCAGGTGACGGCGCGACGAGCCAGAGCTGGAAGTTGGGCGAGCCGGCGAGCGGAGTGAAGGTGAGCGTAATCTCATCGATCGGCACTGTCGGCATAAACCAGTCCTACGAGCCCGCGGTGTCGGCTCCGTGCCCAACGGCGGAGATGGATCCCGCTGGAAGAGTCGCGCACAGCGCATAGGTCGATCCCGTGCCACACAACTCGGGATAGTCGTAGTAGGGAGCCTGCGCTGTTGTGCACGACCCCGGTCTCGGCGACGCGTCGCGGCAGTAGTTGAGGTAGTCGTCGCCGGCCATCGAGTCCTGGGCACCGAACTGCTCGGGTGTTACTGCCCCGCCCGGGCCCGTCGCGGTCATCGTCACATAGTCGGCGTCAATGTCGCCGAAAGCTATGCCCCAGCCCGCGGGTGTGGAATCCGCGAAGGAAATGGTGGTCGTGGAGAAGTCGTCCGCTTGTTGGCCGAGGCTCGCGATGGTGATGTACGGCTGCTGGCGCGACGAGCCAAATTGTTTGCCGAAACCGGTGCTCGCTCCGAGAAACGCCGACCTGCCCGAGGCGATCGAAGCGCCGGTGTTGTCGGTGGTGATCGTCGCATCGGGAAACCCGGTGTAGTCGGAGAAGGAGGCGGTGAACTGGCCGGGCGCGGTTCTCGTTAGGTCAGGAAACGAGCCGACTGGCGGTGTCGCCGCAGAAACGCTTGGCGCGAAAGCGAACATCGCCAGTGTTGCCACCAGAGAAGCGGATATCCATGCTGATCGGCGCATCTGTTCACCATACGCAGAAATGTCAGAGGCACAACCTACACTCGAACATACATTCGAACCAGGCCGGCCGAGATTCAGGAGTTACCAGTGACTACCCTTGATTTTGCATCGACGACAGCGCCCGTATGGCCGGGAGTTGTGGTCATCCAGCTCAACGAAGAACTCTGGCGCATTACCCGCGAGAGCGGCGAGGTACTCGGATACATCGACCGCTTTATCGAACGCGGCGACTACCGCTATCGCGCCAAGCGCATGATCGTTCGGCAGAACAGGTTCGTGGGCATCGGCGAATTCTGGCGAATGGATGACGCGCTTGACTGCTTCCGATTCCACTAAGCCGCGCACCTGAGAGTCACCAAGACACGCGGGTAGACCCGCGGGAATACCCTCAGACGCGGGGTATCCTCCGAAACATGCAGTGGTGGAATGACTTTGTGGACTGGCTCTTTTCCGACGACGGATGGCGCGTGGTCTCGACCGCGATCGTGCCACTCGTGGCGATCATCGTGGCGTCACTGATAGCCGTGGGCATTTCACGCGCCTCGGTGACGCGCATTCTCGCGCGCGAAGACCGGGACGACCGCGCTGCCGCCGTCGCGGTCTTCATCGAGGTCGCACGACAGAGCACCCAGTGGTCGCTGCTCCCAGCTTCCAACCAGGATCACCTCGAGACGCTCGCGAGCGCTGCCTCAGTGCGCCTACGTTTGCTCCCCACCCACGGCGCCGCTCCCGCGGCCGAATGGGCCGAGCACCAGATCGCGAAGATCCGCAGCAACTCGGACTCCTTCACGGTTCAGGCCGAGCAGGACTACGTAGAGTTCCGCGACCGCCTTGCCGAGTGGCAACACAAGCCCAAGGCCGCGCGCCGCCTCTTCGCTATCGACCTCGAGCAGTTCAAGTTCGAAAACAAGACTGTCGTCGACGAAGAACTCGTCGAGAAGCAGCAGCAGTGGGCGGTCGAGCAGGCCGAGGCAGAGCAGGCCTCAGCCGAAGCGGCCGCCGAGCGCGCCGCCATCGAGCAGGCGGAGGCCGACGAGGCCCTCGCTCGTGAAGAAGCCGAGGCAGCCGCCCTCGCCCAGTCCGAGGCCGACCAGGCTGCCGCCGAGCGTGCTCGTGCAGCGAGCCCACTGGTAGTGGGCACCGCCGCTGCGGCAACCGCTTCGACAGTCGTGCCCCCGCTCGTGGAGCCCAGCTCGCCGAGCTCGTTCTCGGGCTTCGCCACGTCGTCGCAGCCGACTGTTGCTGCGCCGAGCGCGTTCACGGCTCCGAGCACGCCCAGCGCGCCCAGCGCGTTCAGCGACTCCGCCTACACGGCACCGGTCGCGACTCCCGCGTTCGCGCCGGAGACTGTGGCTGCTGAGCCGGTGGCTGCTGAGCCTGCGGCGGCTGAGCCCGCTGCTTCTGAGCCCGCTGCTTCTGAGCCTGTTGCTTCTGAGCCCGCTGCGGCCGCGCCCGCGCCCACCGAGGCGCTGCCCACCGCCTACGTGCCGCCGACGTTTACGTCGCAGGTTGGCACGGCGCCAGCCGAGGCTCCCGTCGAAGATTCCGCTGGAGACGCGTTCTCGAGCCCGGTTGAGTCGCCAGCCGAGAGTGAGTACCCGCATTACGTGACGCCAGCCGATGCCACGGACTCGGACTCGGACTCGGACTCGACTCTCACGGACTCGACCGACCAGCACGAGGTCATCGAAGCCACGATCGACGACGACAACCACGAGACGCCGGTTGCCCACCCGCGGTTGAACGACGACTAAATCAATCTGAAGTGCCCCTGGCAGGAATCGAACCTGCGACCAAGAGATTAGAAGGCTCTTGCTCTATCCACTGAGCTACAGAGGCGCGCAAACCACGATACCGCAGCCGCTGGCGTGAGCCGCGCGGCCCACGGGAGTGCACAAAGTGTGGCTACGGCCGGCGAGAACCACAGTTTCTGCACTCTGGGCGGCGGCGCGACATCCAGACAGCAAAAAGTGCTCCAAACCCTGAAGTTTGGAGCACTTTTCGACGGTAGGAATGGGTGCTAGACGGCCTTTGCCAGCGCGACGAGCACCTGATTGATCGTGGGAACACCCTCGGCACGAAAAACTTCGATGCCGTCGGCGTTTGTCACGATGACGGTTGGGGTTGAGCGGATTCCGGCTTTCTCGGCCTCGGCGGTGTCGCGCGCGACATCCAACTCGGCGATTTTTGCTGCCGGAACGAGCTCAGCAACATGCTTGAGCACTCCCCGCGTTTGAATGCACGGATCGCAGAACGAAGAAGAGAAAAAGAGCAGGTTCACGACAGTGCCAACCGCGACGGGGCGCTAATTAGTCCCGACGCTCGTCGAGGTCTTCGATCGGCTCGCCATCGGCGGCGTCCCAGGTGTAGGTGACCTGAACCTGGTCGCCGACCTTCTTGACGGTCGGGTTGTCGTAGACAAGCTGCGTCTCTTTGCCGTCGAGAGCGACGAGAACGGTCACCTCGGTGTCCCAGGAGCCATCGGTCGAGATGCGGGTGTCGTTGCGTCCGTCGTACGGTCCCTGCGAGTAGAAGACGATGTATTCGTCGCCGCGGGCCAGGGTTACCTCTGTGTCAGTCATGACTCAATTACTACCAGACGCCCATGAGAGACAGCACCCCGGCGAGCGCGGATGCCGCTCCCAGCGTAATTCCGACGATAAAAAGTACGAGGTGCACAGTGAAGAAGGCTGTTGGTTTGCCCGCAGCGTCGCGAGCCCGCGGGTCTTTTGCCACCCTGCGGAAGAACGTCGGCCAGGTCACGAAGTTGAAGATCGCGTTGAGAAGGAGAAGTATCGCCACCGGTTCAGCCTAGGGCGTAACCGAGTTATATAACCAAGTTATATAGTGGATGCATGGACAGTTCGACTTCGACCCTTGAAACCCTCATCTCCTCCTCATCGCGGCTCACGCGAATTGCTGCACAGCGCACCGGCAGCACAGTGAACTCGGTGGCGTGGCCCACCCTGGCGATCCTCGCGACCGACGGCCCGCGCCGAAACGGCGACCTCGCGCGCGCCGCCCGCGTCAGCCAGCCCGGCATGACAAAGGTGCTCAACCAGCTCGTCGAAGACGAATGGGTCTCCCGCATCGCGGACGTCGACGACTCCCGCGCCTGGCTCATAAAGATCACGGCGAAGGGACAACGAGCGCTCGACGACTGGCGCGCTGAACTCGCCCGCGCCATGGAGCCGATGTTCGCCGGCCTCAGCGATGACGACTGGGTGCTGCTTGCCCGCGCAGCGGAGATCCTCGAGAGCCGCACGCTGGCTACAGCGGCGGCGCCAGCGGCGGCCGGGGCGATCGCGTGAGCATCCTCCACCAGTCGAAGCAGGTCTGGGCGGTCGCCTTCGCTAGCGTTGTCGCCTTTATGGGCATCGGGCTCGTTGACCCGATCCTCCCGGCGATCGCCGCCGACCTCGACGCGACCCCAACCCAGGCGGTCATGCTCTTCACGAGCTACCTGCTCATCACGGGACTCGCGATGCTCGTTACAAGCTGGGTCTCCAGCCGCATCGGCGCCAAGCGCACCCTGCTCATCGGACTCGCCCTCATCGTCGCCTTCGCCCTCGCGGCAGCCCTGAGTGGAAACGTGGAGGCGGTCATCGGCTTCCGCGCCGGCTGGGGGCTCGGCAACGCGCTCTTTATCTCGACGGCACTCGCGACGATCGTCGGGGCCGCAAGCGGCGGAACCTCGAACGCCATCATCCTGTACGAGGCAGCACTCGGGCTCGGCATCGCCATCGGGCCGCTTTTGGGCGGACTGCTCGGGAGCATCAGCTGGCGCGGGCCTTTCTTCGGCACATCCATTCTGATGGCGATCGCCTTCATCGCGATCCTTGTGCTGCTTGATCGATCGGATGGCGCGGCTCGCGAACCCGTGCGCTTCTCGGCGCCGTTCCGGGCGTTGCGAAACCCCGCGCTTGCCGTGCTTGCGACGGCTGCACTGTTTTACAACATCGGATTCTTTGTGCTTCTCGCCTACACGCCGTTTCCGCTCGGGCTCGACGCGATTGGGCTGGGGCTCGTGTTCTTCGGCTGGGGACTATCGGTCGCTGTAACCTCCGTGTGGATCGCGCCCCTGCTGACCGCGCGCCTGCGACGTACGACCGTGCTCGCGATTGTGCTCCCGCTGCTCGCCGTTGACCTGCTCGGGGCCGCGGTCTTTGTCTCGTCTACCGTTGGCCTCATCGTGGCGGTCGTTGTGGGCGGGCTCCTGCTCGGCGTGCTCAATACGGTGCTGACGGAGAGCGTGATGGAGGCCACCGACCTCCCCCGGTCCGTGGCGTCGTCGGCGTACTCCTCGGTGCGCTTCCTCGGTGGAGCTGTTGCTCCACCCATCGCGACCGAGCTTGCGCGGATCTTCTCGCCGTCCGTTCCGTACGTTTTTGCAGCGACGTCGGTGCTGATCGCCGCGATCGTCATTGTGCTCGGGCGGCGGCGGCTGGCGAGGGTCGACGGTGTTGGCGAGACCGCGATCGAGGAGGCACAGGCCGTGTCGGTTGGTGCGGGCGGGTAGAGCCGCATTCTGGAACCGCTTTATGGAACCGCTTTGTGGATAACCCGCCCGAAGTTATCCACATTTGGGCGGATTCCATTCGAACATATGTTCGACGTGAGAAAATTGCTCTATGACAACAACCACCGGAGCCCTCGCCGAATACTCGGCCGCTTCGGTGCAGCTTGCCTCGGCATCGCTCACTGCGGCTGAGGCGTCAGCTCTCCCCGAGGCTGACTTCCTGCGGGCCGGGCGCATCGCCGCTGACAACCTCCGGCAGGCACAGCGCACGCTCGCGATCTTCGCGGCCGAGACGGCCGTGCGATCCGCTCCTGAACTCGGGCACAACGGACTCGCGCAGAAGGCGGGGTTCCGCACGCCCGAGCTAATGGTTCGCGCGACGACCGGCAGCACGCTGCGGGAGGCCGCGACGTCCGTGCGGGTGGGTGGGCTGATGCGCGCTTCAGCCTCGACGCCCTGGCTCGGTGCGGTGGGTGCGGCCGTTGCTGCCGGCTCGCTGAGCGTTGGTGCCGCCGAAGCGATCCGGTCGGGGCTCGGCTCACCAAGCTCCTCGATAACCCCCGAAGCCCTCGCCGCGGCCGCCGCCGAGCTCTGCAGCCTCGCGCCGCAGCTCGACCCCGACCGCCTGTTCAAGCGTGCTCGAGAGCTCCGTGACGATTTGGATGTCGCGGGCGTCGCCGAACGAGAACGCACACAGTACGAGGCGCGCAGCCTCCGCCTGTTTCAGCGGCCCAACGGCATGACCCACGCGAGTTGGGAACTCGACCCGCGCTCGGCCGCACAATTCCGCGAGCTGTACGACCGGGCAACCTCACCGAAACGCGGTGGACCTCGGTTTGTCAGCGGCAGCAACGCCGAACTCGCCGACGACATCTCCCGCGACGACCGCACGGGCGAGCAACTCGCGTCCGATGTGATGCTGCAGTTGCTGGCCAGCGGGGCCGACGCAGACTCCAGCCAGCTGCTCGGCACCGGTGCGCCCGTCGTTCGCATACTTGTCACCGCCAACGATCTCGCCTCCGGCGACGGGTTTGGGGTCATCGAGGGCGGCTCAGAGGCCACCTCGATGGCCACGGTCGAGGCCGCGCTGTGCTCCGGGACAACCGTCGAGGTCACCGTCGACTCCAGCGTAAACGTTCTCAACCTCGGCCGCGAGCAACGCCTCTACAGTCGACGGCAACGGATAGCCCTCGCCTGCCGCGACGGCGGGTGCATGTGGGGCGATTGTGATCGAGAACCATCCTGGTGCGAGGCGCATCACACCAAACAATGGAAACGCGACGGCGGGTGCACGAATATCGACGACGGCATCCTGCTCTGCAAACACCATCACCTGTTGCTGCACGACCACGGGTGGGAGATCGTCCGGGAGGGCGGGGAGTTCTATCTTGTGCCGCCCGTGGGCATTGATTCCGAGCAGCGACCCATCCACCTCCCGTCGAAGAGCCGCGCGTTGCGGCGGGCGTTGGCGCAGGGGTGAGGGTGGGCCGGTGAGGCGGGCGCTGGCACGGGTGGGCGCGGCGGGTGTTGGCGAGGTCATGCTGGCGGCCTCCGTCGCACCCCACGGTTAGACTTCGAGCATGGCTACATCCGCTGACCGTCTTGTCTGGATCGACTGCGAAATGACCGGGCTCGACCTCGCGGTCGACGAGCTCGTCGAAGTTGCAGTTGTCATCACCGACTACGACCTCAACCTCGTCGACCCTGGCTTCGCGATCGTTATCAACCCCGACCGCTCAGCGCTCGAGAACATGAACGACTTCGTGCGCAACATGCACGAGTCCAGCGGACTCATCAACGAGATTCCCAACGGCGTCTCACTCGCCGACGCCGAGTACGCGGTGCTTGAGTACATTCTCAAGTTCGTCCCGGCCGAGCAGTCGGCTCCCCTCGCCGGAAACACCATCGGCACCGACCGGGCCTTCCTCAACAAGTACATGCCGCGCGTCGATTCCCACCTGCACTACCGCAGCATTGACGTCTCGTCGATCAAGGAACTTTCGCGTCGCTGGTTCCCCCGCGTCTACTTCAACGCACCCAAAAAAGACGGCGGCCACCGCGCCCTCGCAGATATTCTCGAGTCAATTCGCGAGCTCGAATATTACCGTCGTGCCGCATTTGTAGCTGATCCGGGGCCAACTACTGACGAAGTTCAGACCATCTCGGCCTCCGTAGTGGAACAGTTCGCCCCTCACCTGTAATACAATCGATGAGTTGTCATTCGTGAAAACGGAAAGCAACCGCCTGGTGGGCGTAGCTCAGTTGGCAGAGCGCTGGCTTGTGGAGCCGGATGTCGCGGGTTCGAGCCCCGTCGTTCACCCCAGTTGGTAAGAAAGTTAGAGCCAAGCAGTTCGGCCCCGTCGGAAGACGGGGCCGTTGCTGCTTAACCAACACCTCACGAAATCTTGTGTAAGGCTTGAACCGTGACTCAGACGATCGAATCAACCGAGATTCGCGAAGAGACGGTGCTCGACTCGGCCTGGATCACCCTCGTCTGGAACGACCCGGTCAATCTGATGAGCTACGTCTCCTACGTTTTCCGCAGCTACTTCGGGTTCAGTCGCGAAGAGGCCGACAAGCGCATGCTCCAGGTGCACAACGACGGTCGCGCTGTCGTCGCCACCGGCGCGCGTGAAGAGATGGAGCGCCACGTCGAAGCCATGCACGACTTCGGCCTTTGGGCGACGGTGCAGAAGGCCGACGCATGATCCCGTTTGCGCGCGACCTCGACGATGAGTCTCTCGTCGCGAGCCTCACGCAACCCGAGCTCAGTCTCATCCATACGCTCGCAGCACAGGTCGCGGACATGCTCGGCGACCTCGCCCGTTCGCCGTCGATCACGGACCCGGATGCGGCAGCGCTCTATGAAGCCGTTGGCATCGGCGGTTCGGCCGCGCTGCACAGCGACCCGGCGATCGCCCGGCTGCTTCCCGACGCCTACGCCGATGACGCGGACGCGAGTCGTGACTTCCGCGGACTCACAGAGCGCTCGCTCGCCGCCCGCAAGGTCGCCAACGCGCGGGTCGTCATCGACAGCTTGGATGTCGCGGACGAAACTTCTGGTGAAGTGCGACTCGCGCCCGCCCAGGTGCAGTCCTGGCTGCGCACGCTCGCCGACATCCGGCTGACTATCGCCGTGCGGCTCGGCATCGAAACGGATGACGATGCAGAGCTGAAAGGCTACGAGCTGGAAGACGATGACCAGACCGCCGATGACCAGACAGATGACGACAAGCTCATGATGCGCGACGTCTATGACTGGCTCGGCTGGGTCACCGAATCGCTGCTCGAGGCACTTGAATGATGGAGATCTTATGAGCCTCGACGAGATCGACGCCGACGCGTTCGAGCAGCTTGTGATCGATGAACTCGACGAGTTGCCCGACGACATGGTCGACGGCCTCGACAACATCGTTTTTGTGACCGAGGACCGCCCGGAAGACGGCTCGCTCGACCTGCTCGGGCTGTACGACGGCGTCGCGCTCACCGAGCGCGGACAGTACGGGTTCGGCGAACTGCCGGACCGGATCATCCTCTACCGGGAACCGCTGCTCGACATCGCCGAGGATCTCGACGACCTCAAAGACCAGATTCACGTGACGCTTGTGCACGAGATCGCGCACTTCTACGGCATCGACGACGAGCAGCTGCACGAGCTCGGTTGGGGCTAGAAAGCCTCGCTGGTTGAGTAGCGTGCGACGAAGGAGCCCGCGTATCGAAACCCGCTACCCCACCTCAAGCGGCAGCGACGCGTCGGCGCTCCACTCTTCGAGGGATCCGTCGTAGATGCGCACGGCTTTCTGGCCGATAGCGGCGAGGGTGAGGGCTCCCGCGGACGCGGAAATACCGCCGCCGCAGTACAGCAGCACTTCGTGGGCGTTCTCCGCAACATCCACCCCCGCTGCGTCGTAGGCGAGGATGAGCTCGACGCGCGATTTCAGGGTTCCGTTGCTGCCGAACAGGTCGCGGCTCGAGACGTTGACGCTGCCCGGGATGCGTCCGCGGCGGGCGTAGCGGCTCGCGTCGGCGCCGGTGAAGGAGCCCGCGGGCAGGCTGCAGACGAGCGGTCGATCGTCGTCGGCGCTGCGTTCGACGAGTTCCTGCTTGCTGATCCAGGCGCGACGCACGGCTTCGGCCGGCCAGCTGGCGACGGGTGCCGGTGAGGTCGTGGCTCCAGCCTCGACCGGCTGCTCGCCCGCGACCCAGGCCTTGTAGCCGCCGTCGAGCACTCGTGCGGGAACGCCGATCCAGCGCAGGAGGTACCAGAGTCGCGCGGCCCACATCGTGCCGGTGGTGTCATAGACGACTACCGCTACTCCCGCGCCGATGCCGAGGCGGGCCAGTTCGTCGGCGATCTCCTGCGGCTGCGGGTGGGCGTAGTGGGTGGGCGCGTCGATGTCGCTGAACTGCGTCGCGACATCCACGTGGATGGAGCCCGGAATGTGCCCGGCCAACCAGCGCGCCCGACCATCGTTCATGCGGTAGTCGCCGTCGTACGCGGGAGCGTGCAGCTCGAGGCTCGCGTCGAGCACTACGGGCGGGTTGGGGCCGGCGAGGGCGTCGGCGAGTTCGGACACGGAGATGAAGGGACCAGTCACTGTTCCACTCTCGCAGGGTCGAGCAGGGCGCGCCAGCGGGCGAAACGATCCGGGCGGGTGGATGTCGCGGAGGGGGCGCTTCCGGGCCCACGACTTTCGGGGGCAGACGCGTTCACGCCATCGACGATCTCATCGGCCAGCGCCGCCGGGTTTTCCCGCGCGATGAACGCCTCCTCCTGGGCCGCCCATTCGTCCCAGTGCGGCGCGTAGGCATCACCGTCGCGAGCCAGCGCGCGTCGCTTGCGCGTTGCAGCGTCGAGCGTGATCCAGATGCCGTGGCTCGCGAGCGCGCGATTGGCTGCCGAGAGCGCTCCGCAGCCCTCGACGATGAGCGGGCGGGCCAGGTCAACACTGTGCCACTCGGCGGGTGTTGAGGTTGCCCAGTCCCAGCGCTGCCAGCGTCCCGTGGTCAGAAGCTCCGTCACAAGCGCGCTGCCCGCCTCGAGGCCGCGCCAGCCGGGGTAGAGGGAGTCCATGCGCACGAGCTGGGCGCCGGTCTCGCGCGCCAACCGGGACGCGAGCTCGGTCTTGCCCGAACCCGACCGGCCGTCGATGAGGAGGGTGGGGGTCATACGGCGGAGTCCGCGACATCCAAACCAAGAAAACTCGCGACCGCCGCACTCGCGGGTGCCAACCGCACCTGCGCCGGAGTGCCGACCTGCACAAGCCGCCCGTCGATGATGATCGCGACCCGGTCGCAGATGGCGAACGCCTCGTCCTGGTCGTGCGTCACAAAGATCGCTGTCTGCTTCGTCGCCGTGAGAATCGAGCGTAGGTCGCGAGCCAGTCGCTCCCGTAGTTCACGGTCGAGCGACGACAGCGGCTCGTCGAGCAACAGTAGGCGCGGCGAAGCGGCGAGCGACCGCGCCAGGGCTACCCGCTGCTGCTCGCCACCCGAGAGGGACGTCACCCGGCGGTCACCGAAGCCGGCGAGTCCGACAAGCGCGAGCAGCTCGTCGACACGCGCTGCGGCGGGCAGACGTCGAACCCGCAGCGCGTAGCCGACGTTCTGGGTGACGGACTGATGGGTGAAGAGCTGCCCGTCCTGAAACATCAGCGCAAAGCCGCGCTCGTGCACCGCGAGGTCGGTGATGTCTGCGCCGTCCCAGAGCACGGTGCCCGCGGCGAGAGTCTCGAGGCCGCAGATCGCTCGCAGGAGTGTCGACTTTCCGCTGCCCGAGGGCCCGAGGATGCCCAGCACCTCCCCCGTGCCAATGTCGAGCGACACGTCATCGACTGCGACCCGGTTGCCTGCGCTCTCGAACCGCACAGTTACCCCGCTGATCTCGAGGGCCATTAGAAAGCTCCAATCGTGCCGACGCGCAAGCGCTCGACGATAGCCATCACGCCAACCGTAACCGCGGCGAGAACAACGGCCGCGGCGATCGCCATACCGAAGTTGTCACCGCCGGGAAGCCCGATCAGTCGGTAGATCACGACCGGGAGGGTCGGTCGGTCGGGTCGGGAAAGAAACGTCGTCGCACCAAACTCGCCGAGCGCAACGGCAAACGCAAGCCCGGATGCCGCGAGCACCGGCCGCGCGACAATGGCGAGATCGACGTCTCGAAGCACACGCCACGGGGGCGAGCCGAGCACGGCCGCGGACTCGCGCATCCGCGGGTCGATACCCCGCAGCACGGGCAGGATCGTGCGCACAACAAGCGGGAGCGCCACAAGCGCCTGTGCGATCGGCACAAGCACGGGCGACGAGCGCAGGTCGAGCGGCGGCTGGTTGAGCGTCACAAGAAAGCCGAACCCGAGGGTCACGGCCGAGACACCGAGCGGAAGCATCAGAACACCGTCGAACAGCTCGAGCGCTCGCTGCCCGCGCACCGAACGGGGTCTGCGCGACAAAACGAGGCTCGCCATCAGCGCGATGAGCACGGCGATCGCCGTCGCCTGCACAGCGATGACAAGAGAATTGCCGAGCGCTTGCCAGACCGGCACAGCAAGCGCGTTGCGAGAGCCCGTTCCCGCGAGCGCGAGATAGTTGCCGATCCCCCACCCGTCACGGAACTGCAGCGACCGCGCCACAAGCGCGACGACCGGCAGTGCAAGCAGCACTCCGGTCACCACCGCGACGGCGACCGGCAGGGAGTCCGACCGGCGCGGTGCCCGGGCAGAGTGCGACGCGCCGACGCGGCGTTCGGCAGTAGAGCGGCCGCGTGCCCGGGCAGCGAGCACGAGCATCCCAGCCACAATCACGATCTGCGCGATAGACAGCACACTCGCCGCACGCAGGTCGAGAAACTGGGTCGTGAGCAGCCAGATCTCGGTCTCGATTGTGCCGAACCGGCTTCCGCCGAGCACAAGAACGACCCCAAAGGCCGTCGAACAGAACAGGAAGACGATGGATGCCGCGGCCACAACCGACGGCGCCAACCGCGGCAGCGTGACGGTGACGAACACTCGCCGCGGGGTTGCGCCGAGAACCTGCGCGGCTTCCTCCTGCCTCGTGTCGAGGCCTTCCCAGGTGCCGCCGACCGTGCGCACAACAACGGCGATGTTGAAGTAGACGAGGGCGAGGAGAATCGCGACAAACGTGCCGTCCAGCTCGAGAAAACCGAGGATCCCGCCCTCGCGGAGTAGCGTGCGAAACGCGACGCCGACAACGACGGTTGGCATCACAAACGGCACGATCACGAGTGCGCGCAGCAGCCCGCGACCGCGAAACCGCAGGCGGTACAGAACGTGCGCGATCGGCACACCGATGAGCACACTCGCGACCGAGGCGATCGCGGCTTGCGCGAGAGTGAGGCCGATGAGGCGCAGGGTGCGCGGTCGCGCGAGCACCTCGAGCGCGGGGAGGCCGTCGGAGAACCCGCGGCCTACCATCGCGACTACGGGCCACAGAAAGAAGATCGCGAGAAACGCGAGGGGCACGCCGACGCCGAGCGCCATCCAGAGGATGGTGCCCGGGCGTCGACGTGCTCTCACGGGAGTCACGGTGTGGCGATCGCCGCCCACTCGGTGAGCCACTTTTCACGGTTCGCGTCGATGTCGGCCGGCGAGACAACGAAGGGGTTCTCCGCGATCTTTGCCGTCTCCGACCAGCCCTCGGGCAGTGTCGCGGCGGAGTTCACCGGAAAGACGTACATGCTCTCGGGGATGTCGTTCTGCACCGTCGTCGAGAACAGGAAGTCGACGAGTTGCCCGGCGGCTTCCGGATACTGGGTGCCCGCAATGACCCCCGCGTATTCGGTCTGACGGAAGCAGGTATCGAGCAGCGCACCCGTGGGCACCGTGCCGTCTTCCTGCACCTCGAACGGAGGCGACGACGCGTACGACACAACGAGCGGTCGATCGCCCTCACTCGACGGGCCGGAGAAGTCGACGTAGTAGGCGTCACTCCAGCCCGCGTCGATCTTCACGCCGTTGGCGACGAGCCCGGCCCAGTACTGCTGCCAGCCGTCCTCACCGTTCGCGGCGATCGTTGCGAGCAGGAATGCCAGGCCCGGTGACGACGAGTTGGCCGCGGGCACAACGAAGAGGTCTTTGTACTCAGGCTTCAGCAGGTCGTCGAGCGTGACGGGCTCTTCGATGCCAGCTTCGGTGAACCACTCGTGATCGACGTTGACGCAGACGTCGCCGTTGTCGATCGGGGTGAGCTGTGCGCCACCCTGGTCGGCGGGCAGGAGGTACTGGTCTTCCGCGTCGGTGAGGTCAGCGGAGACATAGTTCTCGAGCACACCCTCGTTGACGGCGCGGCTCGCGAAGGTGTTGTCGATGCCGAAGACCACGTCGCCGAGCGGCGAGTCCTTTGTGAGCACCAGCTTGTTGACGAGCTCGCCCGCGTCACCGGCTGCCTGCACCTCGACGTCGATGCCGGTCTGCTCGGTGAACTCGGCAAGAGTGCCGTCGCTCAGGGTGAACGAGTCGTGCGTAACAAGCACAAGCTTCGATGGGGTGGCACCGGGTTCCGGCGAGGTCGCCGAACATCCGGTGAGGATAAGCGCCGCGGAAACCGCGACGACGAGATACTTCTGCACTGTCGTGCCCTTTCGATAAAGAGGGCACGGGTTCTAAGAGATTGCCTCCCTGCGCTGGCATGATCCAGATCAGGTTCGACGGTCGAAGCTTGGAGAAGCTTCCTCTCAGCCCGGCATCACCGGACTCCCGTGTTCAGAGACCACCCTAGCGGGTTGCCTGCTCCGGCCCGCTCAATCGCTGGGCGAGGTAGATGGGAATGATCGAGACGAGCACAAGAACAACGGCGATAACGTTGACGATCGGCGCCTGGCTCGGGCGGAACAGGTTGTCGAGAATCCAGATCGGCAGGGTCGTGAGGCCGGCGCCCGCGGTAAAGGTCGTCACGATAATCTCGTCGAAAGACAGCGCAAACGCGAGCAGCCCACCGGCAAAGAGTGCCGACCGCAACTGCGGAAAAGTAACGAGGCGGAAGGTAGTCCACACTCCCGCCCCGAGATCAGCAGACGCCTCCTCGAGCGAGGTGCCCATACGTCGCAGCCGCGCAATTACGTTGTTGAACACCGTCACTATGCAGAATGTCGCGTGCGCAACGATGATCGTCAGGATGCCGAGGCGAACATCGAGAATCGTGCGGAAGAAGTTGTTGAGCGCGATACCCGTGACAATGCCGGGGAGCGCGATCGGCAGGATGACCAGCAGGTTCACAAAGTCCCGGCCGAAGAAACTGAAGCGCTGCAGCGCTATCGAGATGAGCGTGCCGAGGATGAGCGCGATGAGCGTCGAGGCGAGGGCGATCTGCACGCTCGTCCACAGGGCCGAGAGCGCCCCGGCGTTCTGGAACGCGCGCTGCCACCACTCGAGGGTCAAACCCGGCGGTGGCCAGGTGAGGTTGCGGCTCGTGCTGAACGAGTTCACAAATACCACAAGCAGCGGCAGGTAAATGATCGCGAGCACAAGGCCCGTGAGGCCGCCGAGCACAAACCGCGCGGTTCGGGACAATCGCATCAGAGGTTCTCCAGGGCACCGGTACGTCGCACGGCGGCGAGGTAGACGAACATAATCGCGATGGGAATGAGCGAGATTGCCGCGGCAAGCGGCAGGTTGTTCGCTGCACCCACGTTTGTGTAGACGAGGTTGCCGAGCAGCTGGTTCGTGCCGCCGACGATATTGACCGTGATGTAGTCGCCGAGCGAGAGCGAGAAGCTGAAGATCGACCCGGCGATGATCGCGGGCCAGAGCATTGGCAAAACGACGAGCCTGAGCGTGCGCCCCGTCGAAGCGCCAAGATCACTGGATGCCTCGAGCAGGCTATTGGGAACCCGCTCAAGCCCCGCGTAGATCGGCAGGATCACGTACGGCAGCCACAGGTAGGCGAGCGTCATAATCGTCGCGGGCATTCCGTACCCCGGTGAGTTGCCACCCGAGATCGAGTCGAGGAGTCCACCCTCTGCGAGCACCGAGCGCCAGGCGTACGCCTTGACGAGGTAGCTGGCCCAGAGCGGCATCAGCACCGCGATGACCAGAATGCGCTGGGCGCGCGGTGACGCAACCTTTGCCATGTAGAACGCGATGGGCAGCGCGATAACGATGTCGACGATTGTCACGAGCGCCGCTATTGCGATCGTGCGCAGCGTCACGGCCTGATAGAGCGAGCCCGTGACAACGGTGATGATGTTGTCGAGGTTCCAGCTCTGGGTGATCTCGCCGGAGAAGCTGTCGACGCTCCACAGCGCGGTGATGAGCAGCGCGGCGAGCGCGACGATGTACACAAGAACGAGCCACGCGAGGGGCGCGGAAAGCAGGAGGGTAAGCCGCGCCCACGCGTAGTTGCTCAGGAATGACGAGATCCGCCGTGCCGTGGTCGCGCGCGGAGGCGCGACCACGACACGAGTTGAGTTGCTCACTAGCCCTTGATCTCCGACCAGGCGGTTGTCCATGCGGAGTAGTCGGTGCACTCGACGTCGGTGCGACCGTCGAGGCACTCGGCGATGGGTGTTGACCAGTACCAGATCTGCGAGGCGTACTCTTCGTCGCCCGCGTGGTAGCTCTCGCAGTCGTCACGGAATTCGCAGGCCGCGTCGCTCGAGGGAGCCTCACCGAAGTACGCGGTCGCCGTGGCGTTTGCCTCGGGGCTCGCGATGTAGTCGAGCCACGCGTAGGCGCAGTTCGGGCTCTTCGCTTCTGAGGCGATCATCCAGGTGTCCGACCAGCCGGTGGTTCCCTCTTCGGGGAGCACAACGTCGGTGTTACCCGTCGTCACGGAATTCTGGATGACCTGCCAGGTCGTACCAACAACACTGTTGCCGGTTTCGAAGGCCTGGATCTCCTTGAGGTAGTCACTCCAGTACTCGCCGACGTTCGCGCGCTGCGTCTTGAGCAGGTCGACTGCCGCAGCGAGCTGGGTCTCGTCGAGAGCGTAGGGGTTCTCAATGCCGAGGTCGGGGTTGTGCGCCATCAGGTACACGGCCGCGTCAGCGATGTAGATCGGCGAGTCGTAGGCGGTGACCTTTCCGGCGTACTCGCTCGACTTGTCGAAGACGACGTCCCACGAGGTGGGTGCCGTTGTGAAGACGTCGGTGTTGTACATCAGCAGGTTTGCGCCGTAACCGTGCGGAATACCGTAGGAGACGCCATCCACACTGTTCCACGACTGCATCTTGAGGAAGTCGTAGATCGCGTCGTAGTTCTCGAGCAGGTCGGTGTTGACGGGAGCAACGTCACCTCCCGCGACGAGGCGCAGCGAGGCATCACCCGAGGCCGCGACGACGTCATACTCGCCGGTCTTCATGAGGCTGAATGCCTCGTCACTCGTGCCGTAGGTCTTGCTTGTGACCATACAACCGGTTGCCTCTTCGAACGGGGTGACCCAGTCGACGGCGGGATCGTTTGTGCCGTCTTCGACGTAGCCCGGCCAGGCGAGGATCGAGACGCTGCCCTCGGTCTCACCGAGCTCTTCCGCGGCGTCGCCACCGTCGCCGCCCGGACTAGCGGTGCCGCACGCGGTGAGGAGTGCTACAGAGGCGAGCGCGAGGCCGATAAAGGCCGCCGGTCGCCGGATCGGAGTGCTGTGCATTACTTTCTCCATTCTGTGGGTGGGACTGTGGGGTGGGACTCTCGGGAAACCAACGACACAAGGTCGTCAGTCGCGAAGTTCACGTAGACACGGGCGTCACGTTCGTCCGCTGCCCGGGCAGCGGCGTTCTGCTCGAGCACGGTGAGGCGCTTTCCGCCGTCGAGCTGCACGATGATGCGTGTGCTTGTGCCGAGATAGATGACTTCCGAGACGGTGCCGCCAAGGGAGATGCCGGAACCCGCGTCGGGCGTGAGCGTGAGCTTCTCGGGCCGCACCGAGTGCACGCCATCTTTACCGAGCAGCGCGACCGACTCATCGTTGTCGAAGATGTTCGAGGTGCCGACGAAGTCCGCAACGAAGGGCGACTTCGGCCCTTCGTAGATCTCCGCGGGAGTGCCGAGCTGTTCGATGCGTCCGTTGTTGAAGACGGCGATCCTATCGCTCAGCGTGAGCGCTTCCTCCTGGTCGTGCGTCACAAAGATGAAGGTGATGCCGAGCGAGCGCTGGATTTCCTTGAGCTCGACCTGCATCTGTTCGCGCAACTTGAGGTCGAGAGCGCCGAGCGGCTCGTCGAGCAGCAGCACCTTGGGCTGCACAACCGTCGCGCGTGCGAGGGCGACGCGCTGGCGCTGGCCACCGGAGAGCTGCCCGGGCTTGCGATCGCCGAAGCTCTCGAGGCGAACCGACGCGAGCGCCTCACGCGCCTGCTCCGTGCGCTGCTTCTTCGCAATACCGCGAACCCGAAGTCCGTAGGCGACGTTCTCGAGCACTGTCATGTGCGGAAATAGCGCGTAGTCCTGAAAGACCGTGTTGACGTCACGGTCGAACGGCGCGCGGTTTGTGACGTCCTCTCCGAAGAGTTGCACCGTGCCCTCGGTGGGCAGCTCGAAGCCCGCGATGAGCCGCAGCACTGTCGTCTTGCCGGAGCCCGACGGCCCGAGCATGGAGAAGAACTCGCCCTGCGCGATGTCGAGGTCGAGGTGGTCGACCGCATGGGTCGTACCGAAGGTCTTCGTCAGACCTCTAAGCCGTATCGCTGGTGTCGCCACTGAACTCCCTAACCTTCCGTGTATCAAATCATATGGAAGCAGATGTCTACTAGGTCTCGGGAGTGTTACGGTCATGTCACACGCCACAAGCGCTCGAAAGGAGCGGCAGTGCCCCAGTCCATCCGCTCGGCAACCGCCGCCCGCGCCGCAGTGTTCGCGCCCCTCGTTGCCGCCGGTCGCGCCGAGCTCGTTGAACAGCGCCTGACCGATGCGATCGAACTCGGACTCCTCAGTCACGGCGAGCGCCTGCCGAGCGAGTCAGAGATGGCACGCCAGTTCGGCGTTGCGACGGTCACGGCGCGCGAGGCCCTCGAGGCGCTGCGCGAAAAGGGCCTTGTCGAAACCAAGCGCGGCCGCGACGGCGGAAGCTTCGTCACCGCAGAGGGCGAACGCGAGCTCAGCGTCGACCGTCGCATTTCTGAGCTTTCCCGCGTCGACCTGCGCGACATGGGTGCGTACTACTCGGCGATCGCGGCGATGGCCGCAGAGCTCGCCGCCGATCGGGCGACCCCCGACGACATCGAGCAGCTCGAACGAGCAATCGAACACGTGGATGTCGCGTCCGAAGCCTCGACCAGGCGCGGCGAGGGCACGTTCCGGCTCGAAATAGCCGCGCTTTCGCAATCCGCCCGGCTCGTGCGCGAGGAACTGCGCCTGCAGGGTGAGTTCGCTCCCCTGCTCTGGGTCTGCCTGCGCGAACAGGGGTACCGCGACCGCAGCCGCGCCTCGCACCGCGCCGTCGTCGAGGCGATCTCCGACATGAACGGCGAGCTGGCCCGTCGCCGCACGGTTGCGCACATCGCCGAGGCCATCGAGTGGCTGCTCGACGCAAAGGCCGAGCTCGAGACCGGCTCGTGAACGCGATCGACGACTGCGTCGCGGCGGTCAAGGAGACATTCGGCGCGATCTTCGGGCACATCGACGAGTGGCGAACCCGCATCGAGGCACTTGTGTCTGGTGCCGGCGGGCAGGTGACATCCACTCAGATCGACACCCTCGCGGAGTCGCTCGTTGTCGCGGGTCTCGAGATCCCGGGCGCGATAGTCATCGGGGCGGGCTTCGTCGCTGCTCCGCGTTTTCTCAGCGACACCGACTGGCACCTGGCCTGGTGGCTCGGCAAGTCGAACACGTTCGGCGTCGGGGCCGCGGAACCGGGAATCCGCAGGCTGGAGACCGTCGAAGACGAATCGAGCGACGCCTTTCGCGACTACACAAACCTCGAATGGTGGCGCGTGCCGGAGCGCACGGGCACCCCGCACATCACCGGGCCATATGTCGACTACCTCTGTACTGACGACTACACGCTCACGCTCACAACCCCCGCGCGGCATAACGGCACGATGGTCGGTGTCGTCGGGGCTGACCTGTACGTGACAGACATCGAGCGGATGCTCCTGCCCTGGGTGCGCGCGATCGGCCAGAAGGCGACGATTGTGAACAGCGCGGGCCGGGTGGTTGTCTCAACCGATCCGCATCGCGCGACCGGGTCGCTGTTGCGACTCGACGGTATCGACGCCCAGACCGTCGACTGCGGCGACACGGGCCTGCGGCTGGTGCTCGACAAAAGCTAGCCAGAAGCAAGCTAGCGCCACGCAAGTTAGCGCGCCGCGAGCGAGCGCGACGCGAATCAAACCGTCGAAAACTGCTCCAAGAGTGAGATTTTGGGACAGTTTTCGACAATTAGGCGTCGAGCATCGCCGCGATCCTGTCGGCCGTACGCAGGTTGCGCGACGTCACACGCGGCCCGAGCGAGCGCCAGAACGCGGGCGACACGGTGCTCTTCAGGATCCCGTCGGGGCACCACTGGTACAGCGCGCGATCGGTGAGTGCGATGCGTTCCGGCGGCTCGACGTCAGGCAGTTCAATACCGGCGGGCACAGCTTCGAGAAACGTGATCACCATCTTGGACGGATCGTCCGCGACATCCAGCAGCGGATTTTCATTGAGCACCCGCGTGAACTCCGCTCCCGTGAGAATGAGCACGCGCGAGGAGTAGCCGAACCGCGAAACTATCGCCTTCTCCAACCGCGCCGGCGTTATTGAGCCGTCAAAGAGCACGTTTCCGCTTTGCAGCAGGGTGCGCACGTTGCTGAGCCCGAGCGATTCGCACAGGTCACGCAGGTCGGCCATCGCGATGCGCGAGGAGGGACCCACGTTGATCCCCCGCAGCAACGCGATGCTTGTCACGGGGTCAGCGCGATTCGTAGTGCTGCAGCGCTACAACGACGGTGTCGAGAAAGTCGTCGACCTGGTCCTGGTCGTAGCCCTGACGAAACTTGGTGGGCTGAAAGCGCACGTTCACGACATCGGTAGAGGCGAGTTTCGGGCGCGTGCCGCGCTCCCACTCGTCGAGAGCAGCGCGCGCCGAGGCAAGGAATCGGTCGACGTCTTCTGTGGCATATCCCTCGCGAAACTTCGTCAGTTGAAAGACAACCGCGGGGATCTCACTCGATAACAGCATGCGCTCTCCATTCCTGGCCCTTACGAACCGCCTTCAGGGCAGGATACGCGGCGATGAGCAACCACATTGGCGCGCGCACGCCGAGATTGCGCACGTTGTGGCGCTGGTAGGTGCGCTCGAAGCGGTTGACGTAGTAGTAGTAATCGCTCGGGCTGTCGTCGATGCGGCGGGCCGACATGCCCGTGACCATGTCAGAAACGTACGCGACCCGGTGGTGCCGCTCGTGCAGGTGAACCGAGATGTCGATGTCTTCGTGCAGCTCGTCGTCGATATCCCGACAGACAAAGGGGCGGATGTCGCGCCAGGCACTCGCACGCAGCGCCATGTTGCTGCCGAAGACGAAGTGATACTCACGGGCGAGCATTCGCATGACCCGGCGCACCGCGTCGTCGGCCTTGAGCCCGAGGCGCCGCAGCGGCATGTCGTAGTAGATGACCGGGCCGGTCGCGGCAGAAACGGTGTCGTCGGCGAACGCCTTTTGCACCTCCGCAACCCAGGTCGGTTCGACGACCGAGTCGGCGTCGATGCGGCCGATGATGTCGCCCTGGGCACGGTCGAGTCCGAAGTTACGGGTGGGAACAAGACCCTGCTCGGCGTTCTGTTCGAAGTAGATGAGCGGGGCGTCCGGGTAGGCGATCTGCAGCGCCTTGACTATCTCGCCGGTGCCGTCTGTCGAGCGGTTGTCGACGACGATGACCTCGCTCGCGGCAACGGTCTGGTTGAGGGCGGCAAGAACACAGGCGGAGATCGTGTCCCGCTCGTTGTACGCGGGTATAACTATCGAAACAGACAACGCGGTCGTGTTCATGCGGCCAACCCTAGCGTTACACGTGAACAACACGGCGAGAGCTGTTTTTCTGCATTTCCGCCGGGCAACCTCCCTAGGGTGAGTACCGTGGACACTCCCGACGAAAAAATGCACCCCTGGCCCGGCTCCGCTTACCCGCTCGGCGCAACATACGACGGTAACGGCACAAACTTCGCACTGTTTAGCGAATCCGCAGAGAAGGTAGAACTCTGTCTGTTCGACGAGTCCGGTGTTGAACACCGGCTCGAACTCACCGAGGTCGACGCTTATGTCTGGCACTGCTACCTACCGCAGGTGCAGCCCGGCCAGCGCTACGGCTACCGCGTGCACGGCAACTTCGACCCGTCTCAGGGCGAGCGTTCGAACCCGTCCAAGCTTCTGCTCGACCCCTACGCCAAGGCCACGACCGGCCGCATCGACTGGGACCCGTCGCTGTTCTCCTACAGCTTCGACGACCCGACGGAACCCAACAACGACGACTCCGCAGCGCACACGATGCTCGGCGTTGTTATCAACCCCTTCTTCGACTGGGCTGGCGACCGTCATCCTCACACCCCCTATGCCGACTCGCTCATCTACGAAGCGCACGTCAAGGGACTCACCCAGCTCAACCCGGCGATCCCGGAAGACCTGCGCGGCACGTACGGCGGAATCGCACACCCGGTGATGATCGAGCACTTCCAGAAGCTCGGAATCACCGCTGTCGAACTTATGCCGGTTCACCAGTTCGTTCACGATGACGCTCTGCTCAAGCAGGGCCTCGCGAACTACTGGGGTTACAACACCATCGGCTTCTTCGCACCGCACAACGACTACTCATCGGGCGGCGACCTCGGCCAGCAGGTGCAGGAGTTCAAGGCGATGGTGCGCGCGCTGCACGACGCGGGCATCGAGGTCATCCTCGACGTCGTCTACAACCACACGGCGGAGGGCAACCACCAGGGCCCCACCCTCAGCATGCGCGGCATCGACAACAAGGCGTACTACCGTCTCGTCGACGACGACCAGCAGTACTACATGGACTACACCGGCACCGGTAACTCGCTCAACGCCGGCAACCCGCACTCGCTGCAGCTCATCATGGACAGCCTGCGCTACTGGGTCACCGAGATGCACGTCGACGGATTCCGCTTCGACCTCGCGTCGACGCTTGCGCGCGAGTTCTACGACGTGGACAAGCTCTCCACCTTCTTCGAGCTCGTGCAGCAGGACCCGGTGGTCAGCCAGGTCAAGCTCATCGCCGAGCCCTGGGACGTTGGCCCCGGCGGCTACCAGGTCGGCAACTTCCCGCCGCAGTGGACGGAATGGAACGGCCAGTACCGCGACACCGTGCGCGATTTCTGGCGCGGCGAGCCGTCGACACTCGGTGAGTTCGCCGAGCGAATTACGGGTTCCGCGGATCTCTACGAGCACTCCGGGCGTCGGCCCGTTGCATCCATCAATTTTGTTACGGCTCACGATGGATTCACTCTTCGCGACCTCGTCTCCTACAACGAGAAGCACAACGACGCCAACGGCGAAGACAACCGCGACGGCGAGAGCCACAACCGGTCGTTTAACCTCGGCGCCGAGGGTGAGACCGATGACGCGGGCATTCTCGAGCAGCGGGCGCGACAGCAGCGCAACTTCCTGACGACGCTTTTGCTGTCGCAGGGTGTGCCGATGCTGTTGCACGGCGACGAACTCGGTCGCACGCAGCAGGGAAACAACAACGTCTACGGCCAGGACTCCGAGATCGCCTGGGTGCACTGGGAAGACGCCGACCTGTCGCTCGTCGAGTTCGTTGCGGCGATCGCCCGACTGCGCAAGGAGCACCCGACCTTCCGTCGCAGCCGCTTCTTCGACGGTCGCCCGGTGCGTCGCGGCGAGGGCGAACCTTTGCCCGACATCGCCTGGCTCACAACCGACGGCGACGCGATGGCCCCCGAAGACTGGGAGACGCCTCTCGCGCGCGCTGTCGGCATCTTCCTCAACGGCAACGGAATCCGCGGGCGTGATGCTCGCGGCGAGCGCGTGACCGACCGCAACTTCCTTGTGCTGTTCAACGCAAACGGCGAAGATGTTGAGTTTGTTCTGCCGCCCGACGAGTACTCCGAAAACTGGGAGGTCGTCGTCGACACCGCGGGCATCGCCGTGTCAACCGACCCGGTCGCGGCCGGCTCCACCCTGACCGCCCACGCGCGCTCGACCCTCGTGCTGCGCGCTCACGTCGAGGCAGCGCCCGAATTCGACTCCGCGGTCGCGGCGTCGCTCCAGGTGCTCACCAACTCCAACGTCGGCACGGCGGCGTTCCAGACTCCGGAAGGCCAGTAATGGCAGTACCGATCTCGACCTACCGCCTGCAGATCACGAGCGACTTCCCGCTCGCAGCCGCCGCCGAACTCGTGGATTACCTCACCGAGCTCGGCGCCGACTGGGTCTACCTCTCCCCCGTTCTGCAGGCGACAACGGGTTCGACCCACGGCTACGACGTTGTGGATCACGCAACGATCGACGTCGAACGCGGTGGATCAGACGGTTTGGATGCAGTGGCTCACGCCGCGCACGCTGCGGGCCGCGGTGTTCTCATCGACATCGTGCCCAATCACATGGGTGTCAGTGAGCCCCAGCAGAACGCGTGGTGGTGGGATGTGCTGAAGCACGGTCGCCTCTCGCGGTACGCAGAAGCATTCGACATCGATTGGGCGGCGGGCGATGGGCGACTCCGCATCCCAGTGCTCGGTTCCTCACTCGATGAGGCCGAGCTCACCGTTTCGGACGGGCTGCTGCACTACTACGACAACGCCTACCCGCTCGCGCCCGACACCGAGGGCGGCACCCCGCACGAGGTGCACGCCCGCCAGTCGTACGAGCTTGTGCACTGGCAGCGCGCGGACTCCGAACTCAACTACCGACGCTTCTTCGCAGTGAACACCCTCGCCGCGATCCGGGTCGAAATCCCCTGGGTCTTCGAGGAGTCGCACGCGCAGATAACCCGCTGGTTCCGCGACGGAATCGCCGACGGCCTGCGCGTCGACCACCCCGACGGCCTCCTCGATCCCGGCGGCTACCTTGACACCCTCGCGCTCGCGACCGACAACGCCTACGTGCTCGTCGAGAAGATCCTCGAGGGCGACGAGCAGCTTCCCGCGTTCTGGCCTGTCGCCGGCACAACCGGCTATGACGCTCTCGCCGACATCGACCGCATCCTCGTCGACCGCGCTGGCCGTGCCGGCCTCGACGCGATCGACACCGAACTGCGCGGCCGCGCGCAGCCGGTTGAGTGGACAACACTCATCCGCAACACAAAGCGCAAGATCGCCGACACAATCCTCAACTCCGAGGTGCTGCGTCTCGAGCGCGACATCGCCGACTCGCACGAGGTCACCGAGCACACGGCCGACGCTCTCGCCGAGCTTCTCGCCTGCTTCCCGGTCTACCGCAGTTACCTGCCCTCCGGACTCGAGCACCTGCACGAGGCTGCCGATCTCGCCCGACGCGCGCGGCCGGAACTCTCCGCAACGATCGACGAGCTCATCCCCGTGCTCTCCGACCCGACCGAGCCCGCAGCCATTCGGTTCCAGCAGACGTCCGGAATGGTGATGGCTAAGGGTGTCGAAGACACTGCCTTCTACCGGTACACACGACTCGGATCGCTCACCGAGGTTGGCGCCGACCCGAGCGAGTTCGGTATCGGCGTCGACGAGTTCCACAATCGCCAGCTCGATCGTCAGGCGCGCTTCCCTGCCTCGATGACAACGCTCTCGACTCACGACACAAAGCGCGGCGAAGACACTCGGGCGCGCATCAACGTGCTTTCCGAGTTGACCGACGAGTGGCGCGACACCCTCAGAAAACTGCGCGAGCGTGCACCGCTCGACGACGGGCCGCTCGAGAACCTCCTGTGGGAGTCGATCGTCGGAGCCTGGCCGGCCTCGGCCGAGCGCCTGCACGACTACGCGGAGAAGGCCTCGCGCGAAGCGGGCAACTCGACGACCTGGACGGCTCCCAACGAGGAGTTCGAGAAGCGTATGCACGCGCTCGTCGACAGCGCGTTCGCGTCATCGCTTGTGCCCGACTTCGTCGCCCGCGTCGAACAGTACGGCTGGTCGAATTCGCTCTCGGCCAAGCTCATCCAGCTCACGGCTCCCGGTGTTCCCGACGTCTATCAGGGCAGCGAACTCTGGGAGACGAGCCTTGTCGACCCCGACAATCGCCGCGCCGTCGACTACGACATCAGACGTCTGTACCTCGCGGCGATCAACGAGGGCGCTCACCCTCCGATCGACGCGACGGGCGCCGCGAAGCTGCTCGTGACGACCCGCGCCCTGCGCGTGCGCCGCGACCAGCCGGAGCTCTTCACCCGCTACGCCCCGCTCGAGGCACTCGGCGAGAGTGCTCGGCACGCGGTCGTCTTCGATCGCGGCGGAGCGGTCACCGTGGCAACCCGCCTACCCGTCGGCCTCGAACGAGCGGGTGGATGGCGCGACACAACCATCACCGTGCCGGGCAGGCCGCACGTTGACGTGATCACCGGTCGCGCGTTCGAGGGTGGGAGCATCGCCCTTGCCGAACTGCTCGACACGTATCCCGTCGCGCTGCTTGTGCCGTCGGACTCTATCCAGGAGTAGCAATGACTTTCGAACTATGGGCACCGGCCGCCTCGCGCGTGACCCTGTCGCTTGATGACGCTGAGCACCCGATGACGCCGGCGGGCGATGGCTGGTGGAAGTCAGACGTAGAGTCCGTCGACGGTCAGCGCTACGGCTACCTGCTCGACGACGACACAACGGTGCTGCCCGACCCGCGCTCGCGGCGACAGCCCGACGGCGTGCACGGGCACAGCGCAATCATCAGTTCGCTGCCCGGGCACGGCACAGGTAAGTGGACCGGCCGCCAGCTCGCTGGCAGCGTCATCTACGAGTTGCACATCGGCACCTTTACGCCCGACGGCACCCTCGACTCGGCGATCGAGAAACTCGACTACCTCGTTGACCTCGGTATCGACTTCGTCGAGGTGCTTCCGGTCAACGGATTCAGCGGCACCCATAACTGGGGTTACGACGGCGTCGCCTGGTACACGGTGCACGAGGGCTACGGCGGCCCGGAGGCCTACGCCCGCTTCGTCGACGCGTGCCACGACCGCGGTCTCGCCGTCGTACAGGACGTCGTCTACAACCACCTCGGCCCGAGCGGCAACTACCTGCCACGCTTTGGTCCCTACCTGCGCAGCGGTAGCTCGAACACGTGGGGCGACTCGGTCAACTTTGACGAGCCCGCGGTTCGTTCCTACGTAGTCGACAACGCGCTGATGTGGCTGCGCGACTATGGAGTCGACGCCCTGCGGCTCGACGCGGTGCATGCGCTGCTCGACGAGTCACCGAAGCACATTTTGCAGGAGCTGGCCGAAGAGGTGGATGCGCTCTCCGTGCACCTAGGGCGCCCGCTCAGCCTCATCGCTGAGTCCGACCTCAACGATCCAAAGCTCATCCTGCCGCGCGAAGCCGGCGGCTACGGGCTCACCGCACAGTGGAGCGACGACTACCACCACAGCGTTCACACCGCCGTGACCGGCGAGACAACCGGATACTACGAAGATTTCGCCGCGCTTGACGCTCTTGCCGCGACATCCACTCAGGGGTTCTTCCACAACGGCACCTACTCGAGCTTCCGTGAGCGCGAGCACGGGGCGCCGATTCCGGCAGAGGTCGCGACCTGGCGGCTCGTCACCTTCGCGCAGGATCACGACCAGATCGGCAACCGCGCGACGGGCGACCGGTTGTCGCCCGAACTCGGGTTCGAGCGGCTCGCGATTGCAGCCGTGCTCAACCTGTGCTCGCCGTTTACGCCGATGCTGTTTATGGGCGAGGAGTGGGGCGCCTCGACGCCGTGGCAGTTCTTTACCTCGCACGTCGAGCCGGAGCTCGGCAAGGCGACCGCCGAGGGGCGCATCGCCGAGTTCGCGAAGATGGGCTGGGACCCAGCTGTCGTCCCCGACCCTCAGGATCCCGCGACCTTCGAGCGCTCCCATCTTGACTGGACCGAATCGTCGGAAGGCGACCACGCCCGGCTGCTCGACCTGTATCGCGCGTTGATCAGGTTGCGTCGCGAACTTCCGCAGCTCACCGACCCACGCTTCTCGACAATTGCGGCGACCGTGGACGGCGACATGTTCACGCTTGCGCGGGGTGATGTGCGCGTGGTTGTAAACGTCGGCGACGGCGGGGTCTCTCCTGAGGGCCGCGTTCTCTTGCGCACCGAGAAGACGGCGATCTCGCTGGTTGAGTAGGAGCGCTAGCGACGTATCGAAACCTCGCGGGGTTTCGATACGGCCGCGGGCGGCCTACTCAACCACCGAGAGCTTGCACAACCTTCGAACATATGTTCGAATGGGTGCATGCGATGGGACGGCCAGGCGATCAACTCTGAGTCGCCCAACGCCCTCGTGCGGCTCAGCAATGTTGTGCGCAGCGTGCAGACGCCCGAGTTCGCCGGCATAACTTTTCACGAGGTGCTCGCCAAGACCGCGCTCAACCACGTGCCCGGCGCGACAAATGCGCTCCCGTTCGGCTGGACGGTTAACCCGTACCGAGGGTGCAGCCACTCCTGCGTCTACTGTTTCGCCCGTGCGACACACAAGTACCTCGACCTCGACGCCGGCAAGGACTTCGACAACGAGATCATCGTCAAGGTCAACGTGGCCGAGGTGCTCGCGAAGGAGCTTCGCAAACCGAGCTGGCAGCGTCACCCCGTCGCGCTCGGCACCAACACCGACCCGTACCAGCGTGCCGAGGGTCGCTACCGCCTGATGCCCGGAGTCATCGCGGCCCTCGCCGACTCCGGCACACCCTTCTCGATCCTCACAAAGGGCACACTGCTGCGACGCGACATCCCGCTTCTCGCGGAGGCTGCGCAGCAGGTGCCGGTCGACCTCGCGATGTCGATCGCGATAATGGATGACGCGCTGCAACAGTCCATCGAACCGGGCACCCCGACGGCTGCCGCTCGTCTCGCCACCGTCGCGGCGGTGCGCGATGCCGGTATGGGTTGTGCGGTGTTTATGATGCCGATTCTCCCGTTCCTCACCGACACGCGAGCGCACCTCGACGAAGCGTTGCGGCTTGTGAAGGAGTCGGGCGCAACCAGCGTGCTCTACACCGCACTGCATTTGAGGCCCGGCACCAAAGAGTGGTTTATGTCCTGGCTTGAGCGGGAGCATCCACACCTTTCTGAGAAGTACAGCTACCTCTACTACGGCACCCGGTCATATGCGCCGAAGGAGTACCGGGCATGGCTTGCGCAGCGCATCAAGCCCCTCATCGCGAAGCACGGGCTGCTGCGCGGGGAGGAAGATCCGACAACCGGCGGCGTGCGGTCGAACGCGATCGGAATGGCGCGTACCCCGGTTGGGGGTCGTGTACCGACCGGTTCGCTCATCGCCGAGGAGCTCGGCCCTAATCTCGCATTTGCCCCCGACGCGCAACCCCTTTTATTCTGATTGGGCAATGAATGGGATTCAGGGCCGATCACGGCTAGTGTTCCATCCATCCGGTACGTGAACCAAGTACCGGGTGGGACGCCGAAAGGGGCACCGTGGGCAAGATCCTGTATGCAGATTCCGCGATTGAGATCATTTTCGACGACAGGGCGATGGCACACCTTCAGGTCGTAATCGGAGCGAAGCTCCGCCGCGATGAGAGCTTCTTTTTCTCCTGGCGCGACGATGTCAGCGTCGGCGACGGACGCAGCGCTATCTGGATAGACCGCAGCATTCCGCTCTATTTTCGCTACTCCGGCAGTCGTCCGGTAAACCTCAATCGCGAGTGGCTTGAGATTCTCACGCAGTCAGCAAACAGCACTGGCGGGCTGCAATTCACCGCCGAGCCCGACGGCACAACGAACGAACCTCGCTCGCAGGTGTGAGCCTGCTGAAAGTGCGCCGCGCCCCCTTTATAGGTGACACGACGAGGGTTAGGTTCATTCAACCGACCCGGTGAACAGCTCCCGGGCGTGTTGTGTCAGGAGTGACAATGGTGTTCCTTGTTCCGAGTCGCCAGCCCGATATCGCACTCATCGGCGACGACCTCTACGCGGTTCTGACCGAGACCGAGACGCTCGGATTTGTGCACAAAGTTGGCTCGGTTTTCGTTGCTCTGTGCGGCGCGGATCTTCACCACGCGGTTGAGGTTGGCCAGTCCCTGAGTTGGGAACGCGCACTCGACCTCGTTCGTTCACGCTAAATCCCGTCGCCACGCGCACGCCCCAATAGAGTTGAGGCGTGACCATCGATACTCCACGCCCCTGGTTGACCAGCTACGCCCCGGGTGTTCCCCACGACATCGACCTCCCGGAAGGCTCGCTCTTCGACATCGTCGAGAGTTCGGCCGCAGAGTTCGGTGGCAATGTCGCACTCGAGTTCTTCGGCGCCGAGACCACCTACGCGTCCCTTGCTGAGCAGGTCGCGCGCGCCGCAGAGGGTCTTCGCCTGCTCGGGGTGCAGAAGGGTGACCCCGTCGCCCTTGTTCTGCCCAACGCGCCGCAGCACATCGTCGCCTTCTACGCGGTTCTCCGTCTCGGCGCGATCGTCGTCGAGCACAACCCGCTATACACCCCTCGCGAGCTGCGCCACCAGTTTGAAGACCACGGCGCCAAGGTCGTCATCGCCTGGAACAAGGTCGTCGCAACAATTCAGGACTTCCCGGTGGATGTCGCGCCCGACCGCATCATCTCGGTCGACATCACTCGCGGCATGCCGTTTCTCACCCGCGCGCTCCTGCGTTTGCCCATCGCGAAGGCCCGCGAGTCCCGCGCGGCGCTCACGACCGACGTCAAGGGAACGATCACCTGGGACTCCCTCCTTGCCGCCGCCCCGATCGCCGACGCGATCCACCGTCCGACGGCCAGCGATGTCGCGCTCATCCAGTACACGAGCGGAACGACCGGCAACCCGAAGGGTGCCACCCTCACCCACCTCAACCTCACAACGAACGCGGCCCAGGCCCGCGCGTGGGTGCCCACCGTGCAGCGTGGAACGGCGGTCGTCTACGCCGTGCTGCCAATGTTCCACGCCTACGGCCTCACCCTGTGCCTGACCTTCGCGATGAGCATGGGGTCGCGCCTTGTGCTCTTTCCGAAGTTTGACCCGGATCTGGTGCTGAAGGTCGTCAAGAAGCGCCCCGCGACGTTCCTCCCGGCCGTGCCGCCCATCTACGAACGCCTCACGAAGGCCGCGAAGGAGCAGGGCGTCTCACTCGCGGGCATCGAGATCGCGATCTCCGGTGCGATGCCGCTTTCGGCAGCGGTCGTCGAGCCGTGGGAGGCCGAGACCGGCGGAACGCTCGTTGAGGGCTACGGCCTCTCCGAGACGAGCCCGGTGCTGATGGCGAACCCGGTCGCTACGACCCGCCGCGCGGGTACCGTCGGCCTGCCGCTGCCCAACACCGAGATCCGTGTCGTCGACCCGGAGAACCCAACGGTCGACCGTGCGCCCGGCGAAGAGGGCGAACTTATCGTGCGCGGCCCGCAGGTCTTCAGTGGCTACTGGGGCAAGGCCGACGAGACCGCAGCGGTGTTCGTCGAGGGCAATGAGAACGGTGACTGGTTCCGCACGGGCGACATCGTCACAGTCGATGCCGAGGGCTTTGTGCGGGTCGTCGACCGCATCAAGGAGCTCATCATCACCGGCGGGTTCAACGTGGCTCCGAGTGAGGTGGAAGAGACGCTGCGCAACTTCCCCGGCATCCTGGACGCCGCCGTTGTCGGTCTCCCGTCGGAGCACAGCGGTGAAGACGTTGTCGCGGCGGTTGTGCTCGAGCCGGGAGCCGCCCTCGACGAAGACGCCGCCCGCGCCTTCGCTCGCGAACAGCTCACCGCCTACAAGGTGCCCAAGCACCTCTACATCGTCGACGAACTGCCCAAGTCACTCATCGGCAAGGTGCTGCGCAAGAAAGTGCGCGACTCGCTCATCGAGAAGGCCGCCCAGTAATGCTCGCGACGATCATCCACGGCGAACGCGACGTTCGCATTGAGGAGCGCCCGAAGCCGAGTGTGCTGGAGCCGACCGACGCGATCGTCAAGGTCGTCGCCGCATGCGTCTGCGGCTCCGACCTGTGGAGCTATCGTGGCGTGCGAGAGGTTGCGGCGCCCAAGCCGATCGGCCACGAGTTCGTTGGCGTTGTCGAGAGCGTCGGATCCGACGTCACGAGCGTCTCCCCCGGCGACTTCGTCATCTCCCCGTTTACGTCGAGCGACGGCACGTGCCCGTCGTGCCTGCACGGCATGCAGTCGACCTGTGACCACCTGTCGTTCTTCGGCGGCGACGACAGCAACGGCGAACCGCTTGCCGGCGCCCAGGGCGAGTTCGTGCGCGTGCCCTTCGCCGACGGCACCCTCGTCTCCGTGCCCGGGCCCATCGACGATTCACTGATCCCCTCGTTCCTCGCCCTCTCCGACGTTATGTCGACCGGCCACCACGCGGCGGTCTCCGCGGGCGTCGGGCCCGACACCTCTGTCGTTGTCGTCGGGGATGGCGCGGTCGGCCTGTGTGCGATCCTCGCGGCCGCGCGGCTCGGCGCCACCCGCATCATCGCGATGAGCCGTCACGCCGACCGCCAGGCTTTGGCACGCGAGTTCGGTGCGACAGACATCGTCGAGGAGCGCGGCCGCGAAGCCGGAGCGCGCATCAGCGAACTGCTTGGCGGTGTGCTCGCCGATTCGGTGATCGAAGCCGTCGGCACCAAGGAGTCGATGGAGCAGGCGATCGCGAGCGTGCGCCCCGGTGGCAAGGTCGGCTACGTGGGCGTACCCAACGGCGGCGCGGAACTCCCGATCAGCGTGCTCTTCTACAAGAACATCGGCGTCGCGGGAGGTATGGCACCCGCGCGTGCCTACATCCCCGAGTTGCTCGAGGATGTGCTCTCCGGCGCAATCAACCCCGGTCGCGTGTTTGACCTCGAGGTGCCGCTCTCGGAGGTCGCCGAGGCCTACGCCGCAATGGACGAGCGCCGGGCCATCAAGGTGCTGCTGAGGCCGTAATCTTGCTGGTTGAGTAAGCCGCCCGCGGCCGTATCGAAACCTTGCGCACCTGGTTTCGATACGCTCGTTGGCGCTCGCACTCAACCGCCAAGTCCTCGCTGGTTGAGTAGGCCGCCCACGGCCGTATCGAAACCTTGCGCATCTGGTTTCGATACGCTCGCTGGCGCTCGCACTCAACCGCCAAGTCCTCGCTGGTTGAGTAGGCCGCCCGCGGCCATATCGAAACCGCTACTCCGACGGCGCCGTCACGAAGTCGATGAGCTGCTCAACCCGCCCGAGCAGCGCCGGCTCGAGGTCGGCGAACGAGTTCACCCGTCCGAGGATGCGCTTCCACGCGTGCGCGATGTCGGCCTGCTCGGCATGCGGCCAGCCGAACGCCTCGCAGATGCCGTGCTTCCACTCGGTGCCACGCGGAATCACCGGCCACCGCTCGATCCCCAGACTCGACGGCTTGACCGCCTGCCAGATGTCGATAAACGGGTGCCCGACGACAAGCACGTGCTTGCCGAATGGCCCGCGCGCAACCGTGTCCGCGATGCGACTCTCCTTTGAGCCGGCAACAAGATGATCAACGAGTACACCCAAACGCCGGGTGTTGGATGGCGCGAACTCACGCACGAGCGCATCGAGATCGTCAACGCCCTCAAGGTATTCAACGACGACGCCCTCGATGCGTAGGTCGTCACCCCACACCCGCTCAACGAGTTCCGCGTCGTGGCGGCCCTCGACGAAGATGCGACTCGGCAGCGCGACGCGCGCCTGTACGTTCTCGACAGCGAGCGAACCGGAGGCAGTGCGTGTTGGCTTTTTGATGCTCGTTGCCCGGGCAGGCACGAGGGTCACGGGCTTGCCGTCGACGAGAAAGCCTCCCCCGAGCGGAAAGGTGCGAACGCGACCGAGCCGGTCTTCGAGCTCGACCATTCCGCGCTCGACTCGTACGACTGCACCGACGAATCCGTCGGCGGCGAGTTCGACGACGAGGTCTCGCTCGGCCGCAAGTTCCGCGGGTTTGGTGAGCGCGGGGCGGGCCGTGAAGCCCGCGAGCACGTCGCTTCCGTATCGATCGTCGTGCGTCATCCACCCATCATCGCGTAAGCGAGGTGTCTAGCTGTTGACGTTCGCGGCGAGCCAGGGGATCGGGTCAACAGGGGTGGTTCCGCCGACGCGCACCTCAAAGTAGAGGTGCGGGCCGGTGCTCTGACCGGTGCTGCCGACGGTGCCAACCTGCTGGCCGATCTTGACCTTGTCGCCGACTCCGACGGCAAGCGAGCCGTAGGTCATGTGCGCGTAGACGGTCGAGACGATCTTGCCCTCGAGGTTGTGCTGAATGACGACGTAGACGCCAAGCCCGCCTGAGGGGTTGCCCACCTCGGTGACAACGCCGTCGGCAACCGACGACACGGCGGTTCCGTTGCCCGGGTTGAAGTCGACGCCCTTGTGATAGCTCGAGCAGCCGGAGCACGGCGGAATGCGGTTTCCGAAACCGTCGCCCACCGGCGAGTTCGACCGGATGGGCCACTGCACGAGGCTGAACTTGGAGAAGGTGAAGGCTTCGCGGCCACTCGCGTCTGCCTCCGCGACGACAGTGGCGTCAGCCACGGCTTCCGATGCGACGAACGACTGTGTCTGTACCGTCGGAATGTTCTCGGTGGCGAGCTCCGCCGATGCGGGCAGGGCAGGAAGGCTGAGCCACATTGCCGCAAAGGCCATCGCACCGAAGGCGAGAGCGCGCCGGTCGATTCGGAGGAAACCGAGGGGGCCAACGTCTTTTTTGGGCACTGCTGTCTTCGGGGACATAAAGCTTAAACGCACTGGTGGAACTCCGATAACTTCGCGCGCTGCGAGGCGCGTGGACATGCACGGGGTGGGCGCACATCAATGAGCGGGTGGACGGGCACACCGACTCGGGCGGGGCCATACGCGGACTTTTCGGAACCTCAGGAACGGCGGTAAATTCGCACCGTTCAGGCTCAGTCCTGTTGTCGTTCAGTGCCCCACCCTGAACCATCTGTCTGGGAAACTCGTGTGAAGGAAGCCTCCGGCGCGCCAGCACGATGCCCGCTCGCGGCGCCAATGAGGGCGGCGAGGCCGACACCGGCGGCGATTCCGACCACGCCTGCGGCGAGATCAATAGGCACGGATGGCGCGTCCGGACGCCACACGATGCACGCGAGTTCGAGCCAGATGACGCCGAGAACACCGATGGACATCGCGACCATCCAGCGCTGCTTGCCGAACAGCGCGACAAGCAGAATGCCACCCGGAAAGAACACGATCGCGCTGCCGATGAAGCTCGCCTCGTCATCCGCCCACGGCCCGAGAATCATCACGCAGAGCACAAGAAAATAGACCACCGCCACGGTGGACGTAACGGGATGGCGGCGAAGCATCCTTCGATAGTCGCAAGCTCTCCTTTGCGACGGGTGTACACAAGGTGGGAGCGAGGTGTGAGCACAACTCGGGGAGCGGAACCCGATTAGTATCGCGGCATGGACACCCAGATCACCCTTGCCGCCGATCGCGACCGCTACCTGCTCACCGTCGACGGCTCCCCCGTCGGCAAGGCGCTCTACCAGGACAACGGCGCCACCCGCACGTTTGTGCACACCGAGGTCGACCCGCAGTTCTCCGGACACGGCCTTGGCACTCAGCTCGTCGAGTTCGCCGTGGCCGACGCGCGCGCGGCAGGAAAGACCGTCGAGGCTACCTGCCCGCTCGTCTCCGCGTACCTCGTCAAGCACCCGGCCTAAAAAATCAGTAGGTAAGCATCCCGACGAACACCAGCTCGCGGATGCTCGGCAGCACCTCGGCAAGCAGTTCATCGGCATCAACCTCAAGCAGTTGCGCGATAGCCGCGCAGATTGCACCAATCGAAAGTTCGCCGTCGCAGGTGCCAACGACCGCCGCGAGAACCGTGCCGCTCGGCTGAGTACGACCGAAGCCACCGCCCTGGCGCAGGTCGATCACCGTCGGATCTTCGTCGCCCGGCCAGTAGTGGCGTTCCTCGGTGACGTCCGCGGCGACCGTCAGCCGTGCGTTCACAAGGTCGGCATCGCGCAGCCAGTCGTGCGCCGCAAGGGACGCGCCAATGGCGACCCCAAGCCCGCCATCGGTGCGGCCCAGCGCACCATCGAGTCGTTCGAAGCGGCGCAGCGTGTGGCGGCCGGCGGCCTCATTGCCAGCTGCGGCTGCGGCTGCGGCTCGCAGCGTCACGTAACCGAACCCGACGCCCGTCACACCCCGCTGCGCGAAATCGTCGAGCCATGCGGCAGTGAGGGAATCGAACTCGGGGGTTCCCGGTTTTGTGCCACCATCGCGAATCCAGGTCTCGGCGTAGAGAGCTGCGTCCTGGGTTTCCCGCTCGACGACCCACGCGTCGAGGCCAGCCGTCCACTCCTCGACCCGTGCGAGTCCATCGCTCTCGACGCCGTACTCCCAGTTGCCGAGCAACTGCGCGACGCCACCGGGCGCAAGGTGAGTAGCGGCGCCGCGAATGACGATCTCAACGAGGGCGTCACCGACGAGCCCGCCATCGCGGTACTCATAGGCGGGAACACCCTCGGTGCGCGGCGTGATCACAAACGGCGGGTTGGAGACGATGCGGTCGAACACCTGTCCCGCGACCGGCTCGAACAGGCTGCCGAGCACAAATTCAATCGAGTCGACCCCGTTGAGCGCTGCGTTGAACGCGGCAAGGTCGAGGGCGCGCTGCGAGATGTCGGTGGCGACGACGCGGTCGGCAAAGCGCGACGCGTGCAGCGCCTGGATGCCACAGCCCGTGCCAAGGTCGAGAACACTGCCCACTCGCTCTTGCAGCATCAGTCCGCTCAACGTCGTCGACGCTCCCCCAACGCCAAGCACGTGTCCCTCGGGAATCGCGGTGCCGAGCGCAACCTCGCCGAGGTCGCTCGCGATCCACCAGGAGCCGGCCCCGAGCGAGTCGACGAAGGCGTAAGGACGCAGGTCGAGCAGCGGGCGTGCACCCTGTTCGTCGAGCGCGACGAGCCCGAGTTCAACAGCACCGGCGAGACCCAACCGCGGCAGGGCCGACTCGACGCGATCGGCCGCAACGGGCAGCCCGAGCACAAAGAGCGTCGCAAGGGCGCCTAGGCGCCCACCGCCATCGAGCGCGGCGAGGGCACGTTGGGCCGGGAGCCTGTTGCCGCGATGAAGTGCCGCCGCGGCATCCACACCCCACAGGGCGCCGAGCGCGTCGACGGAGAATCCCGCTGAAGAGAGGTCGTCACGGAGAAAATCGGTTGCAATGGGCATCCGCTCATTCAACCGCACGACAGGCCATTGTGGGATATCGCACCATGCGCTGCAAGCCCCTGTTGCACTCCCGCAGGCACACCTACCGTTAGACGATCAGGAAAGGAAAGTCATGCGACGGCTGTACTACGCGAGCGGATCGTTTCTCACCAGCGACGTGATCGCCAAAGCGGTTCTCGACTACGCCGACGCGCTCGCACGCACCAACGGATCTGACGTTGTGGCCTTTCCGACGGTGCTTGATGACGGACTAGTCGGCTCAGCATCGGTACTCATCGGACCGGCAAGCCAGATCGCCAGCGCGGTCGAGCCATCCGAGCTCGAGGAGCCCATTGACTCGGCGCTCGTCACCGAACTGGTTCGAAAGACGCAACTCGTCGGCGTCCCGCGCCCGGTTGTGCAGCCCGACGGAACAGAGTTCGCCCTCGACGACGAATTCGAGTAGCTGAAGTACTAGAGCGAAGGCTCTTCGACTATCCGCAGGCCCGCGGCGCTCGAGGCAGACACCGTGAGCACCTCGAGCCACTGGCGGTTGATAGTGGGTGGGGTTCCGTCGTCGTACTTGAAGTAGAGCGGAATCGACTGGTGCAACCAGATGCTGCTTCGACCGTCGCCGACCGCGGGCTCATCGGTCCAGGAGAGCACAAAACCCTCGTTTCGGCGCAGCTTCGCAACGACGACGATTTGGAGATGGGCGAGTACACGGTCTTCAATGTCGACTTCCAAGTCGCCGTTGCCGTATACGAGTCGTCCCACGAGAGTTTCGCTCCATTTCATGAAAGTGCTTCAATGGCGCGCGCCATGGCACTGTTAATGTAGCCCCGAACAGGCTTCCCCGTGCGGGGGCTGGTAGGGATTCATGCAAAAGGATATGGTGTGCGGTCAGCCGATGAGACCCCGTCGGCATCGGCTAAAATGTGAACGCTGTACACAACGCGCTACCCGAGCACACCCCGATGGAGCACTATGAGCGAGCCAGTCGCGCAGTTGCGAGACACCTATCGTCACGGTGACCTCCGACAGGCTCTGCTCGCCGCCGGAATCGAGATGGCCCGCACCGGTGGACCCGACGCTATCGTGCTGCGCGAGGCCACCCGTCAGGCCGGGGTCTCCCCCAATGCCGCCTACCGCCACTTTGCCGACCGTCAGGCTTTGCTCGTCGCGGTATCCGCGGCGGCGCAGGGCTTTGTCGCCGACTCGATGATCGGCCATCGTGACGCTGTCACCGGCATGGATGACGCGGCTCAACGTGCGCGCAACCGTCTGCGCGGCGTGGGAAGCGGTTACCTCAGGTACGCCCGCGACGAGCCCGGCCTGTTTCGCGCTGCCTTTACGGTGCCCGATGACCTGAGCAACTCCGGCTCCCCTGCCAAGGCCGGCGCGTTCGGACTCACGCCGTTCCAGGTGCTCGGCGGCACCCTCGACGAACTCGTCGAGGTCGGAGTGCTGCCCGCCGAACGTCGACCGAATGCCGAACTTCTCGCGTGGGCGACAGTGCACGGGCTCGGCATGCTCGTGATCGACGGTCCGTTGCGCGGGCTCACCGATCCCGTCATCGACATGATGACCGAACGCCTACTCGATATGGTCGACCGCGGGCTGTAAAGCCTCGAGAACCCTGAGCGTGCGGCTCGCGCGCTGTTCTCGCGCCCCACTTGCGGGCACGGTGGATTCCATGACTCGTTTTGGCTACACCCTGATGACCGAACAAAGCGGACCGCGCGAACTCGTGAACTACGCGATTGCCGCTGAAAAGATCGGCTTCGACTTCGAAGTCTCGAGCGACCACTACTCACCCTGGATCACGGAACAGGGCCACTCCCCCTACGCGTGGTCGGTGCTTGGCGCCGTCGCGCAGGCCACCTCGCGCGTCGAGCTCGCCACCTATGTGACCTGCCCGACAATGCGGTACCACCCCGCCGTCATCGCCCAGAAGTCTGCGACGATGCAACTGCTCTCCGAGGGCCGGTTCATCCTCGGTCTCGGCTCCGGTGAGAACCTCAACGAGCACGTCATCGGCGAAGGATGGCCGGCCGTCGCCGTTCGTCAGGACATGCTCGAAGAAGCTGTTCACATCATCCGCGAGCTGCACACCGGCGAGCTCGTGACATGGGAGGGGTCGTACTTCCGTGTGGATTCCGCGCGGGTGTGGGACGCGACATCCGTCCCGATTGGTCTTGCAGTTTCGGGCGAGTACAGCATCGAGCGATTTGCGCCGCTCGGCGACCACCTCATCGCCACGACTCCCGAGAAGGAACTCGTTGATGGCTGGGATGCCGCGCATTCCGGAGGCTCCTCGCGCAAGATCGGGCAGATCCCGATCTGCTGGGATCCCGACGAGAAGACCGCAATTGCGAAGGCACACGACCAGTTCCGCTGGTTCGGCGGCGGCTGGGCTGTCAACGCAGACCTACCGACGCCCGCGGGGTTCGAGGGTGCGAGCCAGTTCGTGCGCCCCGAGGATGTCGCAGAGGCCATCGTCTGCGGCCCCGATCTCGACAAGATCGCCGAGAGCTTCCGGGCGTTCATCGACGCAGGCTTCACGGATGTTGCGCTTGTGCAGGTCGGCGACGAGGGTCAGCAGCGCTTCCTCGACGAGGCGGCCGGACCCCTGCTCGAAAAGCTCCGAGCGCTCTGAGCTACGCTCGAAGTGTGAAGCCGCTCACCGAATCTGACATCCGCGGTGCCTTCGTCAATGCGACGAAGGGCGAAATCGAGCGGATGCCCCTGCCCGGACTGCACGAGGTCATCTGGGATTCGCGCGAGTACCTCGGCTGGCGCGACCCCGCGTCACCCCGCCGCGGTTATCTCGTGCACTGGGTTGACGACCGCCCGGTCGGTGTTCTGCTGCGCGCATCCGAGGTCGCACTCGCACATGGCATCCAGGCGATGTGCTCGCTGTGTCGTACCGCGCAGCCGTCCGACCAGGTGACGCTGTTCTCAGCTCCCCGCGCCGGACAGGCCGGCCGCGACGGCAACACGGTCGGCACCTACATCTGCGACGACCTCGCCTGCTCGCACATCATCCGCATCCTGCCGCCGCAGCAGCCGATGCAGCCCGAGCCTGCAGAGATCGTCGCCGCTCGCGCGGTCGGGCTGCTCGAGCGCGTGCGCGGATTCACTGCGAACGTGCTCAAAACGGCCTGAGCTAGTCGAACTCGCCGTCCTCGAACGGCCAGAACTCGCGCACCTCAACCCGGCCAAAACGGGCCATTGGATGTCGCGAAGCGATGTCAATAGCCTCGTCCCTGCTCGCGACCTCGATGATGTCAAAGCCCGCGATGACTTCCTTCGACTCGGTGAACGGTCCGTCGGTCACAAGCGTCTCACCGTTGCGCCGCCGCACCGTCACGGCCTGCGCGGCGGGCTTCAGCCGATCGCCGGCGATGCTGCGGTCGCCGAGCTCGTCGACCCACTCGAAGATGTTGTCTTCGGCGCGGTTGTACGGCTCTGCCTCGGGGTCTTCGCAAATAAACAGGATGAATTTCATGACTACTCCTTCGCTGGATTGAACGTTACGTGAGCACGTCGAACGGCGACAGTGGTTTTCGACAGAGCGTTTCTCACGCTGCGTTCTTCGAGGGTTGCGTTTTTCGAGAGAGTCCTGAGTGGCCTGTTATTCGTGCCAGCTCCGGCATACCGTCGAAGCATGGCTGACAACTCTGAAAGCGACATCGATATCATCCGCACCATCGTCTCCGGCACGCGCATCGCGACCCTCACAACGGTCAGCGCATCCGGAGAGCTGCACTCCCGCCCGCTCGCCGTTCTCGACACCGAGTTCGAGGGTTCGGTCTGGTTCTTCACGGCAGACCCGAGCCCCAAGACCGACGACATCGCCCGCGACCCGAACGTCAACGTCGCGCTCTCTGACGGCAAGAGCTACCTCTCGCTCGCCGGAACCGCCGCTGTCGACCGCGACCAGGCCCGTATCGACGAGCTCTGGAACCCGTTCGTCGAAGCTTGGTTCGAGAACGGCAAGGACGACCCCAACGTCGCCCTCCTCCGAGTGGACGCGACGAGCGCCGAGTACTGGGCGATCGACAAGCCGGGCGTTGTGCGTGCCTTCGAGGTTGCGAAGGCGCTCATCACCAAGCAGCAGCCCGATGTGGGAGAGAACCGCACGGTCTCGCTGTAGTCCACCCCCACCCCGTTGCGCGCTACGGCGTACCTTGCGCGCTAGTGCGCCGTAGCGCGCTCGGTACCCAGTAGCGCGCACGGTGGGAGAATTGGTGCATGCGTCGCATCCGAACAGTCCTGCTCGGCATTGTTGCCGTTCTCGCCCTCGCCACGATCGGGTTTCTCGTCTGGGCGCACATGGAGATGCTCGGTGAGCGGGATGTCGCGATCGAGGTGTGGGAGAACGAAGCCGTCACCGTCACCTCGACCGACGGCACGGTCATTCTCACGCCGGAGGCACCCAATGGCTCCGGCCTCGTGTTCATCCCGGGCGCGAAAGTTGACCCGTACGCCTATATGTACAAGCTCTCTGGTCTCGTCGAGAGCGGAACAACCGTTGTCATCACGAAGCCGACGCTCAACCTCGCGTTTTTCGACATACGATCATTCGACGACTACGTCGCGGATGTTCCTGGCGTCAGCACGTGGGCGATCGGCGGCCACTCACTCGGCGGCGTCAAAGCGTGCATGCTCGCCGAGACCGACGATCGAGTCACCGCCCTGGCACTCTTCGGCAGCTACTGCGCGAATGACCTCAGCGAGTCCGGGCTCACGGTCGTGAGCATCGCCGGGAGCGAAGACGGCCTCAGCACGGAATCCAAGATTATGGATGCCGCGCACAATCTTCCGGCTGACACCGAGTTTGCGGAACTCGACGGTGCCAACCACGCGTCGTTCGGCGACTACGGCCGGCAGCCCGGCGACGGTGTTGCTACCGCCTCAGACGACGACGTGCGCGACCAGATCACCGAGCTCGTTGAGAGCGCGATCACTCCCGTCGCCTAGTCGCGCTGCGTACTACGCCCGGGCGCTGCCTTCTGCCGGAATGATCAGCCAAAGCGCGAGGTAGATGACAACCTGCGGGCCGGGGATAAACACGCTCAGCACCGTGAGGAGTCGAACGAGTCCGACGCTCCAACCGAAACGTTCGGCGATCCCGGCGCAGACACCACCGATCATTCGACCGGACGTGGGGCGGGAGAGGCGGGGCTTGGTTGTTGTGTTGGTCATAGTCCAAGTCTGGAGCCGGGCACACGCGCGCGGTATCGGGGTAACCCCCGAGTTGTCCCTGATCTCGTCGGTTGAATAGGTCGCTCAGCGACCGTATCGAAACCCGGCAGAAACCCGCTTACGCGTCGAACGGCTCCAGCACAAACACCGGGATCGAACGCTCGGTCTTCTTCTGGTAGTCGGCGTAGGGCGGGTAGGCGGCGACAGCGCGCTCCCACCAGATCGCCTTCTCCTCCCCAGTGACCTCGCGAGCGAGATAGTCACGCTTTACGGATTCGTCCTGCAGCTCGACGTGCGGCTGAGCGACGATATTGAAGTACCAGACCGGATGCTTCGGAGCCCCGCCAAGTGAAGCGACTACCGCGTAGATGCCTTCGTGCTCCACGCGCATCAGTGGCGTGATGCGAAGCTTTCCGGATTTCGCCCCAACCGAAGTGAGGAGGATAACGGGCATACCGCGCAGGTCGGTTCCCTCTGTTCCGTTTGACGACAGGTAGAGCTCGGTCTGCTTGAGCGCCCAATCGGACGTGCTGGGTGCGTACTCGCCGGAGAGCGGCATGGTGTGTCCTTACGTTGGAGAATCGGCGAGCGGCTCAGGTGCACGCCGTTCAGTCCGTAGAGCTAGCGTAAGCGAATGGCAACTTCTCCCGGCGTCTCCCCCGGAACCGAGCGACTGGTCTTCTTCACCGATGCCGTCGTGGCGATCGCGGCGACCCTGCTGATCCTGCCGCTCGTTGACCGAGTGCCCGAGGCGGCCCGCGAAAGCTCTGACCTTGTGGACTTCTTTGAGCTGAACGGGGCTCAGGTCGGCGCATTCTTTCTGAGCTTTGTGGTCATCGCCCGGCTGTGGCTTGCTCACCACGCGCTGTTCGAGCACGTCGCGGCGTCGAGCCGCACGCTGCGGTTCATCAACCTCGTGTGGGCGCTCACCATTGTTGTGCTGCCGCTCCCGACGGCTTTTGTCGCCGAGTATTCGCCGAGCCCGCTCCTGGTTGTGCTGTACGTCGGCACCATGTTCCTGAGCAGTCTCACGCTCACGGTGATGACAATCGTTGTGCGTCGCACCCCGGGGCTTGAGCGCTCCGACAATCCACTCGGCCCCGACCGCGGGGCGCTGAGTTTTGTCACGCCCGCGCTCTTCGCACTCGCGCTTGTGGTCGGTGCGGTGTTCCCGGTGATCAATTACTGGGCGCTGCTTGCCCTCTTCCTCACCGGTGCGGTGAACGCGGTCGTGAGCCGTCGCATCCACGTTTCGAAATAACTCGGGTTTTGCGGGCGCGCGCGAGGGCGTACTCTCGAAGTTATTGAAGCCGATCGTGCTTCCGAGGGAAGGAGTGCCCTATGGCAGACAAATCACCGAAGAAGTCCAGCCCCAAGACCGCGGCGTCAAAGTCGCTCAAGGAAAAGCGCGCTGAGAAGCGTGCGAAGCCGGCAAAGGGATAGTGACGTTTCAACGTCTTTAGGGCAGCCTTGAATGGCAGCTTCGGGAGCCGAGTACCTACGGGTGCTCGGCTCCTTGCATTTAAGGCTCGGCGCTAGGCCTCCGGGTAGCGTGGCGGCGGCGGTTTCGGCTTGGATGTCGCGGGCTTTCTCGTGCGCCGGGCCGGTGCTCGCGTGGCCGGCGTGCTCGTTGCGTCGCCGGCTGCAGGATCGGCGGCGCGGTGCCAGCTCGTTTCTCTCCTCTTCGCCGAAGGATCGGCGGGCGGGCCCGCACGGCGCGGCTTGCGCGGGCGAGGAGCTCGGCGCTGCGGCTCGATGAGCCCGAGGCGCAGTCGCACTCCACGAATCCAGAGGTAGACCGCGGCTGCCGCTGCCCCCGCGCTGAGCGTTGCGAAGCCGGCCTGCTCGAGCGAGCCGAGGTTGTCGCGCGGAATCCAGTAGGTGAGAAACAGCCAGACCGCTCCCCCGAGCATCCCGCCCGCGAGCGTGTAGCGGTTGGGAAGCCAGCCGAGGTTTCCGATCGTTGTCCACAGCTCGCTGACCCTGGTCTGGGTGACGGGCTCGAAGATCGGGTTGCGGGCGTTTCCCGCGTTGTGGGCGATCGGGCCATTCGCGTAGCGCGGCTGGAATGAGCGGATCGTGAAGATCCAGTTGAGCACGGCCTGCGAGACGAGGCCGAGCGGCATCACAAAGAACACGTAGCCGACGAGCAGCCAGTAGAAGACCAGAATCGGAAAGCCGTCGATCGCGATGTCGCCGAACAGCTCGACGCGGCCGAAGATTGTGCCGAGCAGAACGCCGGTCGGCACAAGCACAACCACCGTCGCGAAAAAGCCCCAGATCTGCGCCATAAAAAAATACCCGAGAACTCTCACCACTGAGTTTCTCACGACTGCGCTTCTCGACATACAGACGCTACCGTCGAGTGTGGCTACTCGACTGCTCCTCATCGCCGACACGCACGTTCCGAAGCGCGCCCGCGACCTCGAGCCGGGCGTCTGGGCCGCGATCGAGGCCGCGGATGTTGTCATTCACGCCGGCGACTGGGTCGACGTGGGAATGCTCGATGCGCTGACCGCCCGAGCCAAGCGGGTCATCGGCGTCTGGGGCAACAACGACGGGCCCGCTCTCAGAGCGCGACTACCCGAGATTGCGCGGGTGACGATCGATGGCGTGCGCGTCGCCGTCGTCCACGAGACCGGCTCGGCCGCGGGCCGCGAGACTCGTGCCGACCAGAACTTCGCCGACACCGATGTTCTTGTATTCGGGCACAGCCACATCCCGTGGGACACAACGACGCCCGGCGGGCTCCGCTTGCTCAACCCCGGCTCGCCGACCGACCGACGGCGCCAGCCGGCGTGCTCCTACCTGACCGCGGTCGCCGATGCGGGTGAACTGCGCGAGGTCGGGCTTGTGACGTTTAGCCGCCCGTCCACATATTGACGTAGACGTCGAAACCTTCGGCCTCACACGCCTCCTGCACACCCTTGTTCGCAGCGCGCCACTCCTCTGAAACGGGTTCGTCGCCGGCCGCGATGTTTGTGTCATCCGCCGTGCGCGCGGCCTCAATCGCGAAGTAGACGTCGGTGTCCTTTTCGACATCGAGCATCGCGAGGCTGCTGACGGCCAGCTTGGCGACCCCGTCCAGCTCCTGTTGCGTCACGCGGTCTTCTGCAAAAGCGACCTCGGCATTCGCGATCGGCGTCAGCACAACATTCGACCACTGGGTGCAGGTCTCCTCGGCGGAGATCGGGTCGGCGGTCGCGACGGGTTCCGGCGCGGGCGGCGGCGGGGCGGCCGTACATCCGGCGAGCGCGAATGTGACAACGAGGACGGGGAGAACGAGCGCGGAGCGGTTCATGCGGCCAAGACTGTCAGATCGCGACATCCATGACTAGTCCTCAATGCTGAGGACACTTGACCGTAGAATGCCGGAATGAGCAGCGACGCCCGCACCGCCCGAGCCGCCGACCAGCGCGCATCCAGCATCGATATCTCCAAGCGCGACCTCACGCTCGACATCGCGCGCGTGTTCTGCGTTGTGCTCGTTGTCGCGATTCATCTCATGATGGTCGGCGTCGGGTTCGACGCGGCGGGCGGGCTCGTTGTGTCGAAGCCGCTCGAGGAACAGACCTGGTTCGCGTTCGCGACCTGGGCCGGGCAGATTATGCCGCTGTTCTTCGTCGTCGGCGGGTTCGCAAGCCTCACCGCCTGGCGCAGCCTCGTGCGCCGCGGCGAGGGCGCCTCGCAATACGTACGAAACCGGGTGCTGCGGCTCGCGCAGCCCGCGCTTCCGCTCTTCATCTTCTACGTGGCGGTCATCGGCGTCGCGCGTCTCGCCGGGGTCGACAAGGAACTGCTCGACGTCGTCATCGTCGGTGCAGGCCTGCCGCTCTGGTTTCTCGCGGCCTACGCGCTCTGCCAGGCCTTTGTGCCGATCATGGCTGGTTGGCACGCCCGCGCCCCGCGCCTCACCCTGGTTGCGCTGCTCGCCGCTGTGGTTCTCGTCGATGCACTGCGCTTCCTCATTGGCGTGAACGAGATCGGGCTCGCCAACTTGTTCTTCGTGTGGATCCTCGTGCAGCAAATTGGCTTCTGGTACGCCGACGGATGGTTCGCGGCCCGCAACGGCTGGCAGCTCTTCGCGATCGCGGTTGGCGCCTACGCCGTTCTCGCCGCCGTGACGCTGCCCGACGGCTGGTACTCGAACGACATGCTCGCCAACCTCAACCCGCCGACGCTGCCGCTTGTGCTGCTCGCGGTTGCGCAGGCGTGCATCCTGCGCGCGCTCAAGCCGCTGCTCGCGCGGCTGATGAACACGCACGCTGCCCGGGCCGTCGTCTTTCTCGTCGGAACGCGCCTGATGACCATCTACCTCTGGCATCTGCCGCTCATCATCGCGCTCTCGGGTGTCGCGCTGCTGATTCCGGGCGCCTCGCCCTCGCCAGGATCGTCAAGCTGGTGGATGTCGCGGCCGATCTTTTTCCTTGTCGTCTTCGCCGCGCTGTTCGGGCTGTCCTTCCTCGTCGGACGCTGGGAGGCCCCGCGCGAAGTCGGCGTCACCCCGCCCGGCACGGTCGTGGCGCTCGCGGCGTTCCTGACGTTCTTGCCCGCGTTTTGTGTCACTGAGTGGGGGCTGGATCTGCCGCTCGCCGTGCTCGGCTCCGCAAGTCTGGGCGCAGCGGTGCTGCTGCTCGGGCGGTGGCGGTCGCGGGTAAAAGCGTCGACCCTCTCGTGAGCCGTCGCGTCGGTCGCGCGGCGGTGCTGTTCGCCTGCCTTGCGATCGTTGTGCCCGTTGTCGGGCTCGTTGGCGCCTCACGCACTCCGCAGGGCTACGACGGAATCGACGAGCTCTCCCGACTCATCCTCCAACGGATCACCATCTGCATCGTCGCGGCCTTCGTGGCGCTCGCGTTGGCGTTGGCGTCCGTCGCGTGCGCTGCACTCGCGCTGCGCGGTGGGCGGCGTCACGTTGTGACGCTCGTCATCGCCGCGATCGAGGCGATTGGGTTCGGGGTCGGTGTCGCGTATTTGCTCGTCGGCTACGCGACCGTGTCGGCAAGCCTGCCGACCTAGGGCGCACCGTTCACCCGGGTTGGTTCCGGGCTCAGGTGATGTCGACGCGGCGACCGAGGCCGAACTCTTCGGCGTCGGAATCTGTCACCATCGCGAACACGCCCATCGGCACACCGGGCATCGTCGCGATACCGCCCGCGGCGGAGAGCAGCGCGGCCTCGTCGGCGTCGGTTATGAAGAACACGTAGTTCTCGCCGAACTCCTCGCTGTCGTCGTACATGGATGCGACGCCGTCTTCCTCGAGCTCGACGATGCGTTCGGTGATCTCATCGATCCACGGGAAGGCGTACTCGCCCTCGGGAATCGAAGGGTCGCGCGTCAGCGGCACATGGATTTCGACAACAAGTTCGGGCATGCCTCTAGTCTGGCGCAGAACACCGGGAGTATCGTGCCGCCATGAACCCTGAAATCAACTACTGGGCTGTTCTGGCCGCCACCCTGTCGAGCATGATCGTCGGGTCGATCTGGTACACACCCAAAGTGTTCGGTAACTATTGGATGAAAGCCGCAAACATCACCCCGAGCGGCAACTCGAAAGATGCCATTCGACCCATCGTGATCACGGTTATCGTGAGCTTCGTCACCGCGTGGGTGCTCGCCGGTGCGATCTACATCTCGTGGCAGTTCTACGACAGCTCGTGGCTGCTCAACGCGATAGTGACCGGCATCATCCTGTGGGCCGGCCTGACCGCAGCGCGGTTCATCACGCACGACGCGTTCGACGGACGTCCGACGGGGCTGACCGTGCTCAATGTGGCGCACGAGTTCGTGACGATCGTGATCATGTGTCTGATCATCGGGGTGTGGCCGCCGAGCGTGGTCTAGATCTCGGCTTCGCTCGATCTGGTCTCGACAAGCTCGACCACCGGGGCGCTCGACCTGATTTCGATACGGCCGTGAACGGCCTACTCAACGACCGAGTGGTTAAACGCGGGTGCCCTGGCGCTCCGCCTCGCGCACGATGACGGGCAGGGTGCGCTGCATGTAGCGCGACCAGAGCAGGCGCACGATTGCGCCGACGACGATGCCGAAGCCGGGCTTTGCGGTGTAGGTGTAGCTCCAGCGGATGGCTGTCGAGTCGCCCTCTTCCCAGAAGTGCCACTCCGCGCGAGCGCCCGACACCAGTCGGCCGAAGAGACCCTGAAACTCAGACAGGTTGTAGGCGAAGAAGTCGGCGCGCGCGACATCCGTCAACTGCTCAATGACTGATCCGCCATCGGAGAGTTTGAGCGTGCGAGTCTTGCCCACAGCGTTCCAGTCACCGACTTGCCCCCAGACGTCAACGACGCCGGGCAGCGGTCCGAAGCTGGAGTAGAACCAGGTCGGGTTGGTGAGGGTGGCGACATCCCACGTGACATCGAGTTCCGCGTGGGCGACGAGCTGAACTGTCGCGGTGGTTGAAGACATGACCGTACCCCCCAATTGAGTGATGTACAGGTCGTTCGGAGCCCCCGCCACAATGGATTGCCCGATGTCGGTGGAATGTACGAAGCTTAAATCGAGTTGCATCTCTTCGGCGCAGTGTCGCGCACACCTTCTTCCCGCTTTTTGATCGACAGGAACTTTATGACCACCGACACTGCAGCAATTCGCTTGGATGGCGCGGCTCACGACGCGGCAACGACCAAGCGCAATACGCTCGTGATTGCCCTCTTGCTCGTCTCGGCGTTTGTCGTGATCCTCAACGAGACGACGATGGGTGTTGCAATCCCCCACCTCGTTGGCGACCTCGGCATCACGATCCAGGCAGCCCAATGGCTCTCGACGGCGTTCCTGTTGACCATGGCGATCGTTATCCCGATCACCGGGTTCCTGCTGCAGCGGTACAACACACGTCCGGTCTTTATCGCCGCGATGAGCCTCTTCAGCATCGGAACACTCGTTGCCGCTGTCGCCCCCGGTTTCGAGATTCTTCTCGTCGCGCGAGTGATCCAGGCGAGCGGCACGGCGATCATGATGCCGCTGCTGTTTACGACGGTGCTCAACCTTGTTCCCCCGGCACACCGCGGTCGCGTTATCGGCAACGTCTCGATCGTCATCTCCGTCGCCCCCGCGCTCGGCCCGACAATCTCCGGCTTTATCCTCAACTACCTCGAGTGGCGCTGGATCTTCTTCCTCGTGCTCCCAATCGCCCTCGTCGCCCTCGCCGTCGGCGCCCGTCTGATGGTCAACGTGACCGAGCCGACGAGCGCGCGCATTGACGTGGCTTCCGTGGTTCTTGCGGCCTTCGGTTTCGGCGGGCTCGTTTACGGGCTCAGCAACCTCGGCACCGAGTATGCGATCGCGGGCATCATCGCCCTCGTCATCGGCGCCATCGGGCTCACCGCGTTCATCTGGCGCCAACTGCGACTGCAGCGCAAGGACGCAGCCCTTCTCGACCTGCGCACCTTCCTGTCGCGCGACTTCTCGTTCTCCATCGGCACGGTCGCGGTGAGCATGATCGCTCTCTTCGGAACGATCATCCTGCTGCCGATCTACATGCAGGACGTCCTTGGGCTCGAGCCGATCACCACCGGGCTCGTGCTGCTCCCCGGCGGTCTTTTGATGGGACTCCTCGCGCCCTTCGTCGGCCGCATCTTCGACAAGCGTGGCCCGCGGGTGCTTCTTGTTCCCGGTGCGATCATCGTGAGCGTCGCGCTGTGGGGCATGACCATGTTGTCCGCGACATCCCCCATCTGGTTTGTCGTTGTTTCGCATGTCGTTCTGAGCCTCGGCCTCGCCCTGCTCTTCACCCCGCTGTTCACCGCCGGCCTCGCCTCGCTTACGCCGAAGCTCTACTCGCACGGCAGCGCGATCGTCGGCACTGTGCAGCAGGTCGCCGGCGCGGCGGGCACGGCGCTCTTCGTCGCGATTATGACGGTGGGCATCACGGCCGGCGTTGCCGCCGGTTCGGCGATCGAAGACGCGACGGCCGCGGGCATCCGCAGTGCGTTTATCGTCGGCGCTGTCATCTCGCTGTTCGCGATTCCCGCAGTGTTCTTCATCCGTCGTCCGGTCGAAGACCCGAACGCCGAGTGGAAGCCGTCGGGGCACTAGTCACCTAAGTAGCTATGTCCGCGACCACAAGATAGTGGTCGGACGGCGGTAGTCCGTCGACCTCGTCGCGCACGATCCACGCGTCACGAACGTCGACGGATCCGCCGCGCTCCCCCGGGCGCGCCAGCACATGATCGATGCGGTGGTTGTACTGCGCGACGGCCTCGCGCGGCGCGAACAGGTTCGTCTCGCTCAACGTGCGCGGGTCGCTGAGCTCGGGATCATTCACGGCGCCCCAGGTGTCGGTCATCGTCTCGGCGATCTGCTGCATCGGCGGGAAGGTGAAGTCGTAGTTGCAGTCCGCAAGCACCAGCACGGGCAGCGGTCCGTCAAACGCATCGTTGCTCGCGAGTCGAGCGAGCTCGAGAATCTGCTCGCCGGTCTCCTCAAGCTTCTCGGGCTCCCAGCTGAGCGCGGCGACAACCACGTGCAGCGGCCCCCTGGGGTGATCGATGGATGCAACGAGCGCAACCAGGGCGCGATTACTCGATGGCATCGGATGTGCAACAAGGTCGAGGATGGGCCAGCGGCTGAGCAGCCCAAGCCCCATCGTCACGTTGGCCTGGCCCTCATGTTCGAGCGGGTCAGGGATCGGCGGCAGGCCCGGGCCGACAAAAGCGCCGTGCATTCCGAGAGCCTCGCCGAGCACTCCGGCCTGGCTTGTGCCGTCGAGCTCCCACGATTCCTGCAGGCCGACGATGTCGGGTGCGAGGTCGCGAAGGGTCTTGATGATGCCGCGCTCGCGGTGCTCCCACGAGTCGCCGAATCGCCACCACACGTTCCAGGTCGCAGCCCGGATGACTGCCTCGTCGCTGTCCATCTTCCGATCGTAAAAAGTACGCTGCCCGGGCACGAGGCCTCTCGGTGAATTCGCGGGCGGGCCGCACCTGTTGGCGCTCACAGGCTGCGCGCGTAGCGTCGCCGCATGGACACCAAGAACCCCCGGGCGTACCTATTTGTTGGGATCACGTTCCTCGCCGTCGCCGTAGTTTTTATCATCACAATGCAAAGCCCGCTGTGGGTCGCATTTCTTGTGCTGGGCATCGTGTTCATCACGCTGTCGACGCAGAAACCCAAACCGGAGGCCGACGCCACCCCGACCGACACACAGCCGGGCGACCCCCGGCCGTAGTTTCCGTGTCGCACCCTGCCGCTAAAGTTGACGACGTTTACATCTAGCGAGAGGCGCGACCGTGACCGAGCTCGATTCCGCACAAAAGCACAGTGCTGACACCCACGACACAATCTCCGTTCGGGGTGCTCGGGAGAACAACCTTCGCGACATCTCCCTCGATATTCCGAAGCGCAGGCTCACCGTATTTACGGGCGTGAGCGGCTCCGGAAAGTCGAGCCTCGTCTTTGGAACGATCGCCGCCGAGTCGCAGCGCATGATCAACGAGACCTACTCCGCCTTCCTGCAGGGCTTTATGCCCTCGCTCGACCGCCCCGACGTTGATTCGCTCAGCGGGCTCACGACTGCCATCGTCGTCGACCAGGAGCGCATGGGTGCGAACGTGCGCTCGACCGTCGGCACGGCAACAGACGCCAACGCGATGCTGCGCATCCTCTTCAGCCGGCTCGGCGACCCGCACGTGGGCTCGCCACAGGCATTTTCTTTTAACGTCGCATCCATTTCTGGCGCTGGGGCCGTGACCTTCGAGAAGGGCGGCAAGACGACAAAGGAGCGCCGCGACTTCCAGATCACCGGTGGCCAGTGCCCGCGTTGTGAGGGCATGGGCCGCGTCAACGACATCGACCTGACCGAGATTTTCGACGAGTCGAAGTCGCTCGCTGATGGGGCGATCAAGGTGCCCGGGTACACGGCCGACGGCTGGCTCGTGCGCATCTTCGCCGAGTCTGGCCTGCCCGAGAACACCCCGATCCGTGACTTCAGCGAGAAAGAACGCGCGGAATTTCTGTACGGCGAGGTGCGCAAGGTCAAGGTCGAGAAGATGAACCTCACCTATGAGGGGCTCATCCCGAAGATCACCAAGTCGATGCTGTCAAAAGATGTTGATGCTCTGCAGCCGCACGTGCGCGCGTTTGTCGAGCGCGCCGTGACGTTCACCGTCTGCCCCGATTGCGATGGCACTCGACTGAACGAGGGTGCACGCGCATCCCGCATCAACGGGCTCAACATCGCCGAAGCCTGCCGCATGCAGATCAACGAGCTTGCCGACTGGCTGCGCACAGTCAAGGATCCGGGCGTTGCCCCTCTCATCGCGACGCTGCAGCACCTGCTCGACTCGTTCGTCGAGATCGGTCTCGGCTACCTGTCGCTCGAGCGCCCGGCCGGAACGTTGTCGGGTGGCGAGGCGCAGCGCACAAAGATGATTCGCCACCTCGGGTCGTCGCTCACCGATGTCACCTACGTTTTTGACGAACCGACGATCGGACTGCACCCGCACGACATTGAGCGCATGAACGAGCTGCTCATCCGCCTGCGCGACAAGGGCAACACGGTGCTCGTTGTTGAGCACAAGCCGGAGTCCATCGCTATCGCCGACCATGTTGTCGACCTCGGCCCGCGCGCCGGAGTCAACGGCGGGCAGATCCAGTTCGAGGGCTCCGTCGCCGAGTTGCGCACGAGCGACACGCTCACCGGCAAGCACTTCGACTACAAGGCGCAGCTCAAGGCTTCGGTGCGGGAGTCAACGTCGTCGCTGGAGATCCGCGGCGCGACGGCGAACAACCTCCAATCGGTCGACGTCGACGTGCCGCTCGGCGTGCTCACCGTCATCACGGGAGTTGCAGGCTCGGGCAAGAGCTCGCTGATCCACGGGTCGATCCCGCACGGCGCCGGCACGATCTCGGTCGACCAGACGCCGATCCGCGGCTCGCGCCGCAGCAACCCCGCGACCTACACTGGGCTGCTCGACCCGATTCGCACGGCGTTCGCCAAGGCCAACAACGTTAAGCCCGCACTGTTCAGCGCCAATTCCGAGGGTGCCTGCCCGACCTGCAACGGCCTTGGGCTCGTTTACACCGACCTCGGTCCGATGTCGACTGTGGCCACAATGTGCGAGCTGTGTGGCGGCAAGCGCTTCAAAGACGAGGTGCTCGAACTCAAGCTCGACGGCAAGGACATCTCCGAGGTTCTCGCGATGTCGGTTGCCGAGGCAGAGGAGTTCTTCAAGTCCGGTTCGCTCACGGGCACGCCGGCCAAGCAGGCGCACGCGATCCTCGCCCGCATGCTCGACGTCGGACTCGGCTACCTCTCGCTCGGCCAGCCGCTCACGACGCTCTCCGGCGGTGAACGCCAGCGTCTCAAGCTCGCGATCCACATGGCAGACGAGGGCGGCATCTACGTGCTCGATGAGCCAACGACCGGCCTGCACCTCGCCGACGTCGACAACCTGCTGCGCCTGCTCGACCGTCTCGTCGACTCCGGCAAATCAGTGATCGTGATCGAACATCACCAGGCGGTGATGGCTCACGCCGACTGGATCATCGACATCGGACCGGGTGCCGGCCAGGACGGCGGCCTCGTCGTCTTCGAGGGAACCCCCGCCGCGATCGTTGCCGACGCGTCGACGCTCACCGGGCAGCATCTGAAGCAGTACGTCGGGGCTTAAGCGTTCCGTGCCCGGGCACCGCACGCAGGCGGGCGTTGCAACCCGGGCAGGCGTCGCTAACCCGGGCCGCGAGCGCGTCGGCTGCGCGCACGGGCTTGACCTGCGGCACGCTACAGCAGAGCCCGCCAGCGCAGGCCCAGCGTGAGCGCGCGCGCTCCGATGTAGCCGAGACCGAAGGCGGCCCAGAGCGCGACGAGTGATCCCGACTCGAACGCGGCCCACAGCAGTGGCGCATACATCGCGACGTTGATCAGGGCGCTGAGTGCAAGGTAGCGCCCGTCATTCGCGCCGATGAGCACACCGTCGAGCACAAAGACGAATCCGGCAAGCGGAATGCCGAGCGCCATCAACAGGATCACGGGCGGGAGCGCCGCGCGCACAGCCTCGTCCGACGTAAAGACGGGCCCGAGGGCGGGCGAGAGGGCGGCGACAACGAGCGCGAGCGCAACACCGGCGAGCAGACCGAAGCGCACGAGCCGGTTCGCGACGGTGTGGACGCGAGCGCGGTCTCCCACGCCGAGGCTGTGCCCGATCATCGCCTGACCCGCGATGGCGAGAGCGTCGAGCACAAAGGCGATCAGCGAGTACACGGCGAGCGCGACCTGCAGCGACGCGAGTTCGGTGACGCCGAGCAGCGAGCCGACGAAGACCGTCGCGAGCATCGCCACCCGCAACGCGAGCGTGCGCAGCAGAAGCCAGCTGCCCGATGCCGCCACCACGGAGATACCGGCGAAGCGCGGCACAAGGGAGATTCCCCGCGAACGTCGCACGATTGCCGCAACGAACCACAGCGCCATCCCCCACTGCGCGACAACTGTACCCAGTGCGGAACCCGCGATTCCCCAGCCGAGCCCGTAAATGAATACCGCGTTGAGCACGGCGTTGGCCGCGAACCCGACGCCGACGATGACGAGAGGCGTGCGCGTATTCTGCAGGCCGCGCATCAGCCCGGTTCCCGCGAGCACCAGCAGCATCGCGGGCAGCCCCCAGACCGAAATAAGCAAATACGTTGTGGCGGATGTCGCAACTCCCGCCGGGGCACCAAACAGTTCGACGACCGGGCCACCCAGAGTGAGGCCGGCGACGAGCAGCACGGCGCCGACGGCAAGCGCCAGCCAGAGACCGTCGATGCCCGCGCGCAAGGCACCCGGTTCGTCGCCCGCGCCGAGCAACCGTGCGACGGCGGGGGTTGTCGCGTACGCAAGGAATACGAGCACCCCAACGGCCGTCTGCAGCACAACGCTCGCGATGCCGAGGCCCGCGAGCTCCGTGCCGCCGAGGTGTCCGACGAGAGCGGTGTCGACGAGCAGAAACAGCGGTTCGGCGACGAGTGCTGCAAGCGTCGGAACGGCCAGCCGCAGGATTTCCCGGTCGATCGTCTTAGCGGACATTGCTCCAGTCTGCACTCTTCCTGAGCGCGCGGTGAGAGTGCCGGTCACCCCCTGCCGCGCGCGCGAGGCCGGGCGTACCGTCAAAAGAAAACCACAAGGAGATTTACGCATGCCCCAGGTCATCGAAACAGTCGACGTCAACGTTCCCGTATCGGTTGCGTACAACCAGTGGACGCAGTTCGAGTCGTTCCCGAAATTTTTGAGCGTCGTCGAAGAAATCACCCAGACGAGCGACACCCTCACCCACTGGCGCGTGAAGATCGCGGGCCAGGTGCGCGAGTTCGACGCCGAGATCACCGAACAGCACCCCGACGAGCGCGTTGCCTGGAACAGCATCGGCGGCGAAGAGAACCACGCGGGCGTTGTGACTTTCCACAAGCTCAGCGACGACGAGACACGCGTCACCGTGCAGCTCGACTGGGAGGCAACCGGGCTGCTCGAAAAGTTCGGTGCCCTCGTCGGCGTCGGCGGTCACGAGGTCAAGAAGGAGCTCGGCAACTTCAAGGAATTCATCGAATCGCAGGGTTCCGAGACCGGTGCCTGGCGCGGGGACGTCGCGAACTAGCCATGCGTTGCACGCTTTTTCTGCATTACCCAGATCTCGCCGAGTCAGAGATTGACCCGGACGAGTTCGCCCTCGCGCAGGAAGCGTTCGGCGACTACGCCGGCGCCCTGCACGAGGCGGGTGTGCTCGTATCAAGCGACATCCTGTTCCCCGCGGCACAGACAACGACCGTCACGGTTCGCGACGGCGGCCTCAACTACTACGACGGGCCGTACAGCTCCGGCAAGGAATCCATCTCGGGCGTGTTTGTGCTCGAGGTCGACAGTCTCAACGATGCACTCGTTTGGGCGGAGAAGTGCCCGGCCGCCCGATGGGGTGCCATCGAGGTACGCCCGACCGCAATGACCGTGTCGAACGGAATCTGGATTACGCCCTAGCGCTCGCGACTATGTCGGCGATTGTGGCGGGCACCGTCGAGTCCTGCAGTGACGTTGTGTCGCCGAGCGGTCGGCCGTCGACGATGTCGGCGAGCAGCCGGCGCATGATCTTGCCACTGCGGGTCTTGGGCAGGTCGGGCACAACAAAAATATCGCGAGGGGATGCAACGGGGCCAATGACCGCGCGCACATGAGCTCGCAGCTCACGAGCATCAATCGCGGAGCCCACAACGAACGCCGCTATCGCCTCACCGGTGACCGGGTCGGCAACACCCGCGACTCCCGCCTCGCCCACCGAGGGGTGCGCGACAAGAGCCGACTCGATCTCGATAGTTGAGAGCCTGTGCCCCGACACGTTGATGACGTCGTCGACGCGACCGAGCAGCCAGATGTCTCCGTCGTCGTCGTACTTCGCACCATCGCCCGAGAAGAAATAGCCCTGCTTCGCGAAGCGTGCCCAGTACGAGTCGCGGTACCGCTCGGGATTGCCCCAGACCGTGCGGGCCATGCCCGGCCAGGTGCCCGCGATAACGAGGAGACCGCCGCCACCTCGGGCAACCTCAACGCCGTCGCCGTCGACGACAAGGGTCGTGAGCCCGGGCAGCGCACCGAGGGAGGAGCCGGGCTTGAGCGTCGAGACCCCTGGTAGCGGAGCCATCACGGCGGCACCGGTCTCCGACTGCCACCACGTATCAACGATCGGAGCGCGGCCGCCACCGATGTGCTCGTGGAACCACACCCATGCCGCCGGGTTGATGGCCTCGCCCACGCTGCCGAGGAGCCGAATCGAGCGGAGGCGCGCGACATCCACGATGCCGTCGGGAAACCACGTCATAAACGTGCGGATCAGCGTGGGTGCCGTGTAATAGGTGGTGACGCCGTAGCGCTCGATGATGTCGAAATGGCGCTCGGGCGTGGGCGTGTTGGGCGTTCCCTCGTAGATGACCGAGGTGATGCCGTTGGAGAGCGGTCCGTAGAGCACGTATGAGTGCGCGGTCACCCAGGCGAGGTCGGCCGTGCACCAGTAGACGTCGTCGGGTTTGGCGTCGAAGACTGCCCAGTGGCTCCACGATGCGTGGGTGAGGTAGCCGCCACCCGTGTGAACGAGGCCCTTGGGTTTGCCGGTCGTTCCGCTCGTGTAGATGATGAACAGCGGCGTCTCGGCGTCGAAGAATTGCGGGTCGTGCTCGTCACTCGCCGTGTCGACGACGTCGTGCCACCAGACGTCGCGGCCATCGGTCCAGTCGACGTCGCTGCCCGTGCGCTTTACAACAAGAACGTGCTCGATGGATGCGACGCCCTCAACGGCCTCGTCTGCAGCCGCCTTGACTCCGACCGCTGTGCCTCGGCGGAACTGCCCGTCGGTTGTGACAAGCAGCTTCGCGCCGGTGTCCTCGACGCGGAAGCGCAGCGCCTCGGCAGAGAAACCGCCGAAGACGAGCGAATGGATGGCGCCAATGCGAGCGACGGCGAGCGTGATGATCACCGTCTCGGGTATCACCGGCAGGTAGACGACAACCCGGTCGCCCTCGACGATGCCGAGCGCCTCAAGCGCGTTCGCCGCTTTCGACACCTCGTGCTGTAGCTCGAGATAGGTGAGGGTGCGCCGATCCCCCGGCTCGCCCTCGAAGAAGAAGGCAACCTTGTCGCCCCGGCCGGCATCCACGTGGCGGTCGACGCAGTTCACCGCGACGTTGAGCTTGCCGCCGGCAAACCACTCGGCGTGCGGAATCGACTCGCCGTCGGTGGGCTGCCAGGTGTGTGCCGTGTGCCACGGCTCTGCCCAGTCGAGGCGCCTTGCCTTGTCTTCCCAGAAAGCGACAACGTCGGTGGGCTGCTCGTGCACGGTGAGGTTCGCCGTCGCGGTGAAGCTCGCGGGGGCCGGGTAGCGCCGCAACTCGGTCAACAGGTTACGGATCGTGTCGCTCATCACCCCGACGCTATCCGGTTGCGCCACACGCCGGTTAATCGCGTGACACGACTGCGTAACACCGACGCGCTAGGTTCGACGCGTGAGCGAACACCAGCCCAAGCCCCACACCTTCACAAACATCACGGTTGTGCCCGGCTTCAAGGAGATCACCGACCTCGAGGCAGTGCTGCGTCGAGCCGGTATTGCCGCGATCATCTCCGCCGCGGAGGCCGACGACGGCACCTTCCGCGGTCGCATCGTGAGCGACGTCTACGGCGAACCGCTCAGCTGGACAAACGACGGCTGGCAACCGATCAGCCAAGGCGAGATCGCCGCGGTACTCGGGCGGGAATTTGGCGACAACGTGTCGATCAACGCTCTCTCGTTCGATGCAACGGGACATCCACTCGACGACAGCCCGCTCAGCGCCAACACCTTTCCCGACTACGACGCCATCGCCTGGCTCACAACGGGCGACGTTGACATCATCACCGTTGGCGCCGCGAGCGCCGATCAGGACCTCCTCGTCATCCCGTCGACGAGCGACTACTACCGCTCGCTGGTTGTCGCGATCGACTCGCCCTTCGGCGCGGCCAACTCGAGCGCGTGGCTTATGGAGAGCTCCCTCATGATGTGGCGCCACGGAAAGCGCCGCGGCTTCATCATCAACACCCCCGAGGGCGTCGTGGGCGACGAATGGGACGACTCCTGGCTCGTTGTCGACCCGTCCTCGGGCGACGCCGACGTGCTCGCAGCGATCACCAGCATTCGCCGCTCAAGCCCGACCGCCGACTACGCGCAGGCATTTATCCTCGACGAGGCCGAGACGGCCCAGCTCGAGGCGCTCCTCGCCGAGCCACCCGCCGACGACACCCTGCGGCGCCTCACCGAAATCGTCGGCGAGCCGTCCGTCATCGCCGACGTCGTCGAAGGACGAGTGGATGCTCTCGACCTCAGTGAGGCCAGCTTCGTGTCACCGCGGCAGAGCTTCATCTCGCAGCTCAGCTCGTTCGCAAAGCGGCTGGGGCGCGACCGGCGATTTGAGTAGACTAACCACACTTAGTCCACGTTGGAGGCACTCATGGCAACGGTGAACATCCATGATGCGAAGACGCATTTCTCGAAACTCGTTGAACGCGTCGCCGCGGGCGAGACAGTGATAATCGCACGCGCGGGAACGCCGGTTGCGCAACTCACTTCCCTCACAGACACCACCGCGACCGGGCCTCAGCGCCTGGGATTTCTCGCCGACCGAATCACCGTTCCCGACGACTTCAACCGTCGCGACGAAGACGAAATCGCCGAGCTCTTCGAGTCATGATCTTTATGCTCGATACCCACATGATTCTGTGGGCTGCCCAAGACAGCAACCGGCTCTCGATGCGCGCTCGAAGTCTTCTCAGCGAGCCGACACATGGTTTTATGTTCAGTGCGGCCGTCATCTGGGAGGTCAGCGTCAAGACACAACGAGGTGAGCCCGACTTTGACGTTGACCCGCGGCTACTTCGCCGAGGACTTCTGGCGAACGGGTACACCGAGCTTGCGATCACAACCGAGCACACACTGGCATTACTCGATCTTCCCGACATCCATCGCGATCCATTTGATCGAATTCAAGTAGCTCAGGCGCGCGTCGAAGGACTCGTACTTTTCACAAATGACGACGTGCTCGCGACCTACGGTTCGCCGGTCGAGCTGGTCTGAATCTCGCGGCGCGAGGAAGTTGCGAAGATAGACGCATGGCAGCCGTCGAGATTCCCGCACCCGTTCTTGTGATGTCGCCCGACGGGCTCAAGCTCGCGACGTACTCTTTTGGTGACATGGATGCGCCGACCGTCGTTGCGGTTCACGGCTTCGCCTCAAGCGGCCTCCTGAACTGGCACGCGTCCGGTTGGGTGCGCGACCTCACCCGTGCGGGCTACCGCGTCGTGGCTATTGACCAGCGCGGCCATGGAGCGAGCGACAAGCCGCACGACCCGGCCGGTTACACGATGGAACTGCTCGTCTCCGACCTCATCGCCGTGCTCGACACCTACATGATCGACGAGACCGCGCTCGTCGGCTACTCCCTGGGCGCGCGGGTCAGCTGGCACGCGGCACTCGAGCTGCCCGACCGGGTCACGCGTGTTGTGCTCGGCGGAATCCCCGACGGCGACCCGCTCACGCGCTTCCAGATCGACGAAGCGCGGGCGTACATCGACTCCGGCGATCACGTCTCCGACCGCCTCACCGGCGCGTACCTGACGATGGCCGGCGGCATCCCGGGCAACGACCTCTCCGCTCTCGTCTCGCTCGTCGAGGGAATGCGCGGCGGACCCCAGCCGCTCGCCTCCAACGCTCCCCCGCAACCCGTGCTCTTCGCCACCGGAAGCGAAGACAAGATTCTGGAGAAGTCGCGCGCGCTTGCCGCACTCGTGCCCGGCTCGCAGTTCTTCGAGATCCCCGGACGAAACCACTTCAACGCGCCAACCTCTCGCGCCTTCAGGGACGCGGCGCTCGCGTTCCTCGCGGCCTCGGAGGCTGAGTAGGCGCGCCAGCGCCGACCTTGCCGGTTGAGTAGGCGCGCCAGCGCCGTCCTTGTTGGTTGAGTAGGCGCGCCAGCGCCGTATCGAAACCCCTCGCGCGCAGGTTTGTGACTTGCGCACCGCGAGTAGCGCTTGCAGGGTGCGAAACTCACAAATGTTGTGCCGCGAGTTGCCAGGAATCGATGCGGCCCGAATATGAAGGTCGATCTGTGGCAACTCGTTGAGGTCGACCTAGTCGAGCACCTCGAGCATGACGCGCGCGACATCCCCGATGTCGATGCTCTCCGCTTTACGCACGGCCTTCTTGACCGGCAGGATGTACGGCCCGCCACCCGCCTGCGGGAACACCGAGGTCAGCCAGGTCGTGTTGCCGACCGTCACGCGCACGCGAACCGACCCGAATCCGGGCTGCGGCGGCCGCGGGATGTCGCGCACGGCCTCACTCTCGTCGGGAGGAAGGGTCAGGAAGACCCAGCCCGCACCCGCCTCGAACGGCCAGAGCTCGGCGTCGAAAGTCAGCTTCACTGGGCTCGCTTCATTCCGCGAGCGCGGCCTCGACGCGCGCCACCTTGGCCGCGAGCTGTCCGGTGTATCCGGGCCGGATGTCTGCCTTGAGCACAAGCGACACCCGCGGTCCGAACTCGCCGACCGCCTCGGTCGCAGCTTTGACGACGGCGAAGACCTCGTCCCAGTCACCTTCAATCGTTGTGAACATCGCGTCGGTCTGGTTGGGCAGTCCGGAGTCGCGCACGACCTTGACCGCTGCCGCAACGGCGCGATGGACGGAACCCTCTTCGTCTGCGCCGCCTCCGCTGGGGGCGACTGAGAATGCTACGAGCATGGTTCTCCTTCGGTTCGCCTACGACCCTAGCGGCGTAACGTCGAGCCATGGCTATAACCAGCGCGGGCATCCTGTTGTACCGGCGCTCCCCCGAGCTCGAGATCTTTGCCGGACACATGGGCGGCCCGTTCTGGGCGAAGAAGACCGAGCAATCGTGGTCCATCCCCAAGGGGCTGTACACCGAAGAGGAAGAACCGCTTGCCGCCGCGCTACGCGAGTTCACCGAGGAGATCGGCACGGAGCCACCGGCAGCCAACTACTCGCTGCTCGGCGAGTATCGGCAAGCGTCAGGCAAACGCCTCATGGTGTTCGCCGCCGAGAGCGACTTCGAGGTGCAGGAGATCAACAGCAACACGTTCGAGCTCGAGTGGCCGCCGCGATCGGGCAAGCTGCAGCAGTTTCCCGAGCTGGACCAGGCCCGCTGACTGACCCTCGACGATGCCCGGGTGAAGCTCGTCAAGGGTCAGCTCGCAATGCTCGACGACGTTCGTACGCGTTGACTCCGAGCCGGTCCTAGAACCCGCCGGTCGGGCCGTCGGCGCCCTCTGGTGCGAACCCGGGCACACTCGTTACATTGATGATGGATGGCGCAGCCGACGCTCGCAGCAGCGGAAGTGCCGCGCGCGACATCCAATTGACCACGAACACGTTGGTCTCGTACGGCTAGCGCCCTTCTTCAGCGGTGAGAGCCTTGGGGGTGGATCGCGAACCGCCGATGCTCTGGGGCGAAGCATCCATCGGCCCACTCGGCGCTTCCCGGCACCGCCGACGCCAACAAGCTCGACCTCGTGCGGGCATGGGGTTGCAAAGCTTCGACCCGGCGGTGCGGTAGCCCGGCTCTCCTGTGGCAAATGCAGGACGAGATCGCCCTCCGCGAGGCGGGCGGCCCGGTAATTGCTCATGGGCGGCGCGGCGCGTCCTGCATTTGGGACCGGGGGGGCGGAAATCGCAGGAGAGCACGCGCAAAACGAGCTATCGCGCAGGCCGCACCCGGAACGCGAGCGGCACGGCCAGCACCGCGATGACCGTCGTCAGCACAAACGCCGCGACGAAGCCAGCGCCAGCGAAGCTCACGAACAGCAGTCCGGCGAAGGCGATGGTCGTCGCGCCGCCGACGTTGTCGGAGATTGACATCGCCGAGCTGTTGAAGCCCTGGTTGCCCTCGGTCGAGTACGACAGAACGAGCGTTGAGATGCGCGGGTAGACGAGGCCCATTCCGGCCCCGGCGAAGAACCAGCCCGCGGCCGCAACGACCGGCGAGAGAACGAAGAACGCTGTCACGAGTTGGGTGGCGACTCCGATGAGCAGCACGGCTGCTCCGATGCGCACGGCATTGTCATGCGACATCCGCTCGCCCATTCGGCTTTGGATCTCTGAGCCGAGCGCCCACGAGACCGCCCCAACGGTGAGGATGAGACCGGACACCGACGACGACAGGCCGTAGCGCTCGTTGAGCATCAGCGGCAGGTAGACCTCTGTCGCGAAGAAGGCAGCGGCGAAGGCTCCGCGCAGCAGCACCGTCGAGGGCAGGCCGCGGAGGGCGCGGAGGGTTCCGTGTGGAACCAGCGGACGCAACGCAACGATGATGACTACGAATGCGGCGGCGATGACAACGGGTGCGAGAGCGCCGGGCAGCTGACCGCCGAGGCTCACACCAACGACGCCCACCGCGACGATGATCGCCCACACCGGTGTGAGACCGACTTTTGCCGAGCTTTCGACTGTCATGTGCGAGAGCTGACGGATCGCCGGCGCAATAAACGCGGCCGCGAAGAACACCAGAACGCCGACGCCGAGAAAGACCCAGTGCCAGCTCGAGTTATCCGCGACGAAACCCGCGACGGGCGGGCCGATGAGCGACGGCAGCACCCAGGCCGCCGCGAACGCGCCAAAGATCTTTGTATGCAACTCGGACGGGTACAGGCGCCCGACGACAACGTAGAGCGCGACGATGATGCCGCCGGAGCCGAGCCCCTGCAGGAAGCGTCCGACGATGAAGACAACCATGCTCTCCGCGGTTCCGGAGAGCACGAGCCCCACAACAAAAACCGCCATCGCAATGATGAGCGGCCGCGACGGCCCACGACGGTCGGCCCAGCCGCCCGCGACAACTGTGCCGACAATGCTCGCGGCGAGCGTGCCCGAGAAGGCGAGGGAGTACAGCGCCTCACCGTTGAGCTCGCGGCTCACGGTCGGCATGATCGTGGTCACGGCGAGCGACTCGAAGGCGCCGAGGAAGATCAGCGCGATGGAACCAATCGTGGTCCAGCGGAGTTGGGGCGAGAGCAGAGTGAGGCGGGGCATAGCTCCCTCAGGCTACCGGTCGCCCTTGCCGCCCGGTGCCGCTGCGGCCACACTTGCATCACCGACCGAGACGAGTGACATGCCTGAACCGACCGACAATCGCGTTGCCGTGTACATCGACTTCGACAACATCGTGATCTCGCGGTACGCGCAGGTGCACCCGAAGTTCCGGCGCGATCAGCTGAAGGATGTCACGGTCGCCGCGGCCCTCGCCGACCCGGAGCTTGCCAAACGCCTCGTCGACGCGACAATCGACATCGGCGCGATCATCGACTTCGCGTCATCCTTCGGCTCGGTGGTGATCAGCCGCGCGTACGCCGACTGGTCCGCGTACATCAACGCCGGTTACCGGGAGCAGCTCATCGGCCGCGCCGTCGACCTCGTTCAGCTTTTCCCGACAGTCAAGTCGGGCAAGAACGGCGCCGACATCCGTCTTGCCGTCGACGTCGTTGAAGACCTGTTTCGCCTTCCCGACCTCACCCACGTTGTCATCGTCGCCGGCGACTCGGACTACATCGCCCTCGCCCAACGCTCCCGCCGCCTCGGCCGCTACGTAGTCGGCATCGGTGTCGCCGGCTCCACGAGCGCATCACTCGCCGACGCTTGCGACAAGTTCGAAAGCTACGACGACCTGCCCGGCATCGACGTCGAACAGGAGGTCGAGAAAGTCGAGGCAGCGGCTCCCGCTATTAAACGGGTGGATGTCGCGAAGAAGGTTGCGGTCGAAACGCCTCCTCCCGCGGGCAAGCTCTCCGCGAAGGCTGCCAGCACTCTGCTCGTGCGCGCGCTGCGCAACGCCCAGTCAAACGACGACGACGGATGGATCCCCAGCCCCACGGTCAAGAACGTCATGATCAGACTCAACCCCTCATTCAACGACAAGGCCCTGGGCTACAGCTCGTTCACCAAGTTCGTCGAATCGCGCTCGAACATCGTCGAGATCAGCGACGAGACCGGCAACCGCCGGCTCAAGCTGCGCGCCGAGTTCGAGTCCAAGTAGCCGGACCCTTCTGCCCCAGTTGTGGGGAAAACCACTGCCACGGGCCGGTTCCCCAGCAAGCCCGGATACGATCAAACGATGGCATCAACGGGGGCGCGCGAAGTGGGCTCCCTCGCGCGCTGGAGCGATGATCGCGGATTCGGCTTCATCGCTTCCCCCGGAAAACCCGACGTTTTTGTGCACATCACCGCCTTTCCGGTGGGTGGCTTGAGGCCGCGAATCGGTGATCGCCTCGAGTTCAGCCGCGAATCGACACCCGAGGGCAAAGAGCGTGCGGTTAGCGTTCTGGCGGAGCGGCCCGCGACATCCAAGCGCAGTAAGCGTTCGCTGCGCGTCTTCGCCTACATCGTTATCGCGGCGTGGGTGCTGTTCTGTATCTTTATCGGGACGATGTGGGCGTTGCCGCTGTGGGTTCCGCTGCTGTATGTGGGCGCGAGCGTTGTGACGTTCGCCGCGTACGCGATCGACAAGTCCGCGGCGGCGACCGGAGCCTGGCGCATCGCCGAGCCTTCGCTGCTCGCGCTCGGACTCATCGGCGGCTGGCCGGGTGGCCTGATGGCGCAGGAGCTGCTGCGCCACAAGACGCGCAAAATGTCGTTTCGTGCGGTGTTCTGGGTGACGGTCGTCGCGAACATCATCGTTTTCGCGGTGTTCACAACGCCGGTGCTCTCGTGGATTTCCGACTGGGCTCTTTCGTCGCTCTAACCGTTTTGCACGAACACGATGATTACGCCGATGAGCAGGATCGCCGCGAGCCCGCCGTAGAGCAACCACAGGTTGTTCGCTCGCTTGGCCGTGACGCTCGCGCCTGCCGCGCGCAGCACGGGCGGCCACTGCTTGAGGATCTTCACGCCCGCTGCATATTGCCCGGCTGATGCTGCGGTTCCTGCGGCATCCGCGAGTGCCGAGGCGCCCGCGAGTGCCTGGGCGACTCCCCCGGCGACGTTGAGCGCCCGGGAGGCGCGGGTGTCGCGAGCAGTGTCGAGTAGCTCCCTGCGCAGTGACGGGTCGAACTCCTGCGACATGTCGCCGGCTGTTCCCACGAAGTCATACGAGGTGCCGTTCACCTTGATGGTGAGAGTTCCCCAGCCGCTGAACGCTGCGGTCACGTCGGCGACGGGTGCGGTGAACACGGTCTCGGTGGCCGTGCGGAAATTCAGGAGATCTGCGTCGAGCGTCAAAATGCCGGGAGGGCAGAGGTGGCCGAAAAGCTTGCTCTTGCGCCAGTACATTCCCGACTTGAGGGCGGTCGGCGGCTGGGTCGAACTCGTGTCAGTCATTGGTCAAAGTCTATGTCGTGCGCCCCTCGTAGACTCGGGGTCACCATGGGCGCGATGAATGAACTGATTAATCCTTCGGCGCTCGGCAGGCTCGAGAGCCAGCTGCTCGCGAGCGGATCTCCTGAACTTCCAACGCTGCGACGTGCCGCGGGCGAGCTCGACGCCCTCAGCCTGCGCGAGCGCGCCGATCACGTGAGCGCGGCGCTGCTCGCCGACCTTCCCAGCGGGTATGTGGATGTCGCGGCTCTCGTGCGCCGAGCTCTCACCCGCGCGGACTTCGCCGGCTGGACGATGTGGCCCATCGCCGAGACGGTGGTGTCTGCTGCGCTTGCCGATGCGGGCGTGGAGGCGTTCGACGATGGGCTCGAGTTGCTCGCGGAGATCACGCCGCGGCTCACGAGCGAGTTCTCGATCCGGCGGCTGCTGGCCGTGCATCCGGAGCGGGCGCTCGCGGCGATTCAGGTATGGACGCAGAGCGACGACGAACACGTGCGCAGGCTCGCGACGGAGGGTACGCGGCCGTTCCTGCCGTGGGCCGTGCGCGTGCCGGTGTTGCTAAAGACGCCGGAGGCGACGCTGCCGATCCTCGACGCGCTGTACCGGGATGAGAGCGACTACGTGCGTCGTTCGGTTGCCAATCACCTGAACGACCTGGCGCGGCAGAACCCGCAGCTAGTTGTCGAGACGGCAGCCCGCTGGCTCGCGTCGCCGACGGATACAACGCCGCAGCTTGTGCGGCACGCGCTGCGCACGCTCATCAAGCGGGGCTATGTTCCGGCGCTCGAGTTGATGGGTTTTGGTGCTGCGACGGTGAGCGTGTCCACGATCGAACTCAACGAGAACGAGGTGGCGCTGCCCGGCGCTCTCGCTTTTTCGTTCCAGGTGACGAACGATGGTGCCGAACCCGCGCAGCTCGCCATCGATTACGTTGTGCACTTCCTGAAGGCGAACGGCACCCGCGCGCCCAAGGTCTTCAAGCTCGCTGCGCCCACGATTGCTGCGGGTGCGACGATGACCTTCAGCAAGCGCCACGCGCTCAAGCAGATGACAACCCGCGTGCACTACCCCGGCACACACGCCGTCGAGGTTCAGGTCAACGGCGAGCGTTTTGGCGAAGTGGAATTCGAAGTTCAGTGACCCTCGTCGCCCGTTTCGAGCACTGTCACGAGGCTGTCGAGAACCGCTTCGTCTTCTGACGAGATTGTGACTTGTGCGCCCTGGCCAGCCCCAAGGCTCAGCACGGCGAGGATGCTCGCGGCGTTCTTCGCCGGTCCCCCGCTGAGTGAGATCGTCACGGGAACGCCCGACGCGTTGACCGCCTGCACGAAGGTGGATGCGGGGCGAGCGTGGAGTCCGGCCGAGGCCGCGATGGTAGCTGTGCGTTCAGACATGGTTTCTCCGTAGAAGATCAGGATGCGACAACGGCGTCTGCCGCTGCCCAGAGTGGGGTCACGTCGTCACCCGAAACGTGTTCGAGCAGCGCAGTGAGCAGCAGCGCGACCGCGACGGCTCCCGGATCGGGGTGTCCGACGGCGCGTGCACCGACGTAGCTCGCGCGACCGCGGCGGGCGATGAGCTCCCGCGTGTGGGAGGCACCGTCGATCGCTGCCTGCACGGCCGAAGCGTCAAACGGCAGCTGCACGGCAGGGTGCAGGGCGTCGATGAGCGTGCGGTCGCCGGGCTGGGCACCGCCAACGCGCTGCACGGCGGTGAGGCCCTCGGCCAGCCCGGCACGAATCGCAGCAGGCAGGTCGGAGGCCGACGCGGTCGACGCGGCCAGCGACTGGAACACCAGCCCAAACAGCGGCCCGCTCGAGCCACCAACCGCATCGAGAAACGCGGACGCAATAGCGCGCAGATCCGAGCTCAGCGAACCGTCGGCCGGCACATAGTCGCGCACCGCAGTCGCCATTCCTGAGGCAAGATTGCTGCCCATGTCGCCGTCGCCGGCCTTCTGGTCGAGCTCGTTGAGTGCATCGCGGCGCGAGGAGAAGACCTCGTTGAGGCGGGAGAGGAAGCCTGCGGGAACCGGTGCCCCGGCGACACCAGTCGAAGCGGAGTCGGAGAGAAGAACGGCGCTCGCCGGCAGCGGCGAAGGAAGGGATGTCTCATGCTCGGCGAACCAAAACGGCAGCCACGCGTCATCCACCCCGGTAAGGGTGATGGAGAAGCCGGCCATGTCCAACGCCGAAATGTAGGTGCCCGCAACCGCGCTGACAACCTCGCGGTCGATGGCAACGAGCGCACGCTGCGTCTCGGCCACGATCTGCTGCAGTTCGAGGGCCGTCGTTGCGCCGAGTCCGCTGACAAAAACCAGATAGCGATCGGATGGCGCGGCCGCAACCAACTCGCCAACCATCCGCTCGACGAGCGCAGGCAACGACGGTTGCGCGATGCTCTGTGCCGCGGTCTCACCGTGGATTCCGACGCCGTACTCGAGGTTGCCCGGGGCCACGTCGAAGGCGGGCTCGCCCGTCGCGGGCGTGGAGTGCGCCGCATTTGCGACAGCGAGAGTGCGGGACGCCGCGACTACAGCATTGCCGAGATCTTCGAGCTGGCCCAGCGTGTAGCCAACGTCAGCCGCCGCGCCCAGGATTTTTTCGACCACCACTGTCGCTCCTGTGCCACGACGGCCAACGTCGCTTCCTTCGCGTTCGCTACCGAGATCGTCGTCGACGAGAACTGAGGCAACGTGCAGTCCTTCGGCGCGGAGACGCTCAGCTGCGATCGCGAAATTGATGCGGTCGCCCGTGTAGTTCTTGACGATGTGCAGAACGCCACCCGGCAGGGCGACCTTCTTGCTCGCGTCAAAGATCTGACGGTTGTGGGGCGACGTAAAGATCTCTCCGGGGCAGGCCGCGTCGAGCCCACCGGTGCCCACAAATCCCGCGTGCATGGGCTCGTGGCCAGCACCCCCGCCGCTCACGAGAGCGACAGTGCGCTCCGCCGCGCGCCGGGTGCCGTAGACGAAGAGCGGGTTGAGGCTCACGGCGAGGTCACCCGCGTGGGTGAGCGCGAGGCCGCGCAGTGACTCGCGGATGGGCGACGCAGAGTCGAGGAGAAAACGGGTAGCCATAGTGAAACTCCTAAAGAGCGGGTGCGGCGAGCGGCAGGAGATCTTCTCTCGGGGACAGCTTGAACGCGACGGCAAGCTCGCGCAACTGCCCGGTGCTGATCGAGTGCTCGGCTCGGCCGACTGTCAGCAGGTAGACCTCTGCGGCCTTTTCGACGCTCTCGATGAGCCCGAGGGTCTCGTCGATCGATGCACCGGAGGCGAGCACACCGTGCTGCGACCAGATAACGAGTCGTGAGTCGCGGAACTTCTCGGCAGACTCACGCCCGATGAGGTCGGTGCCGCACACCATCCAGGGCAGCAGTCCGATGCCGTCGGGGAACGCGAGAACGCACTCGGAGTTTGTGGACCAGAGTGTGCGCGTCATTGCACCCTCATCCGGCTCGTGGATGTGGGTCATGGCAACGACGTTCGTCGCGTGGCAGTGCAGAACAACGCGGTTGTCTGGATGCGACACCTGTCGTTCCTGGTGGCCGAGAAGGTGGGCCGGGAGCTCACTTGTCGGCACCTTGCCGCTCGTGAATCCCCAGATGATCGAGTAGCCGGAGCCGTCGTCGCTCAAAGTGATGAGGCCGAGATGCACCTGGGGTGCGCCCTCGAGGAGACGGAACGGGCTGCCCGCCGCTGTGACGATGAACGACTGGCCTCCGAGTCCGGGGAACGGCGTCGGGAAAGTGAATGAGCGCGGGTCGTCACTGCGCGGGAACTGCACCGCCTCGTCAGCGTCGAGGCGGTAGCTCAGGTTGCCCGCGTGATTCTCTGCCCAGCCGTAGCGGTAGATAGTCGCGCAAGCGTCGATCAACGGGTCGATGACGCGGGAAACTTCTGCGGAAAATGACACGGGGATAACCAATCTTTGTGGGAAGACAACCGGGGTGCGACGCGACGGGGTCTGTTGACGCCCGTCGCGTCGCACGTTCAGGTGAACCGAGCTCAGCCCTTGGCCTGGCCGGGGGTGATGCCAACGACATCGAGGAAGCGGGTCAGACCGATTCCGAGGCCGAGAGCGCACAGGCTGAGCAGCGGGTTCCAGGTAGCGAACCCGATGATGAGGAACACAACCGCGAGGGCGAGCGTGCTGAAGAACAGCACCTTTTTGAGGATCTTCTTGTCAGTCATGGGTTTCTCCTTTTCCTAGGCCTTGGCCGTGGAGGTTGTGGTTGCTGCAGCGTCATCGACCGAAACGACAGGCGCGGGGGTCGGAACAACCTCAGGCTCGTCGAGACCAAGCTCGGTCTTGATCTTCAGGTCTTCCTTGCGCATTCCCCGGAAGTAGAAGAACGCGAGAACAACCGTTGCGACGAGCAGAACGATGCCCGTCCATTCGCCCTGAACAGCGGAGACGATGATGTAGCGCAGCTCCGAGATGTCCATACCGAACCAGGCGAGAAGCTGGCCCTGGGGAGCGATTGCATCTCCCGAAGACTCGGCGAGCGAGGTGAAGTACGGCGCGAAGTACGAGGCAACGTAGAGCTGCATCGGGATACCGATGACGGTTCCGATCGCCATCTTGACGAAGTTGCCGCGGGTGAAGAAGAACAGCGGAACGATGAGGCAGATGTTCATCAGGCCACCGAACGGAAGCACGATGTTGCCGGGGAGGATGAGCGCGTACACAAGCAGCAGCGGGATCGACAGGATCATCAGCAGCCAGTGCTCCGAACGACCCGCCATAATCGGCCAGTCGAGGCCGATCGTGAACTCGCGGTTGGCGAAACGCTTCTTCATAAAGGTCTGCGCCGAGTCGCTCACGGGAGTGAGCGCGGTGGTGAAGAGCTTTGCAACGAGGGGGAACAGCGTGAGAGCAGCGGCGGCCTGGATACCGAGGGTCAAAACCTCACTGAGGTTGTAGCCACCGAGCGCACCGATCAAGCAACCGATGATGAAGCCCATGACGTGGTTCTCACCGAAGATGCCGATCTTTGAGCGCAGCTTCTGAGCGTCGATGTTCGTCTTCTCGGGCAGAACGCGGTCCATAACCTTGATAAACGGGTAGAGCCAGATGCCCGTGAGGAACATCGGGTGGGGCATGGATACGCCCGGAATACCCGTCAGCGACTGCAGACGGTAGCGGGTGACATCCGCATTCTTCAATTCAAGAACTGCCTGTGCAGCAGCAACGAGGAAGCCGAGCCAGACCTGGTCTGTAACGAAGAAGACGAGGAATGCGGTGAGCACCTTGTTACCGACGTTCCACATGTCGACGTTGAGGGTCGAGGTCCACTTGAACGTCAGCATTACGACGTTCACGAGAATCTGGATCGGGAACATCAGGAACGCAAACTTCCAGCCCCAGGCGAGCCCGAGTGCCGGCGGCCAGCCCATGTCGAGCGCCGTGAGGCTCACTCCCGTGTTGTCAACGAACGACGAGGCGGCTGCACCGACGTTGTCGATCATGTAGCCGACCACAAGACCGATTCCCGCGAGTGCGACGCCGAGCGTGAGGCCCGCCGAGATCGCTCGCGTGAACTTCATGCGGAACACGAGTCCGAGAATTGTCAGGATGAGGGCCAGGAAGACCGGCGCCCCGAGGTCGATGATGCTCTGGAAGAAGATTTGTACGTATTCCAAACTTCCTTGTATGAAATCCATGTGCTGTTCTTTCTGCTGGGTCGAAGCGGACTAGGTGGGCATAACTCGTCAGGCCTTGAGGGCCGCGACGATCTTCTCGAACTCGGTGTCAGCGCCAATTCCGGTGAGGAAGGGGATGCCACTGAAGGTCGGGATGTCGTAGATCTCTTCGCCGTGCTGCGCGATAGAGACGTAGATGTCTGCGGACTTGATGTAGGTCTGCAGCTGGTTGATGTTGATCGCTTCGACAGTCACCTGTCCGGCGAGGTCGCTGTCAGCGATGAGGTTCTCGAGCTTGACGGCTACCGTCTGCGAGGTTGCGATTCCGCCACCACAGGCGACGAGGATGTTCTTTGACATGGGCTAACTCCTAACTAGATTGAGCGACGAATTTCGTCGTCGATAACTGTGAATAGATCGGTGGATGTCGCGGCATCTCGAAGGCGGGACATGATGTCCTCCTGCGAAAACATGCCGATGAGAGCAGACAACGTGGTGAGCTGCGACTTGCCGTCGGCGATCGCGAGCATAAAGACGATGTCGGCCGCAACGCTTGAGCCGCTGCCGCCCATCTCCTCGAAGTCGACGGGCTGCGCGAGACGCGCGACGCTGATGAACGACTTCTTGACGTATTCGGGGTCGGCGTGCGGAATCGCTACCTTTAGCCCGAGCGTGGGAAGCCCGGTGGGAAACTTCACCTCGCGGTCGAGAACCGCCTGCTTGTAGTCGGATGTCACGTACCCGCCGGCTTCGAGACCGTCAGCGAGAGCGCTGAGCAATTCGACACGGTTGGCCGCGACAACGTCGATTGCGACAAAGTCAGGGCTGAGAAGAGTAGTCACGGTGGCCTCAGGCATATCGGATCGAGTTCTTGATAACTTCGCCGCGCGAGTGCTCGCGAATGGCGTCTTCGACGTGGTCGATGTCGTACGAGTTCTGCACGAAGTCTTCGTGACGGATCACGTTGAGCTTGAGCAGCTCGAACGCTGCCTTCACGTGGATGGGCGTCGTGTGGAAGATGCCCTTCGCCGCGATCTGCTCGTAGTGGAACTTCGTGCAGTCGAGCGTGATCGTCGAGCCGCTCTTTGTGCCACCGAAGAACAGAACGGTTCCGCCGGGGCGCACCATGTCGAACGCCATGTTCCAGACGATCGCGAGGCCCGTCGCCTCAATGGCGATGTCTACGCCTCGCTTGTCTTCGGTGAGGTCGCGAACCGCCTGCACCTGGTCGACGCCTTCGCCGAGGAGAACTGTCTCAACCGCGCCGAGTTTGCGGGCGAGCTCGAGGCGCTTCTCGTTGACGTCGGTCGCGATGACCCGGGCGCCACGGAGCGTGCTGAGCTTGACGAACATCAGGCCGATGGGGCCGCAGCCGTTGACGACGATTGTGTCGCCGAGTTCGATCGGAACCTCGGAGGTACCGTAGACGGCGCAGGAGAGCGGCTCCATAAGAGCTGCCTGCTCGTAGTCCATGTCATCGGGAAGGATGAAGGTGTTCTCGGCCACGATGTTCGCAGGGATGAGCTGGTATTCGGCGTAGGCACCGAGGTTCGACGGGAGGTCTTCACACATCGACTCCTGGTGCTTCTTGCAGTAGTAGCACTTGTGGCACGGAGCGGTGTTGTGGGCGACAACGCGGTCACCGACGGCGAACTTGGTGACACCCTCGCCGATTGCGAAGACAACACCTGATGCCTCGTGGCCGATCAGGTGAGGCGGGTCATAGCGGTAGCCGCGCATAAACATCTTGACGTCGGTGCCGCAGGTCAGAGTGACCTTGTTCTGCACAACGATCTCGCCGGGGCCGGCGGTGGGAACGTCGACTTCCTGAACGCGGACGTCTTCGATGCCGTGGTAGACAACCTGCTTCATTTCTAGTTTTCCAATCGGAGAGAAGCGCTCAGGGTCGAGCGGATCGGGATGAGGAGTGAAGTTCGTGAAACGAAGGGTGCTGCAAACCGGCGAGCGACGCTCGAGCCGTGGGTTCGGGTGGGGAAAGGCAACATTGGCTCCGTAAGTTCTGGCGAGCCGCTGTGCGGATCAACCCTGATCTTGCATTCGCATACGGCACTATGTCTTTATGCGCCGTTCTTGCGTCTGCATGCTTATGTTACGCATAAAGAACGAACAAAACCAAATTTTCGGACATAAACTAACCCGACTTAATCTGTTTTTATTTGGCAAAGAAGGAAAACGATGTACGCAGCGGAGCGTCAACAGGAAATCCTTGAGCTCATTCGGCAAGAAGACTGGGTCGGTGTGCAAGATCTTGCAACACGATTCAGCATCACGCGCGAGACAGCTCGACGCGATCTGACCGATCTCGAGAAACGCGGGCTCGTTCGTCGAGCCCACGGTGGCGCCCAGCGCGTCGAGCGGGTGTCGTTCAGTTCCCCCGTCACCGACCGCGGCAACCTCTACTCAAAAGAGAAGGTCGCCATCGCCAAGGCGGCTTACGCCACAGTCACCGACAACAGCACGATCGCGATCGACGCCGGCACCTCGACAATCAAGCTGGCCGAGCTCATCCCCGTGGACCGCAAACTGACGGTTGTGACCTACTCCCTGCTCGTTTCGTCGATGCTCGCCAACCACCACGACGTTCAGGTGATGCAACTGGGCGGCATCATCCAGTCCAACTCACGATCGGCAGTTGGCCCCTGGACCGCGAGTGAGGTCGAGCGCATCACGATCGACGCAGCGTTCTTGAGCGTCGACGGTGTCTCGACCGAGCGCGGCATCACAACGCACAACCTCGGTGAGGCAACCGTCAAGACGGCTTTTATGAAAGCCGCGCGCCGCACCGTGGTGCTCGCGGATCACTCCAAGTTCGGGCGCGAGGAGTTCGGACGCATCGCGACCCTCGGCGAGGTCGACCACATCATCACCGACGACATCGTCGACCCGGCGTTCGTCGCAGAGATCGAGGCTCAGGGACCGCGAGTGACGGTTGTGAACGCGCGCTAGCTAATCCTTTTTGGCTGTGACGAGCAGCCAGAGGCCCGTGCCGAAAGCGACGGGGATCGGTGCAAAGACGCCGGTCCAGATCGAGTCGAACAACGCCGGAACCAGCGGGGTGTTCCACCCGTTCTCGCCAACGCCATCGCCCCACATCGCGACGAAACTCGCAATGCCGAGGAGCAGCACGGCGAAAGCCGGCGGCAGGATCGTGACGAGAATTTTCTGCCGGCGAGTCCACGCTGTCGAGATCCAGATGATAACGATGCCAACGATCCACCCAACGAACGGCACGACCAGCCCGCCCACCATCACAAGCACCGCCCCGAGCAGCGACACCCAGCGCGGTTCTGCCGTCGGCAGCGGGGCACCCACGACGGGCGCTTCAACGATCGGCTCGACACGCAGCGGCTGCTGCTCGTCGCGCGCACTCGCCGCGATAAAGGCCGGGGTTCCGAGCTCGGCGATCTTTGCCGCGGTCTGCTCGGCGTCGAGCCCCTCAAGCTCTTCGCGCACTCCGGCGATGATGTCGCCGCGCACCTGGCTCGACTCGCCAGCCAGGGCGTCAGAGAGCGCGAGCAGGTAGGTCATCGCTGCGGAGTCAGTCATGGGATTCGTCCTTTGAGGTGTTCGTGATTCCGGCGAGGAGATCAACGGTCGGGGCGAAAGCCGCCCACTGCTGCCGGAAGCCGGTGAGCTGCTGCTCCCCCGCGGTCGTCAGGCGGTAGTACTTGCGGCTCGGGCCGGCGGCAGAGCTCACGTCGAAGCTCGTCACAAGCTCCTGCGACTTCAGCCGCGCGAGGATCGGGTAGAGACTTCCGATGCTCGCGATCATGCCGTGGGCGACGAGCGTCTCTGAAAGCTGCCAGCCGTACATCGGCTCACGCTCGAGTAGGCCGAGGATGCACGACTCGACCACGCCCTTGCGCAGTTGTGTTGCGACATCCACTGTCATGCTTCACAAGGTAGCTTGCCGTGCAAGTTACCGCAACCCTCCAGCGGTGCGCAGCAGCCAGATGCCCGAGCCGAGTGCTGCAAGCAGAGCCGCGATGGAGGCAGGCACAAGAACAAGGGGCATGGATGTCGCGCCCGACGCCACACCAAACACAACACCCCCGACCACACCGGCCACGGGCGGCAGCAGCGTGACGAGCAGCTTCTGCCGTTGCATCCATGCCTCTGAGCTCCACATAAGCACGATGCCGGTGACCCACAAGAAAACCGGTACAACGAGCCCGCCAGCGAGCACGAGTATCGCGGCCAGGCGGGCGAGGTACGGCGGCTCGTAGACGATGGGAACCGCCGCAGGGCGCGGCGGGGCATCGCGCTGCGCCCGCCGGCCCTCGGCAATCATCGCGGGCACACCGAGCTCAAAAAGTCGACCAGCGGCCGCGTCGCCCGTGAGACCTTCCACTTCCTCGCGCACTCCCCCGACGATCTGGGAGATGGCACCCTCCGGCATCCCACTGAGCGCGTACTCGAGTTCGAGAAGCGTCGCCTCGGTGGCCGCGTCGGTCATCGGGTTACTCGGTGCCCAGCTGACGCTCGAGGGATACCGTGCGATCGCTCTCGACGTCGCCCGTGTGCTTCGTCGACACCGTCTCGATGAGCACGATGCCCACCTCCTCGGCCGCGACCGGGTTGTGCTGCGCCCCTGCGGGAACAACGAACGCCTCCCCCGGGCCGAGCACAACGTCGTCCCGACCCTCGAGCTGGATCACGAGGTTTCCGTACACCACGAGAAACATCTCGTCTTCCTCGGCGTGATCGTGCCAGACGAGCTCGCCGAGCAGCTTCGCGACCTTGATGTACTGGTCGTTGACCTGGCCGACAACGCGCGGCGTCCAGTGTTGGGTGACGAGTTCGAGCTCGGCGGCGAAGTTAAGCGTCATTACTTTGTCGCGTACTTCTTGATGTCGAGGTCGATCATCCATTCTTTGGTCTCGCTACGGGTTGCGGAACCGGTGAAGTCCTTGTCGGTGATCATCAGGAACCGGTTGCCTCCGGGAGAGTCGTTCCAAGTCGGGTCGACCGAGCGCCAGTTGGTGCCAATACGCACCTTGTTCCACGCGTGGGCGCCGCCGTCTTGCACATCACCCGTGACCACGATGGTGCGCACACCCGCAGCATTGGCGAGAGCATTGAACGCGTAGGCGTAGCTCGCGCAGACGCCGATGCCATCGACAAGAATTCCCTTCGCGGTCCAGGCGTGGGCGTACTCATCGGGAAGAATTCCGCCGGCGTCGCTCGCCGCGAGTGCGTCGTAGTCGTACTCGCCGTTCTTGACGATCCAGTTATTGAGAGCGGTGACCTTCTCCTTGTCAGACATCGAGTCGTTCACAACGGAACCTACGACGGAGTTGACCTTGTCGTAGATCTCCTTCTGAATGCCTTCGGTCTCTTCCTTGTTGAAGGTATAGCTGATGCCCAGCTGTGTTCCCGAGAGCGACCAGCCACTGATGCTGATTGCGTAGGGGTTCTGGTAGCGCGCTTCCATGGCTGCATCCCAGATGTCGGGCATTCCCGGCTTACCCAGGTAGTCCGACACATCGATGACCTGCGTGTGGCCGATGAAGTGTTGCGCGAGGAACTTCGTGAAATCGTTGCTTCCGTAGACCGGGTACTCGGTCGCGGGAGCTTCCTTGACCGGCTCTCCGAACTCATCGACGGGCGCCGATACGAGGTCGAAGGTCGGCATACCGGTGGTCGGTGCCGAGGCTTCGGCGAGCGAGTTGAACTTCGCTACCGCCTTCTCGATGTTCGGCTCGGACTTTCGGCTGATCGGAACCCACTCGCCGAGTCCGGTTCCGCGGCCGCGCACGGCGACAACCCAGCGGTCCTTGTACTTGGTGACGGTCTCAGCGGGGTCGATGTACGCGACAGTCGAGCGGGTCGCGCCATCGAGCGAGGTGAAGGCGAGAGTCTTCTGCAGATTCTCGATGCCGTCGATGTACCCGCTCTTGCCCCACTTCTTGAGCTTCCTCGAAGCGCCGAACGCAACTTCGTACGGCAGAGCCGCTGACACTTCGGTGGCGTCGTAGGTCTTGTACGACGAGAAGTTCGTGCCGTTCGTCGCGATCACGCCGTAGTCGTAGCCCGACGAGTCTCCGGCAGTCGACCAGCCGAGCTCGACGGTGTCTGAGCTGGCGTAATCGTAGAGCCGCATCTCGGAGTTCTGGGTGAGCAGGAAGGGCGCGACATCCAATTTCTCCGCTACTGCATCACTCGACCACGTGAGGTCACTCGTCTGACCGAGGAGTTTGTAGTCGCGGGAAGACCCTTGGAAGTTCACGTTTGACGCGATGACGTAATAGTTGTCGGCACCCTCGACGGCGTTCCACTCGATTGTCAGGTTTCCATCGCCCTTGGGAGAGCTGAAGGTCACCGCCGGAGCCTCGAGCTCGCTCTTCGCGGTGAAGCGGGTGACGACGGGCTTGTCGAGGATGTTGCCGGCGGAGTCGATCTTGCGCATGAGGTAGTACTCGTCGTGCAGACCCCAGCCGTTGAACTCCTCGTCGTGAATGTTCACGGGTTCGCCGTCGGCGGGGTATGCGCCCACGATGATTCCGGGCATGATCACGATGGGCTCGCCCGGGTTGTACTGCAGAACCGTTGCGTTAGCCGTCTTCGTGAAGGCGGGGTCGATGAAGACCTCAAAGGCCCAGGCGCGGTCAAGCGATCCGCTTTCGGCAAGCTCTTCGTCGAGCGCGGGGTGCGACTCGCTCGCGGCCTCGTAGTCGAACTCGGCCGGGTACTCGAACTCCTTGTCGCGCTCGATGTCGATCATCTCTTCGGTGTAGGCGTAGTCCTGGTCGGACTCGTCGAGAACGACGGCACCGGTGAACCCGTGGCTTGCCTCAATCGCCGGGAGGCCGACGAGCACAAAGGTCGGGATGCCGATGACGAGCACGAGTGCGCCGGCGATGATGCTGAGGATGAGCGCCGTGCGCTTCTTCTTGGGCGGCGGCGCGATGTACTGCGCGCCCGCGGTGGGGGCGGCGTAGGTGGCGCCGGCGACGGGTGCTGCGTAGGTCGCGCCGGCCACGGGTGCTGCGTTTGCGGCTGGCGCGGCTCCGAGCGCCGTGCCTGCTACGGGCGGCGCGAACTGCTCGGTCTTCGGCGGGTGGTAATGCTCGGTCCAGGCCGTGCCATCCCAGTAGCGCTGGCGGGGGCCGCCGTCAGGGTCTGGAAACCACGCAGCAGGAATCGAACCGGAACCGTCAGACATCTATTTATCCCCCGCGCGTTGATTACTGCTCAACTCTAACCCGGCAGGAGCCCGATGAGTATGGGCAGCACTGCCCACCGCGCCGTGTTCTAGAAACGGCGGGCAGCCCTGCACCGCTTATTCGATCGGGAACGCGATCTCGCACACCTCGTCGTCGTCGCCCGCGGCATCCCAATCGGTGAAGTAGACCTCGCGCGGAGAACCGACCTGCCTGCGGCCGTTCTGAGCGATCCAGGTTTCGACGGCGTCGTAAGCACTGAGAATCTCAGGGAAAGCGACCTGCCTCTTCGTGATGCGGGTGAATGCCTCGTGCCGCGCCGCGTCGATTCGGGTGGGCAAATCGGTCGTCGCGTCGGCGGCAATGATGCTGAGCGCCTCGACCGGTCCGTCGCTGTCTTCGTTCACTTCGCCGTGAAAGATGACGCTCGAAACGCCGGTGACAAGACCGGTTCCGTGTTGCCGTTTGAATGCCGAACTAATCCAATCGGTCAGCGGCCCTACAGTCATATGCGCCTGCTGGGTAAGCACGCGCTGCTCGGCGACATCTCTCTCCTGAATATCAAACATGGGGTGGTTCTCCTTTCGACCAAACAGGGACTCGAGGGCGTGCACAGCAAGCGAACGCTGTTGGATGACGCGGCTCTCGACCGCGTTCCAATAATCGTCGACGCGCTGGCCTTGCTGCGCGGCTGGCGCCGTTATAACGTCGCGCACCGCCTGCAGCGGCATGTCGAGGCGCCGCAGCAGCCGGATGACGCGCGCGTCGCGCAGTTGCTCGGTGTCGTAACTGCGGTAGCCGTTGTCTTCCCGCTCGGGAACCAGCAGCCCCTCACTCTCGTACAGCCGCAGCGCCTTGGGCGACAGCGACGACCGGCGGGCAAACTCACCGATACTCATGCGTTGCTCGCCCATGCGCTGCGCTCCCTCGTTGGATGACTGTCATCCATCCTGTCGCTTAACAGCGTGCGGGTTGCCCTTTGGTCAAGGTCAAGCGTGTCACCGAGACGGGGTTTGACAATAATGACGGGCGCGGGTGCGGGTCATGGTTGTCAAACGGGGTCTTGGTGTCGCGTGACCCCCTAACTGGCCATAGACGAGACAGTCTCAAAGCGGTCACACTTGGGTCGAAGCTACGGCCGGTAGCGTCACAGGGGGAAGACAGGCAATGGCAGCCGGAGATTCAGCGACCTATGAGGCCGAGAACCAGCGCCTGCTTGCCTTTGAGTACCAGAAGCTAGCCGACACTGCCCGCGAAATGCATCGCCGGTTCAGCGCGGCCGCAGGCAGCGAAAAGCGCCTGTCGCACACATTGAGTGTGCTCGAAACTCGCGGATACTCCGTACTCGCCGACCGCCGCTGGCCAAAGTCTCGCAAGGCGCAGGTTGACTTCATCACCGTTGGACCAGGCGGCGTCTTCATCGTCGACGCGAAACAGTGGCGCGACGTGCAGATCGCGGCTGGGCGCGTTTATCGCGACCAGGACGACGTCACCGACGACTTCGCAAAGATCGCTGACCTCGCCGAGACCACCCGAACCGCGCTTGCCGATCTCGGACTCGCTCCAGGAGAAGTGCACGCCTACGCTGTGTTCACCAATCAGCGCGACATGAAGCCGATCGACCTGTATGGCGTCACTCTCGTCTCCGAGTCGGATTCCATCAAGAGCATTTGCAGTCGCGGCTCGCGCCTCTCCCCCACGCAGGTAGACGCGATCCGCGTCGCGCTCGAAGAGCTTTTTCCGCTCTACGAGCTTGCCGATGAGCCGCTCGACTTGTCAGTTGTTCAACCTGTGCTGCCCGCATCCATCGCCTCGATTGAGCTCGCGCCCGTGACCGAGTTGTCTCCGCTCACCGTCGAGGAGATCGAGTCGGCGCTGATGCAGGGCGTGATGGCGCAGCCGATCGAAGAGTGGATGGCGTTTCTGCACCCGACGCAGGCGCGGCTCGTGAATCGCAACTTCTCCGGGCCGTCGCGCGTTCGCGGCGCTGCGGGCACCGGCAAGACTGTCGTTGGCCTGCATCGCGCTGCCTACCTCGCGCGGGCGGGCCAGGGCAAAGTGCTTGTGACGACCTTCGTTGCGACCCTGCCGAGCGTGCTCGAAGCGCTGCTCGAACGCATGGCGCCGGATGTCGCGTCCCGCGTCGAATTTCGCGGCATCTACTCTTTCGCGCTCGACCTGCTGAAGCAGCGCGGGGTTCGGTACAACCTCAACGACAAGGCCGCCGGGCGCATCTTCACGACACTTCTCAAGGACTCGCCGCTGCTCGCGATCGACAAAAACGAGCAGTACTGGAAAGACGAGATCAACGCGGTCATCAAGGGCCGCGGCCTCAAGCACTTCACGGAGTACGAAACACTCGCTCGGGCCGGTCGACGGAGGCGCCTCTCGGTCGACCAGCGGGCGTTCGTGTGGGATCTCTACGTGGCCTACTCTCGCGCGCTCAGCGCGGCGGGCGTCTGCGACTTCGCCGACGTGATCCTGCTCGCGGAGGCGTCGCTGCGCGTGAACCCACTGCTCGGCTACTCCGCCGTCGTGATCGACGAAGCGCAGGATCTCAGCTGCATGATGGTGCGGATGTTGCACTCACTCGTCGGCGATCGGCCCGACGGGCTCAACCTCATCGGTGACGGCCAACAGACCATCTACCCGGGCGGCTTCACTCTCGCCGAAGCGAACATCTCGATCGCTGGCCGCGGAGTGGTCATGTCGACCAACTATCGCAACACAGCCGAGATCGTGGAGTTCGCGACGTCCCTCGTGGTCGGCGACGAGTTCGTCGACATCGAAGGCGGCGCGGGAACAGCGGATGCCACGACCACGGTTCTCCGCCGCGGCGCTGTGCCGACGATCACGCGGTTCTCGTCTCGCCTGGCGCATGACGCGTCGCTCGTGAAGCACATCCAGGCTGTCACCACGGGAAGCGTCAGCTACGGCGACATCGGAGTTCTGGCGATGAACAACTGGCAGGTCGCCGACGTGGTGAAGGCGCTTTCGGCTGCGGGCATCCCCTCGATCGAGCTCACCAAGTACAACGGGCGCCCCACCAACGCGGTCAAGGTCGGCACGGTCTACCGCGCCAAGGGTCTCGAGTTCAAGCAGGTTCTGGTGGCCAGGACATCCCGCGAGCTGTTGGATGGCGCGGCTCGCGATACGGACGACTCAACTCGAGAGCGCCGTGACCTTGATCGTCGCGCGCTGTACGTGGCGATGACTCGGGCTCGCGATGGGCTTTGGGTTGGGGTGGCGTGATGGAACACCAGCTCTGTAAGCCGCTGAAGACATTGGCCCGCTGCGGACCACTCAACTACCGCTCGCAAGCGAAAGCAAAGATATCGTGACGTATCCAACACAAGTCGAAATCGCTGCAGCAAAGCCGGTGCTGCCCTGGATTGATCGCCATTTCTTACGTGCGGATCCTTTTGCATTCGCCGGAACCGAGTTCGAAGAGTTTCGCCATTTAGTTGCATCACGATTCGGTGTGGATCCAAACGGAATCTATTGCGTTGGATCGGGTGCCGTCGGACTCTCGATCAGTCCGGGAAAGATGATTGATCAAGACCTGAAGGTGTTTGATTCGACCTCGCCGGACAAAGATATTCGATCTGACCTCGACATCGCTCTGATCTCCGAAATTCACTTCGAAACTGCTTGGCGAGAACTCCGTGACGCGGTCGCTCCTTCCGTAAGCTTCATTCCGAAGGACTTGCGCGACGTTCAGAACCAACAGCGCAACCGATTTTTTGACGGCGCCATTATTGCGAACAAGTTGCTGGGGTCGCTGTCATTTGGTTCAGATTGGTTAACACAGTCGATTGGCATTTCCGAGTGGGTAACTGTGAACTTTAACCGAGAGGTCACAATCAATTTCTGGATCTACAGGGACTACTGGAGTCTCCGGAACTATGTCTCAAAAGGCATCATCGAATGCGGGAGCAAAATGAAATGACCGATACCTCACTCGCTTTTTCGGGGCAGATCGCGTCGGCGACCTCGACCTTATCCATCAACTCGATTTATCTAGCGTTTACTGAGGGAAAGGTGGATCTCAGACCACCCTTCCAACGAAACCTTATTTGGAACATCGAGCAGCAGAGCTTGTTAGTCGACAGCGTGCTCAGAGGACTTCCGGTTCCGGAGGTTTACGTTCAGGTATCGATTTCCGACGATGGTGATGAACAGACGATAGTTGTTGATGGCCAACAGCGAATCGCGGCATTGCTTACCTACTTGGGCGGCGAATATTCACTGAAAGATTCGAACGAGGAACTCAGTGCCGAATGGCGCGGGTTGCACTTCGCAGAACTGTCAAACGACCTCAAACTTCGTTTCAGATCATTCGAACTGGTGGTGAGAAAACTTCCGGCGATGAGCGACGACGCGCTAAGAAAGATTTTCAGTCGTCTCAATAAGACGGTTGAGGCGCTCGAGCCGCAAGAACTTCGGCACGCGGCGTATACGAGCCCTTTCATCCAGTACATTGAGGTGCTTTCTGCTCGGCCTGCGTTCGCACAAGTGGGTGTTTTTTCCCCATTGGACTATCGCCGAAGGCGCAATGACGAGTTCCTTGCTGAAGTGGCGTTCGCGGTTGGCGCCAAAGCGTTCCCCAACAAGAAAGAGGACCTTGACGCACTCTTCTTTACTTTTGATCGTCAGGGCATGCCTGTTGGCTATCTTGAGGATCTAGAACGGCGAATGGGTCGCGTTGTTAGATTTCTGGAGTTCGCAGCGCCTGAGCTGCGGAAATCGCGCTTTCGCAACAAGTCCGATTTCTACAGCTTGTGCGTATTCCTAGCGGGTCGTGCGGAGAAACTCCCCAACGTCGACAAAACGAAGTTGGTCGCGAAGCTCGTGCAATTTTCCGCTTCAGTGAATGCTTTGAAGAAGGCGGAAACAGTTGGCGACTCGACTGACTCAATGACCAAGACACCCACTGGTAAGAGATCACTCGCATATCTACGCGCGGTCGAACGTGCGGCGAGCGATCGTCTCAATCGGGTTAGACGAAACGAAGCGCTAAGCACACTCCTTGCTCCACTTTTCAGTGAGGCAGAAACGGCTCCATTGGAGAGGGTGGACGCAAGCTGGGAGTCAGCTCTCGAAGTGGAAGAATACGACGATCCGGACGAAGCCGAAATGGAGAACGCCGTCTCAGTCCTTTACGAACACCCAACAACCGACGAGGCCTAGGTGGCAGTTTTCGAATTAGTCTCCACCACAACCTTCCCCGCAACCCGCCCACCCTCGACCTGGCGCATCGCCTCAGCGGTCGAGTCGAGCGGATAGACAGCGTCAATCACCGGGCGGACGGTCCCGACATCCAACCAGCCTGACAACAGGGCGAAGTCTTCGGGCGTCGCCTGCGTGTCGGTAAGCGCCGCGACTGTTTCGCGCACGAATGCGCCGGCGATGAGCGAGCCGAACATAAAGCGCGCGGGGCCGAGGAGCTTGCCGCGGTGGATGCTTCCGACGGTGACGAAGGTTCCACCGGGAACGAGCGCTCGACGGATCGCCGTCAGACCGCGCGTTCCGACCGTGTCGAAGATGAGGTCGAAGCGTTCGCCGCGGCGCGTGAAATCGTCGCGCGTGTAGTCGATCACCTCGTCGGCGCCGAGCGAGCGCACCATGTCGACCTTGCCCGTGCTGCAGACCGCGACCACGCGGGAAGCACCAAGGGCGCGCGCTATCTGCACGGCCATGTGGCCCACTCCCCCGGATGCCCCGTTGACCAGCACCGTTTGCCCCGCCACGAGCTTGCCGCTGTTGCGCAACCCCTGCAGCGCGGTGAACGAACCCATGAGCGAGGCCGCCGCGATTTCAAACGAGATGGATGTCGGCTTCAGAGCGAGATTGAGGTGCGATGTTGCGGCGAACTCGGCACATCCTCCGCGGCCGATCTCGCCGTAGACGTCGTCTCCGGGCTTGAAAGCCGTGACCTTTTCGCCCACCTTGACGACCGTGCCCGCGACATCCGCCCCGATTGTGTACTTCTTTTTGGGGCGGCGCCAGGCGCCGTCCATGCGAACGAGGTACGGGTCGCCGCGGTAGAGGTGCCAGTCGAACGGGTTGAGTCCGACGGCCTTGACCTCGATGAGCACCTGGCTCTCGGTCGGCTCGGGCACCGGGATGTCGTCGAGGGTGAGCACGTCGGGAGATCCGTAGGTGTCGTAGGTGATTGCGCGCATGCTGGCTCCCGAGACTTACAGTGTATGTACGCCTTTGAGATTAGACTTACGGCGTAAGTAGGTCAAGGAGCATTTATGGACCGGCCCACCCTCACCCGCGCTCGCGTTCTCGCCGCGGCGATCGAGCTTGCCGACGAGCAGGGCGTTGAGGCGCTTAGCATGCGCACGCTCGGCGCGCGGCTCGGGGTCGAGGCGATGTCGCTCTACAACCACGTCGCGAACAAAGACGATGTGCTGAGCGGCATGACCGATCTGGTCTGGGCGCAGATCGACCTGGCTCCCGCGGCGTCGGACTGGCGTGACGCGGTGCGCACAATCTGCATCTCGGTGCACCACGCGTTTCTCCGGCACCCGTGGTCATGCCGACTGCACGGCACAAGCGCCGGAGTCTCGCGCCTCCGCTACATCGACCGCACACTTATGCACATGCGCACCGGGGGTTTTTCTGCGGATGTCGCGTACCACGCCCATCACCTGCTCGACGGGTTCATCCTCGGCTACACGTTGCAGATGATCGACTACAGCGCGGGCGACAAGGGCGCGAGTGACGCGGTGCAGGAGCTCATCGCGTCGGTCGCCGATGAGATGCCGTACTTTATGGAGCATTTCGCGCAGCACTCGGCGCCGGTTGAGGACCTGCCGGGATTCGAGATTGGCCTCGACCAGATTCTGGATGGTCTGGAGCGGCAGCTTTAGTGACTCTCGAGTAGGCGACTACAAAAGCAACGGGAGAAGGTCTCGGAGGTCTGTAATTACAGTTGCGTTTAGGTTGCTCGCGTGCCTATTCAAGATTGAGCCCCACTTCTTTTCGCATACGACGATGTCGCAATATGCGGCGGCAACCGATAGTGCGGCAAGATCCCCTAAGTCCCCTATCTCCCACTTGAAGTTCGCGTTCTCGTGCGCGGACATTCGCATCCGCGTCAGCACGCCCTTCGAAGGCATGGCAAATAGGAATGCCTCCATCTCTTCTCGGCTTTCGAATAAGCCCGTCGTCGGCATTCCGTTCTGGAGAGCGAGCTTCACTACTGGATCAATGAAGTGAACTGACTCTTCGTGCAAGATCACACGGCGGGCCAGATCTGGTGAATGCCCATGGTCAGTGATTCTTCTAGTTATCTCACGTTCGCCGTCGAGCTGCTTTTGGCTCCACGAAAGTCCTGGACGACCAATTCCGCCACTTGGAATCTTGTAATCCGGGCCCATGATCAACCCAGCCTCAAAAACATCATCGACGACTTCACGGCCATGTTTCGCGACTGCCCGAGCTTCAGCTTCAGCGCTCGAAAAATACGATTCGTCCGGACGACCGAACGCGAACTTCATTCCGATGCCAAATGGGTACGGTTTCGGCAGTGGTTTGAATCCAAAATGAACGGAAAACGCGTACTCGACTTCAGGCTGAAATAGGTCGACCAAGCTCGCTATGCGGTGCGATCGGGAGATTTGATGCATGGCAGAGCCCAAATCCTGTCGAGATCTGGGATCCCCGCGTCGAAGCGTCTCAATGTAGTGAGTATCCGATAGCGGGAAAGATGCCAATCCCTTTTGCGACGCGTAGACAATTGCACTTGCGGTGTCGTGTAGGCGCGAATCGAAAATCGTTCCAGTACCCATTTTTGCGAGCGTTATCCAGTCGCGTTGATCCAGATACACCCGTTTCACGGCGCGCGCCTTGCGTTACTGCTGCGCCCGCTCGAGCACGAGCTCGCGAACACGCGCCGCGTCGGCGGTGCCCTTCATCGCTTTCATAACCGCACCGATGACGGCACCGGCTGCCTGCACCTTGCCATCGCGGATCTTCGCGAGCACGTCAGGCTGAGCCGCCAGCGCTTCGTCGATCGCCGCGATGAGGGCCGTGTCATCCGAGACGACCTTGAGGCCGCGAGACTCGACAACTTCAGACGGGCTGCCCTCCCCCGCGACAACACCCTCGAGCACCTGGCGCGCGAGACGGTCGGTCAGTTCGCCCGACTCGACAAGCGCGACAAGTTCGCTGACATGCAAGGGCGAGATGAGGGATGCCGCGTCGACACCGGCCACGTTGGCGAGACGTGCGATTTCGCCTGTCCACCACTTGCGCGCCTGAGCGGGAGCCGCGCCAGCGGCCACCGTCTCCTCCACCTCGACGAGGAGGCCGGAGTTAAGCACGTCCTGGAACTCGAGATCCGTGAAGCCCCAGGCGTCCTTTAGCCTCTTACGACGAAGGGCAGGAGCCTCTGGGAGGGCCGCGCGCAGCTCTTCGATGAGTTCGGCAGAGGGCTGAACGGGAAGGAGGTCGGGCTCGGGGAAGTAACGGTAGTCATCAGCATCGCTCTTCGGGCGACCGGCCGACGTCACGCCGGTGTCTTCGTGCCAGTGACGCGTCTCCTGAATGATCGTGCCGCCCTTTTCGAGAATCGCAGCCTGGCGCTGGATTTCGTAACGGATGGCGCGCTCGACGCTGCGCAGCGAGTTCACGTTCTTGGTCTCGGTGCGGGTTCCGAGCTTGCCGGAGCCACGCGGTGAGAGCGAGATGTTCGCGTCGCAACGGAGGTTGCCGCGCTCCATCTTGGCTTCGGAGATGCCGAGCGAGAGAACGATATCGCGGATAGCGGAGACGTACGCCTTGCCGACCTCGGGAGCGTCAGCCTCGGCGCCCGTGATCATGTGGGTGACGATCTCGACGAGAGGAACACCCGCGCGGTTGTAGTCGACGAGTGAGTACTCGGCGCCCTGGATGCGTCCGGTTGCGCCACCGACGTGGGTGAGCTTTCCGGCGTCTTCTTCCATGTGGGCGCGTTCGATCGGAACGGTGATTTTGCGACCGCTCGTCAGCTCGATCTCGACCGAGCCCTCGAAGGCGATCGGCTCGTCGAACTGGCTGATCTGGTAGTTCTTCGCGAGGTCAGGGTAGAAGTAGTTCTTGCGCGCGAAGCGGCTCGACGGTGCGATCGAGCAGCCGAGGGCGAGCCCGAGGCTGATCGAGTACTTGACTGCCTGCTCGTTGACGACAGGAAGACTGCCCGGCAGGCCGAGGTCAACGGGCGTGATCATCGTGTTCGGCTCCTGCAGCGTGTTGCCGAGCGCTGCGGGGTTCGGGGCGTCCGAGAACATCTTCGTCTGCGTGTTGAGCTCGACGTGCACCTCGAAACCGAGCACCGGCTCGAAGAGCTCAAGCGCGCGGTCGTAGTCCATAAGTTCGGCCTTGGCCATTAGAGGGCTCCTTCTGTCGCTGCGAGCATCTCAGAAACGCTGAGTTCCGGAACCTGGCTGATGAGCGTGTGGCCCCACTTCTGCTCGAGCAGTCGCTCGAGCGTGGCACCGATGTTGTAGAGACGATCGTCCGCGCGAGCGGGCGCCATGATCTGGATTCCGACGGGAAGGCCGTCTTCCGGCGCGAGACCGATCGGCAGGCCCATACCGGGCACGCCCGCAAGGTTGGCCGGGATTGTCGTCACGTCGTTGAGGTACATCGCCAGCGGGTCTTCGAGCTTCTCGCCGAGCTTGAATGCCGTGGTCGGCGCTGCGGGCGAAACGAGCACGTCGGCCTGAGCGAACGCGGCGTCGAAGTCGCGCTGGATGAGCGTGCGCACCTTCTGCGCGCTGCCGTAGTACGCGTCGTAGTAGCCGGCGCTGAGCGCGTAGGTTCCGAGGATGATGCGGCGCTTGACCTCGGGACCGAAGCCCAGCTCGCGCGTCGCGGCCATCACGTCTTCGACGGTTCCGGCGACCTTGGCGCGGAGGCCGAAGCGCACGGAGTCGAACTTCGCAAGGTTGCTCGATGCCTCCGCGGGGAGGATCAGGTAGTACGCGGCGACGGCGTACTCGAAGTTCGGGGCGGAGACCTCAACGATCTCGGCACCCGCCTCTTCGAGCAGTGCGAGCGCCTCGTGGAAGCGCTGGCTGACGCCGGCCTGGAAGCCAGGCGAGTCGAGCTCTTTCACAACACCGACGCGAACACCCTTAAGGCTCTCGCGCGCGGCACCCTCACGGGCGGCAGCGGCGAACGACGGCCACTTGTCGGTGAGCGAGGTCGAATCGCGGGGGTCGTGACCACCGATGACATCGTGAAGAAGTGCGGCGTCGAGTACAGTGCGCGTGACGGGGCCGACCTGGTCGAGCGAGCTCGCGAGAGCGATCGCGCCGTAGCGGCTCACGCCGCCGTAGGTCGGCTTAACTCCGACGGAACCCGTGACGGCAGCGGGCTGGCGAATGGATCCACCGGTGTCCGAGCCGAGAGCGAGAGGCGCTTCGAAGGCCGCAACGGCTGCGGCGCTACCACCACCCGAGCCTCCGGGGATGCGCTCCAGGTCCCACGGGTTGTGCGTCGGACCGTACGCGGAGTGCTCGGTTGACGAGCCCATCGCGAACTCGTCCATGTTGGTCTTTCCGAGCGGCACGAGACCGGCGGTGCGCAGGCGCGCAACAACTGTCGCGTCGTACGGCGGAATCCAGCCCTCGAGAATCTTCGATCCCGCGGTCGACGGCATGTCGATGGTGCAGAGCACGTCCTTGATCGCGATCGGCACGCCGTGAAGCTCACCGACCGGGCCTTCGGCGCGCGCCTTGTCGGCGGCTTCTGCGTTGGCGAGAGCGTTCGACGAGATGTGCAGGAACGCGTGCACGTCACCATCAACCGCGGCGATGCGGTCAAGGTGAGCCTGCGTGGCCTCGACAGACGAGACCTCCTTGGACGCGAGCTTCGACGCGAGATCGGCTGCGCTGAGACGAGTGAGATCAGTCATTACTGCTCCTCCCCCAGAATCGCGGACACCTTGAAGCGGCTACCGTCATGCTCGGGGGCTCCGGCCAAGGCCTGCTCGGTTGTGAGCGTCGGGCCCGGGACATCCAATCGATAGACATTGGCGAGCGGAATCGGGTGGCTCGTCGCGGGCACATCGGCCGTCGCAACTTCGTTCACCTTGGCGACGTTATCGACGATCGCGCCGAGTTCGCCCGTGAGCTTCTCGATCTCTTCCGGCGTGAGCGCAATGCGCGCGAGGTTCGCGAGATGCGCGACAGTCTCGGTCGTTAGTTCAGACAATGGGGCTCCGTGGTTTGGCAGCGCTGGGCGCGTGCATGTTCCCGCTGATCGCGGGCTGCGGGGGTCGCTCCTATTCTAAGCGTGTGACGTTTCGCGCTCTGCCGGACATGTACTGGGTAAGGCCAAGGAGGCACCCATGAACATTGAAGACCAGCTGCGCCGCAACGACCCGGCGCGCGACCTTGACGTTTCCGACGATTCTCTGGCTCGGATGCTACGCACCGCAACACACTCGCAGGCTCCGCGCCGCGCGACCAACCGTCGGGTCTGGCTTGCGGGCGGCCTTGTGGCAGCCCTCGCCCTTACCGCAGCGTCGCCGGCCATCGCGGATGCTGTGCGCTTCCTCGCGCAGACGGGCACCTTCGGCAGTTCCGCGTTCACCGAAGAAGACGACTCCGAGTGGATCGACATCATGAGCGACGACTACGTCGACTACGCGGTGTCGATCTTCCCTTCGTATATTTCGCTTCCCTCGCACTACGACACCGACGAGTTCGCGCGTGCGACCTCAGTTTGGCGACAGGACAACGTTCGCGGCAGCCTGGAGGGCGCACCCGGCGCGGTAATGCAGAACACCGGGATCGTTCGAGGTTTCGAGGCTGACGCCCGCTGCACCTGGGTCAAGGAGTGGAACGACGCACCCGCCGGCTCCGCGCGGCAGGATGCCGCGATCGACGTGCTGCTCGAGGCCGCCCACTGGGCCGCAACCGTTTCGACCGACGGCGGTGGCATCGTCGACGCGTACGTCGCCGAGGCTGAGGACGCCCGCGACGGCAGAGTCACACGCATCAGCATGGACGAGTGCTCGGGCATCGCAGATGCGGGACTCCTCCGGTGAGCGTCTCAACGAGTGCCCCGGCGATGACCGACTTCGAGACATCCATCGCTCCGCTGATGCAGCCGCTGCTTGCCTACTTCGCGCGACGCGTGCTGCCGCGCGAAGAAAGCGCCGACTGCCTCTCGGAGACCCTCGTTGTCTTGTGGCGCAAACGGGACACCCTGCCGACCGCCGCCGACGAGCTGCGCGCCTATGCGTTTGGCATTGCGAAGGGCGTGCTCGCTAACCATGTGCGCGGTCGCGTGCGCCAGGGCGCTCTTGCAGACCGGGTGCGTAATGAAGTTAGAGTTTCCGCTCCTTCCGTTGTGGATGATGAGGTGCAGCTGGCTCTCGGCGCTCTTGCCCCGAAGGATCGCGAGCTTGTGCAGCTCATCGTGTGGGACGGCTTTGGCGTCGCTGAGGCCGGCGCCCTGCTCGGCATCCGGCCGGGCGCCGCGCGCACTCGCTACTCCCGCGCGAAGGAGAAGCTGCGCGTGCAGCTGGCGAGCCCCAACGATTGACTCCCACCGTTCGTCTGTAAGAGTAGGAGCACAGACCGACGAAGGAGCATCATGCGCACAACACTGGGGATAGTCGCGATCGCGACGCTCATGTTGACGGGATGTGGCGTCGGCTCCTCCACAGATCCCGGTGCGGCCGGAAACTCCCCAACCGCTGATGCCGGCCCCCTCGGCGGCGAGTGGGTGCTGCAAAGTGGCTCGGATGAAACGGGCGACTTCGATCTCAAAGACAGCACATCCACCCTGATGCTCTCGGGTGCCAACACCGGCGGCCGCACGCCGTGCAACATTTTCGGGGCCGACGTTGAGACTGACATCGACGATGCGGGTTCGGGCACCGTCGACATCACCCCGACGTTCCAAACCGAAGCCGCGTGCGAAGACGCCGAACTGATGGCGCTCGAACCGCGCTACCTCGACGCCCTCGAGGCCGTCTCGACCGTGGCGGTGAAGGGTGAGACGCTCACGCTCTCGTCCGAGTCAGTGACGCTCGAGTTCTCGCTCGCGGCAGAAGTCGCGACGTCCACGCTCGTCGGCACGGAATGGCGGTTCGAGACCGTCATCAGGGGCGACGCCGTGAGCAGCGCAATGGGCGCGGGGCTCCTGCACTTCAACGATGACGGCACCCTCGTGGGCAACGCGGGATGCGCCGACTTCACCGGCACGTGGGAGGTGTCGGACGGAGAAGTGACCGTCGAGGACTTCACGTTCGCCGACGCGGACTGCCCGGCCGACGTGCAGACGCAGCAAGACACGCTGGAATCGGTCATCGCGTACGGCTTCACCGCGACGATCGAGGGCGATCAGCTCACGCTCGGGTCGATCAACAGCTCCGATGCGCTCGTCTACCGCAACGACGCGAGCTCGCAGGCGTAGAGCCAGCTAGTAGCGTTGTTGCATGGTCTTCCACGTTCCTGCTGTTGATATCTCGTCCTGGGTGACGAACGGTTCCGCCGAGGAGAAAGAGGCCGCGGCGCGCGCGATCGATGTGGCCTGCCGCGAGGTCGGGTTCATCCAGATCCTCGGTCACGGTATCCCGACTACGGTCACCGACGGGCTCGCGAGCGCGATGGACGACTTCTTCGGCCTCGACCTCGACGCCAAGCGCCAGTGGATCGCACCCAAGGGAACCAACCGCGGCTACAGCCCGCCGAAGGCCGAGTCACTGAGCCTGTCGCTCGGAGTCGAGTCGGCCACGCGAATGAACGACTTCTTCGAGGCGTTCAACGTTGGCTCGCAGGCCTCGGACTTTCCCGCGCTCGACCTGCCCGCGAGCGACTACGCCGAAAATACCTGGCCGGATGTCGCGGGTCACCGTGAGCGCGTCGAAGCGTACTTCGCCGAAGCCGGTCGGGTGTCGCGCACGATGACCGATATCTGCGCGCATGCGCTCGGCCTGCCCGAGGGATTCTTCAATCAATTCACCGACCACTCGATCGACGTGCTGCGTATGAACAACTACGCGCTTCCGCCCGGAACCGTAGACCTCGATGGCGACCTCATCGGCATGAGCGAGCACACCGACTTCGGAATCGTGACTGTGCTATGGGCCGACCAGGTCAAGGGCCTGCAGGTGCTCGGCAACGACGGATCGTGGAACGACGTGAGCCCGGCTGACGACGCCCTCCTGATCAACCTCGGCGACCTCACCGCACGCTGGACGAACGAGCAGTGGCAGTCCACCCTGCACCGGGTCAAGCCGCCAATCGTCGACGGCACCATCAACCGTCGCCGCAGCGCCGCGTACTTCCACGACGGCAATGCGGATGCGGTCATCGCAACGATCGAGTCGTGCGTTGCTCCCGGAGAAACGGCGCTCTACGAGCCGATCACCGTCTCCCAGCACATCAGCGCGAAGCTTGCTGGATCACGCGCGGGTGTTGCGAACGAAGCGGCAACCCGTGAGGCGGCGCGGGTTCGCGCGGCGCAGGGCCTCTAGCGCGACATCCATTCGCTCTGTCTCTCAGGCGAGAAGAACGAACAGGATCCCGAAGAGCACTGCCGCGTGCACGGCGGCCCAGACGAGCGTGCGACGCCGCGGCTTGTCGCCCCGGAGAGTCGCGAGCTGGCGCCAGCGCAAAACCGAGCCGTAGACGGCAGCTGCAACCACCGCCACCGGGATGAGCCAGAGCAGCGGGCTCACTGATGTCCACGGCATAAGCAGGTGCACGGCGAGCAGCGCTACGACGGCGTCGAGCCCGGTGAAGACGAGCTCCAGCTTGCTCTTCGCACCCCAGCGCGGGCCTCGATTGAAAGCCTGAAGAGCGAACGAACCCGGGAAGGCGAGGGCGACGATGCCGAGAACGTATTCCATCAGTTTCCCTCCATAAGCGCGAAGCCGACGTCGTCTACCGAGGTCGTCGAGTTGTTGAGCACAACGACGCCGCGGCCGGTCTCGCGATCGAAGCCAACCCAGCTCGTGAAGCCGCCCGTTCCGCCGTTGTGCCAGGTCACGCCGTTGGTTGTGAACCACGCGTAGCCGATCTCGCCGGCACCCTCGACCTTCTCGCGAGGTTCGGTCGCCGCGACGCCGGGTGCTGTCTCGTCGAGCTGCGCCCGCACGTAGGTCGTCATGTCGGCGAGGGTCGAACGCACGCTGCCCGCCGGGGCGTCGGCGCCGAGTGTCCATGGGTCACTCGAGCGGCCCGACGCGGTGTAGCCGGTCGGCGCGTCGTCGGCGAGGTCATCCGTCGAGGTGGGGGCGAAGGTGTCGTCCATGCCGAGCGGCCCGAACACGCGCTCGGCGGCGAGCGTCGAGTAGTCCGTGTCGGTCGCCGCGGCGAGCGACTGCCCGAGCAGCGCGAATCCGAGGTTCGAGTACTCGAACTTCTTCTCCCCAACCGGCACGGTTCGGGCGCTGTCCACAAGCTGGTCGATAGTCGAACCGTAGGGATCACTCGCTCGGTAGTTTGCAATGAGCGCGTTGATGATCATCCCGGGCGACGTTGCCAGCCGCGGAAGGCCACTCGACTGCGTCGCAAGCTCTTCGAGCGTGATGGATGCCGCGGCGCTGCCCTCGACGTCAAGCAGCTCTTCGAGGGTGGTGGAGGCATCCACCTCGCCGCGTTCGATCGCGTCGACGAGAAGCGACGCGGTCACGGTCTTTGTGACGGAGCCGATCTCGTACTCGGTGTCATCGGTCGCGCCGAAATGGGCAACGCGCACCTCGCCGCCGTCTATTGCGGCGACGCTCACGTGGTCGCGCACGCCGGGCGTCTCAGCGAGCAGGTCGCGCACCTCGGCAACGAGGGCCGCATCGCCGCTCGTCTCGGCCGACAGGGATGGCGGCCTCGGGATCGCGAGCACGCCGAGAGCGAAGACAACGACGCCCGCAATGATGGCGATGATCTTGACCTTCATGATGTCCTCCGAGCCGCGGAAAGAATGACGAGCAGCGGCACAACCCGCTCTGCGGGGATCGAGTAATGGCCGCGCCCTGCGGACTGCAACCAGCCCTGCACGACGAGTTGGTTGAGGTGGTGGTAGAGCTGGCCGGTGGTGCCGAGGCCTTCCGACAGTTCGCCGACCGTCGTCGCCCCGTTGATGACGGCGTGAAGAAGTGCGAGGCGCACGGGGTGACCGAGCGAGCCGATGCTCGCGGCGCGTGTGCTCCAGTCGTCTTCGAGAAGCCCGTCGACCGGAAACCCGACCTGCCATTCGACCGGGCCGGCGGCGACGCTCACGGCGCCCGCGAAGACGATGGCCCCGGCCGTGTCGGCGGGCATCAGCTTCTTGATTCCGTTGAGGATCCAGAGCGGGTCATCGACCGGAGTCGCGGGAGCGACGGGAGCAGTGCCCTCGAGCGCCTCGACCCGTCGCGTCAGTTCGGCCAGTTGCGTGGCTAGGTCGGACCCCATTTATCCAGTATTACGGAATTACGTCGCAACTCCGTTTTATCCGGAAAGCTCCCAGCCTTGGGCGGTCTACTCGTCTGAAGGCAACGCGATCGCTTCGGGCCCACCCGTGACGAGCAGCGCGAACTGTGCGGCGTCGATGATGCGCACGCCGAGTTCCTCCGCCTTGCCGAGCTTCGAGCCCGCGCCCGGTCCGGCAGCGACGTAGTCGGTCTTCTTCGAGACGCTCGATGCTGCCTTACCGCCTGCCGCGATGATTGCCTCTTGCGCTCCCTCGCGGCTGAAGCCCTCGAGCGAGCCGGTTGCCACAACGGTAAGACCTGCGAGCGGGCCATCCACCGCTCCCGCAGCGCCGGGGCCCGGGTGACCGGGGGTCGAGAACTGAACCCCGGCGGCGGCCCAGCGGTCGAGAATCTCGACGTGCCAGTCGACGGTGAACCATTCCATCAGCGAGTCGGCGATGATTCCGCCGACGCCTTCAACCGCGGCGAGCTCGTCGCGGCTGGCGGCCCGGATGGCGTCAAGCGAGCCAAAGTAGTTGGCGAGGGCGCGGGCTGCGACCGGTCCGACGTGCCGCACGCTGAGCGACACAAGAATGCGCCACAGGGGCGAGGTCTTCGCCTTCTCTAGGTTGGCGATGAGGTCGACGGCCGTCTTCGCGGGAACATAGTCGGGCGTGCCCTGGAATCCCTCGGCCGTTGGATCGAAGACGGGATCGGGGTCTTTGCCACCGGCCTTGCGCTTGCGGCTGAACGGAGCGAGCTCGCGCGGTACGCCGTCTGCATCGAGCTTGAGTTCGCCGGTCTCGCTGTCGCGCGGAACAACCCGCACCGGGAAGATGTCTTCGAGCGTGAGGTCGAACAGCCCCGCCTCGGTGACGAGTGGCGGAGTTTCGGGGAACACGGGCTGCGTCAGCGCCGCCGCCGTTACCTCGCCGAGCACCTCGATGTCGAGGGCTCCGCGGCTTCCGACGTGCTCAACGCGACCGCGCACCTGCGCGGGGCAGGAGCGGGCGTTCGGGCAGCGCAGGTCGATGTCGCCCTCTTTCATGGCGCGCAGAGGCGTGCCACACGACGGGCAGTTGAGCGGCATCACGAACTCACGCTCGGTGCCGTCACGCAGCTCGACGACCGGGCCGAGCACCTCGGGAATCACGTCGCCGGCCTTGCGCAGCACAACCGTGTCGCCGATGAGCACGCCCTTGACCTTCACAACGTCCTGATTGTGCAGAGTCGCCTGGCGCACGACGGAACCGGCAACGAGCACGGGGGCCATCACCGCGAAGGGTGTGGCTCGCCCGGTGCGACCGACCGAGACAACAATGTCGAGAAGCTTTGTGTTGACCTGCTCCGGCGGGTACTTGTACGCGATCGCCCAGCGCGGAGCCCGCGAGGTCGCGCCGAGCTCGTCGTGCAGTTCGAGCTCGTCGACCTTGATAACGATGCCGTCGATCTCGTGCTCGATCGAGTGTCGGTTTACACCCCAGTGCTCGATAAAGGCCGCAGCGTCGTCGACGCTATCCACAACCTTGAAGTGCGGGCTCGTCGGCAGTCCCCAGCCCGCGAGCAATCCGTAAGTCTCACTCTGGCTCGCAACGGGCGGGTTCTGCCACGCACCGATTCCGTGCACGTACATCCGCAGTGAGGCGAGGCGAGCGGTTCCCGCTTCGAGCTCGAGCCCGGTCTTTTTGTCGAGCTGCTGACGGAGACCGCCACTGGCAGCGTTACGAGGGTTGGCGAAAGCGGCGAAGCGGCGTGCGGCCGAGTCGGCGAACTTCTGCTCGTCGAACTCCCCCGCGCCGCCCTTTGCCTGCCACTTTTCGCGGGCGTCTTCGACAACTCGGTCGCGCAGTCGCGCCTGAAGGGCATTGAGCTCTTCGAACTCGGCGACCGGGATAAACACCTCACCGCGCACCTCGACGAGTGCCGGATGCCCCTCGCCCGACAGCGTGCGCGGAATCGACGGGATGTACTGCAAATTCATCGTGACGTCTTCGCCGACGACTCCGTCACCACGCGTCGCCGCCGAGACCAGCGCCCCGTTCTCGTAGCGCAGGTTGATCGCGAGACCGTCGATCTTGAGCTCGCAGAGGTACCGCACGGCGCGGCCGGAGTCGCGCTCGGCCTTCGCACCCCACGCGCGGAACTCGTCAAGCGAGAAAACATTGTCGAGGCTGAGCATGCGCTCGGCGTGCTCAACCGGAGCGAACATTGTCGTCTCGGCACGCCCGCCAACGGTCTGTGTCGGCGAGTCCTGTGACTGCAGCTCGGGGTGCTCGCGCTCCAACTGCTCGAGGCGCTTGAGCATCGTGTCGTACTCGGCGTCATCGACGAGCACCTCGTTGCGCTCGTAGTACGCGTCACGCAGCTCGAGGATGCGGGTCGTCAGCGTGTTGGCCTCGTCGCGAGCTACGGCCAGTTCGTCAGCGGTATAGGTGTCAGCCACGGTTCGAGTTTAGGGCGCGCCACCGTCATCCAGACGGTTCGTCGGCAACGCGCAGGAAGCCATCGAGAGCGTCGAGCGTGCGGGCCGGCTCCAAGAGATACATGTCGTGCTTCGCACGATCGAGCGTGTGGATGTCCCAACCGACGCCGCGCAACCGCGCAGCGTAGCGCGCCGGCACGAGCGGGCTCCGGTGCGACAGCAAAACCGTGGAGGGCACAACCGGCGGCGCGATCGGAACGGGCCGGGCCACCATGTCGAGCACGATCTGCCGCGACATCCATCGATGCCATTGGCGGGTTGTTTCGCGCTTGGTCGGGCGGTCCGCGAGAGGGACGCCAGGTGCCGAGATCGCGAGGGTGCGGCCGAGAAGCGCGTTCAGCCCAGGGGCGCGCTGCACGAACCCGGGCAGGCTGACCGAGAAGCCGGGGTCGATGTAGATCGCGCGTTCCGGACGCAGCAGCGGCACGGCTGCGTGCACAATTCGGCCGCCGAGCGAGTGACCGAGAAGGATGTCGGGGGCGTGTTGCAGGGTGTCGGTGAGGTCGCCAACGAAGTCGTCGAGCAGGTAGGAGGTGTCGCGCGGGCTCGACCCGTGGCCGCGCAGGTCAACGGCGATCACACGTACGTCGTGCCGTTCGACAAGGAGGGAAGCGAATGAGTTCCAGAGGGCCGCCGAGCCGTTGATGCCGTGCACTATCGCGACCGTGCGAGGCCCGTCGCCCCATTCGCGCGTCGCGAGCTTCATACGTGCGTAGTGAGCGAACGCTTAGGCGGGAACCGGAACTGCCGAGACCGTGCGATCGATCGTGCACTGGCCGAGCACACGCGTGCCGACGTAGACGACTGCGGTCTGCCCGGGCGAGACTCCGTTAAGCGGACGGTCGGGCGTGATGACGAGCTCGCCGTCGCGCAGAACGGCGACAGCCGGAACCGGGTCGGCGTGCGCACGGATCTGCACCTCACAGACGAACGGGTCGCCATCAAACTCAGAGATCTTGGATGCAACGGGGTCGAGCCCGGCCCAGCTGAACTTCGAGCCGGCGATCTCGGCGATGTCGAGGGCTTCCTTCGGTCCGACGACGACGGTGTTCGTCTTCGGCTGCACCTCAAGTACGAAGCGCGGCTTGCCGTCATCGGCGGGGTAGCCAATCGAGAGGCCCTTGCGCTGGCCGACGGTGAAGGCGTGGGCGCCCTGGTGGGTTCCCAAAACCTTGCCCTCACGGTCGAGGATCTCGCCCTGCTCCGCGCCGACCTTGTCAGCGAGCCAGCCGCGAGTGTCGCCATCCGGAATGAAGCAAATGTCGTGGGAGTCGGGCTTGTTGGCGACGCTGAACCCGCGCGCCGCGGCCTCCGCACGAACCTCGGCCTTGGAGGGCGTCGTTCCGAGCGGGAAGAGTGAGTGGGCGAGCTGCTCGGTTGTGAGAACGCCGAGCACGTAGCTCTGGTCTTTGGCCCAGGTCGCGGCGCGGTGCAGCTCGTTGTTGCCGAACTCGTCCTGGCGCACGTCGGCGTAGTGGCCGGTGACAACGGCGTCGAAGCCGAGGGCGAGCGCCTTTTCGAGAAGGGCGGAGAACTTGATGCGCTCATTGCAACGCATGCACGGGTTCGGGGTGCGACCGGCGGTGTACTCGTCGACGAAATCCTGAACGACGTCTTCCTTGAAGCGCGAGGAGAAGTCCCAGACGTAGTACGGAATGCCGATGATGTTGGCGGCCCGCTGGGCGTCCATCGAGTCTTCGATCGTGCAGCAGCCGCGGGCGCCCGTGCGCAGGGTGCCGGGCATACGACTCAGTGCGAGGTGAACGCCGACAACCTCGTGGCCGGCCTCGACGGCGCGCGCAGCAGCCACCGCGGAGTCCACTCCGCCACTCATTGCTGCTACGACACGCATTCATCCAGTGTACGTTCCCGGAGCTCGGTGGGTGTGGGGTGCGCTTCGCGCGCGTATCGAAACCGGGTGGGGGTGGGGGTTCGCGGGCCACAGGGTTTCGATACGGCCGCGGGCGGCCTACTCAACCAGCGAGAGGGAACTCGATGGTTGAGTGTGCGCTCCGCGCGCGTATCGAAACGGGTTCGCGGGCCACAGGGTTTCGATACGGCGCTGGCGCGCCTACTCAACCAGCAAGAAGTTGCGCAGGCTCCCGTTACTCAGGACGGGTCGGGGCGTCCTGAATAACGGGAGTGTGGCGGAAGAGCAGCTAATACCCGCAGGCTCTGGTTAAACAGGCCAGTTACTAAAAGTGCGTGGCCTGTTTAACTGGAGTGTGCTCGAGGGGAAGGTCGGCTTGTTTCGATACAGGCGCGAGGAGCTCGGCGGTTGAGTGCGCGCTCTAGCGCGCGTATCGAAACCGAGTGCGCGCAACCGGGTTTCGATACGGCCGCGAGCGGCCTACTCAACCAGCGAGACGAGCGAGTCCAGCGAGACCAGCGAGGTCAGCCCTGCCCGAAGGTCGGCACGTGGGCGGCCAGGCCCGCACGGGTCGCTGACGCCACGGCGGCCGGCAGCGCGGCGACGAGAGCGTCGACATCCGACTCGGTTGTCGAGTGGCCGAGCGTCATACGCAGGGCACCGCGGGCGTCGGCCTCGCTGAGTCCCATGGCGAGAAGCACGTGCGACGCTTCCGGCACCCCGGCCTGGCAAGCGGAACCGGTCGAGACCGAGAAGCCCGCGACATCCAACAGAAAAAGCAGGGAATCGCCCTCGCAACCCGGGTAGGTGAAATGCACGTTGCCGGGAAGGCGGTCGATGGGGTCGCCACGGAGGATTGCCTGCGGCACTGCCGATTGGATGCCGCGGATCAACCGATCGCGCAGCACCGACAGGTCGGCGCCGAGGTCGATCTGCTGCGCGGCGAGGCCGAAGGCGACGGCACCCGCGACGTCCTGGGTGCCGGAGCGTCCGCGCTGCTGGTTACCGCCGTGAACGAGCGCCTCGATCTTCGTTGAGCGCGCGATGACAAGCGCGCCGGTGCCGACCGGTCCGCCAATCTTGTGCGCCGAAACCGAGAGCGCCGCGGCACCGAGCGCGTGGAAGTCGAGCGGCAGGTAGCCGTAGCCGGCGATCGCGTCGACATGCACGGGCACATCGTGAGCTGCGGCGAGCGCGACAACCTCCGCAACCGGCTGGATCGTGCCGACCTCGTTGTTGGCGAGCAAAACAGTGACGAGTGCGACGTCCGGGCCAAGTGCCTCCGACAGCGCGGGCAGCGAGATGCGGCCGAGAGCGTCAATCGGGATCCACTCGACGACAGCGTTCTCGTGCTTGATGAGCCAGTCGATCGCGTCGATCGTTGCGTGGTGCTCGCCCTCGGGAACCAATATTCGGGGGCGTGGCCTCGATACGCCTCGTTCCTCGCCGCTGTGCCCATCGAGAACCGCTCGACCACCGAATTCTGCGCGACCAACAAGATTGCGCGCCCAGTACAGCCCCTTGATGCCGAGGTTGACCGCCTCGGTTCCGCCGCCGGTGAACGTGACCTCGACCGAGTCGGCGCCGAGGCTGCGAGCGACGTGTTCGCGCGCCTCTTCGAGCATCCTTTTGGCGTTCTGACCCTGGCTGTGAATGGACGCGGGATTGCCCACAACGGCGAGCGCGGAGGCGTACGCGGCGATGACATCGGAGCCCATGGGCGAGGTCGCCGCGTGGTCGAGGTAGATGGCCATGTAACAAGCATGACTCACATGGGCTTTACTCTTGAACCCATGTCTTCACCCCTTGGCGTTCACGATGGCCATTTGCGCGTCTGGTCCGCGAACGCCACAGCCATTGAGGTGTGCATTTTCGACGAGAAAGATCCGACCTGGGTTGTGTCGACTCTCGACCTCCTTCCCGAGGGCGACGGAGTGTGGGGCATCGCGGATGTCGCGCTCAAGCCCGGCACCAGCTACTCGCTGCGCGCGACGGGGCCGAAGGGTCCGACGCACAAGTTCGATCCGACGCTCGACCTCATCGACCCGTACGCCCGTGGACTCGCGCGCACGAGCGGCGGCGAATGGCGTTCCTATGTTCAAAACGATGACTTCGACTGGCAGGGCGTCGAGAAGCCCGCGATCAGCCTTGACCACGCAGTGCTCTATGAGGCGCACGTGCGCGGGCTCAGCAAGCTCAACCCGGGTGTGCCCGAGGAGATCCGCGGCACCTATGCCGGTCTCGGCCACCCCGCGACAACCGACTACCTGAAGCAGCTCGGCGTCACAACCGTGCAGCTGCTGCCCGTGCACCAGTCGGTGAGCGAACAGCGCCTCATCAAGCAGGGGCTCACCAACTACTGGGGTTACAACACCCTCAACTTCTTTACGCCGAACGCCGAGTACGCGAGCCGCGCGGCTCAGACCGGCGGAACGGGCGCTGTTCTGCGCGAGTTCAAGACGATGGTGCGCGACCTGCACGCGGCGGGGCTGCAGGTCATCCTCGATGTCGTCTACAACCACACGGCCGAGGAGGGCCCGACCGGCCCAACGACGAGCCTGCGCGGTCTCGACAACGCAAGCTACTACCGCCAGACGGAGACAGGCGAGTACATCGACGTCACCGGTTGCGGCAACACGGTCAACTTCGCAGAGGAGGCGGCACGGCGCCTCGTTCTCGACTCCCTGCGCTACTGGGCAAACGACGTGCAGGTCGACGGCTTCCGGTTCGACCTGATGGCGACACTGGGTCGCGATGAGAACGTCGAGTTCCAGCGCGATCACCCGCTGCTCACGGCAATCCTCGATGACCCGCAGCTTCAGGGCGTCACGATGATCTCCGAGCCGTGGGACGTCGGCATGAGCGG